>ENA-ORBV01009182-ORBV01009182.1-microbial-mat-metagenome-genome-assembly--contig:-NODE-9182-length-16343-cov-3.973995_pt1 | contig 16343 bp, 16 predicted proteins | sample MGYA00237777_ERZ505514 | MGnify/ENA primary metagenome ERZ505514 (study PRJEB26160, sample SAMN06269048) | microbial mat metagenome | isolation source: Oligotrophic lake microbial mat | place... | reverse complement strand
CGGCATACGAGATTCGCCTTAGTCTCGTGGGCTCGGAGATGTGTATAAGAGACAGAACTCGGCCAGGTAGTCGCCGGTGAGCACGTCGATCGGGCCGCCCTCGACCATCTCGCGCGCTGCGCTCAGGCGGTCGCCGTAGAACCCGGAACAGTTGGCGATGCGCAGCATGTCGGTCACGACGCGTCGGCGCTCCAGCGCGGCTTGCGCTTGCCGGCGAAGGCGCTCATGCCCTCCGCCGCCTCGTCCGACGCGAACAGGGTGGCAATCTTCGCCTGCGCCAGCGCGAACGCGTCGTCGACTGGCAGGCGCGGGATGACGCGCACGAGCTGCTTTGCCTCGCGCACGGCATTGGGGCCGCCCTGGGCGATGGCGTCGACGTCGGCTTGCACCGCCGCGCTGAGAGCGGCGGCCGGCACGACGGCGTGCACCAACCCGTATCCCCGCGCCGCGGCGGCGTCGAAGGTCTCCCCGGTGAGGAAGAGACGCATGCCGTGGTGGACGCCGAGCTTCGGCAGGACGACGACGGATATCATCGCCGGGATGACGCCGATGCGCACTTCGCTGAAGGCGAACTTCGCCGTGTCGACGGCGATGGCGATGTCCGCCGCCGCCACCAGACCGAGGCCGCCACCAAACGCATGACCGTTGACGGCGGCGATGACCGGCTTCGGGCCGTCCCAAATCAGCCGCAGGATCTCGACGAACGGGTTGCGTCCGTTCCCCTGTGCCGCGCCGCCGCCACCGGCCTTGAGGTCGGCGCCAGCGCAGAAGGCGGGGCCGGTGCCGGTCAGCACGATGGCGCGCACGCCGTCGTCAGCGACAGCGGCGCGCAGATGCGCGTCCAGACCAGCGATGATCGCGCCAGAGAGCGCGTTGCGGGTCTGCGGCGCGTTGAGGGTGATCCAGGCGGCCCGGCCGCGGCACTCGTAGTCGACCTCGCTCATTCCGCCTCCAGGACGACCATGACGGCGTCCGGGTCGACCATCTGGCCGACCTCGACGCGCACCGCCGTGACCTTCGCCGGCGCGTTGGCCACCAGCGGGTGCTCCATCTTCATCGCTTCGAGGACAACCATCACCGTGCCCTTCTCCACCCGGTCGCCCGGCGCCACCAGCACCTGCCGGACAATCCCAGGCATCGGCGCCAGGCAGCCGCTCGCCAGTTCGTCGCTACACGGCGATGGAAAGCGCGGCTGCTCGACCAGCGTCGCCCCGCCGAGCGGCCCGTGCACATGGACGACGCCGTCCTCGACCGCCAGCCTGAAGGCGCGCCGCACGCCCTCGATCTCCAGCGCCAGACCGTCCGGGCGCCAGGAGTGACATACCGCTTTGCCGCTCCAGTCGCCGCAGGTCGCGATGAAGGCCGCGGCGCCCGAGGCGTGCCCCGACGGCGGCGCCGCTTGCATTGCTGCGGCGGCGCCCTCCAGCGGTACATATCCGACTGCCAGCAGCGTCTCGCCGACGCGGTAGGTGACGTCCTGCGGGCGCCAGCGGTTGTTGCGCCACCCGGACGGAATCGACTCAGGCAGCGGCGACGGGGTCGCCCAGCGCCGCCGCTGGTGGCCGTCGATGGCGGCGACGACGGCGTGGAGGCGATCGGTCGCGGCATCGCGTGCCGGCTGCCGCGCCGGGCTCGGCAGGTGGCGATCGATGAAGTGCGTATCGATGGTCCCGGCGCGGAACGCGGCATGGTCGAGGACGGCGACAAGGAAGTCGCGGTTGGTGACCACCCCGCCGACGGCCAGGCCGCGCAGCGCCGCTGCCAGGCGCGCGGCGGCCTCGTCGCGCGTGCGGCCATGCGCGATGACCTTCGCGAGCAGCGGGTCGTAGTGCACGCCCACCTCGCTGCCGGACTCAACACCGCTGTCCCAGCGTACGCCGGTCACCGCCGGCGGCTCCCACAGCGCCAGGCGTCCGGTCGCCGGCAGGAAGTCGTTGCTGGGATCCTCGGCATAGAGGCGCGCCTCGATGGCGTGCCCGTCGATAGTCAGGGCGTCGAGCCCGGCGGGCAGCGCCTCGCCGTCGGCAACGCGCAGCTGCAACTCGACCAGGTCGAGGCCGGTAATCGCCTCGGTGACCGGATGCTCGACCTGCAGTCGGGTGTTGACCTCGAGGAAGTAGAACGCGCCCGAAGCGTCGACGATGAACTCGACCGTGCCGGCGCCGACGTAGCCGATGGCGCGTCCGGCCGTGACGGCGGCGGCGCCGAGCGCCATGCGCAGCGCGGTGTCGACGAGCGGCGACGGCGCCTCCTCGATCACCTTCTGAAAGCGGCGCTGAATCGAACACTCCCGTTCGAACAGGTGGACGATGCGACCGTGCGCGTCACCGAAGATCTGTACCTCGATGTGGCGCGGTGCCGTGAAGTAGCGCTCGAGCAACAAGGTGTCGTCGCCGAAGGCCCGCTGGGCCTCGCGCCGCGCCGCCGCCAGCGCCCCACCCAGCTCCGCCGGCTCACGCACCAGACGCATGCCCTTGCCGCCGCCCCCGGCCGACGCCTTGATCAGCAACGGATAGCCGACGCCCGCCGCGGCGGCGGCGAGCCCGGCGTCGTCAAGCCCCGCCGCAGCCGCACCCGGCACGATTGGCACGCCGGCGGCGGCCATGATCTCGCGCGCCCCGACCTTGCTGCCCATGCGGCGGATGGCCTGCGGCGGCGGCCCGACGAAGATGAGGCCGGCGCTGGCGCAGCGTTCGGCGAAGTCGGCGTTCTCGGACAGAAATCCGTACCCCGGATGGACCGCGTCCGCGCCCGTCGCCGCCGCGGCGGCGAGCAGACGGTCGATCGACAGGTACGATTCCAAACTCGGCGCCGGACCGAGACGGACCGCCTCGTCGGCGTCGCCGACGTGCGGTGCGCCGGCGTCGGCGTCGGAATACACGGCGACGCTCGGCAGGCCCAGGCGCCGGCACGTGCGCGCGATGCGCCGCGCGATCTCGCCTCGGTTGGCAATGAGGAGCTTACGAATCGGCACGTCGGACTCAACTCCGGGGCGGTCGCCCCTCACATCCGAAAGACGCCATAGCGCCCGGTGCCCTGCACGACGTTGGAGTGGATGGCCGAGAGGGCGATGCCGAGCACGGTGCGCGTGTCGCGCGGGTCGATGATGCCGTCGTCCCACAGCCGTGCCGTGGCGAACCACGCCGACGACTCCTGGTCGAGCTGCCCCTGCACCATGGCCCGCATCGCCGCGTCACCCGCCTCGTCGAACGGCTGTCCGGCGCGTTCGGCGGCCTGACGACGGACGATCGACAGCACCCCGGCGAGTTGCTCGCCCCCCATCACCGCGATGCGGTGATTGGGCCAGGCAAAGACGAAGCGCGGGTCGTAGGCGCGCCCGGACATGCCGTAGTTGCCGGCTCCGTAGGAGGCGCCGATCATCAGGGTCACGTGCGGCACGGTGCTGTTCGATACCGCGTTGATGAGCTTGGCACCGTCCTTGATGATGCCGCCCTCCTCATACCGCCGGCCGACCATGAAGCCGGTGATGTTCTGCAGGAAAAGGATCGGCGTATCGGTCTGGTTGCACAGCTGAATGAACTGCGCCCCCTTCTCGGACGACTCCGAGAACAGGATGCCGTTGTTGGCGACGATGCCGACCGGGTAGCCGTGCACGTGCGCGTAGCCGGTCACCAGCGTCGGGCCATAGGTCGGCTTGAACTCGTGCAGACGCGAGCCGTCGACGACGCGGGCGATGACCTCCTTGACGTCGAACGGCTTACGGACGTCCATCGAGGCGATGCCGAGCAACTCGTCGGCGTCGAAGCGCGGCGCCTCGACGGCGACGCGCTTCGACCAGCCGAGCTTGCGCCAGTTGAGCTGCGCAACGATCTCCCGCCCGAGGCGAATGGCGTCGCGTTCGTCCGCCGCCAGGTAGTCCGAGACGCCCGAGACACGACTGTGCATCTCGGCGCCGCCGAGTTCTTCCTCGGTCGAGTCCTCGTGGATCGCCATCTTCACCAGCGGCGGACCGCCGAGAAAGACCTTCGCCCCCCCCTTCACCATGACCACATAGTCGGACATGCCGGGCACATACGCGCCGCCGGCGGTGGAGTTGCCGAACACCAGGCAGATGGTCGGGATACGCTCCGCGGAGCGTCGCGTCAGTTCGCGAAACCCCTTGCCACCGGGAACGAAGATCTGCGCCTGCTGCGGCAGGTCGGCGCCGCCGGATTCCGTCAGGTTGATGATCGGCAGCCGGTTCTGGGCGCAAATCTCCATGGTGCGGGCGCTCTTCTGCACGCTGTAGGGGTTGAGCGTGCCGCCCTTCATGGTCGGCTCGTTGGCGGTGATCACGCACTCGACGCCGGACACGACGCCGAGCCCGGAGATGATGCCGGCGCCAATCCCGAACTCCGTTCCCCAGGCGGCCAGGGGGCACAGCTCGAGGAACGGCGAGTCGCGGTCGAGCAACAACTCGACCCGTTCGCGCGCCATCAGCTTGCCGCGCGCTCGGTGCCGTTCGACGTACTTCTCGCCGCCGCCGGCGCGTACCAGGGCCAACTGTTCGCCGAGAACGCCGAGCTGCTCCAGAAACCCCGCGCGGTTGGCGCGACAAGTGTCGGAGCGGACGTCGACAGTACTGCGCAGGACTTCCATGGGCGACCGATCGGCGGCCTACATCGTCATGCGGGCCGGGCGAGGTCAAGGCGCGGGCTCCCCAGGGTCGAGCCGGGGTGGCGTGGCGACGTCGCGGAGCGCCAGGCCCGGATGCGGCACCACCGGGACCCCCTTCCACCACAGACGCGCCGCCTGCCAGTGGATGGCCGCCACCACCTGCGCGGTCATGAACGGGAAGCGCAACAGCGTCGCCGCCAGCGTCGCGGTGGTGATCGGCCGCCGCGTCAGCGACAACGTCGCATCGAACCAGCGTGTACCCGCACGGTGATTCTGCATGTGCACGGTCAGTCGCTTCCCCGGGACGCCGACACGCCAGTCATACTCGTGCGCCATCGCCATGAAGGGCGAGACGTGAAACGCCTTGTCGAAGCGGAAGCGTGGGCTGCGCAGTGATCGCTGCGCTCGCGCGTCGAGGACGTAGGCGTGCCGCTTCCCCCACGGGGTGTTGGTGATCTCGGCGACGATCGCCTCAAGGGCGCCCCCGTGCGCGGCGAAGCAGTAGTAGAAGCTCACCGGATTGAAGCAGTAGCCGGCGTAGCGCAGGTGCGTAAGCACGCGCACCGGCCCGCCCGGCACGAACCCGAGCGCACTCGCAACCCGTTGTCGTACGGCATCGGCCAACCCCAGGCTCGCGTCACCGAGGTAGTCGGCGCGACGAAACGCCGCCACTCCGCGCCGCTCGTAGCGCCACAGCCAGCGGCGCGCGAAAAGGGTCGGCAGCTCATCGAGGTCGAGATACATGAGGAAGAGCCGGTACGAGAACGCGTGCGCGGTCGGCAGGTAGCGGCGGTGTCGGACCCAGCCGCTGTACACGCTGCTCGCCAGCCCGCCGCCGACGACGCCAGGCGGAGCGGCGCGGCCCGTGCCGCCCTCGTCTGGCGCCGCGGCGGTCATGCCGCGGCCGGCAGCGTGGCGTCGAGATCGAGACCGAACTGGCGCGCCACGGCCAGGCCGCTCTGCACACCGTCCTCGTGGAAGCCATACCCCCAGTACGCCCCACAGAAGTATGTGCGGTTGACGCCGCTGATCTCGTGCCAGCGACGCTGCGCCGCGACGCCGGCCGGCGTGTAGACGGGATGGTCGTACACGAAGCGTTCGATGACCTTCGCCGGGTCGATCGCGGCGGCGCGGTTGAGGGTCACGCAGAACGGCTCGGGTGACACGATGCCCTGCAGGATATTCATGTTGTAGGTCACCGTGGCAGCGGCCCGCGCGTCCGGCAGGACGTGATAGTTCCACGCCGCCCAGGCGCGCCGACACCGTGGCAGCAGACGGGCGTCGTGGTGCAGGACAACCTCGTTGCGCTGGTAGGGAATCGACCCAAGAATGGCGCGCTCCGCCGGGCTCGGATCGGCGAGCACTCGCAGCGCGTCATCGCTGTGCGCCGCGAGCACCACCGCGTCGAAGGTGTGCGTGACGCCCGCGGCCGCGGTCACCCGCACGCCGCCGGCCTGGCGGACGACTTCGCGCACCGGGCAGCCGAGCCTGATGCGCGCCGCGAAGCTCCGCGTCAGCGGCGCGAGATAGGCCTGCGAGCCGCCGCTGACGACCCGCCAGGTGGGGCGGTCGCCGACCCGCAGGAAGCCGTGATTGGCGAAGAACTGCACCAGGTACCGCGCCGGGAACTCCAACATGCGCTTCGGGTCGGCCGACCAGACCGCCGCGCCCATGGGGATGACATGCTGCTCCACGAAGGCGCGCGAATAGGCGCCGTCGGTGAGGTACCGCCCCAGCGTCAGCGCATCGTCGTCGCCCTCGAGGAGCCGCGGCGCGTCCTGGTAGAAGCGCCGGATGTCCGCCACCATGCGCAGAAACGACGGCCGCAGCAGGTTGCGTCGCTGCGCGAACAGGCGATTGAGGTCGGTGCCGTTGTACTCGAGGCCGTCGCGTTCGTCGCGCACGCTGAAGCTCATCGCCGTCGGCTGCGAGGCGACACCGAGTCGATCGAGGAGACGGATGAAGCCCGGATATGTCCGCTCGTTGAAGACGATGAAGCCGGTGTCGACGGCGTACACGCGCCCGAAGCGCTCGACCCTGCGCGTGTTGGTGTGGCCCCCGACCCGCGCGTTGGCCTCGAAGACGGTGACGTCATGGACCCGGCTCAGCACGTGCGCGCTGACCAGCCCGGCGACACCCGAACCCACCACGGCGATGCGCACGGGACCCCTCAGGCGGCCGCGCGGGCGGCCGCGGCGTGCTGGCGACGCGCCAAGGGCTCGGGCCGACCCAGCACCAGCTGCAGGTCGTTGATGTACCGCACCCCGAAGGCCGCCTCGCAACTGGCCAGATAGAACTCCCACATGCGCACGAAGCGCTCGTCAAAGCCGAGCCGCCGCACCTCGCCCCGGCGGGCGAGAAAGCGCTCGCGCCACAGGCGGAGGGTCAGGGCGTAGTCGGGACCGATGTCGCGCAGCCCCTCGACGCGCAGGTGCGTGACCCGCTTCAGCGAGGCGGTGATTTCGTGCAGCGAGGCCAGCAGGCTGCCGGGGAAGATGTACTTGCGCAGCCAGTCGTAGTCGCGCCGGTAGCTGTCGAAGCGCTGATCGGGGATGGCAATCGACTGCAGAAACATGCGCCCATGCGGCGCCAGCATGCGTTCGCAGGCGCCGAAGAAGGCGTCGTAGTACTCGAGCCCGACGGCCTCGAACATCTCGATCGACACGACATGGTCGAAGCACCCGTCCACATGACGGTAGTCGCAGAGGCGGATGTCGACGCGCCCCTCCAACCCGGCCGCGGCGACGCGCTGCCGCGCCAATCGCAGCTGGTCCTGCGACAGGGTCAGGGAAGTTACCCGCGCGCCGCGGACGCGCGCCGCGTGCATGGCAAAGGAGCCCCAGCCGCCGCCGATCTCGAGGACGTGCTGGTCGGGCTGCAACGCCAGGGCGCGACAGATGCCGTCGAGCTTCTCGTACTGGGCCGCCTCCAGGGACGTCTGGGGGTCGGAGAACACCGCGGCGCTGTAGGTCATCGATTCGTCGAGAAACAGTGCGAACAGGTCGTTGCTGAGATCGTAGTGGTGGCGAATGTTGCGGCGGCTGCCGCGCAGCGTGTTGGCTTGCCAGACGCGCCGCACGGCGTGGGCCAGGCGGGTGGGCAGCGCCCACGGCGAACGCTGGGCAACCACCGATTGATCGGCCAGGAAGGCGCGGCACAGACCGACCAGATCATCGCACCGCCAGTCGCCGTCCATGTAGGCCTCGCCGACGCCGATGTCGCCGCCGAGCAGCACGCGACGGAAGAACCGCCAGCGCGTCACCGTCAAATGGAGGCGGGCACCGCCGCCGCGCCCGAGTTCCCTGACGCGGCCGTCCGGGAGTTCGACCGTCAGCGCACCGGCGTGCCAGCGGGACAAGTGTCGGAACACCGCCGCGGCGGCGGCACGGTCTGCGAGCGTCGCGCCAGAGACCGTGGGACTCGGAATGAAGCGGTCGGAGAGCATGCCTCGGAACTCCTGCTGTCGCACCGCTGCAGCGCGGCGCGCGTCACGCCTCGATACGCAATGACGCGCGGGCCGGATTGCCCCCCGAAATCCGGCCCGCCGACGACGTGCTCAGGCGGCCTGACGCGTGCTCAGGCTGCCTGACGGTAGAGGAAACTGATCGGCTTCCGTTCGTCGCGTGGGGTGCCGACCCAGCCGACGACGACGCCACGCACCCAGGAGGTTTCGAGATCGAAGAGCTCGCAGAGGCGGACGAACGAGTAGGGCCACTCAGCGTCGTCGGACTGCACCCATTCGAGCGCTTCGGCGACGCGCCGCCGGTGCGCCGGGTTGCCGTGGTGGTCGCGAACCTCGACTAGGGCCGAGGCCAATACCGCCGCCGCGAGCTTCTTCGCGGGCGTCCAATGACTCGCCGACGGCAACTGCGCCGGCATCATCTCGCCGCCGGCCATCAAATCGTCGATCACCGTCAGTCCGTGCGTCGCGAACGTGGCGCGTGGGCTCTCACCGCTGCTCTTGGCGACACCCGATTCGGTCTGTGCGACGGCTTCCATGTGCATCTCCTTCGGTTGAGGGAGCATCGCGCTCCGGGAGGTCACGCCCGCGCCGCGCTGAGCGCGCGCACGCGAGCCAATTCCGCGTCAATTGACGTAATGGGATCGAGTACCAGTGCGCGGCAGGCACCCATGTGCGCCGCCACGGCGGCGGCCGCACGCCCGCCGAGCCACAGTTCCACCGCGGGCGGCAGGCCGCGTTCGATGCGCCGCACCTCGGCGGCAGCAGCGCGTTGATTGTCATCATCCGCCAGGGCGAGGCCGACGACGGAGGCGCCGGCGCGCCGCGCCGCTGCAGCGACTCCCTGAGCCGGCAGATCCGAACCCATGTAGCAGAGGGCGAGCCCGGCATCGGCAACCAGCAGCGCCGCAAGCAACAAGGACAGCTCGTGTCGCTCGCCAGCCGGAGCTGCGAGCAGGACCAGGGGCTGACCCACGGCGGCGCGCGGCGCGTGCGAGTTCGTGCGGCAGATCGCGGAGCCCCTGGTCGTCGAGATCGCTCGCGGCTCGGCGGCTCGGGACCTCTGCGCTATCGACGAGCGCCTACTCGCCGGCAGTCTGCGCAACCTCTTGGCTGGGCGCCTGCGCTCGCGCGCCGCCAAAGCGTCGCCGAGACAGCGGTCCAGGGCGGCGGCATCGAAGCGAGCGAGCACCGCCAGTGCTCTTCTGACCACCTCGCCGGGCTCGTCCGCGATCGGCGCGGCAGTCGGGTCCGCCGCCATTGTGGGGATCGCCGTGCGGGCCAGGGCTTCGAGCGTGCGCCGATCGAGGCGGGCGACGTCGCCTATGGCTCGCCCGCCCCCGACCACCCGACCCAGCAGAGACAGGTGGGCAACATCAGCAGCGCTGTAAAGGCGCGCCCCGCGCGCCCCACGCGTCGGCGCGACGACGCTGTACCGCTTCTCCCAGGCGCGAATGATGTCCGGAGAAAGCCCGGTCAGCCGCGAAACCGTGCGCAACGGCAACGCCTCGTGCGTGGGGCGCTCATCCATTGCGGCCTCTCAGGCCGTACGCCTGTTGAAACATGCGACCTTTGTATCTCCGAACGTTTTGAATGTCAAGTTCCGTCAAGGCTCTTGCGTGTTTCTCCATTCCAGGTAATTTCACTCGGAGGCCTCGGGTCGTTCATATCGTCCGGTCTCGTCAGGAGAGCGAATTGTCAGCCACGGTTGCTTTGAACCGCGTCTTCAAGGGAATTCCCGCGGTGCTCGACAGCATCCGTACAGAGGTTCTCGACCGATCGATCGTCTTCTCCTTCGATCGAAGCGGGTACGAGCGCCACCAGCGGATGTTCCGTCAGGACGACCTCGACGTCGATGCTCGGGGGCGGGTCTGTCTGGTCACCGGTGCCAACTCGGGCATCGGCTTCGCCACCGCCGAGGCGCTGGCGCGGCGCGGCGCCTCGGTGTGGCTGCTGTGCCGTGACGCGGGGCGCGGCCGACGGGCGCTGCGCGAGCTACGACTGCGCACGGGCAGCGATGCGCTCGAGCTCGCGCAGGTCGACGTCTCCGACCTCGCCTCGCTGCGGCGCTTCGCTGACGGCTGGGGCCCGACTCCTGTCGATGTGCTGATCCACAATGCCGGGGTCCTGCCCGACGCGCGCCAGGTGAACAGCACCGGGATTGAAAGCACACTGGCAACCAACGTCATTGGACCGTTCGTCCTGACGCAGCTGCTCTGGGCCCGGCTCGCTGCCAGTGCGGCGGCGCGAGTGATCTTCGTCTCCTCCGGAGGCATGTACGCACAGCGCCTCGACCTCGACGACCTGGACTGGACGCGGCGGCGCTTCGATGGCGTCGCCGCTTATGCGCAGACCAAGCGCATGCAGGTGGTGCTCGCCGAGCTCCTCGCGGCGCGCGCCGCCGGCACGCCCATGACGGTGCACGCGATGCACCCCGGTTGGGCGGATACGCCGGCCGTACGCACGTCGCTACCGCGCTTCCATCGTTGGATGGCATCGCGCCTGCGCAGCCCGGAGCAAGGCGCCGACACGGTGGTCTGGTTGGCGCTCAGTGCGCGTGTCGCCGCCCACAACGGCGCCTTCTGGTTCGACCGCGTCCCGCAGCCAACCCATCTGTTGCCCTTCACGCGCGAGGCGACCGCCGACCGACAAGCGCTGTGGGACCTCTGCGCCCGCTACGTGAACCCGCCACCGTCTCGCACGGCAACTGGCCGCGGCGCACGTGCGGGCAGGACCGCGACATGAAGTTCATCGTCACCGGCGCCAGCGGACTGCTCGGCCGCCCGTTGGTGCGCCGCCTCCTCGAGGCCGGGCACGAGGTCGTCGCTTGGAGCCGGGACGTTGACGCGGCGGCACGGCGTTTACCGGCGCGGGCACACATCGAGACGTGGACACCGGGGGCGCCAGTCGATCCGCGGCGGCTCAGCGACGCGGACGCGGTGATCCATCTCGCCGGCGAGCATGTCGCCAGCGGCCGCTGGACCGCGGCGCGGCGCCAGGCTATCGCCGACTCGCGCGTCGCCAGCGGCCGGGCGCTGGTGGCGGCGATGAACGCCCTGCCCGCCCGCCACCGGCCGCGTGCCCTGGTCAGCGCGTCCGGTATCGGCGCGTACGGCGACCGTGGCGACGAGCACCTCGACGAGACTTCGTCGCCGGGAGACGGTTTCCTCGCCGACGTCTGCCGCGACTGGGAGGCGGCGGCATGCGACGCCGCCGTTCTGGGCGTGCGCACGGTGATCCTGCGCATCGGCATCGTCCTCAGCGCCCAGGGCGGCGCGCTGCGCGCGTTGCTGCCCGCGTTTCGCCTCGGGCTCGGCGGTCGGGCGGGCTCCGGTCGGCAGTGGATGAGTTGGATCCACATCGACGACATGGTCGAGTTACTGTTCGCGGCGGCCACCCGCGCCGACATGGCGGGCGTCTACAACGCGGTCGCCCCACACCCGGCCACCAACGCGGAGTTCGCCCGCAGCCTCGGTCGCGCGCTCGGGCGCCCAGCCCGCCTGCCGCTACCGGCAGCCACGTTGCGCCTGTTGCTTGGTGCGATGGCCTCGCTGCTGCTCGCCAGCCAACGGGTCGAACCGGCGTCGGCGCGGCGCCTCGGACTGACCTGGCGCTTCCCCGAGCTCGACGCCGCCCTGCGGGACCTCTGCACCGACCTCAGCGAGGTGGTCGACGTCGAGCAATGGGTGCCGCAACCGCTCGCGGTGGTCTTCCCCTTTTACGCCGACGCCGGCAACCTCGAGCGCATCACGCCGCCGTTTCTGCGTTTCCGCGTGCTGCGCAGCTCGACGCCGACGATCGGCGACGGCACGCTGATCGACTACCGCCTGCGCCTGCGCGGCCTGCCGGTGCGCTGGCGCACGGTGATCGAGTCGTGGCGGCCGCCGCACACCTTCGTCGACCGCCAGCTGCGCGGTCCGTACCGACTGTGGCACCACACGCACACCTTCACCCCGAGCGGCGACGGGACCCTGGTACGCGACCGGGTCCGCTATCGAGTCCCCCTCGGCGCCCTGGGCCATCTCGTCGCCGGTCGACTGGTGGCGCGCGATGTCGAGGGGATCTTCGCGTTCCGGCGCGAGGCCACGGCGGCGATTTTCGCGACCGATGGATCGACGCCCGGCGCCCGCTGCCAGGTGGCGTCGTGACGACCATCCTCGATCCGCCGCCGAAGCCGACCGGCTTCACCGATCGCCTGCTCGGGGCCGCGATCGCCTTGGGGGAATCGGGCCGTGTGCCCGACCCCATCCTGCGCGCCGCCATCCGCCGCTTCTGCGCCCACCGCGTGCGCGAGGAATCGCGCCGCGCCACCGCCGACGCGCAGCGCGACCTGCTCCACCTACTGCGGCGCAGCCCGATCGCCCTGCATGTCGACCTCGCCAACCAACAGCACTACGAGCTGCCGCCGTCGTTCTTCCAGCTCGTGCTCGGCAAGCGCCGCAAGTACAGCAGCGCCTTCTACCCGCCCGGCGTGCGCGATCTCGACGAGGCCGAAGAGGCCATGCTGGATCTCACCTGTCGCCGCGCCCAACTGCACGACGGCATGCGCGTCCTCGATCTGGGCTGCGGTTGGGGCTCGCTGTCGCTATGGATCGCCGAGCGCTACCCGCGCTGCCGCGTCCTGGCGGTGTCGAACTCGCGGCCGCAGGCCGAGTTCATCCGCGCCGAGCTGCGCGCCCGCGCCCTGAGCGGCGTCGAGGTCGAAACCGCGGACATGAACGACTTCGCGCCCGACGGTCGCTTCGACCGCGTCCTCTCGGTGGAGATGTTCGAGCACATGCGCAACTACGAGCGTCTGCTGGGCAACGTGGCCGCGTGGTTGCAACCGGAGGGCCGCCTGTTCGTGCACATCTTTACCCATCGGGCCTACGCCTATCCGTTCGAGACCGGCGGCGCCGACGACTGGATGGGGCGGCACTTCTTCACCGGCGGCCTGATGCCGTCACACGAGTTGCTGGCTCACTTCCAGCGCGACCTGCTGCTCGAGGACCACTGGTGGCTCGACGGCCGTCATTACGCGCGCACCAGCAATGCCTGGCTGCGCAACCTCGACGCGCGCCGCGACGCCGTGCTGCGCATCTTCGCCGGCATCTACGGCGATGACGCTGCCTGGCGTTGGTTCGTCCGCTGGCGCCTGTTCTTTCTCGCCTGCGCCGAGCTCTTTGGCTACCGCGGCGGTCGTGAATGGGGTGTCTCGCACCATCTCTTCGCGCCGCGTGGGTGATAGGGCCGCCGCCACACCTGGCACGCACTCCCCGCCTGCCCCGCGCCGGCGCCGGGGAGGGCGCCTCTGATGCTCATCCTGCTCGCCAACGCCGCCGCGACGCTATTCATGCTCGGCCTGATCTGGTTCGTCCAAGTCGTCCACTATCCGCTGTTCGCGGGTGTCGGCCGGGACGGATTCATCGGCTTCCACGCCGCGCACTCCCGTCTCACCACCGTCGTCGTCGGGCCGCCCATGCTGCTCGAGGCGATCACCGCCGCGCTCCTGGTCGTCGCTCGCCCCAGCGTCGTTCCCGCCGCGGCCGCCTGGTGCGGCCTGGGGCTGGTCGGCGTCATCTGGCTGTCCACCGCGCTCCTGCAGGTGCCGAACCACAGCCTGCTCGCCGCCGGCCTCGCACCCGACGCGATCCGCGCTCTCGTCGCCGGCAACTGGGTCCGCACCGTCGCCTGGACGGCACGCGGCGCGCTCGTGCTATGGCTCCTGGCGCGTGCCATGGCGCAGTGAGGAGAGGCGATCGATGAACACCGCAACGTTGTCTGGACCGTGGTCGGCGGCGCGCGCGGCGCGCTTCCTGACGGAGCAGGCCATTCCCCTGCGGCTCGGCTGCCTGACAGCATCCGGTTGGCCGCTGGTGGTCTCGCACTGGTTCCTCTACCGCGACGGCATGCTCTGGTGCGCGACGCAGGCGAGCGCCAAGGTCGTCGGCTACCTCCGCGCCGAACCGCGCTGTTCGTTCGAGGTCGCCACCAATGACCCGCCCTACCGGGGCGTGCGCGGCCAGGGCCGTGCGCATCTCGAGCCGGCCGCCGGAGACGCGGTGCTGCGCGGGTTGATCGACCGCTATCTGGGCAGCGACGACTCCGCCTTCGCCACGTGGCTCCTGTCCCGGGCCGGCGACGAAATGGCGATCCGGATCGAGCCGCACCGCGTCCGCAGTTGGGACTTCTCGCGGCGCATGGCGGATGTCAGCAGGTGAGGCCGCACGCGCCCCCAGGACTCGACGCCAGCGACGAGACCCTGCCCTGGCATCAGTCGCTGCGCGCCTTGAAGAGCGTCGCGGTCGCGGCAGTCGGGGTCGAGTACGCGGCCCCCCAGCAGCCGCCGGCGGGGCCGCGCAGCTGCACGGTCAGCGGCGGCGTCAATCCGGCCAGCGGCGGCAGATCGAGTAGCCCCCCCTTGCCCTTCACCAGCAGCTTGGTCTGGCTGGCGGCGCCCGGCGCGAGCTTTGCGCTGGCGATGCCATCCGGCGCGCGCGACGCCGAGCGGTAGGCGAACCCGGCGCCGCTGGCGCGCCAGTCGCTTCCCGACGGCAGCGCCGCCGCCAGGCGCGGCTGCGGCAGCGCCGCCGCGTCATAGAGACAGAGGGTGTAGCCGTCGGTGGCGCGCGGGTCGCCGAGTGCAACCGGGCTCGTCGCTCCGCCCTTGCGCAGCTTCCACACCAGCGTGTCGCCGCCGTCGTTGGTCGCGTCCTTGAGCACCAGAGACGCCTGGCCGCTGGCGGCCCCGGTGCACAGCGGCTGTGGCGCCGCCAAGCCGACGCAGGCGCCCGCACCGTCGCAGGCGTCGGCATTGGTGCAGGCGTCGGCATCGTCGCAGAGGCTGCCGCCCGCCTCGAACTGGCAGGCGCCAGAGCAGCAGTCGCCTCCGGCCGTGCCGCCGTCGTCGCACTGCTCAGCGCCGGTGACGATGCGGTTGCCGCACCCGGTGACGGTGCAGTTGCTGTCGCAGCCGTCGCCCTCGACCGGATTGCCGTCGTCGCACGCCTCTGCCAGCTCGACAACGCCGTTGCCACAACGAGGTCCAGCGTCCGGCGTCACCTCTTTTGCATCTGGCGTTGCCTCGGTTGCGTCCGGCGTTGCCTCCGCTGCGTCCGGCGTTGCTTCTTCCGCATCGACCATCACGACCTGTGCGTCCGTCGGCAGTGGCCGCGCGTCGGTTCCGGGGATATAAAGCCCGCCATCAGCGAACTCGTCACCGCCGACCCCACGCTTGGTGCTCTCGATTTCGCAGCTGACAACAAAGAGGAGGGACGCGGTAAGCGCAACCTTGGGGAAATGAGACACGGAGCGTAAGGACATAAGCCCTATGGTTTGTGTTCTAGGTTGCTCTGTCAAGCGCTTACAACGAAGCCGATGCCATCAAATCTTGCTTAATTTTTTGCGGGAATAATTCATCGCCTTTCCATTTCACCACAATGAGCTTCGATGTGGGTGTGAGCGTCCTCAAGCGTTGCGCGTGCCTGAAACACGCTAACATTGGAGCGTTTAAGGTTGGCCTCATAAATTCCGCTAAGGCGGTCAATTTCCACGCCCTTGTTGGCGATGAGTGTCGCCCAGTCAAATCTTGCGCCTTCTACCGTCCAGCCATAGCCGCCCGCATCCTCCAAGATGTCAGAGTAATGGCTGGCGTAAACCAGCAGCTTTTTCGGCACGCAACCGCGTATGACGCAGGTGCCGCCAATGCGGTATTCTTCCGCGATAGCGACGCGCGCGCCGTATTGAGCCGAAATCCGCGCCGCCCGGACGCCGCCCGAGCCTGCGCCAATGACAAACAGGTCATAATCATAGGCCATGGCAGCAAAGGCTCCTGATTAGCGTGGCGACGCTTGCATGCTTATCGAGATCCACGCGGCGAGCAGCTTGTCGCGCGTTTCCGGTGAAATGCTTTCGCTCAACGTAAAAAGCCATTTTACTCCAAGAAGCGACAACTGCGCTTCGATCAATTTTGCAGTTTCTGGCGGCATTTCCAGCGCGGCAAGCAATTTCGGATCGTTCATGAATGCCTGAACCTCGTCGGCTTCATCCGGGCTGATTAGAGCAATTGCGTTGACAATTTTCTGCAACTGATCTGACAGTTTGCGCATTGCATCGGATTTTACGAACTCGTGCAGTTCCTCCAACTGTTCGAGAGACAGCAAACCCGCCAATGAGGCTGATCCACTCTCGGCCAACTCTTCATGAGTTCCTGAAGCCATGTCTGCAAACGCGGTAATGCCTTCCAGCGCATCCCTGCTTTGTTTTTCCGCCACCAATTCCGCGCGAG
>ENA-ORBV01009181-ORBV01009181.1-microbial-mat-metagenome-genome-assembly--contig:-NODE-9181-length-16343-cov-4.351223_pt1 | contig 16343 bp, 9 predicted proteins | sample MGYA00237777_ERZ505514 | MGnify/ENA primary metagenome ERZ505514 (study PRJEB26160, sample SAMN06269048) | microbial mat metagenome | isolation source: Oligotrophic lake microbial mat | place... | reverse complement strand
ATCGTGCGAAAAATCTGGAACGAAGTTTCGCACCAACGACATTTCTCGCCAACGCAACATGTTTTCGTCTTCACTCGAAAGTTTTGTTCTTTCAAACGAATGATGGAATCGCCGATAACGATAACGATGCTCACAAATCATTCCAAAAAGATCATTATCATCACATTAAAAAAAAATTCGCTTGTTCGCGCAGCACATAACTTTGTTAATTACCACATCCAATCAATTTCTAAAATCACCTATAACAATGCGTACCTTTTCTTCTCTATCGTCATTGGCATTGTTGCTACTAGCAACCATGATGCCTCAGCAGTCCCATGGACTCGCTGCCGTGGCCAATTTGAATGATCAAACCATTTGGATTACCAACTTTGCTCGTACGTACTTGTGTAATGGTATGTTGCCTGACAATGCTTGTTCTATGTTGCAAGGTATCACGTTGAATGAAATGGAAGGTCAAGTAGTTGCTGGAACAACACCCGAGCAGACCATCTCCACCGAAGGGGGCACTAATGAAGTTGCCAACACACTATCCGGTGGCGCAGCTGCCAACACCGAAGCCGGTGGTGGGCCCTTGGGACTTGGAATTATTGGTGATGTCGCCGAAAGGTTTGTCGATGCAGTGCAGACTGCGCAGGCGAATAACGATGTCAATAGGAACACGGAACCAGGAAACAGGAAGAACTTGAGGGTTCGATAAATCGGCGATCCTCTTGAGGACGGATTTAGTAAGCTTGGCCTCTCGTTCGATAAGTACAGCCCGCGGAGGGATGATGCTGCTAACTGTTGTGGAATAGGACAGATCACCGAAGAAAAGAACTGGAAGGAAAAGGGCATTTGCTTTCGAAAATGTACCAATAATAATATTACTCAACCTCAAAATTGGCAAATGGCAGTGCAGCAGTAGAAAGATATATTGCGCCACAAACAACCAATCAGATAATTCTAAAGCAAAGACAATGTTATGTGACCTTTACGACTTCTATACTATTTACTCTTCGTTAAGTGGTGGCACCAGACGTAGAAGTAGTGTTATTTTATGGTAGCCTGATGTGTCTCGGCTTTCGGCTATCGTATAACGCAGCCAAGCAGTTGACATATTCAGCAAAAGACAATGCGGCGCAAAAGTCCTTCGTGCTTTAAATAATCTTCTGTCTACTAGATGCTGTGTTATTGGTTGCGTTTATCATTGGTGCTTCCATTGGACCGATCATCGTTCTTTTCTGGATATATTGATCAAATTTGAGATACGACATTTCTCTACTGTACTTAGCCTTCTCCACCTTCTACTGCCCGGCGATTCCGTACCACCTCACCACTTAGTCGCTCCTCTAGCTAGTGTACCCATCACAACAATATCATTGGCATCAGGACTCCCATATTTGGGTTAAATGAGACTGAGATGCACTTCATAGGGACACACGTCGTCGTTTCAAAGATGCGTTTGTTTCAAATGTGTTTTCTATATTGATTTATTACTGGTACATGATTCTTGGTATATATAGTTTCTAACCGGACCCATCCAATCGACTCATATAATGATTTAGTCGAACCTTTCTTCCAATTCCGCCATGGCGGCATTGTAGCGTTCTTCACAGTCGAGTCCCAACTTGGTACAGGCATTGGCCAATTTGGGATCCTTGCATTCGTTCTGGATGTATCGCAACATGTCGCCCAATTTCTTTTGAAATTCCAAACGCTGTTGGGCCTCGCACATGTACCGAGTATGCATGGCGGCGACGGCATCTTTGTGTTCCTGATGTTCGTGCTTGGCATCGTACAAATGATCGCGCAACACAGCATTGGACAAATCGACACTCTCATTCAAATCTGCTAGCGAGTCGACCAAATTGAGGGCGGATTCTTCCAATTGTTGATTGCCAAATTGAATTTTATCGAGTTGTTTTTCCGTGGCACGCATATTCTTTTTGAGCTGTTTGTTTTCTTCGTTCAAGGTCTTGATACGCTGAGAATTGGCATCCAATTGAACCCTGAGGGCAGCGAATTGCAAATCCGTGGCATACGCCTCTTTCTCGACGTGTTCCGTTTCTTGTTCCAAATCGACCACGTCTTGACGGGCCTTTTGTTCTTGTTCCTCCAACCTGGCAAGTTGTGCCTCTGCTTTTTCATCCTCGTTGCGCAAAGCGTCCTTCAGTTGTTCCACTTGACGATTGTATTTGGCCAATTGCTTGTCCAAGGCCTTCATGCGTTTGTTGTGGGCTTCTTTTTCGGGACTGTTCCAGATGTGCAAGGGAGCTTCATCGGGCAATTTGCGAAAGGACAGTTCGTTGATGGAATCATGGCCATTGTAGTTCATGGTCAATCGCTTGTTTTTGCGGTTGGGTCGCCTAGCTTTGGCTTCTGGATCTTCGGGTGTGGTATTCCAATGATGCAAGGGCGCCTCGTCGGGAAGCTTACGAAAGGACAATTCATTGATCGAGTCGTGGCCATTGTAATTTCCCGACAGGCGAAAGGATTCTTGCTTTTTCATCCCCGAAAGGCGAAAGGATTCTTGCTTCTTCATAATACTCCCCATGTTGTTCTTGCGGACTTCGGCTCGTTGAGGTTGCAATTGAGTATCGGCTACCACCATTTTTTGGGTGTTTGTTGGTGACAGAGAAGAAAAGAAGGAGTCGGTTGGTACTAGCTACTTGTACGGTATTGGTAATTGATTACTCAACTGTACAATTTGTAAGAGGATTCAAAAAATGTGAGAAATTTAAAAGGAAAGCCTTGGAAATGTTACACAGCATACGCTATAATGTAACACTCATTTGGCCGGCCGGCTCGCAACAGTCAGGTTTCACTGGATCAGGTTGGTATGTAGGTCTTGTCAGTCTACAGAAACACAGTTCTCAAGCGTACACTCTTTGTATACAGAGGAAGTGCTCGGACTTCCGATGGCTGTTTTTGTTAAACCAGCGTAAGACTGGGTGGGTCGGAAGTGACATAGTGAGCGTAGGTACTGAAACCAGGGTCACAGACGAAAGCAACATCATTAAATCGCTTGATTAAGTTTTATTAAATAGAAAATGTCTGCAGTCTACCACCATCGAATTGTGCCTGGCCGTTCTCACTTGTTTCATAGCGTACTGTTACTCAGACACTTTGCAACGCTGGTGCTGGCACACCGTAACATCCTCAGGCTACCCAGGCAGTGACTGGCTCTCTGATCACAGCCATCAAAGATCAGATCCCCTTTTGAACTTTTGTAGCTAGCTACTAGCTAGCCATGTGGTGGTGAAACACTACCTAGGGTTAGGGTTGCCAAGCACAACAGAATGTGGAAAAGAAGACCAACAGTTGTCCCCAATCGGATGTGACACTTGGTTTGCTTGTTTTTGGCACAAAAATGGTGCAGCAGGATTGTTGAGAAAGAAAGGTTCAGTCAGATTTGTTTGCTGCATGCTTCACAATTGTTGCTCAGTTGCGAAGGGTTTGTGTTTTGTGGAGGACCAGCAGACAGAGATGTTGTTTTTTGATTTTGAAAAAAAGCAAAATTTCAGATGTTTGACATCTGATTGTGTTTGGGTTCAACAAACAGTTGGCTTGCTTGATGCAAGTGCCCATCTCCAAGAACACAAACACATTTTGTTGGTGCAGTCAATCAGGTTGATGCGCCTTGAGATTGTGCCACACTTTTGCAATTTTCTGTTCGACCACGGCTTGACCAGCATCCATTTTTAATCAGGCAATGAAAAAATGTGGCAACAAAAGACAACAAAGGACAAAAATGGAAATGCTTGAATTGCCAAGCCTGTGTGAAACAGAGATGAACAGTCAACAGATTTTTCATTTTTCGTTGATGGCGCTTGCAGCTTAGCATTGGTTCACAGTCAATGGATTTTCATTTTTCGTTGATGGAGGGCTCACATGGTTTGACATCGAACAAAAACAAAAATTGTTTTGTGGTCAATGAATTCCATTCTTCGTGGATGGAGCTTGCAGCTTGGCATCAATGGACAATCAAAATTAGTTCACAGTCAATGGATTTTCATTTTTGCTTTGATGGAGGGCTCGCATGGCTTGTCATCGACTGAAAACCAAAATTGGTTCATTCTCAATGGACTTGCGTTTTTTGTCGACAGAGCTTGCAGCTTTGCACTGCTTGGGAAACCAGCCAGCCATGGGCACCCACTGAAAATTTCCCTCCAACAGTGACTGCTTGACAATGTTCTAGTTCACACAGTGACCAGCAGCTATGGTCAGATCAGGGAGGCAAGATGCCTTTGCTGGGTGGGCCGCCAATGTCACACAATGGGGGATGCACAGTTGCTCTAACTTTCTCATTTTGGAGAGCACACTTGTTCGTCTAAAACGAGTCGGATCCCAAAATTTGGATCCTGAGCTGAATCGTACGTACGATGACGACCTTTACTTTTTTCGCATCAACATGTTGTCGCTTCCAGGCTACATTATTCCACCCTACGATGAACATAGCTCCATCAATTTGATACTACAGGTACTGGTAGTAGTAAACAAGTAGTAGAATATTCTTCCAGGCCCTGCCTTTATTTATAAGTCCGTGAGCCTTCAAGTATTAGAGAGCTTTGCAGGAGCTATAGAACACTGAAAATTACGAGTCCAGCTCGTACCTCTATTTTCGCTTGGATACTCGGATTGATTCTCATTTCCTTTCTACAGCCACACTCGCAATCACCACAAATCACCGACATTCAAAATGCCACGAGGAGGTCGAGGTCGTCGTCGCCACGCCCATGGCTGTTGCTCGGTCCTTCAAATGGTGGCCATGGGGTTTGTGGGATTTGTTAGTTTTGTCATGTTTCGTTGGTTTGCGGCCTTAATGTCGAACAACCGTCAAGATACTCTACTCTTGGCCATGGCGGGTGGCAATCCCCAAGTTGCTACAGGTGGTGGTGGGGGCGGTGGGGCATTTTCGCAAGGATTTGCTCCCCTGTTAGGTGCCAATAATATGCCAGCGGCCGGTGTGACCGGCATGGCCGTGGCCAATACCTGGAGTCCCGAGCAACGGAATCGATATGAAGTGGTCCACAACGCCACCTCTGTCGCAGTTTACCAACCATCTCCAGTAGAGTCTTACATTATGAGTCACATGCCGGAATTGGAAATGAATTTACGGCCTCCCAACTTGGTGAATACGTGCAAAATATGGCGAGACCAAGAAGCGTCGCCCCATTTTCGACAATTGCATACCTTTAATTTGGAGTTGGCTCAATACTACAATGCCCTATTGTCCTTTGAATTGGAAGCGGGCGTGACGGACATTCGACGGCAATTGGTACACCTGCCAGCGAGGATAGAAGGAGCCAATGACCCAGACAGCAATTTACCCAATCGACAAGTCTGTTCCAAATTGGAACTGCATCCCGATGGATTGGCCAAGGGCATTTTTGGTGGGAGTCAACTCTTGTCGCAAACTGCCCACACGGGATTTATTGAACCCCTCCTACCACCGATGCGGCATCCCGGTTTGTGTTTGGAGCCAAACGTCGGCGTCAATGGTCAGAAAATGGACGTTTTGATGAGTTTGCGGTATTTGGTCCATGATTGGGCAGCCATTTGTCGTTCCTTAAAACCAACGAGTCGAACGGTCTTTGTCGACATGGGTGCCTCGTTGCAATTTCATGAAACGTCTGCCGAACCATCGCCTGCTTTGAAGTTGTTGAATCAATATCGTCGCATGGGAATTGTCTTTGACCATATATATGCGTATGAAGTGAGTCAGGCATCGGCCGAATTGGTGTATCAACAGGTACCACCTCAATTTCGATCGGCCTTTCATTGGATCAATGTGGGAGTCAGTGCGGATCCCCAACATATTCACAATCCACTCAAACTCTTGACGGACAATTTCAATGCCGACGACTTTATTGTGGTCAAGTTGGATATTGATTCGCATGGCTTTGACAAGTCCCTGGAACGATCGCTGGCGGATCAAATCTTTGATTCGCCCCAATAGCAAGGCTTGATTGATCACTTTTATTTTGAACATCATGTCAATCAACTGGAATTGGCACCTCATTGGGGAGGTACCCAAGAAAGCGTCCAAGAAACTTTTCAACTCTTTCATGGATTGCGACAAAAAGGTGTCGCGGCACATTTTTGGGTCTAGCTACTTTACTCTTTCTTTTCCCAAGGTACATACAGTGTATTGCGAAACGACATGGTGCAACGAAAGGAGGAGGAGAATGGCCATGAAATATGGAGACCCTCCATCTTCGGATATCGCGGTACACCGCGGATTTGATTACTTTCCGAATCAAAATAATGAGCTGGCCTACCTGCCCGCCGTCTTCCTTTTCTAAGAACCTTAACACTATCACAACAATTCCCAACCATGCTATACAGAAAATGGCATCCAGAAAGACAACAATAATAAGCTAGAGTTGGGGTTATAAGAATTCCTTGCTAGCTTCCGGCTAGTAGCTAGCTATAGCTTCTATAGCTACTAGGCAGCGGAGAGTTCTGTGTTGATCTATACTGTTGCAATCCAAGAACCCGAAAACTCCCACCGAAGACAAAGCAAGCGTGGCCTGCATGGCCCTGTCGGAGACATCCACGCTGAAAGATGATTTGTATCGTGAAGGTCTCCTGCTGGCAGCGTGGATTGCCACCCTGTTCTCAGAACTTTGCGATCGCGCAACTTCATATCGAGCAATACCATTTTGGCTCCACTATGGCTCCCGTTGCCAAGCGCAAACAAAGTGACGACGGGGATGGGGATGGTAAGCCTCTAGCTCTGAAGCAGGCGCGCAAATCCAATGAAGAAAACATTGGTGCATCCGGCGAAATTGGTCATGGGATTGACTTTTTCTCGATTGACCTCGTTGCCACGACTATTTTCAGCTACCTCGATGCTCGTCAACTGTACCGTGTGTCCACGACGAACAAGTTTTTGCAGAGTCTCATCCAACATAAGCATGTGATTCGTTCGGCGTTGTATCAAGGTGGAAAAGCTCGTCAGAATATAGACCGTCTCAAGCCATTGATTGCGGAGCGGAAGATTTGGATCCCATCTCCCTTGCGGATCTTGAGGCTCTGTAATGGTAAACGATGTGAAAAATGTAACGACTGCAAGGTTACTTCAGTCTCGAAACAATTTGGTCTATTTATTTGCGACCACTGTTTGGAGAACAGTTTGACCAGTTTGACCAGGTCCAGCTTAACTGTCTTGACCAGTGGGGAAAGATATGTCAGCGAGTCAGAGAGTAACGATGGCAGCGAGTCAGAGAGTAACGATAGCAGCGAGTCAGAGAGTAACGAAGACGCGTTTGAAAGCGATGATGACGACCCTTTCCCTTTTAGACCTCTTCCTAAACGGTTGGCTGTTAACTTTGGTCGAAGCAAAGTTTTGAAGACGACGCACACAGACAATACTGGTGAGAAAGCGGGGGCACTCATCACCATGGCACAAATCGATATGATCGTTCAAAAATGCGGTGAAATGGACTTCGATGGCATCTTGGAGCAATGCGATGCCGAGGAGCAAAACTCAAGAAAAACGGTTGCTGAAATTCTGGGTGCCTATAACGATTCTATAGAGGGAGCCCACTCACGGACAAAGTATCGAGTGAAGCGAGCCAAGGAGAAGTTTATCGAGCGGCGAAATAGCTTTCGGACAGCTTTAATGAAAGAAATTGGACGCAAACCGTGGAAAAAAAATGCCTCCAGTAGCGATCGTGCCTACGTGAAGTGGGAGCGCCATCCATCGATTCGGTTCAAAAGTGAACTGTCTCAATCTTTGTTGTCCGGCTATGACAAGGCACCTAGTAAAGCCACGGAGAAGAAGACTAAAGAGCTAGCTCAGACAATGGTTGAAGCGTTTGATTTGATTTGGGCGAGAAACCTCCAAGACTTTTCCTTTCTCTCGGAATCGAATCTGTACGAAGCGACACTGAAGGAGTTTTTTGTCGAAGAGTATCCCAATTTTGAGCACTTGTATATGCCCAAGAGCGAGGACATTGATGCTCTAAGGTCCGGCGCTGCGCCCATGGAATTGCCATCTTGGAAGCACCTTCCAGTGGACGAGCCAGTCATCAGCAAGATCGTGTCCACGGTTCAAGTACAGCAGGGGCACGAACACAAACAGTACAAGGTTCAGAGACTAGCTACCAAGATCTATAAGTCGACTTTTGGTGGAGGCAGCTGTGATCCCTGCAAAGATTTTTTATATTGCTTGGACCGATTTCCGTCCTTGGCATGTCAGCGCTGGAGTTTCTGCACGGCCCGCAAGGAGCCTGGTCAGGAACATTGAACCCAGATGAACTGAGAAGTATTATTTCCCCTTGCTGGATACTTTGGCGGTCTTCACGCCATCTAACCGCGGTTCACATACATTCAGAAGCGATAGGTATTGGTAGGTAAAAGTGTCCACAGTGGTTGGTATGTGCACTATGCTGCTTTAACTATAGGGCACCTGCGCATCGACTTTGTAGCTATGTCTTTGTTATAACAGATTTCAATCACCAGGAACCAAAAATGTATGATCACCAGAGTACCACAATATGATACAGCAAATGAGATCACAAGGTGAAAATGTAACAAAAAATAGACTACGTATTTACCAATTACTATGCTGATTCTGAAATCGCTGCCGAAAGCTAGCTGCTATCTAGTAGCTAGTAGCTAGTAGGTAGCTAGCTTAGTAGCTACAAGTAGCTTGTGGATCTGGGGGGCCGCAGGATTGAGAAAGTTAACTTCTTAGAGGTTATTTCGAAAAAGCGTGCGTCCAAAGGACAAAAGTTCCGCCCAGTTGAGAGAACACTCTATCTTCAGTGCTGCACCTTCATCTTTCTTGCAAAAAAATGAGACGGTTCTCGATTCGATGGCACAACAACAACAAAGATAGATTGATGGGTTCTCAGTCTCGGCTACATGCATGCGACGTGTTCGCGGCCTTGCGAAGGGTCGGTTGCACTCAGTCTCAGGGAGCCAAGGATGCCTGACTTTTGTGCAAACTTCTGCTAGCTAGCTGTGGCTTGTGGTCTTCTCTACATCAGACCCCACGCCGTCACAGAGGTCGAGCGACAACAAGTCCAAACAGTTCTAATAGCTTCCAACATCCATTTGATCACTTTTTTCTGTTTCTGCACAGTGCAAGATGGATGGAGACTGCTGTCGAAACCGAACAATGGGCAGGTTGCTCCAAGGTCAGCGAGAACTTCATCGCCAATCGCGCGAACAACAAAAAGCAATCTTCACCAGAGAACAATCGGCCATTTGGACTCCTGCCGTGCTACGAAATCATTGTTGTCTACAATGGTTGGCCAATGGAAGAGACCCACCACCCGAAGCCCATCTTTGCTTTGACGGGTGTCCTTTCACAGAAGGTTGCCGCCGTGGCCGTGGCTGCGACAAGGCACATCCACTGATCGAAATGACGTTTGATCGAAAGACCCACAAGACAATGGCCACGTTGAGCCACCCATTGGATCCATTTGTTTCATGCTTTGATCAGATTTTAGAGGAAGGCAAGGGTGCGCTTGTGGTCATGGACAATGATGACAGTGAATCAAAGAACAATGTGTTTCAACCAAGAAAGTGTCAACTCGATGGATACCTGCGAGAGATCTTGCATGGGACACATTCGCATCCGGCACTTCCTTTCGGGGAACACTTGATCCATTGTAGCAAGAACGAATTGGCAGACTCAGACAAGTTTCAAAAACAAGAATTGGAACAAAAAGATGCTGAAGAGACGACAAAAAAGAAGCAGCACCAAGCTGCATGCTCTCCTCCAAGTGCCGAGCTGATCGAGGAAGCTCTAGAAATTTGCATGGAAAACGGCATCGAAAAACATTTAGATGTTGTAGACATTGGTATGCTTCGTCTTGCATCCACACCAGCGACTGTCAAGGTTGTGGAAGAAATGGTCTCCAATCGCATGAAAGAAGTTCACTTGCAATGCCGGACAATGGTGGATGGTGTGATTCGATTTGACGAGGACGAGGTTCCAAAAGACCGATTCTTGTGTGAGTTGCATAGTTGTGATTCCGAAGATGAATGGCACCGCAATTATGAGAGTGGCAGGAAGGTCACCATCTACAAGCCTGCATGTTCAGAACCGTTGAATCTGACCCTTGAAGAAGGCAGCAATGACACTTTTGTACTGGAGGATCCCAGTCAGACTTTTTCTTGGGACAGTGGTGTTCTTGTTGCAGATTCTGAGCATGTCAATTGGAATGAGGATCAAGCAATGGATTGTGAAGGCCATCGTTTGCAGTTGGTGTTGCAGCCGATGAAAAACGAAGTCGATTCTTCCTTGATTGACACATGTCCTTTGTGGCACGCAGATTTGCGCTGTTTGGACTCCTTGGAAGTTGGCATGAAAGACTTGGGTGGCGGTTTTCTCATCAAAATCTTGACTGCTGAAAAGGACGAGAGGGAGGAGAGCGAGGAATCTACCGCACGCTATGAGGGCTCCTTTCAACTTGCTAGGGTGAAGACAGGGGGCTTTTCGACAATGTTGAAATTGGCAATCGAAAGCAGGTTACGCCAAACAAATTACCTGCATAAACGAGCCCAGCGTGAACGACCTTTGAAAGAATCTGAAAAGCATCACAAGCAAAACCTAGAGCAAGCTTTGCAGTTTCTCAGGGGAGGGACATCCAAGAAACGAAAGCATGGACTCTAGATGACTTCGCCGTCCCGGTCAGACGATGTGGCTGATCGCCCCACCTCCCCTTTCCTGCTGTGAATCTTTGTCGAGTAAATGCTACATGTAATTTCTCACACATTGCAGTTACAAGAAAGGAATAGGACTTTCATTAGGGTCAATGAGCTTGTGTTGCGGTCAGATGAAATGGTTGTGCATGCGATGTGCATGATGAAATGTGGAAAAGGTGACAGAGAGTCTTAAAAAAAGGTAGAAGTGAAGTGGTCAGACACAGACTGCAATGCTGACTCCGCCCAAGCAAAATGCAAATTGTTTGGAAGAGGAGTGGGCAGTCTTGGCAGGTGGAGAATCAGGTGAACAGAAAAATTAAGAAAAAATGTTAAGTTGTGTTGGACATGTTGATCCAACAGTCAAGACAGACAAAGACAAACAAACATCCAGCAAGTGCTTGTGGTGGCGTGAACCGCAAGAGGACATGAGACAAAATGTGAAAAAATTGGAAGATGTGTTGGTCCAGCATGTTCAGTGTTCTAAAACTCTGAACTTGAACATTTGGGCCTTCCTCACATTTGTCCAAAAATGAAATCAATTGTGAACTTGGGTCTGTGTGTGTTCTGGCTCATGCTGTCTCAACTTTGCAATGAGTCCCCGTCTGATCCTGTCCATGATGCTTCTGACATTTCTGCTCACATTGGCCCTGCATGTGCAACAAGTGATTACCAACAAAACAACTCCCTGGTTTCCTCTGCCAACTTTGCCACCACCACCTGCTGCAATGTTGCCAACACAACACTCTCATCTTCATCAACAAGTTCAAAAGAAAAATTGCAATGACTTGTTGCAAAAAACGTTGGCTGCATCTTTGACATCAACCTTGATGCCTATTTCCATGGCAACAAAGGTCCCGAGAAAGGTGTGATTGTCACTGGAGGAAAGAAGCAAAACTGTCCAGAGAAGTGTTTCGACAATGTCACATCTTCGTCTGCCCTCGTTGACAGAATGTCATTCTGTGAAACAGTCAGTGCATTGCAACAAATTTCCAACCTTCTTAATCAACAGTGGTGATTCCCATGCTCTGAAATCTTTGGGCACATGAAATCCAAAATCCAAACTGTGGGAGTCAACATTGCTCATTTTTCTTGTGGATCACAAGGCAAAACTCTTGCCTGCTGTGAGCGCTGATGGGCACCTTTTGGATGTTGACGAAGGGTTTCATTGTCTCCGTGGCTGTCATTTCTAAACCAATGCTTTGACACAATTCACAGGTCGTCTTGCCTAGCTAGCCACAACAGCATGTCACCCTCCACTTCTCACAGTCCATCACAGAGAAAGTCACCTCATGGGTGGGTCGTCCATGCAACCCAGTCACGAATGACTGTATCTCGATCCCTAGTTCTTCCATAACCGTTGTAGTCTTGGCTGTGCGCGAAAGATGACTTGCACCGCGGATTGGTAGAAATGCAACGTAGGAATCGAAATGAATGTCTCTTCCATGGCGGTGCGAAGGGGACTACGAAACACCTCTTGGCGATGCATGCATGCATGGCATCATGTGTTTGTTGTGGACTTGGGTTTGTTGCTGCAACTGCACTAGCTAGTATATAGATAGCGAATAAGCAACTTGGTACTCTAGCTAGCTAGTGGTACAAGAGGGAAAAGAAGAAGAAGACGAAAGGGTTGGTAGCATTATCGATACGATTGTTCACGGAAAAAGAAAAAATACTGAATTTGTGTCCGAACAACCCACGAATTTTGCTTCCGCCAGTCCGGCATTGATTGGACTCCACTACTGTTACTGCTAGCTAGTACTTGATTTTGATCATCATCATGTTACGCCGCCTTTCTCGCTTGTCCTCGACGGCATCGAGTGGCGGAGGTGGTACGAGCAGTAATGATGGGGACGGCAACAACACCAACAGCAACAACAACAATAAAAACTCGAACAAAAAGCGTCGATTTAGTCTTCGTCGAAAGAAAAAGCCAAGGGCTGATGAGGGACCAGGGGCATCAGCACAAGGGGAAGAAAACAATGGGGCTACCGCAGCCGTCGAATCTGTACCTACAGAGGAGAGCAGTCCTGCTTCGACTCCTACCAATACTGCCCATCCTTCTGCTGCCACGGCAACAACGACGACAACGACGACGACGACGACTACGTGGATGCGCACATCTGCTACGAATCCTGCAACACCACCACCACCACCGGCAGCAGCAGTAGCGCCAGCCGTAACAGCTACTCCTAGTATGGCCGCCATGACGACCGCGGAGGACGCCAAACTCCAACGCAACGTTGCGACCGTCCAAAAATCCCTCCAAAAGAATGCCAAGAGCAAGCGCCTCCAAAAAAAGGCCTGGAATCAATTGCGGGGATATTTGAGTACTACTGCCAGTAGCAGCAAAGGGGGCGACCATACTAATCATGCGCGTGCCCTGCAACTACAAGAGCGTTATGTACACCATTTGCTGGACACTAGTGATTCCACCAATAATACCACTGCCAATACCAATATCATGCCATTATTGATGCATGCCATGACGACGCACTGTCCCAATTCCAAATCCTTGACCATGAGTTTGTGTCGGATATTGTACGTCTTGACGAAACACTCGCCGCAAGCGACACAAACCGCTATTCCTCCTTTATTGCAAGTCATGCGACTCCACAAGAAGCATTCCATTATTCAATGTTTGGCCTTGACCGTCCTCAGTACCTGGGGAACACCCTCCGACAGAAATGCGGACCATAACAACAACCACAATGACACTACCAACAACAACACGCATGATGCAATCGCTATTGCCGTAGTGGAAGCCGGTGCTTTGCCAGTCATTTGGACCAACATGTTGTTGGTCGAGTATAAAAACAATGCCAGTCTCCAAGATCGAGCCCTCAAAACCCTACTCATCCTGGCGTGTCCCAAAGAAAATCGGCCCGCCTTTGTGGCCGTTCAGGGATGGAAGGCTTTGACGCAAGCTTTGTCCATACACGGGCATGCCAAACCCAAATTGACCAGCAAGGCGCTCAAAATTATGCGCTACATTGCCTTGGATCATCCCCAGGCCGTGGCCAAAAAAGCCTTGCCCTTGATTTTGTCCAGTATGAAGACGCACTTGACCAATGAGCAGATTCAACGCCACGGATGTGCCGTGTTGCTCGCGTTGAGTGCCAATGAATCGTTACACTCGGTGCTATGGCAAGCCAATGGAGGACGCGATGCCATTTTGGCCGCCATGCAACACCATTCCCACCAAGAAGAAATACAAAAAACGGCCATCCTGGCCTTGCAAAAATTACCTCATGATAATCCTGCTGCCGGGGGCGAACCCAATACGACGTCTTGTACCAGTACTGCAGGGACCACAACCACTGCCTCAACCACCACCACCACCACCACAAGTTCGACTCTTTCGTCCATTATGAAACGCACCAATCAAAAAATTGCCGGAAAATCCAAACCCAAAGCTACAACATCCGCCACAACCATGCCGTCTATGGAAACCTTGGTCGCGGTCAACAGTGGCATGGAAGCCATGGTAGCCCGCCTTCAAGCCGACGATACTCCCGCCACGACGTGCGCGAATATTGCCAAGGCCATGATCCGATTGGCCCAAGAGTCCCATACCAACAAGTTGGATTTTGCCACGGCCCACGGTTTAGAGGCCTTGGTGGCGAGTATGAAACGATTTGCCACAGACTACAGTCTTCAAAAATATGGTTGTCAAGCCCTGTGCGTCCTGTCGAGCGTCGAACAAATCAAGGGAGACCTGGCCCGGGATGCGGCCGCCTTGGCGGTCATTGTCCATGCCATTCATCAACATACAAGCACGCCGACGAGTCATGGTAGTAATAGTAGTTGTGGTGCTAATGATGTCGGGGATTCTACTACTGGTGATACTACTACTGGTGATGCTACCAGCGACGGCCAAAAGCAGCCTGCAACTGGTAGTGCTCTTGGTACTACTACTGCTGGTATTGCCAACAACAAAACTCCATCGCCAACGCCACTTTCACCAGTACCGGTACAACCACCACTCCAACATTTGGTAGCCTTGCATGGCATTTTGGCCTTGGTACGAATTTCTCAACGCCCCGAAAGTCATGTCAAACTCATGACCTTGCAGGCGCCACCGACCATTTCCACCATGGTTCGTGCCATGACCACCTTTGGGCAACACCATACCAATATTCTGCACAAGAGCATGGTCATTTTTTCCAAATTGTTGGGGACCTTGGAACAACAACAACAACGCCTCCACCAAGTTGTATTGCTCCAACAGCAGCAACAACGACAAAGTTCACGCCAACAAATCTTTCAGAAACAATTTGACTTGGTGCGAAAACGCTTTCAAACTCCCATGATCCAAGAAGGCTTGCCGGCGATTTTACAAGCCATGACGCTACATCCGGAGCATCCTCATATTCAACGTGTGGGATGCCATTGTTTGGCCCAACTGCATTGTCAGGAAACGACGTGGGCCATGGTAACACCACAACCCCAATTACCCAACCACAGCAATAGTTTACAAGTCATTGTCCGGGCGATGGTATATCATAAACATCATGTCGGGATTCAAATGGCAGCCTTACGTGCCATTACCGACATGACACAATTTTCGTGTCATTTACAATACTGGGCATTGATGACTATGGTGAGGATCCAAGAAGAAGAAACGCCAAAACGAGACAATGACGACAATGACGACGAGGTGCAAGAAGGAGGAGGAGGGGGCGTTGTGGTGAGGAGTAGGGCAGGGTTGCCGGCATTGGTAGCAAGTATGCAAAACCATCCTTTGAATGCATCCTTGCAACAAATGTGTGTGACTCTCCTTTGGAAACTCACACAACACCGCGATCCTACGTTGCGGACGGAATTGGTACGATCGGGGGCCATGGATGCCATGCTCATGTCCATGAGAGACTTTCATCCCGCCCATCCTTATATTCAACAATTTGGCATCAAGACCCTCTACAATTTATCGTTCAAATCGAGTCACCATGGTGCCATGATTTTCAAACGTGGGGGGTTGAGGGTGGTGCTCAATGCTCGAATCGCTTGTCCCGACGATCCCTTTGTCCAACGATTTGGTACCACCTTGTTGGTACAGTTGGTCGTGGCATTTTTCGTGCATTGGTTTGTGTGGGTCGTGTATCATATAGTGTAAAAGCTAATGAAAAAGTTCACGGGAAAACTCATCTAAAATAGTTCTGCGGAGAGTATCAGCGTTTCAAAAATCCTCCCATTGGTGGTGGTTGCCGACAACTGCGTATTTCTGGAATGAGAAGCACGGGGTATGGATCGTCCGGTCCCTGGCGATCCTGGAGTGGAACCTACTACTACCAAGCAAGCTAGCTTGTTGTTGTCAGCTGATGGTTCCCGCCCGGCCGGGTCGCCATTGCTTGGCCAGGAGGTAAAAAGGGCCATTGAGATCAGCCAGTCTGCTACTGGTAAAGATTGGGAACGACTTTGGCTTGATTCCTAAGTCAGTAGCTTCGTTGTAGCTAGTAGATATTAGCTATCTATACAGTTTTTATCTCCTTCTACTCTAGCTTGCCTTTGACAACTGCTGTGAGGGCAGAGCAAATTATTTTTCACACTTCAAGGACTCGTGATTGCGAGACGGTATGGTACAAGACGGTAGTCTACTTCTAGAGTAGTAGTAGCTACTGCAGTACGAGGAAGGGGGTGCGTCCTGCCCGCGGTACTACTACACGTGTTTTGAATGTGTATGCGCATTACTATTGAGT
>ENA-ORBV01009180-ORBV01009180.1-microbial-mat-metagenome-genome-assembly--contig:-NODE-9180-length-16343-cov-5.662302_pt1 | contig 16343 bp, 20 predicted proteins | sample MGYA00237777_ERZ505514 | MGnify/ENA primary metagenome ERZ505514 (study PRJEB26160, sample SAMN06269048) | microbial mat metagenome | isolation source: Oligotrophic lake microbial mat | place... | reverse complement strand
AATGATACGGCGACCACCGAGATCTACACCTCTCTATTCGTCGGCAGCGTCAGATGTGTATAAGAGACAGGATAAACCTGCGTATAACCCATAATTTCACTACGATACACTATTATTCCATTGGTAGGGTGCATTTCATCGGGTTCACCAACAACATTGTAAACTAAAACATTCTCTTTCGACCATGAAGGAAGAAAAGTAGTGGCGTCCTCAATCTTAATAAACTTGGTTTGATCAGCAGATATGTTTTTGCTGTGTTCGTTGGAAGTAGTATTAGATGTTTCTCCATCTCCACAAGCAGTTAACAAAACAACTGAAAAATTAATTAATAAGAAGGTTAGCCAATTATTGGTAAACATATTCTGCTTTTTTTATTAGAATAAATGTATTACAAATATAGCATACGGATATGATAATTACATTAAAAATAGGAGGGAAATTGCCCTTTTTTTATTGGCAAACTATAGCCAAAAAAGGATAATAAAAAAAGCCACTGATTGTGGCTGTGTGACCCCATTTGGATTCGAACCAAAGGCCTACGGTTTAGAAAACCGTTGCTCTATCCAGCTGAGCTATGGGGTCAATTTTTGAAGAAAAAAAAAGGTTAACGATAAATATGCTATAAGTAAGATATAACAAATAACCATTAACCATCTATTTTGTCGGGGCGGCAAGACTCGAACTTGCGACCTCCTGGTCCCAAACCAGGCGCGATAACCAACTACGCTACGCCCCGAACTATTATAAAAGAACTATTTAAGCGGATGCAAATGTACCATTATTTTTATTCCTGCAAACAAAAAAAAGATTTTTTTGCTATTCGATTCAGACTTTTCTTCTACCAACGAAAGCCCAAAAACAGAGAACTACACATTTTAGTGAATTACAGAGATGCTTATTGTATAAACCTTCAAAAAATTATACTTTCAACAAACCACGAAAAGCCCTTCCTGCATAGTAAGATTCTGCACCATTGTGATAGGTAAAGACAGTACCATATCTATAATCGCAAAAAATCGCACCTCCAAGTTTTCTAATATCAGCAGGTGTTTTCACCCAACTCGAGGTTTTAGTATCAAATTTTTCCAGCTTCTGCAAATCGCGGTATTGTTCTTCAGTTAAGATTTCAACACCCATGTCTGTAGCCATTTCAATAGCACTGTTTTTAGGTTTGTGTTCTTTTCTTGCTTCTAGTGCTTGGTGGTCATAACAAATACTTCTCCTGTCTTTAGGGGTTTCTGCTGAGCAATCAATAAAAATATATTCCTTACTGCCTGCTGTTTGGCTCCCGCCTTTACTAGCAAAACTAACAACATCCGGCTCACCACCTGTTGTTTCCATTTCATATAGTGACCATAGCTTTTCCTCATTCTTTTCCAATTTCGCATATACTTTTACCCATTCAATACCTTTATGGCGATTCATGTTTTTCTCAAAACGAATCTCTAATGTTTTAAGCAGTTCTGCGCGTTGTTCCGATGACAATTTTTTTTAGTGCTTTTCATTTTATTTATTTTATAGTGTCTAAATTAATCAAAAAAGGCTTGAGATTATGTTCTAATGCATTTTATTGGGCAGACTTTCGGGTTAGCTTCGCTGGTCCCTGGACTCCCATTTGAAAAATGAAACAAAGCCTTGCTTCACAATGCTGTTTTCTTATTCCCCGGCAAACCCATGAAAGCTGAAATCGCTTTCTGGTCTTTCCAGGAAAAAAGAAAAGTCCCGCGAAAAGCGGGATCTTGTTTCATTCGTCAGCGGAGAGAGAGGGATTCGAACCCTCGGTACAGTTTCCCGTACGACAGTTTAGTCCCTACAGTAATGTGGGGATTCCTTCCTGCCTCATACTTTAAGCAAATTTTTTGTTGACTTTATTAAAGCTTCTATTCTTTCCTTTGTAGCCTTTTTTAAATTTTTTTCTCTTTTTAATGCATTAGCTTTTAGCGCATGCTCTTCAACATGCAATAGTTTCCAAGGAGTTTTACGAGATGTATAAATAGAAAATCCAGAATTATGTTGTTTTAATCGCTCAGAATAATTTTCAGTAAACCCTTTATAATAAGAGCGATCAAGATCACTTTGTAGAATATAAACGAAATATGCCATAAAAAAAAAGGTAGTCAAAAATGACGACCTTCTTGCGGAGAGAGAGGGATTCGAACCCTCGGTACAGTTTCCCGTACGACAGTTTAGCAAACTGTTCCTTTCGGCCACTCAGGCATCTCTCCTTTTCCTTTTTTCAAAGGAATGCAAATGTAAAAAAAAGATTTCCTACCACAAAACAAAAACCAACATATTCCTTCCAAATTGGCTTCTATATAGGTCTTTTTGCAGTAAATACACTACACATGCCAGTCATCAATAGATTTTATACATTTGTTGTATGAGAAAAGTTCGCCACTACGAAAACTTGCACATCCCATTGTGGTTATTAAAAGATACCTGTTGGATGCTTCAATGGAAAATTTCAGGAATAATAATGATAGTTCCAACGGTGTCTGTTGCACTTATGATTACATATAAAACGTGGAAAGAAAAGGATGATGAATTTTGGATTAATCTGGCTATTTCCTTTTGGATTTTAGCGAACTCCTATTGGATGATTTGTGAATTTGCAACACATGAAGAATTGAAATATTATGCCGGAATACCTTTTGTAGCAGGAATGATTTGTGTCGCGTATTTTTATATAAAACAGTTTGTAAATAGCAAACAAGATAAAGATATCCTGTAATTTACAGCCCTCTCTGAAGTGCAATCATTTTCATAACAGTAACTGCCGCTTCATCGCCTTTGTTTCCATGTTTCCCTCCTGCCCTGTCTTGAGCTTGTTCCATCGTATTTGGAGTAAGCACTCCGAAAACTACAGGCTTATTGTATTTTAAACTCACATTGGTAACACCATGAGCAACAGCATCACAAATAAAATCGAAATGGCGGGTTTCACCTTGAATTACACAACCTAAAGTAATCACACCATCAATCGTTTTGTCTTCACACATAAATTGTGCGCCCATCGTTAATTCGAAACTACCGGGAACAGTAATAATAATAATATCATCCTTTTTAACACCATTCTTAACTAAGGTTTGTACCGCGCCATCAAATAAAGCTCCTGTGATAGCAATATTCCATTCAGCCACAACAATTCCAATGCGCATTCCTACTCCATTTGGAATTTCACTTCCTTCAAAGTTCGATAGATTTTTGTGTGATGATGACATTTACCTTTTATGATTTTGATTATTAATAGAGATTTGCTGATTTCAAATTTCAGCTTAAAACGTTTCGAATTTGTTCCGAAGGAATCCCTTCGGGAAAATTTGAAACCTGAAATGGCAAATGTTATTTAATAAAAAAGGTGATTCTTTTACAAAATCACCTCCTTAAAAAATCTATTTATTATTAAAGATTACCTAGCACTTTAGCACGAGCAATATATTTATCCATTTCTCTGCCTTCATTCGTTTCAGCATATTCGTTTTTGATGCGCTCATAAATTTTGATTGCATCAGCATAATTTTGTTTTTCTTCGTAAGCCAAGCCTGCTTTTTTCAAACAGATAGGAGAATCAAAAAGGTTGTTATTGTGCTCAGCTGCTTTTAAATAAAAAGTAATCGCTTCGTCAACTTTTCCTAACTCCATGTGTGCATCACCAATTCCTGCTATAGCTAAAGGTGCAACAATTTGATCTTTCCCGTCAAACTCTTCCAAGTGAGTAATCGCATCTTCGTATTGACCTTTTTTCAAATAACACATACCCAAATAGTATTCTGCTAAATTTCCAGAAGGAGTAACTCCATAATTGTCAACTATTTCAATAAATCCAATAGAACCTTTTCCATCACCATTCATTGCAAAATCAACTGAGTCTTTTCCGAAATAATCTTCAGCCATAAACATTTCTGCTCTTGCTTTTACTTCTTCACCTTCTACATACCACAATTTGTAGGCAAAATATCCTCCCACCAAAGCAACAATTACCCCGAGAATGATTCCAAGACTCTTCTTATTTTGTTCAATATAAAGTTCGGTTTTTCCAAACGCCTGTTCAACGTCAACAATAGGTTCGTCTTTTATTTCTTTAGCCATAATCTTATTTAATCTAATTTGGATTGCAAAAATAAGTTTTTTTTGCAATATCTATAATTAATTCTGAACAATCTGAATTTTAGCCTGTTTTTTGGTTATTTTTACCAGCGAGTCCTTTTTCCTGCTTGCGTTTGACAAAAAGGGCTTCGGTAAACAAAATCGCTCTATTTTATTGCAAAAATCGCATGTTTTTAAAGAAATTATCTGTCCTCAATTTTAAAAATTACCCCGAAGCCGAACTTAGCTTCAGTAAACAGATAAACTGCCTAACTGGCAATAATGGCGAGGGAAAGACCAATATTTTAGATGCTATTCATTATTTATCCTTCTGTAAAAGCTTTTTTAACCCTATAGATAGCCAAAACATCCTTCACGATTCCCAATTCTTCATGATTCAGGGCGTTTTTGAGATGCCCGAGCAGGACGATGAGATTTATTGCGGACTCAAACGCAATCAAAAAAAGCAGTTTAAACGTAATAAAAAGGAATATTCAAGGCTTGCCGACCATATCGGACTTTATCCCCTGGTGATGATTTCTCCTGCCGATTCGGAACTTATTACCGAAGGAAGTGAAAGCAGAAGACGATTTATTGATAGCGTCATTGCTCAATTTGATAGAGATTACCTCGAAAACTTAATCCGTTATAACAAAGTCCTTTCCCATCGAAATGCCTTGTTAAAACAATTTGGAGACAGTCGCCAATTCGACAAAACCTCTTTGGAAGTTTGGGATGTCCAATTGATTGAACACGGCAAAAAAGTGCATTTGAGCCGGCAAAAATTTATCAATAGCTTTGTTTCTATCTTTCAAACCTATTATGAATTGATTTCGGGCGGAAAAGAAAAAGTACACATTCAATACATTTCTCATTTAAATGACAACGCTTTCACGGATGTATTGGAAAAAGCATTGAACCGCGACAGAGCAATTGAGTATACAACAGTTGGAATTCATAAAGATGATTTAGAATTTTTGATAAATGAATACCCGATTAAAAAATTTGCATCACAAGGACAACAGAAATCATTTTTGATAGCTTTGAAATTAGCGCAATTCGATTTTATAAAAAAAATAAAAAGCATCACTCCTATTTTATTGTTGGATGATATTTATGATAAACTGGATGATTTACGCGTAAAACAATTGATGGAAATTGTGAGTAGCGATAATTTTGGACAGCTATTTATTACAGATACACATCCAACACGATTGGCTGATCTTTTTCAAATAAGCGATGTGGATGTGAGGGTATTTAATATTGTTAATGGAGTGATCGAAAATTCCAAATTTCAAATTTTAGATTAAAAGGAATCTGTTTCTACGAATGAAAACAGTAGACAGTAAATAATAGACAAAAAATAATATTAGGACCGTCATTGCGAGGAACTAAGAAGAATACCAACAAACAGATGAGTAAACACAACGAACATAGCTTAAAAGAAGTCATCGATAAATTATTGAAGGTTTATAAACTCGATGAAAAACTGGCAGAAAGAAAGCTAATTGCTTCCTGGCAAAGTGTTATGGGTGTTATGATTGCAAACCATACGAAAGATTTATACATCAAACACAAACAACTTTTTGTTACATTAGATTCTGCAGCATTAAGAAACGAATTGTCATTAGCAAAAACCAAGATTGTAAAAATGCTGAATGATCAAGTGGGAACGGAAGTTATTAATGATGTAATTTTGAAATAGGTGATTGGGTGATTAAGTAATTGAAAATTGAAAACAAATTAAATAATTTGAAATATGAAATTTGAAATAAAAACATGCAAAATGAAAAGTACAATTACGCTCTCAATTCTTTTGCTATTTGCAACAAATGGTTATTCTCAAACCGATTCTGCCATTTTCAAAAAAATATACAACGAAGCTTTAACGAATGGAAAAAGTTATTCCAATCTAAACTACTTGTGTAAAAAAATTGGCGGTCGACTAGCAGGTTCTCCACAAGCACAACAAGCGGTAGAATGGACTTTCAAAACCATGAAAGAAGCGGGAGCCGACACTGTTTATTTACAAGAATGCATGGTTCCACATTGGGTACGTGGCGAAAAAGAAGTTGGAAAAGTTATTTCAACAGGCGGAAAAGGAATTAAAGAAGTTCCTATTTGTGCATTAGGAAATTCGGTTGGCACTCCTGCTGATGGAATTACAGCTCAGGTAATTGAAGTGTTTGGAATTGAAGAGTTAGAAAAACTGGGCAAAGAAAAAATTGAAGGTAAAATTGTATTCTTCAACAAACCAATGGATCCAACTAACATCGAAACATTTCGTTCGTATGGAGGAGCCGTAATGCAACGTTGGGCTGGTGCTTCGGAGGCTGTTAAATTTGGAGCTGTTGCAGTGGTGGTTCGTTCTCTTACAATGGCGCAGGATGACAACCCTCATACAGGTTCAATGGGTTATAAAGATAGTTTGAATAAAATTCCTGCATGTGCTATAAGTACAAACGCAGCAAATTGGTTAAGTAGCTATTTAAAAACAGATAAAGAGTTGAAATTTTATTTGAAAATGAGTTGCAAATTTCTTCCAGAAGAAAAATCTTACAATGTTGTGGGAGAAATTTATGGCTCAGAAAAAAAGGATGAAATCATTACCGTTGGCGGACATTTGGATGCATGGGACAATGGTGAAGGAGCTCATGATGACGGAGCGGGCATAGTTCAAAGCATAGAAGTATTACGCATCTATAAAGCATTGGGATTAAAACCCAAGCGCACCATTCGTGCTGTTGCATTTATGAATGAAGAAAATGGATTACGTGGAGGAAAAAAATATGCTGAACTGGCCGTTCTTAAAAAAGAAAAACACACTGCTGCTATTGAATCGGATGCCGGTGGATTTTCTCCGCGTGGTTTCAGCAATGAAATGAAACCGGAGCAGCGCAAAAAATTATTAAGCTGGGCTCCCTTGTTTTTACCATATGGAGTATATGATTTTGACAATGATGGTGGCGGAGCTGATATTGCCCCCTTACGCGATGCTTTAGAAACTCCGGTGTTTGAATTAATGCCCGACTCCCAAAGGTATTTCGATTTTCACCACACAGCAATTGACACTTTTGAAGCAGTTAATAAACGTGAACTTGAATTAGGTGGAGCAGCAATGGGGGCTTTGATTTGGATGATTAGTGAATATGGATTGTAGGCTCATAAACTGGACTGACTTTTAACTTACTTTGTCTTAAAAATTGGATGCAAATTTATTTAAAGTAATAAGATGCAGCTGCAATTGCCATTAAAAGTATCAAGGTCAAAATTAAAAACCCGGCATTGCTTTTTCTATTCCTCGGTTTTGTTTGATTTTTTGGTTTTTCTAAACCAAGTACATCTGTTTCTCTTAATATTTCTGGTGCTTGTTGTTTCATAGGATTGTTTTACAATTATCTATTATAAACCCAACTTATGCATAGAAGGCAATGAACTTGTTGCGCTGCTTGCATTAGGTGGATTAATCCCGATTTACAAAATAACCTTTCGGGTGCAGTTTTTTGTGCCACGAAAGGATTGATTTTCTTACATCGATTATTCATTAGCTTTTCTAATGAATAATTTGGGATAAATTATACTAATATGCTTCTGAGTAATGCCAATGCCGCAATTGTTTTAGGCTGTTGAAATCATACTATTACAACTGCCCTATCGGTATTATTAAGCAGTAATCACTTTTGCTTCAGGATATCGGGGTAACCATGCTTTCAACTTTTCTATATTGGATATTGAAATTACAGTTCTATAATCCAATTGCACCTTAATCAATTTGGCTGTAGTGCTTTTTACATATTCCAGCTTTTTTATTTTCTGTTTCATATCGTGCTCATTTTGTTAAACAAATGTCAAACTATTCAGCTGGTGAAGTGTTATACATTTTTATAAAAACATTACATAGTTCACATATTAATAAAGATGTCCCTTTTGTAAAAAGTGTAGCATTCCAATAAAAAGATGAAATTATATAGGCTAGTTAATCCACAGCCGCATTAATTTGACAAATTACTCAATACGAATTGTAGAAAATATTTTTTACTGATTGAAATCATGACCTTGCTTTACTTAATAAGGTAACTTTAAACAAAATTGACACAATGGAGTTTATTGATTACTACAAAATTTTAGGCCTTGCGAAGAATGCCACTGCTGAGGATATTAAAAAAGCTTATCGAAAATTAGCGCGCAAACATCATCCTGACCTTAATCCGAATGATAAAGAAGCCAATAAAATTTTTCAACAGATTAATGAAGCCAATGAAGTATTGAGTGATCCAGAAAATCGTAAAAAATACGACAAGTATGGAAAAGAGTGGAAGCATGGTGAGGAATACGAAAAGGCTCAAAAAGCACAAAGTCAGCAAGGTAATTATGCCGGTCGAAATTATCAAGAAGGAGCAAATGAAGAAGATTTCTCCCAATTTTTCAGCTCCATGTTTGGTGGTGGAAATGGTTCAAGAGGAGGACGGCAAACAAAATTTCGTGGGCAAGATTTTAATGCCGAACTGCAACTTAATTTAACCGATGCATTTAAAACACATCAACAGACGCTTGCCGTAAATGGGAAAAATATTCGCATAACTATTCCTGCTGGAGTAGAAAATGGACAAACTATTAAAATTTCAGGTCATGGAAGCCCAGGTGCAAATGGCGGCCCTAACGGAGATTTGTACATTTCCTTTTCAATTACTAACAATTCTAAATTTAAACGAGAAGGAAACAATCTTTACGCGACTATTGATTTAGATTTATATCAAGCCGTTTTGGGTGGCGAAATTACGATTGACACCCTTGATAGTAAAGTAAAACTGAAAGTCAATCCAGAAACACAACAAGGAACAAAAGTAAAGTTGAAAGGAAAAGGCTTTCCCATTTATAAGCAAGAAGCACAATTTGGAGATTTATACATTACCTACTCTATTAAAATCCCTACGAATTTAACCGACAAACAAAAAGAGCTATTTACCGAATTATCTAAATCATAGAGCTATGGAAAATTTAGTATCTGCAAATGAATTTTGCATCAATCATCAGATTGAAATTTCTTTTATCAGTTCCCTAAAGGAATTTGGTTTGATTGAATTAACCACCCTAGAAGAAGTGCTCTTCATAGATTCGAATGAACTACAAAAATTGGAACGCCTTCTGCGACTATACAATGAAATGGACATTAACATGGAAGGAATTGAAGCTGTTGTTCATCTTTTGAAAAAGAATGAAGACCTACAAACAGAAATTATTCGACTGAAGAATAGATTAAGCTTGTATGAATAGAATTAAAAAAACTCCCGATTCTATTATGAATCAGGAGTTTTTTATACAAAATCAGTATTAACTAATTCCCCTCATTATAAGCGCTCACAGCAAAGTAAATGCCTACTCCTATTGCAATAACTGCTAACACTGTCAACACAATTTTGATAACACTGTATGGTCTTTCGCCTTGCACTTCTCCAGTTCTTCCATTAATCATAAAGCGATATACTTTTTCGTTGTAACGAAATGCACTCAACCAAATGGGTAATAAAATATGTTTGAATGTAATATCATTATAAACCGTACTCACAGAAGCGATTTGTTGATGATCTCCACCAATATCTCTGCAAATGGATGAACGAATACCAGCATCCATAATAACTTTTGATTTTTCAAAACCCGTTTTTACATCTACTTGATAACTTTCAGTTCTAAATCCACTTAAAAATTTATCGTTGTAAGCATTAATATTTTCCATATCCCAAGGCTCTAATGCATTTGTATATTTTTCTGGTAACGAATTACTAGCTAATACCAATACATCATCGAAATTATTGCATACATGTCCGCTAGCATAGCTCCAACGAATTTTTGTTACCGTTCTAGTATTCGTTTGCGATTTACCATTTACAACTGTTGTATATGTTTCAGTTGTTACATAATTATCACCACGCTGACCAGTATAATCGCTTTCTGTTTTGGAATCATAAGTCCAATATGGAATATACATACCGTTTAATTTATCGGCACTGTCCACATAATGCTTCAAATCATTTGGAGCAAACCATAAACTTTTCACCCACTTTTTAAATTCCTCAAAAGCATTTTTTTGATCGATTTTAAATGGCAATAAATATTTTGGTTTAATAATACTGTTTGTTGTTCCGCCTGTTACAACCAATGGTGTAGCACAAAACGGACAACTATCAGATGTAATGTTTGGTTTTAATGTAGTTGAAGCTCCGCAATTTCCACACTTCACTGTTGTTACTTCTTGTTTTTCAACATTGCTATTGTTCTCGTTCAGAAATTTTTCGAAATCTATTTCTTCAACAACCGTTGCTTCAACAGCTTCTTTAATTTCGTTAGCCGCACCGCAATACTCACATTTCAAATGTTCTGTTCCTGGAGCATATTTCAGCAAAGCACCGCAATCTCTGCAGTCGAGCTGATTACTTACTTCGTTTGTTTTTTCTTCGTACATTTTTTGTAGTTTAAAGTTCAAAGTTATAAAGTTCAAAGTCAAAGAAATGATAAAAAACATTGCTACAAAAGTGACAATAAAAAAGGGCAAATTATTCTATCGTCAAAACTTTCCAACTTTGGACTTTGAACTCATTTTACATCGGAGGAGGCAATGGCGGTGGAACAGCTGTAAATAATTTTGCTATTTCAGCTACTTGATCTGCAGCAGCCCAGGCAGCCATTCCATTTTTCCAAATCATTGATTCTTTTTTCAAAGAACCTTGCTGAATCATTTGAGCCATTACGTGTTCGGTAAACGGACCAGTTTGTGCTCCATTCACAGCTACAAAATATTGTGTCATCGCTGGTGGTGGCGGTGGATTATTATTGTTTTGGTTGGTATTGTTGTTCTGGTTTTGATTCATCATGTTACCCATCTGATTTCCCATACCCATTCCCATTCCCATTCCTAACCCTGCTCCCATCATGCTGTTTCCATTCTCTGCTGCTTTTTCCATTGAATTAGCCGCTTGATATTGTGTGAATGCATTTAGGTTACCAATAATTCCCATACTGCTTCTTTTGTCCAACGCTGCTTCCACATCTGGAGGCAATGAAATATTTTCAATTAAAAGTTTGGTTACCTCAATTCCTATTTCTTTAAACTCAGGATTAATTTTATCACCAATCAGTTTCGACATTTCATCATAGTTAGATGCCATATCCAAAACTGGAATTTTACTTTCAGCAATCGCATCAGTAAAACGAGTGATTACCAAATTACGCAATTGCTCCGTTACTTCTTCAGTTGTAAAATGTTGATCAGTACCTGCAATTTCTTTCAAGAATTTAGATGCATCCACAATACGAATCGCATAACTTCCAAACGCACGAATACGGATTGGGCCGAATTCAGAATCACGCAACATTATCGGATTCTTAGTTCCCCATTTTTGATTTGTAAACTGTTTTGTATTTACAAAATAAACTTCCGCTTTAAACGGACTATTAAATCCATATTTCCAACCTCTTAAAGTCGACATGATAGGCATGTTTTGAGTTTGTAGCTCATACATTCCAGGCTTGTATTCGTCTGCCATCTTTCCTTCATTCACAAATACTGCTACTTGTGATTCGCGAACAGTTAATTTCGCGCCCATTTTAATTTCATTTTGGTAGCGAGGAAAACGCCAAACCATTGTATCATTCGAGCTATCTGTCCACTCGATTATATCTACAAATTCACCTTTTAATTTATCAAATAATCCCATTTTGTTTTTGGTTTAAATTTTACAATATTTTTTCATACTTAACCAAATATAAATAGAAAATGGATATACTTACAAAAAATATAACGAATATTAAATCGAATGAATGTAATTGTTATAGGTGGCGGTGCAGCAGGCTTTTTCGCTGCAGTTAATTGCCCGAAATCAGCCGATATTTCTGTTACACTTTTGGAAAAAAGCAATAAACTACTTTCCAAAGTTCGTGTTTCGGGCGGAGGCAGATGCAATGTAACACATGCCTGTTTCGATAATAACTTATTGGTTAAAAACTACCCCCGAGGAGAAAAGGAATTACGAAGTTCTTTCAGTCGATTCAGCACAGCTGATACAATTAATTGGTTCAAAGAAAGAGGAGTTGAGTTAAAGACAGAAGCAGACGGAAGAATGTTTCCTACAACTGATAACTCCGAAACAATTGTCAATTGCCTCATGCAGGAGGCAGCAAAAAACAACGTAAACATTAAGTTAAATGTATCTATTCAAGAAATTATAAAAAATGAGGATGAAACATTTACGCTCAAGGCAGATGGCGGAGGCGAATTTAAATGTGATAAATTAATTATTGCCACAGGAGGAAATTCAAAAGAAGAAGCTTACAGCTGGTTAAAAAGATTAGGACACACCATTTTCACACCTGTTCCTTCACTGTTCACATTCAATATTCCCAACAATGACATCACCAAATTAATGGGTGTAGCTGTTCCTCATGTAAAAATAAGAGTAGCAACCACAAAACTAGAAACCGAAGGTCCTTTAATGATCACGCATTGGGGAATGAGCGGACCGGCAATTTTAAAAGCTTCAGCTTGGGGTGCACGAATATTAAATGATTTGAACTATAATTTTTCAACACTAGTCTCCTGGTTGCCGATGCATACAGAAGAAAAAATTAAAATCGAGTTCAATAATCAAAAGGAGGAAAATGCTGCCAAAATTGTTTTAAACAATTGTCCTTTTGAATTGCCAAAACGACTCTGGGAACATTTAGTTTTGAAAGCAGGCATAAGTGATACTGTTCGATGGGCAGATTTATCAAAGAAAAACGGCAACTTATTAGCACACTTTTTAGCAAGTGATGAATATAAAGTAGCAGGAAAAACAACTTTTAAGGAAGAGTTTGTGACTTGCGGTGGCATTCAATTAAAAGAAATTGACTTTTCGAAGATGGAAAGCAAAATCGTTTCTGGATTATACTTTACAGGTGAAGTACTAGATGTAGATGGTGTTACGGGTGGTTTTAATTTTCAAAATGCCTGGAGCAGTGCTTGGATAGCTGCAAATAATTTATTTTAACATTTTTTACAAAATTGTAATAATCTGTATGTTATTCATTTCTGTAAATAAAACCATTGCGCAGAATAATTCAAAGCAAGAGAAAATACAAAATGTAATCGACAGCGTAAGACTTGTCTATGAAAAAGTTAGCGGGAAGCCGTGTCCTTCATTGAACATTCTGATTCATACACCTGATGATGTGATATTTGTTTCTTCAGTTCCAAAAGGTGTTGCACCGCTTACAAAAGATTCTTACTTCCGGTTTGCAAGTAATACTAAGAATTTCACATCGGCATCCATACTGAATATGCAGGAAGACGGCTGGCTTAATATCAAAGATAAAATAATTGATATTATTCCCGGTACAACTCATACTTACATTCCGAATATACCTGAGTACGATATTCCTTATGGAAATGAGATTACAATCGAACAGCTGCTTCAGCATTCTGCAGGAGTTTATGATGTTGATAATGATTCTGTCCCCGGACTTGGCGGACTTAGTTATACAGATTACATGACTTATAAAGATCCGACACATCAGTTCGAGCTTTCCGAACTCATAGAGCAGAACGCTATACATCACTTGTCTTACTTCGCTCCCGGTAAAGGTTATCATTACAGCAATACCGGTTACACAATTCTCAGTAAGATTATCGAGAGAGTTTATTCATTTAAAGTTAAGAGTAAAAAATATTATGCAGATTATATAAAAGAATATATCACAGGCAGCACTGCTCCCGTGCCGCTTGATATTTCATTTCCGTATCTTTCTGCTGATGTAACTATTGCTTCGCCTTTTATCAAAGGAACAATTTATACAAAGGACAGCACGACTGTTTATGAAAATATAAATATGTCGGCGCATGTCGGAGAGGGGAATGGCTATGCGACATTTTCCGAACTCGATAAATACATCCGTACGCTTATGAAAGGTGAGAATTTACTGACGCCGAAGAGTGTCGAGCTGATGAAGAATACAGTTTCCGATTCAAATAAAACTTATGCACTCGGTTGCTTTTACATTAAGGATCTCGGTTACGGTCATAACGGTTGCATCAAAGGTTATCTTTCGAATATGCTGTATGATCCCGCAACTGATGTTTCATTAATAATTATGATGCCTGTGAATGATTATTCCGAGCCGGATGAAAATGGAATTGTCTATGGATTAAAAGCTCTTGCAAATGCAGGTTTTAAATCACGAATGGTGCTTGGATATCCGGGGAGGGTGCTGGAGTATTGAGAATACTTTTTCAAAGCAACTATTTTGTATGGAAACATCAACTTGAAAGTAGATATAGTTATAATCATAAATCGGTAGTAGTTGGAAGAGTCTGCCTCGCTCTGCTCGGAAACGCGAGCAACTTAAACATGGGTGGGAAAATAGAAAACTTTGAGAATTTGGTGGCTGAGCGAAGTCGAAGCCACCTTTAGTTATTGATTGAATTTGATTAATCAGTATTTCAGTCATGTTTGGGATAAACAAGTTGGTGAAAGAGTATGCCTCTCCTTGCTCAGCAAGGCGGGCAACCCACAAAAGCGAGGCGAGCACCACAACGTGGGCGGGAATTAACAACGTAAGCGGGAAAATTATTGATTTTATAATATTATTTGTTTTTCAAATGTGCTAAGAGATTATTAATGAGTTCGTAATATTTATTTTCATTAATTTCCCCAATTGCCCCTTCTATTATATTTTCCGGGATTGTAGCAAGAAAACCTACACGAATCAAACTTGTTTTCAACAACCCGGTATTTTTAAAATCAGAATCTTCCTCACTTATCAATAAATCAAAATTAACTACCCTGTTTCTTGTTTGAGAAGTAATTCCGCAGACTAACCAGTCATCAAACGGAGGCATTTTTTTAATTAACAAAACAGGTCTGAATTTTATTTTATTATCAACCTGATTCAAAGCAGCTTTTACAATATCACCTTCTTTCATGTATTGTATTTTCCATTGGGTTCTTTTACCAAAACATTTGTATAATCCGGTTCTTCATTACTGTACATAAGATCCAGATTGCTAATAGAAAAATTACTCAATTCAGTTATTTCGTCTTTTACATTATACTCGGCATTTGTATTACTTTCTAAAGGAAATAATATAAATTCAAAAACTTCTTCCTTAAATTCTTCAGGCAATTCTATAATTATTTTATTGCCTGTTCTCTTAATTGTTTGTCTGATTACATTCATGATAGTTAAATAATAATTTTTTAATATTTTAATTTTCAATGTTAAATTAAGTAAATCACTTTCAAATTGAAATTGCTAATTATGAGTTAGATGTAGGATTGCAAAACTGTACAAAAAGTGTAGGATAATGCACTTTGGTGGAAGAGCAACACCAACGTGGGCGGGAAGGTTATCTTTCGAATATGCTGTATGATCCCGCAACTGATGTTTCATTAATAATTATGATGCCTGTGAATGATTATTCCGAGCCGGATGAAAATGGAATTGTCTATGGACTCAAAGCTCTTGCAAATGCAGGTTTTAAATCAAGAATGGTGCTTGGATATCCGGGGAGGGTGTTGGAGTATTGAATTTAAATTCAGCTTACGAATTTTGGGGTAATGCAACGCAATACTCTTTATTGACAATTTTTTCTCTCATCATAGCTTTTTTATTGAAATGTCTGGAAATATTCTTTACAATCTCTAAGTAATTATCTTGCTCAACACCAGAGCTTTTCCATTTGTGATAAAAAACCTTGATTGACTTACAGTTTTGATGTTCGAATATTGTATTAAGTAAAGTTCTATCTGACAATCCACAAGAATGTCCCAAAATGTAAGTCTGAAATATGGAACTATCTATAAAATCAAAAAGATTTTTGTAATTAGCATTATTCGAGTAGATAAATGATTTCATGTATCTTAGGTATTCATTTTGATTTGCATTCTCGATTCTAGAATAAAATTCATCATTTTCGTCCCCAAAACCAATATTGATCGGATTTTTTGAGTCTTCAATCTGGCCATGAATGTTAATTATTTCAAAGTTAGGTGTAGAACAGTAAAGTGAAGCTGTTGTAGTGTAGTTAAAATTCAGAACTAATGTTTTACCAAATTCATCTTTTTGATCAATAGTAGTTCTAATTTCATGAAATTCCTTTTTCGGGAATTCCCGATAGATTTTTGGAAATTCCATTCCAAATGTATTCGAAAAAATCTTTTCCATCTCAGAATTTTTAGTGTCTTCAATAAAAGGTTTTACATTTTTTACCAAGTATTCTTCAAAGT
>ENA-ORBV01009177-ORBV01009177.1-microbial-mat-metagenome-genome-assembly--contig:-NODE-9177-length-16348-cov-28.457993_pt1 | contig 16348 bp, 14 predicted proteins | sample MGYA00237777_ERZ505514 | MGnify/ENA primary metagenome ERZ505514 (study PRJEB26160, sample SAMN06269048) | microbial mat metagenome | isolation source: Oligotrophic lake microbial mat | place... | reverse complement strand
CGCTTCACGTCCGGGGTCGTGCTCTACGACGGGAGCGCGACCATCTCTTTCGGCGCGGGCCTGTACGGCGTGCCACTGCGCGCGCTGTGGGAGACCCCAGGCGCTTGACCACGCGCAGTTCCGGCGCATGCGAGAACGGCAGCGAAGAACTGACTCAGCACCCGCGCGACCAGGAACAGGTCGTGCATCTCGGCACCGAGCGGACCACGACCGCAGGCCCGACAGCCGCGCTCGTCCTCGGCCTGGCCCAGGACCCGCACGGCGTCCGCGGCACACGTGGAATTCAGGCCGCTCGCTCGCTCGCCAACTCGATCGCCGCCTGCATGTCCCGGTCGAGCCTCCCGAAGTGAGCGACGCGCACATCGAGGTCCAGGCCCGCGCAGCGTCTCAAGGCTCGCCCGATCGCCGCCACGATCCACGGCTTTGGATTCCTGAAGGCGCCTGCACCCAGGAGCGTGAGCCACACGATCCCCGAACCTTGCGCTTCGTCCGCGTCCAGGACGGCGGCCAAGAGCGTCGCTTCGTAGGCCGCGTCCAAGGCGAGGGTCGCCAGCGGTTCCCACGACTCCGGTGCGACACGGCTGTACCCGCACGAGACCGCGGAGCAGAAGGCTTGCGACACGAACGCGGGCCGATCGAGCTCGAGGAAGCGCGCGCGATAGGTGACCTGGACACGCTGCTGGAGGCCGATCTTCACCAGGCCGAGCAGATCCTCGCGCTCGTGAGATCGCAGCGCGGCGGCGAGAGCGGAGAGTCGCTCCGCGTCCGAGTCCGTGTAGCCGTTCCGCACTTCGAAGAAGTTCCCCGCTGCCCCGAGTCGCTCGGCCAGCCCATCCAGGTTGTCGAGTTGACGCTTCTCGGTCTGCCCTGGGATCCCGTTCACCGGGGCGAAGTAGTTGCGGTACACCGTCGCGGCCGCTGCGGCCAGCGCGCACGCGGGCCCCTGTGTCTGGTCGTCGGCATAGCCGGTGATCCCGCTCTCCGGCGTGACGTGCGGGCCGACGAACTCGAGGCAGTTGAACTGGGACGCCACCTGGAACAGCGCGCCGGCGTTCTCGGGCTGGGCGTGCAGCTCCAGCACGTCGCCGATGACCAAGTGACGCACGCGCAGCGCTCCGGGACGCTTCCCGCTCGTGCGCTCGCGCAACTCGCCGAGCGTGGGCGTCGTGAACGTGCCGACGTCGAACTCGCGCCGGTTCACGCGACTGACGAGTCGCGACCCCGACAGAGCGAAGTGGCCCTGGGTTATCGGGTAGGCGGCTTCGCGGAAACCGAAGAGAGCTTCGAACCACGTCGGGGACACGGCCGGCGGAGGATACTCGCGCTCGACGTCGCTCGCTCGCGATTGCGGGCCCTCGAGATCGCGCCACGCAGTCCGACCCGCGCCGGCCGACCGCGGTGTTACTAGTTGCCGCATGACCCGAATCCGGCAGTTCACGGCGATCATCGAGCGAGACGAGGAGACCTTCGTAGCCTTGTCTCCCGAGCTCGACATCGCAAGCCAAGGTGATAGCGAGGACGAGGCCCGCCAGAACCTCGTCGAGGCGATCGAACTCTTCTTCGAGACGGCGTCCCCCGACGAACTCGAGCGACGCGCCCGCGAGGTGGTTTCGATCACCCGGGTCGACGTCGAAGTCGCGTGATCGCGAGGGCCCGGAACCACACGCCGGAGGCCATTCGCCGCGCGCGAATTCGATCGTGAAGCTGCGCCGACTCTCGGGCCCCGAAGTGCAGCGCATTCTGGAGACCCACGGTTTCGTCGCCGTGCGGCAGCGTGGAAGCCACGTCGCCATGCAGAGACGAATCGAGTCGACGACGGTCACGGTCATCGTTCTGAAACCTGCGAGCTGAAGACCGGGACGCTGCAGAGCATCGTCCGGCAATCGCAAGTGCCGCGCGAGGAGTTCGAGGTGAAGTAGCGGGCCCCGCGCTTGGAGGTACCGAAAGGTACCGAGCCCGACGGATCGGTGGCTACCCGCGCATCCGCGACCGTCGACTCGATCCCGTTGCGGTACGGAGTCAGCGCGTGTACTGGCTGAGCCAGCTGTAGAAGATCGGCACGTAGTCCGTCGGGTAATTCGTGCCGCTCGGGTACTCGTGCGTCATGTTCGGGAGGATGCGGAAGCGGAACTCGCGGGGACCGGTTCCCAGCACGATCGTGTTCCAGATGAACTGCGTGAGGGCCGGAGTCTCGAGCGTGGAATAGGCCGAAACGTCGAGCCCCAGCGCATCGGTGTAGAGCTGGAGTGGATCCCACATGCACGGAGTCGCCAGGACATCCGCCACGTGACGCGGGAGGATGTCGCCCGGTTGCAAATCGCCAGCGGTGATGCAGTTGTCACGCTTCTTGTCGTCGAGCGTGCCGACCACCTCGAAATGGGGTCGGAAGTCGGTGCCGTTCGCGGGGAAGTACTGCGACGCCGTCCCGCCCCCGAGCCCGATTCCGCCCGACGAGGTCGTCGCAGCGAAGATGTCCGCGAGATCGACGTGGATCTTGGTCTTGACGAACGCGCCGCCGTTCGAGAAGCCGGTCGCGTAGATGCGGTCGCAGTCGATGTCGAGATGCGCGCCGAGTGTGTTGTGCAGCTCGCGCAGGTACAGAACGTCGTCCGCCAGGGGCAGCTCGGAAGGATCGACGACCGATGCCGCGACTTCGTCCGTGTGCCACTTCGTCCGCACGGTGCCGTCCAGGAGCAGGTAAGGCAGCGCCTGCGGGTACACGGCGATGAACCCGAGCATTTCGGCCGCCTGATTCCAGGTGGTGTTGTTCATGGCGATCTGCGCTGTCTGTCCGGTCCCGTGCAGCATGTACACGACCGGATAAGGACCAAGCGCGACCGAATACGTGCTCGGCACGTACACGATGAATCGCCGTGGTTCGGGATCGGCCGTCGCGACGAAGGTGTTGACCGTCGGCGCGCCCGCCACGAAGGACATCGCGTGACTCGCACCGACGAATGGACAGGGGACGTACGGAATTGCCGGACCGCCCAGGGCGCGCGTGCCGGTGTGGACCGGCGCTTGGCCGCCGAAGGCTCCGAGGACGATCAGGCCGAGTGTGTTCAGGGGAAGGAACGACATGAGAGAGTTCTCCTGCTGTGCCTGAGATCGCGGTCACCGCCGGGCGACGCTCGGGACGAGGACCTCGATGGTGCACGTGACCGACCTCCCCATGGTGCGCGGCCCGGCGAAGCGTGGAAGGGAATCCGGCAGACCGGGGTACGGCGCCAGTCTCCCTCCGCCGTTCTCGGCGTCGCCACCTCGCCCAACGTACCTGCGCGCCGCGAGAACGGCGGCATCAGCCCGCTCGCCGGACCTTGATCGCGATGCCCCCGAGCTTCGGCACGTCGAGCGCGTGCCGCTGCTCGGCGCGTATTCGCTCGTGCTCGTCGGCCGCCTCGAGCGATCCGCCGCCGGCCGCTCGGTCGAGCTCGCGCGGCTGCACGGCACGTTCCTCTCGTGGACGACGCGCGATCTGCCCGAGAGCAGGTGGCAGAAGCTGCTCTCCTCGCGCCCGTACCTGTTCCTCGAGCGCGACCTCGTCGTGCCCCTGTTCCCGATGTGCGCGGCGAGCGCGTCGGGTGCCGAATGGCACGTCGGCTGGTACGCGCGCCAGGTCCACAAGCCGACGGTCATCTACCAGAGAGCGGGCGGCCAGGAGTTCCAGCTTGCGCTCGCGCACGATGATCTCGCGTCGCTCGCGCGCGGCGCGCGCAGCGCCTACCGCGTCATCCGCGGCGGCAGCTTCAACCGCGCCGCCTCGGATGCGCGCTCGGCGATCCGCAACGCCAACCCGCCGGAGCGCCGGAGCGACCTTCTCGGTCTCCGTCCCGCCAGGGCATCACGCCTTTCTCCTTCACCACTTCACCGATCGGGGAAGTGACTTGGTCCGTTGCCAAGCGCTCGTCCGGAGCGGCATGCGCAGCCGCCAGCCGCCGAGGCGCCGGGTCGAGTGCGGTCCGGCAGTTCCGTGGTCCCCCGCGCAGGTCCGACGGCTAGCATCGGCGCGCAACGTCCTCCTCCCGAGACTCTCAGGCCCCGCATGGCTCGCTCGCCGCATTCCGAACCGGATCCCTCCCCGGCGCCCGACGCGCCGTCCCCCGACAGTCTGGCCGCGCGCCTGAAGGTGAAGTACGGCGATGGCGTCGACCCCGGGGTCTCGCTCGACGGCGGGCCCGCACCGTCCTCCACCTCGGCCTCCGACGTGCTCGTGCGGCGCCTCGCCGAGCACACGCTCAGGGAATCGCGTTACCAACTCGAGGGCGAGCTCGCGCGCGGCGGCATGGGCGCGATCCTGCGCGTGTGGGACGGCGATCTGCGCCGCCACCTCGCGATGAAGGTGATCCTCGGCAAGGGCGGGGCACCCGCGAGCGGCGGCACGCCGCACGTCGAGCCGCACCAGCTCGCGCGCTTTCTCGAAGAGGCGCAGGTGACCGGCCAGCTCGACCACCCCGGGATCGTGCCGGTGCACGAGCTGGGCCTGGACGGCGACGGCCGCGTCTACTTCACGATGAAGCTCGTGAAGGGCCGCGACCTCAAGCATGTGTTCGACCTCGTGTTCGCCGGGAAGGAAGGCTGGAACGAGACGCGCGCGCTGTCGGTGATCCTGCGCGCTTGCGAGGGGATGGCCTACGCACACAGCAAAGGCGTGATCCACCGCGACCTGAAGCCCGCCAACGTGATGGTCGGGAACTTCGGCGAGGTCTACGTGATGGACTGGGGCCTGGCGCGCGTCTTGGGCCGCAAGGACAGCCACGATATCCGGCTCGCTCCAGCGTTCGCCGAGTCGCTCAGCTCCGTCAAGACCGAGCGGCGCGAGGATCGCGGGGAGCTCAGCGACTCCCCCATCGTGACGATGGACGGCGACGTGGTGGGCACGCCGGCCTACATGCCGCCCGAGCAGGCGCGCGGCGAGGTCGAGCGGATCTCGCCGCGATCGGACGTGTACGCGGTCGGCGCGATGCTCTACCACCTGCTCGCGCGGCAGGCTCCGTACATCCCGCCGGGAGCGCGCCTGTCTGCGCGCACGGTCCTGTCGGCGGTCATTCAGGGCGCGCCGACGCCGCTGACGACGATCCGCAGCGAGATCCCGGCCGAGTTGGTGGCGATCGTCGAGAAGGCGATGTCGCGCGAACCCGAGCGGCGCTACGCGGACACGCTGGCCTTGGCCGAGGACCTGCGCGCTTTCCTCGAGCACCGCGTGGTCGGCGCGTACGAGACCGGCGCGTGGGCCGAAGCGAAGAAGTGGGTGCAGCGCAACAAGCCTCTCGCTGCGAGCCTCGCGGGTGCGGTCGTGCTGCTCATCGCCGGCCTGACCGCGAGCCTGGTGTTCAAGGCGCGCGCGGATCGCAACGCGGCCGAGACAGCCGAGCAGGCGCAGATCGCCCGAGTGAACGAGGAGTTGGCCAAGTCGAACGAGGCCGCGGCGACGCGCGAGCGGAAACGGGCGGACGATCAGGCACGCATTGCGCAGGCGAGCGAGGCGCGGGCAACGCAGAAGGCGAACGACGTCTTGTCGTTGTCGGCGGTGCAGGACCTGCAGGACTTGTTCGATCGCGCGGACGCTTTGTGGCCGGCGCATCCGGAGAACCTGGCGGGCTACGAGGCTTGGCTGAACGACGCGCGCGAGCTGATCGAGGGTCGTCCTGGTGATGCGAAGCTCGGGATCAAGTCGAAGCCGAGCCTGGAGCAGCACAAGGCGAAGCTCTTGGAGATCGAAACTCTGGCGTTGCCGCAGTCGGACGAGGAACGGACTGCGGAGCGCGCTGCGCATCCGCGTGCGAAGGAACTCGCGGAGGCTCGTGCTCGGCTGCAGTGGATGAAACGCATGCTGGGCGAGGATCTTTGGCCGAGCGAGTCGGAGATCGAAGCGCAGCTCGCGGTTGAGAAGCTGCCGACCGACGCGGATGGCTTGAACAACGTGGCTTGGCCGCTCGTCGACACTGACAAGCCTGTGTACGGGAGCGAGGTACGCGGCCTGCTGCTGGCGCGTCGCGCGGTGGCGGCTGCGCCGGAAGCGCAGCGGCACATGCTCCGGGACACGTTGGCGTGGGCGTTGTTCCGCACAGGGCGCTTCGAAGAGGCGTTGAGCGAGGAGCGTCGGGCGCTGGCGGAGGCACCGGAGGCGTCGAAGTCGGAGTACGCGGTCTACCTGGAGAAGGTCGAGAACGCGGTGAGGGGTTGGCGCGCAGCGGACGGCGCGTTGCCCGCGAGTCGGCGCGCAGAGGTGGCTGGACTTTCCAGCGCAGCCTCGGAGCTCGAGCAGGCCGTCGCCGTGCGTCGCACGTGGAGATTCGCCGACGGCGAAGCACGCTGGTGGCACGTGCAGTTGACGAAACTGGTGGCGGACCTGGAAGCGTTGCGGGAGGCCAAGACGGGCCTGTACTCGTCGGGGATCTCGGAGGCGCACGGCTGGGGCGTCGTTCGGCGGGCGGAGTTCGCGCGTTCGATCGAGGAACGCAGCGTGGTCGGCGCGGAAGCCCTGCGCCGTTGGGACGAGGCGATGGCGGCGATCGGCAGCTCGCCGAAGTACGGTGGACTGAAGCTGACCCCGCAACTGGGTCTGTTGCCGATCGGGGCGGATCCGGCCTCGGGGTTGTGGGAGTTCGCGCACTTGCAGACGGGCGACGTCGCGGAGCGCGGCGTGGACCGCAAGCTCGTGCTGACGGAAGGCATGGGCTTGGTGTTCGTACTGATCCCGGGCGGGACGTTCGCGATGGGCGCGCAGAAGACGGACCCGGCAGGGCCGAACTTCGATCCCCAGGCGTCGAGCGACGAGTCTCCCGTCCAAGAGGTGGCGTTGGATGCATACTTCCTGTCGAAGTACGAGATGACGCAGGGTCAGTGGGAGCGTTTCGTCGGTCGCAACCCGAGCAACTATGGCCCGTGGCGCTATTTCAAGCACTGGGACCGCGCGGGCCTGGGTTGGAGCGGCCTGCACCCCGTCGAGGAGGTCAGTTGGAACGATTGTCAGCAACGGCTCGCGCAGCTGGGCTTGGCGCTTCCGACAGAGGCCCAGTGGGAAAACGGTGCCCGAGGTGAATCGAGGACGCCGTGGTGGACAGGGGCAACGACGGCCTCCTTGCAGGACGCTGCCAACGTTTCGGACGCTTACGGCAAGTCGCACGGGAATGAGTCCTGGTCCGTCTGGGAGAAGGACGTCGACGACGGCAACACCGCGCATGCGCGAATCGGCTCGTACCGCGCGAATGCGTTCGGATTGCACGATGTGCATGGGAATTTGTGGGAGTGGTGCGCGGACGGCTACGGCGAGCCAGTGCGTGCCGGTGACGGTGAGCGCCAATTGACTGGCTCCGTCAACCGCGTCAACCGCGGCGGCAGCTTCTGCGACTCCGCCTCGGATGCGCGCTCGGCCGGCCGCAACAACGGCACGCCGGAGGACCGGGACCAGTACCTCGGCCTCCGACCCGCCAGGGCATCACGCCTTTCTCCTTCACCACTCCACCCGTCGGGGAAGTGACCTTGTGCCGTTGCGAGGCGCGCGGCCGACCGGCGTGCGCAGCCGCCGGAGGAGGCCGAGCGGCGGGCCCCCTGCCTATGCGCGGCGTAGCACGAAATCCGGCCGCCCCGGGTGCTCGATCGAGCGGCCTCAAGTCCTGCCGCGACCGTGAAATCGAGACCGCCCGTAACTTGTGAGCCAGCGGATACGTTTCGTCGCCGAGGTGCACGATGTCGAGGCTGTCGAGGCTGTCGAGCTTCAGGTCCTCGAGGGCAATCTACGTCGACTGGGTCACGCTCGGCGCGTTCGTGCACTCGATCTCGAAACCCAGGCGCTGTCTGCCGTGCACGACGAGCAGATCGAGCTCGGCGCCTTGGTGCGTGGCCCAGAAGTAGCTCTCGCGAGGATCCGCGCGCAGATGGCGCACGATCTCGTCGATGGCAAACCCTTCGAACGAGAAGCCGAGCTCGGGATGACGTTCGAGGTCACCCAGCGTCGGAAGGCCCAGCAGCGCGTGCAGGATGCCCGGATCCTGGATGTAGATCTTGGGCGACTTCACCACGCGCTTGCCGACGTTCTCGCTGTATGGCTGGAGCATTCGCACCAGGAACGTGTCGCGCAGGATGTCGAGGTGGCTCTTGACCGTCTTGTCGGACAGCGCGAACGCCTTGGCGAGCTCCGCGGAATTCCAGATCTGGCCGTGGTAGTGCGCGAGCATCGTCCAGAAGCGCTCGAGCGTATCGGCGGCGATCGTGAAGCCGAGACGCGGGATGCGCGCTCGACGAACGTTCGGATGAAGTTCTTGCGCCAGGCGAAGCTCGCGGCCTCGGTGCGCGCCAGGAACGACCGCGGGAATCCGCCCCGGATCCACAGCTTCTTCCAGTCTTTCGCCCCGACGTCTTCGAGGCCGAGACCAAAGCGGATCGTCGCGAGGTCTTGGCGGCGCTCGAGCACGACCTAGACCATGAAATTCCGGAGCTGTACTCCGAGATTTCAGGCAACGAGGAGTACGGAGGCGGGCTGTTCGCGGCAGCTCCCTTTTCTCACGAATTCTCGAAGTCTCCCGTGGCCACGGACAAGAACCCGAGTGGGCGCGGGTAGCTCATGCAGGCCGCGGATGCAGGCTCACCGACGGACCCTTGTCGTACTCGACCGCCTCCACGCACAACGCGACGCCGGGGTGGAGCGTCTCGACCGTGAGCCCGACCGGGAGCAGACCGGCGCTTCCTCCGCTACTCTGCGCGCATGTCCGACCTCGACCCAGAGAAGACCCGCTTCGAGACCCGCGCGATCCATGCGGGTCAGGAACCCGATCCGCGCAATGGTGCGGTCATGACGCCCGTCTACTTGACGAGCACGTACAAGCAGGACGCGCCGGCCGTTCCGCGCGGCGGGTACGAGTACTCGCGCACGAGCAATCCGACGCGCACCGCGCTCGAGGAGAACTTGGCGAGCCTCGAGAGCGGCGCGTGGGCGCTCGGGTTCGCGTCGGGGCTCGCGGCGACGAACGGGCTGATGGATCGCCTCGTGCCGGGCGACCACGTCGTCGCGGGCAACGATCTGTACGGCGGCACGTACCGCATTTTCTCGAAGGTCTTCGAGCGCTACGGCATCCGCTTCACCTACGTCGACACGACGAACGTTGCCGCAGTCGAGCGTGCGATCGAACCGGCGACGAAGTACGTCTACCTCGAGACGCCCACGAATCCGCTCTTGCGCATCACGGACATCGCGGCGGTCGCGAAGGTCGCGCACGCTGCTCACAAGCTCGTGATCGTCGACAACACGTTCGCGACGCCGTACCTGCAACGGCCGCTCGAGTTGGGCGCCGACGTCGTGCTCCATTCGCTCACGAAGTATCTCGGCGGACACAGCGACGTCGTCGCGGGCGCGCTGATCGGGAATGACGCGACGCTGCGCAAGGAGCTGGCCTTCTTCCAGAACGCCGTCGGAGGCACGCCCGGTCCGTTCGACATGTTCCTCGTCATGCGCGGCACGAAAACGCTGCACGTGCGCATGGATCGGCACTGCGAGAACGCGATGGCGCTCGCCAAGTGGCTCGAGAAGCAGCCGGGCGTTGCGCGCGTGATCTATCCGGGTTTGGCTAGCCATCCGCAGCACGAGCTGGCGAAGCGACAAATGAAGGGTTTCGGCGGCATGTTGTGCTTCGAACTCGCGGGCGACGTCGCTGCGGCGAACGCGTTCGCGTCCGCGACCAAGATCTTCACGCTGGCCGAGTCGTTGGGCGGCGTCGAGTCCCTCGTCGAAGTGCCCGCGTCGATGACGCACGCTTCGATCCCGGCCGAAGTGCGGCGCGCGCAAGGGTTGGCGGACGGACTCGTGCGTTTGTCCGTCGGCATCGAGCACGTGGACGACTTGATCGCGGACTGCGCCCAGGCGCTCCAAGTGGCAGCGTCTCCCGCGCGGGTTCCGGCTCGCGCGCGCTGAGGATCGAGACCGTTCCCGCTCCACTCGCGCCGGTGCTCAGAGCCCTGTCGTGACCCGAGTCGGGTTCACACCCGACCTCGAATTCGCGCTCTTCACGTAGGATCGAGTCCGCGGTCCGAACGACGCCCCCATGATCGGATCCCGAACTCTGCGCCTCGCGCTCGCCGGCTCGATCGCGCTGTTCCTCGGCGCGGCGAACCAACAGCACGCGCCTCCCGCCGCGCGCGGACGACCGCTACCGCTGTGTGCAGCGACACCGAGCTGCCCGTGGCCGGCCGAGCCGACGAGTTCCGCGATCGACTTGACCGGCATCGAAGGCGCGGGCACGAACGACTTCCACCAAGACATGAGCGGCGCGTTCTGGAATCCCTTCGCGCCGGCCTTGTGGGTGTGCCGCAACGGCGGCTCCGGCGGTTCGAAGATCTGGAAGCTCGTTCCGAACGGCTCGCACTCGTTCCAAGTCGGCACCGTCGCGGGTCAACGCGCGGAATGGTCGAACTTCGGTGACTGCGAAGCGCTCGCGCTCGGGACCTTCGCGGAGCCGAACACGCTCTTCACCGTCGAGGAAGCCTCGAACTCGATCCAAGAATGGGATCTCTCGAGCGCTACCGCGATCTTGCGCCGCAGTTGGAATCTCACGGCGCACGTGCCGACCTACGCGCACGGACTCGGCCTCGAAGCTCTGACGTTCGTCCCGGACACGGCGCTCGCGGCGAGTCACTTCGTCGACGCGAACGGCCTCGCGCGCACGAGTACGATGGGCATGGGCTCGCTGGCCTTCGTCGGACATCAGAACGGTGGTCGCGTCTTCGTGTTCGATCTGAACCGCGTGAACGGCGCGTTCCAGTTCGTGGGCCAGTACGCGACGGGCGACCCCGAAGTCGCCGAGCTCACGTTCGACCCGTCGCTCTCCGTTTTGTACGCCTGGCACGGCGACGGACGGAACGACCTCGAGGTCTTGCGTCTCGGGTCGGAACCCGCCGGCGCGATCCGTGCGCTCCGGCACGTGCTGACCTACGACTACCCGGGCAACGCGAACGATGAAGGTTTCGCGATTCAGTGGAGTCCGGGCTCGTGCACGGGTCAGCGCGGCGCGTTCGTGATCACCGACGATGCCGGAAGCAACTCTGTGCGCTGGTTTCGTCAGTTTCCGTGCGGTTTTTGATTGGTTTTCGGAGTCTGCACGGCGCTACGGGGATGTCGAGGTCGTCGTGCTCTGAACGAGGACGAGCGCACGTTCACGCTCGCCGCGGGTCGAACCGTGCTACGCATGCGGTAAGCTCTTCCGCCGGCCTTGCGGGACCTCTACGGCAATTGCCTGTATGAAGAGCTCGGCCCGAGAACTCCGTCGCCGCCCCGGTTCGCCTTCGAGCACATGAGGCCATCGTTCGAATGTCAGGACGTCGTCGCGCGCCGGCTGCGCATTGCGAACGATCCGGAAACCGTCGTCGTCGACTACGTTGTCCGCGCAGCGAATCGCGATCGATTCGGCTTCACGGCCATGAACGACGGGCGGCCGCACACCTATGCTCTCTGCATGACGACGCGATGCCAGTGGGCGATGCGACGGAACCCGAGCCGCACGATCGAGGCCGAACGCCTGCGCATCGTGGCGATCCGGCGATGAGCGCGACTCCGACGGAACGAGCCGACGCCGTCGTCGTCGGCGGAGGACTGTTCGGCGCGTGGCTCGCGCTCCTCCTCGCGCGCGAGCACCGGTTGTCCGTCGTGCTCCTCGAGCGCGAACCCGCGCTGCTCCGCCGCGCGTCGTACAACAACCAGGCGCGCGTCCACAACGGCTATCACTATCCGCGCAGCATCCTGACCGGGCTTCGTTCGCGCGTGAACTCGGGGCGTTTCCTCGAGGAGTTCCACGACTGCGTCGACCGACGCTTCGACAAGTACTACGCCGTGGGTCGCGTGCGTTCGAACGTGACCGCATCCCAGTTCCGGGTGTTCTGCGAGCGCATCGGAGCCCGACTCGGTCCGGCTCCCGACTCGGTCAAACGTTGGTTCTCGAAGGACCTCATCGCGGACGTGTGGAGCACCGACGAGTGGGCCTTCGACTCAGAGGCACTCGCGCAGCGCATGGCCCGCGAGATGGAGGCCGCGCGCGTCGACGTGCGGCTCTCGACCCAAGCTGTGCGCGTGGAAGCTCGCACCGACCCGGCACGGCGCCTCGCGGTCGTGACGCACGACGCGGACGGCCGTGAACGCGTGATCGAGACGAGTTGGGTGTTCAACTCGACCTATGCGAACCTGAATGCGCTGCTCGGCGCCTCGAAGGTCGCGCGGATCCCGCTCAAGGTCGAACTCGCCGAGATGGCGCTCGTCGAAGTCCCCGAGGAGCTGAAACGTGTCGGCGTCACCGTGATGTGCGGCCCGTTCTTCTCGTTCATGCCCTTTCCACCGCGTGGACTGCACACGTTCTCGCACGTGCGCTACACCCCTCACCACTCGTGGTTCAGCCACGAAGGCGAGCGCGACACCCTGGCCTACTTCGACCGCGTGCCGAAGCGATCACGGTTCGAGGAGATGAAGCTCGACACCGCGCGATACATGCCGCTCGCCGGCCAATTCGTGCAGCGCGACTCGCTGTGGGAACTCAAGGCCCTGTTGCCCGCGAGCGAATCGGACGACAGCCGCCCGATCCTCTTCCGGCGCGACGCCACGCTGCCGGGCTTGATCAGCGTCCTCGGGGGCAAGATCGACAACGTCTACGACGTCGAACGCGAACTCGAGCACACTCTGCGACCTTCCAACTGCGACAAGCTCGAACCTGCTTGAAGCGGAGCGACATCGACGCGACCGTATGGGGATCGATGGTCCAGGCCCCCCGCCCATGAACGCCAGCTACTTCGTGTCCGTCGTCGTCCCCCTCCACGACGACGCGGACATCTTCGATGGCTTCGCGAGAGAGCTCGTCGGAATCGTCCGCTCGACCTGGCACAACCACGAGATCGTGTTCGTCGACGACGGCTCGCGCGACGGGACCCAGGCCGCCGTCATGGCGCTGCTCGCTGAATTCGAGTGCTTGCGCTACGTGCGGCTCTCGCGGTCAGTGGGAGTGGAGATCGCGATCTCGGCCGGCCTCGACACCGTGATCGGCGACGTCGTCGTCGTCCTCGAGCCAGCTTCGGATCCGCCGTCCTTCGTCCCGCGTATGGTCGAGGACGCGCGCAAGGCCAACGGCGTCGTCTTCGGCGTGCGCAGCACCTCGCGCCCCGAGCCGATCGGCTACGCGCTCGGACGAAAGGCCTACACGCGCTTGATCCGCTCGCTTCTCGGCATCGAACTGCCCGAGAACGCGACACTCTTCCTGGCGATGACGCGCCAGACGATGAACGCCGTCGCGCAGATCAAGGATCGCGCGCGAGCGCTGCGCATCTTCGGCGCGGTCGTCGGATTCCAGCACCGCTTCGTCGAGTACGAAGCCACCGATCGTCGGTCGCCTCCGCGGCGCAAGGCCTTCTTGGAGGGCGTCGAACGCGCTCTCTCGCTCGTCGTCACGAACTCGATGAAGCCGCTCCGGATCGTGAGCGTCCTCGGCCTGTTCTTGGCGCTGCTCAACTTCGCGTACCTCGGCTATGTCGTCGCCGTCGTCGTCTTCAAGAAGCACGTCGCGGAGGGTTGGGTCACGCTCTCCGTACAGCACGCGGTGATGTTCGTGTTCCTGTTCCTCATCTTGGCCGCGTTGTGCGAGTACGTCGGGCGCCTCCTCGACGAGACGCGTGAGCGTCCCCTGTACTTCGTAGCCGAGGAACGCATGAGTTCCGTGATGGTCCGCGACGCGGATCGCCCGAACGTCGTTGGCGAGTCGACCTGATGCCGCCGGGAGCGCCGTACGTCCTCCGCACGACTGGTTGGCAAGTGCCTTCGTTCCACGCACTGGAGCTCGCGCCCAAACGTTCGCGCGTGCTCGTCTGCGTGCCCGTGATCAACGAGGGCGAACGCATCCGGCGCCAACTCGACAAAATGCGGCCGGTCTCCGCCGAACTCGACGTCGTGATCGCCGACGGCGGTTCCACCGACGGTTCCCTCGCTGAAGACGCGCTGCGCGAGCGCGGTGTGCGCGGCGTGCTGACCAAGACGGGTCCCGGCAAGTTGTCGGCGCAGATGCGGATGGCGATGGCCTACGGCCTCGAACAAGGCTACGAGGGCCTCGTTTTCATCGACGGGAACGACAAGGACGACACCAGCGCGATCCCGCGCTTCGCGACCGAGCTCCTCGCGGGTTGGGATCATCTGCAGGGATCGCGCTACATCCCGGGCGGGGTTGCGATTCGCACACCGATGAGCCGACACATCGGGGTCAAGCTGCTCCACGCACCGTTGATCTCTTTGGCCGCGCGTCATCGCTACACCGACACCACGAACGGGTTCCGAGGTTACAGCACTCGCTTCCTGTCGGACCCGCGCGTTCAGCCGTTTCGTGACGTTTTCGCGGCCTACGAGCTGCACTACTACTTGGCGATCCGCGCGGCGCGCCTCGGCTTCCGCGTGAAGGAGATGCCCGTGACGCGCGCGTACCCGGTCGGCGAGAAGACGCCGACGAAGATCAGCCCGCTGCACGGCAACTGGCGCGTGATGAAGACGCTCTTCCACGCAGTTTTCGTCGGATACGATCCCTAGGAAGTCATGAAGAGCGCACTCATCGGTCACAGCGGTTTCGTCGGCGGCAACCTGCGCGCCCAAGGATCGTTCACGGACTTCTACAACACGAAGAACTTGGCCGACATCGAGGGCCGCGAGTTCGACTTGGTCGTCAGCGCGGGAGCTCCCGCCGCGAAGTGGCTCGCGAACAAGGAGCCCGAGGCGGACTGGACTTCTCTCTCGCGATTGATGAGTTCGCTCGAGCGCGTGCGCGCGAAGAAGTTCGTCCTCGTGTCGACCGTCGACGTGCACGCGCGTCCGATCGACGTCGACGAGACGACGGCGCTCGACACGGACCTCGCGCAACCGTACGGGCGCCATCGGATCCTCCTGGAGCGCTTCGTTTCCGAGCGCTTCCCGGGCGCGACCACGATCCGATTGCCCGCGCTATTCGGTCCCGGCCTCAAGAAGAACGTGGTCTTCGACTTCTTGAACGAGAACCGACTCGACCTCGTTCACCAGGACGGTTCGTTCCAGTTCTACGACCTCGCGAACGTCTGGCGCGATGCGCAAACGGCCGTTGCAAGCGGGCTCGGGGTCGTGCACTTCGCGACCGAGCCCGTCACGACGTCCGAAGTCGCGCACGGAGTGTTCGAGCGCGAGTTCACGAACTCGCTGCCGCTCCCCGGACCGCGGTACGACTTCCACACCGTGCACGCCGCCGCGTTCGGGAAGCGCGGCCCCTACCTGTACGAAAAGGCGGAAGTCCTGGCAGGAATGCGACGTTTCGTCCGCGCCGAGCGTGCGGGCCGGAGCGCTCGATGAAGCTCGCGATCTCGAACATCGCTTGGCGCGCCGAAGAGGAACGCGACGTACGCGACCTGCTCGCTCGGCTCGACGTGCGCGGGGTGGAGATCGCTCCGAGCAAGATCGGCCCCGCGCCCGACCGCATCGACGAGGACACGGCTCGCCGCTACCGCGCATCGTGGGAGGATCGCGGCATCCGAATCGTCGCGATGCAAGCGCTCCTCTTCGGCCGGCCGGAGCTCTCCATCTTCGCGAGCGCCGCGTCGCGCGCGGACATGCTGGCTTACCTGTCGGCCGTGATCCGTCTCGGCGGTCGGCTGGGCGCCCGCGCGCTGGTCTTCGGCTCGCCCAAGAACCGACTCGTGGGTTCGCTCTCGCGGAGCGAGGTCGAGGCCATCGGTGTGCCATTCTTCCGCGAGCTCGGCCGCATCGCGGACGATCACGACACGTGTCTCTGCATCGAGCCGAATCCGCCCGTTTACGGCGCGGACTGGATCACGGACGCGCGGAGCGCGATTCAATTCGTCGAACTCGTCGATCATCCCGGCTTCGGGCTGCACCTCGACGCGGGTGGGCTCCATCTCGCCGGCGAAGGCGCTCCGGAGATCGCGCGCGGCGGCGCATGGATTCGCCACTTCCACGCGAGTCAGCCACAGCTCGTCCCCCTCGCGCCGAATGGGCCGGTGCCGCACGCGACGTACGCGGAAGCCCTGAAGACCCTCGCTTATCCCCGCTGGGTTTCGATCGAGATGCGCGGCCCGGAGAACAATGCCCCGGCGCTCGCCGCAGTCGAGACGGCGGTGGAGTTCGCGCGCGCCACGTACGGTTGACCGAAGCGGAGACACGGAGCTGGCGAACAGTTCACGGAGATTGCGAACAGTTCACGGAGCTTGCGATCATTTCGCGGAGCTTGCGAACAGTTCACGGAGCTTGCGAACAGTTCACGGAGCTTGCGGACATTTCGCGGAGCTTGCGAACAGTTCACGGAGCTTGCGGACATTTCGCGGAGCTTGCGAACAGTTCACGGAGCTTGCGGACATT
>ENA-ORBV01009176-ORBV01009176.1-microbial-mat-metagenome-genome-assembly--contig:-NODE-9176-length-16351-cov-3.187600_pt1 | contig 16351 bp, 17 predicted proteins | sample MGYA00237777_ERZ505514 | MGnify/ENA primary metagenome ERZ505514 (study PRJEB26160, sample SAMN06269048) | microbial mat metagenome | isolation source: Oligotrophic lake microbial mat | place... | reverse complement strand
GCCCTGCCCCGCACTGGACAGAGCAGGGGCCGGCTTGAGGTCCGGCACGGTATCGCCCTGTTCGTCGGAGCCAGCGGATGGTTCATCAAAGTGCTGGTCTCGTGATATCATGATGGTGCCCACACTGTCATCGTCAAGCGACACAAGTCACTGTCAGCAACAAGGACTGAGACATGTGCACGGCGCTACACGACACAATTCCAGACTCAACAACACATGCTCCGTTGATCATGACACGTGTGATATAAGCGATCGTACACAAGCCCACACGAGCAATATCGGCACTTACGTTGCTTCTTCAGTGGAGCCTGATCCCACATCCACCAGCAGCGTGCGAGCTGCACCGACAGGTCTGTCGCCAATCGAGGGTCGAGGACGCCCCCAATCAGTGCTGCTGATTGCTGCACTGGCATTGCTGCGGTGCGCCTTGCCGGCAAATGGGGCACCTGTGCCGGAGCCCGGAGCGGCTGTACCACTAACCCCTGCTGATACTGGTCGGGATAGACCTGATGCAGGTGGGGAGCGAGATGGCGTGGATGGGATAGATCGTGTGGGCACCTGCGGTATACCCAGGAAGTCAGACACCAGGTCGCTGCGGGACAGCAGATCCGTATCGAGCACGGCGCGCAGCCAAGCGGTGGCGTCTCGAATGGAACGATCACTGTCACGTGCAGATAAGGCGGAGTCGCCCGATCGCAAACGAGGCTTAGGCAGGGGCGGCAGTAGAATCCGAGGCGCCGGAGCCCAGGCGGTGGCATGCTGCTGCAGAACCGCAATGAAAGCTTGCAATGCGTGGTGTAGCTGCTCCATGTCATCCCATGATCGCGTGACCACGGCTTCGTTGACCTCAGGTGGTTGACGCAGGTCGAGCACCCGGAGCTGAAAGCTCACGCCAGGGCGAGCAGAACCCGGTCTAATGATCGCCGCAGACCGGAAGTCGAACGACAGTCCATTCACCGTGGTGGGCGCAATCCGGGTCATGTGGGCCGGCTCCGGGCCGTCTCCGCCTTGGTCTCGCGTGATCAGTTGAGCTGTGTCGAGCAGCACACTGCCCGACAGGGACTGAGGGGTCTGGTACCTGCTCCCGTCTCCTCCACCGCTAGCTCCACCGCCCTGTGCTAGCGGGGGTCTGTAGTCCTCCCCTCCCTCACGATGCTGCATGATCGGAGTACCTGGTGTCGGCGTGCCTGGAGCATCCGACTTGAACCGGAGCAGCTTGCTCCACAGCGAGTCTGCCTTGCCTGGGGGCTCCACTGGTGTGTTAGCGCCCTTGCGGGACGCTCCACTGCGGTTGAGCGGCTCCTGTGCTTGATTGCTGCCACCGGTGATATAGGGTGACGTCATGTCATCATACCCGTACCGCATACCGGAGGCGGAACCGCGATCTCGATCATCGGAGCCATATTCAAAGTCTGGCACATAGCCGCCTACCTTGAGATGGCCATCGCCCGCATTGAGGCTGCCTCGCTTGCTGATCCCTCTTGATGAGCCTGTAGCATCTGGTCCTGCGGCTCCGGCAGAGTCCACCAGCAGCGTCCGGTACCCAATCTTGGACTCGTCATCTCCGCTTATGCTAGACCGGAACCAGAGAGCCATGAATGCCAGCACCAGGTGTACCAAGAACACAGGGATGTAGGTGTACGTCAGATATGCGGGCTGCCAGCGTGTAAGCAGCCTGACCAGGGCTACCACTGCAGACAGGATCCAGCCCACACGTGTCACGAGGCTATAGGAAGTCCCTCTGCGAAGCTCGACCCGATGCAGCAGCACGCAAGACACCAATGCCATGCACAACACACATCGCGCGACTAGCTCGCCGATGAAAAGTGGATCAGCAGCAGCAAAGTCCAGCACCAGCAGATATGGTCCGTGTAGCACAATCAACATCCACAAGCACAGGGACTGTGCCCACCATATGCGCGAGGGAGACGGCGCTACCACTGCATCATGTCGAATGATGAACCACCTCCACAGGGTCACGCTCAGGAGGTAGGAGGATAACACCAGCTCCAACAGATTGGTGAAGCACGGCACGAACTTGCTGTGCGCTACCGGGCCCAAGCCAGTGGTGGGGTCGCAGAAGGAGGCACACAGATGCGCCATGCGACAAGACGCGCAGAAGGGGTTATTCTTGCCAACGCACCGCTGAGGAAGACAGCCCTGACACGTAAAAGAAGCGTCCAGGTCGGAGTACAGTGATCCATATGCTACTTTGATCATTGACGTGATGCCACATTCGGAGCGCGCAGATTCGGCTCCGAGGGCACGGTTCGCTAATGTTGGCGAGCTAATCACAGCTAACATTGTTTTCGAGCTTCACAACTAGGAACGGTTACAAATCGCTTCAAGTCACGCGTCGATCTGTCGACCTTGCGTTTTTCCGAGACGACATCGTATGGCGTGGAGATCACTTTCGTTACAAGTCTGTGACCAGCAACTTGCAGTTTGCATTCATTGAGTTGGTCTCTTTTGAGGCATTGAATCGGTTTCACTGGTCAGTCGCGCGTCGACGGCTACAGGTTCGCCTCATCTCGCTGAGCGAGCCATGTCGCAGCCTACAGAGGATGATGGGGTGTACGCCTCATCTTCAAGCTCGATACGACTGCCTCCGATCTCCACAGGGCACCTTGCTGCAAGGTACATCAATGTTCCCGTATGCTGAAGGCCAGCGCCATAATCAGATGATGGTCACACGCTTCAATACTGATGCGAGTCCCTGAATGCCCGTAATGTGCGCTGTCTGGACTCCGATCATCCACAGTGATTCAGCGCAGCCTGTTTCTGCAGCACCAACTGAGCCTTCCCGATCTCAGGCCTCAGTAGCAGCCCCGGCAGATGACAACATCAGTACTCGCAGACGAGGCACTCTGCGTACCAGCTTGCGAGCGCAGATGGTGGTGTCCCCTTATGCACAGCCCGCATCGATATTGGCTGGCAGCCCTGTATCTGATGCCAACACTACCCGTGAGGGAGACCATACGATGACATCGCAGGCGCAACCAGTGCACACAGCGAGGTTATCAGGTCGCAGTGCCATCTCTAGAAGCATTACCCTATCGGGCTTGCCCGCTAGACAGGTAATACAACACGCACAATGAATGGTGCTGCACATCGTCTCACCCGTCATCATACGCTTTGCTCATTGCATAATCCTTGCACGCAAGCAGACTGCATCCCCATATGCTCAGCCTGTACCATCAACCGCAGCTGCAGCAGCAGTAGCAGCAGTAGGGGCGTCCACAGGAAGACAATCAGACCGGTCTTCACTGCGTCGTCGAACTTTGCATACGTCAACGGTGGCAGCAGCCATATTGCAGCAGAGACCCGGTAAGATACTTGTTGGCAGCAGAACCATGATCAGAACCCAACTGACACCTCTCGTTACCGTCACAGCCACACTTGAAGAGCAGAATGCGTTGTTGAGACGACAATTGCAGACCACACAGAAGGAGCTGTGTGATCTGCTCACCTATTCTGCTCGCAGTCAAGCCTCTGTTGCCGCTCCACTACCCGCCAGTTCCACCAACTCAAGCGGTCCCGCCTCTTCGGCTAGCGCTGCAGCAGTGCCTTCACCCACTGCCAGACGGAACAGTAATAGCCAGTCACACGCCAAGCTGAGTGATCAACGAGAGCAGATGCTACTGCAGACTATTCGAGATCAGGACCGCACCATCCTGAGACTGCACCAGGAGCTCCAATTGGCCGGTACGGTAGAGGGCAACCTGCGACAGCAGTGTGAGATCTTGACGGACAGGCTAAGCACGTGCGACAATGCGTACACCGCGGCATTGGAGCAGCTGCAGAACGCGTCCACTCGCAACGAAGGTATATAATGCTTATTCTGTACCTCTCGTCTCTCATCTGTGGATGTGATGTATGTCACTTGCGAACGCTGACCCATACACTGGGTGCATTGCTGTACTGATACAGCGCTGAGTCTGGAGCTGGAGCAGACTCGAGGCACGTGCGAAAGGCTGGCGGCCATCCTCAGACAGGCGCAGCGGGACAACGAGAAGCAAACGGTGGTGCTGTCAAACAAGCTGAATCTCGATGCTGATCCCAGGTATAAATACCATTGCAATCGCGGTCCCTTCACGTCTCATAATGAAATGCTCTCTTGCTGATATGTATTCGCAGCTCGATGAATCGCCGTACTCTGCGCGAGCGCTTAAAGGAGCGACAGGGCGTGGCTCCGAAGGCGGATTCCGATGTGCAGGCAAGCAGCACTGATGGAGCAGACGCGGCACAGAGCTCACACTCAGCCGGTGACCATTCCACGGTGTCGATCATCGCTGGTGCTGTGTCCCCAGCAATGGGTGGACAAGCGACTCCGACGCCCACGCTGTCGTTGAAATCACGGCGGAGCCTGCGACAGACCAGCAGAAGACGGACGAAGATCACACCTTCTGAGGCCACCGAGTACTTGTCAGCTGATGGCGGCTCCTCATCGCCAAACAGCAGTAAGTCGACGGTGCAACCAGCTTCTGATCACCTTAACGAGCAGAATCCCGGTACCGCATCCACGCGGCAGCTCGTCCCCAGCAAGCCGCCATCACCTGCACCGACTGGAGATATCCTGATCAGCCCTGCGGATGCAAAGCGGCGGCTCTCCAACGAACGCAAGTCCAGACCACCCAGCTCGACCAAGGGCCTGGAGGTGAAGGCTCGAGCGGACACTGGCGCTGATGCTGCTGATCTCTCTGCACATGGACCCCCTAACACTCTTCGGCAGGCTGACACGGACACGCATACCTCAGCGGTGCATGATCACAGTATCGGCGATGAGCTCACTAGGCGGGCTGTGCTGCGCGGCAGCCTAAGAGGTGCACGCAAGACCAAGCTGTCTTGTGCTGAGATCAAGTCACATCTGCAGCGGCTGCAGCATGATGTAGACGTTATCAAACAGGATGGTGCGCTCCCTGCTCCAATCAGCGATGCTGGTGCAGGTGGCAGTGCAGCACTTCAGTAGCAGTCCCTGTCAACTATCCGAGTGTTGAGGAGGATGGGACACCCATAGTCTGTGTTAATGCAGCGACCCTTGTCATCGGCGGCTCGTCACCAGTCTGTGTTGGCGTACACGCGTGACAACCATGCTCGCTGGTATTCTTTTGAGTGTGTTGCTTGAATTGGATTGACTTGCATACTGCTGTTTGTTGTTAAAGTAATTATTCCGTTGTGAGTCGTATTGTAATGCACGTATTCTCAAGGTTTCGTAATTTAAAGATCTTCTCCGATTTGCTCGACCTGCTGTATTTGGTTCGACGCCCTGTGGAGACTTATAGTAAAGGCTTGTTTCACCGCTCTGTGTCCGATACTCCCTGATTCATCCAGCCCGATGTCATCTATGCATGTGGCTTTCTTGTGCATGGCACATCGGGCACAGCTACTGCTTGATCGTTGATTGCACAAAGTTGCAGCTCTTAGGCAAACAAATCAGTATGTTTGTTCGTTACGCTTAATCACAAATTGAACCGGCACGCAGGGCGTGCTAAAAAATCACAAGATCAACAAAAGGGTATGCAAAAAATTTGCAAAGTAACAACAGACAAGATAGCGGCTGGCTCACCGTATTCTGCAACAGAAATCGGTCAGTTTCACAGCACTTAATCACACTCGGACCATCGCGTCAAACGCGAGCATGCCTCTCCACAAGAGGGACTGGTCCCTGGTCACTTCTCCTTGGCCGGCGCTCGTTCTAGATCGATCTGCTCCGCGGGCGTGCACTCCCACTTGACCGAGTCCTCCTTGAACAAATCATCGAACCGCTGCAGCGTGCCCATCACAGCCACGGGGCACGCCATGACACTGGGTCTCCACTTGCGGCCGCGTCGCTTGAGGTCCTCCTCCTCACTCTCCAGCCGCAGTTTGCGCAGCATGTCCACCTCACCGCCACAGCCCCCGATAGGCTTCTCATAACCCTCACCCTTGCAGAGCGGGAGGAAGTCTCCCGGCAAGAACAGGTTTGCTGGCCGTGCAAACTTGTACCGCTGTTCGTGCATGACCAAGGGCATTGCCTCGAGCAGCTGCAGTGCGTACGCCACTGCAAAAACACCACCAAGTAATCAGCTCGGGACCTTCACAGCACAGCGATATGATCAATAACATGGCTAATAATGAAATACACACCAGTTTCCGAGCAGAAGAGCGATTGCGCGTCCGCCTCAGAGTTCTCTCTGAGCCTCAGCAGCGTGCGGATCCAAGCAGGCCAGTGCCGGGTGCCTGCTTGCAGGAACTCCAAGCTGGGCTTCTGATAGGGCTTGCCCAGCGCCCTCATCAGCGGCTTCAGCTTGCGATGCATCACAATCTCGTACTTGCTGCGACCCTCCGGCAAGTTGAGCTTGCGTACCTCTCCTTCTTCATTGAGGTCCATACCCAGCTCATGATAATGAAGGAACACCTCGCGCTTGAGCGCTGAGGCGATCATACCGGAGTAGATGTAGTGCTGCAGTGATGAGAGCCCCAAGCCGTGATTACCCGATGCCAACATCAGCTTGATCCCGTACTTGGAGTCCACCCACACCACACCTGCGTGATTGACCTTGGACCGGAGCAGCACCCGCAGGATCTTGCCTGTTAGGTACATACTGCGGAAGATGAGGGCATCACCAGAGCGGAGTGTCGAGCTCCACGTAGGGTAGGTCTGTTCCCAGCGCGTCTCCGCGGGCACTGCACATTGACTGCCAGCTGTGCACTCGGTGCTGTTGCTGCTGATGCTCTGGAAGTTGAATGCCACCGCTAGCTCGGCTCCTTTGATCTGCTCGTCCGCCGTGTAGTTGCCCAGTTTGTACATAGGGTATTTGATAGGCTTATTCGGGCTCTTGCTGGCCGCAGACAACACGTCCTCCAGCTTCCAGCGCACCTCAGCCATCTCATCAGAGGTCTTGGCCAGCTTGAGAGCCTTCGCATGGCCTGTGACCACCACTCGAATGGAGGGGTGCAGTACAAATGCGGTGTGCTGCTCTGCGTTCTTGTAGTCTCCACCCCAGTATTGAAATGCGGCGTGGGGAATCTTGCCAAGTGTGAGATCGGGCACTGCCACATCCACGGGCCGATAGATGCACATGCACAAGCGCTGCTCCTCTGCTGGCTTAGCGCTTAGGGGCACAGGCTTGGATACGGGGTCACTTTGAGGGCCGTAGAAGCGAGGCAGCTGGGACACACGAGCTGACACCGCCGACACGTCGCCTTTGAAGAAGCGAGCGAAGCTGGACCGGCCGCTGCCGGGCACAGATGCACCGGTGATCCTCATCTCGAGCATGCCCTGATGGAAGCGTCCGTCACAGTGCTGCACTTTACACTGACTGTTCACCACTCCAGCCGCCGGATTTGCGCTGGGCGAGACCTGCAAGGGCTGGTCCTGGTCCTCGGAAACGGACCCGGATCCCGAGACGCCACTGGCTGGCTTCTCATCCGCCTCTACCACACCATCACCATCGCTACTGCCCTGAGCGGTAATTCGCTTGCTGTGCTGGGCTCGCTTGTGCTGGTGTCGGTGATGCAGCTTGCGGTACAATCGGTTGGAGGAGGATGACAGCGATTCCAACAGCGATGATCCCTGCGAAACAGCACCGTCTGACGTGCTCTGCGGCATCTGCAACTCCTCGAGGGGTTGATACGCTGCCATGTCCTCTGTGTCGGCTGCCAGTTCAGACACGGTCAAAACATGTGCCGGCCTCTGCGTAGACATCAGCTTCAAGCGCTGCAGAACGCTGGCGATGACGCGAGCTGAGAACTCGCCCTCCAGCTTGGGGAAGGATCCATGAGCCGACAGGTCCACTCCAGCAGGCAGGGCACTCAGCTCAGCCCACAGCTGTGCAAACTCAGCCACGTGATCATCACCCAGAGCGCGCTGTGCTGTCAGCCGCCGCGCTCCAACGGTCGACACGCTCGCCTGTGATAGGCGTTCGCTCAGTGTCATCAGTCGCACTGAGCCGCCGTGGTGCACGTGCATGTCTGGTGCAGAGTGCGTATGGACTCTCATATGAACAGCGTCAGCTACCGTCTGATGGTGGTAGACCACGGGCTCAAGCAGAAGAGGCATGGGAAAGCTGTCGATTTGCACGACCAGTCCGACGTGCGTGAACGGGGCTGTGGAATCTGAATCAATCAGCGACTCGCCATCCGTGGCATGCGGATGATGTTGACATCGCCAGAAGATCAAATCACCAGTGCCAAAGCTTGCAAGCCTTGCTACAGCCGCAGCTGATGCGTCAGCCTGGGGTGGCAGCGGAGAAGATTGCACCCCAGCGAGAACAGCCACCGCCAAGACGCCAACCCACAGTATTTCAGCGGTCGATAGCGAGCGACACAGGCACTTGCGCGTAGCGGCCATGACAATATGATGCAAACTATTGAATTTTTCAACCTCTGATTCAGCCGCAGCACAAAGCTAGTCACAGTGGGTCCAGCTGCAGTGGAGTGTCCCCAGCAACGAGTTTGGCAACGAGCTACGTCGAAACTGCTTCAAAGCACACTGATCGGCTCCGCGCAGCAAACGAGATTTCGCGGGCGACCAGTCCGCAGACTAGGCAACGCAACTCCACCGGTTTCGTCCGACTCACGTCACGCAGGCAAGTTTGAGGGGTGGCGGCAGGCGATTGTTTTGCTTCCAAAAACCAATACCAGATCCGGCAGGCTCCGACGGCGAACGCTGAACAATGGCGAGCTTTCTGAGAGGCTTTCAATTGGGTTTTAAGCCGTTTACCGATGTAGATCGATGCATGTTCAAGTTGCACTGCTTTCAATTAGGCTACACATGGTGGTCTGAACAATGCGCCAGCATGATCAAGGCTAACCAGCGCTATTCTTCGTCTACATGGTAGACGAAGCGACATCAGCGCATGGAGCTGTATATCATTCACTTGCGAGCTATCACCACCAGCGCATCTAAGCAGATTGGCACCCCTCGACTGAGGAAGGAGCTGGCCGTGTTGGCCACGGCTGTCACCAGACAACACAGTCGATCAGGCAGAGTTCAAAGCGCCATACCATGAACCAGTTGAGCTCACCTGCGCGTATCGCTTCCGCTTTATCGTCCGGTATACTGTTGAGCAGCCGCCGATAATGCGGGACCGCGCGCAGCATTCTGACATCAAAAGAGCCCACGCATACTGTGCATAGCGGGTTCGGTTGCATTCCTGGATATCGCAATCATTACCTATCCGCGAACTCTTCACCATCCAGTAAATCCATGACCACTGGTTGATACCAAAGCACTGCGTGACGGAAACCCATTCGGAGTACACGATCTCGCAGGGAATTGATGTCGGAGCCCAGGTAGAACCGGCTGCGGTTCGCAGATGATGGTTTAGCCATGCCCTCAGCCCCTTCCACACCAGGCATCGCATCTAACTCAACACGGATCAGACAAGGCATAATGAGCAGAGACTGCGGATAACGCTTCGCGAGACGCCGGCGCAAACATCATCGTTCCCACACGCAAACCGCACCTTCATGCACAACTTGACCATCATAGAGATGTGACGTATGAGAGGCTGGGAACGGCGAGTTCATTTGTCGCAGCACTGAAGGGATGATGGTGTGCATAGGGCTAAATTCCTGCCTGCCCCACACACTGAACGCGGCGATGCCACTTGCTGATAATACTAAGTCAATTTACAAGCCCACATGAACCATCAAGTTGTTGTTGACTATGTGACGTCAAATTGCATTACTGTGCAGCACGATGAGACATCCGTACCTCGTGCTGCCTCAGCGATCATGCGGTCTGCGTCCGGCACCTCCATCAGCGTCAGGTTGGAGAAGTACCGCGAAAACGAGCCGTTATCGAAAGGCAGATTTTGAGCATCCGCCACCACGATGCGCGTGTTGGTGAAGTTCTTGAGTCGCGTTTGCGCCATGTCCACGAACTCTGCAACAGAACAATGTTCGACTTGGGGTTACTCGAAGCAGGTACAAGCAAGACTAACATAGCGATGTTGTTCTTCTAACCCGGGACGGCATTGGTACTCGTGTGCACAGTGCAAGAAAGAGGCGATGGACATCGATAAAATCTGTGTTCACATACCTGGACAGAAGTCACTGACCACATAGGAGGACGGGCTGCCCGTCATGTGCAGATGCGCTGCTAACTCTACCGCTGCGAGACCGGAGCCGGAGCCGACCTCGAGAATGCGATGCGACCCACTGCCAGGCCGATCTAACTGCAATGCTTGAACGAGAGTCTGAGAAAGAGACACGTTCCCGCGCTCTAGGTGCGCTGCGTATGTGGGCGCAAAGTCAGACCACATTCCTCGCAACTCAGTGAGCGATCTGTCCACGTGAGCAGGCTGCAATGCTCGGGCTAGCAGCACCTGCGGGTGTGAGGCCTGCTGGGCCGTAATAGTCACGGTGTCCGCCATGCGAAACGATGCGATTGCGACAGACGGGTGCAGTCAGCAACAAAGACGTTGAAGATGGTGGCCACGATGAAAATCGATCGAAAAACACAAGATGGGCGATTGGATATGAATCCTTCAAGTTCGAAACAAATCGGCGAACTTGAATTTCGTCACAGTCGGGTGCAGGCGGAGATACGGGTTGCGATGGGTCAATCGAACTAGATTTCGAAAGCACACAATGCAAACCAACCCGATGTCCTCGCGGAGTCGTAGAGGCCGCTACGTAGATCCACTAACAGCTACCGCTATGCGTACGTTCGAAGAGAAGACGACCAGACAGTCAGAGAAAGCACTCCAATGTCACGATGTTGTGCCATCCCGCTGTTGTTGTTGTCACTTCATTGAAAGGGTCACTGCAACCGTATGAAGTGGCATGCGTGGCGTGTGTCATGCCGATGGACGCTACAGAGTTAGCACTCCCCTTCGTGAAACATCTGTCACCCTGCACGTGGCCACCTCCAGATGCAGAATTTCACTCCACGATCGCATGGCACGCATGCAGCCTCATACGGGGAGTGTGTATGACGTGACTGATTTGAATCCTCCTAATCACTGTTGATTCGGGACTAATAATGCATGTGCCCCCATTGAGCCCTGGACGCCAGCGGCCGCCCGTGTCGCCCGTGTCACAGACGGATTTAACCACGAAACACGACGACATGGCTGCATAGCATACATATCGCGATGACTCCTCAAGGAAGTTAGCGCTCGTTTATTAAATTAGTGGACAAAAACTCGGAACATATAACGCGATGATAGCAATTACGACAAAGACCTAGGCTGCAGACGATATGTCGTCAATGTCACGCCTCACATTCAACTGGTAGTCCTAAATTCGCCAAGCTCGGCTCGATCTCCCACCGCGTAGACCAAGACCACGTACAACAGCATCGTCGTCAACAGCGTGACATTCACGTTGATGCAACAGATCCAGGACCCAGGAGCTGGTGCTGGCCTGCCTGCGCGCCACTGCATGCTCAGCGAGAATGGTAAACCGCTATGCTGATCACCCCTGCCATGAGACCCATCTGTCCTGTCATCAGCCTGTACGCCGCCCAAGGTGCCGCTGGACTGGTCACCCGCATTGGATCCGGTAGCCTGCCATGACAGGCTGATGCTCGTGACCGGTAGCGCCAGCTGTGAGGGCGCGCTCGAGAACGCGGGCACGTTGGCAAAGATGGTGGTGTGCAGTTTGGAAAAAGGGGAATCCGGGAAAGATTTGTGCAGCACGATATCCGTGATCTGTGCACCCAAACGATCGATGAACTGCTGAAATAGCGCGGGCGGCACAACGGAGTCGTTGTGAGTGCGCACAATGTAGCCCAGTGAATTGAACAGTCTGAGATAAGCCAGCGGGTCGTGCCCCTTCTGCTTCATCATGTTGGGTCCAAACTCGCTGAACACGTAGTGCACCCTCCTCTCTGCCAACAGATTGTAGGCGCCTCGCATCGCCCCCAGCTCGAAGCCCTCCTACAGAGATGAACAGCAGACAAAGCATAATCAATCAGCACTGCCCTGGTCAAACAGCATGCGAGGGCCGGGCCTTACCACGTCAATCTTCAGCAGGAAGACATCCTCGTGCACGAAATCATCAGCCCGCACCAGCACACATGAGCCACGTCGCTTCCATCGAGGAGACAGGATCTGTCCCTCGCAGACGGTGTGCCCATCATTATAGTTGATATCGTCACTATAGATACCACACACACTGTAGCGCTCACCCAGCGCATACGGATACAGAGACACATTGAACGATGGGTTGAGCTCCAGCGATCGAGATAGCAAATGATAATTCTGCGCCATCGGTTCAAATGACAGCACTCGATAGCCCCAGGAAGCCATGCTCAGAGTGAACCAGCCCACATTAGCACCCACATCCATCACAGTCACAGCGTCCGGTCGACCACCCGACAGCTCAGTGGCAGACTGCAAAATCTTACGAATACGATCCGTCTTCTTGCGTTCCCACACGCCTGATAGCGCGATGGTTCTGCTGACGAAGTCCCTTTGGGGCGATATCAGCATCTTGAAGGACGGTAGCGAACGTGTGGAGTACACGTGCAATCTGTCCAGCCAGGGGATGTCTCTCGAATCATGCACCAGCGCCACACGCAGTGCCCGCTCCATCATGGTCATCCTGGGGTCATCGTATGACGGGTAACTCGAGTTGAGCATGCGGTGCGGTGCAACTGGTGATAGGTGCGCACCCGGTGGCGGGCCTGCCGGTGTAGGGGTGGTGCCGGTCCACGGGGCATACCGCTGAGCGGGATGGAAGGCTGGATATCCAGGAGCACGAGGAGCAGGGGCCGCAGTGGTGGCGCCATTACCACCAGCACCAACTGGACCCCATCCTCCTCGAACAGCGCCTGCGGGTGGAGCAGAACTGTTGCTGTTGGTAGTCCAGAATGGGAACGGACGCACTGCAGTCGCTGTATTATTCACTGCTACGGGCTGGGTAGCTCCTGCACTGACTTCACTCAGCTTATGCGCAGTTGCCGCCATCTTACTAGCAGCTGCAGCTCTTAATCTCTCCAGCACGGTGGTCCAGTTGGTACTAGGTGTGCTATCCCCAGTCAGCACAGGTACTGGAGCCGGTACAGCTGCACTCACGCTGCCAGCAGCAGAGTTCACTGCGGGCGCGACAGTACCAACGCCTACACCTGCACCAGCAGGGCTCGAATCAGCAGGGGTGGCGGGAGGAGTATAGCCGAATGCTCCTGCAATCTGCACCGCAGGTGGCGTGGCTGCTGCACGTGCAGCTGCCTTGGCAGCTCCTTGACCTATCACCAGGGGCGGTAGAGTGCTGGCGCTCTGTGCACTCTCTGTCCTCCACGGATTAGGGCCAGGAGGCGGTCTAACAAAGGGTCGTTGGGGCCTGGTAGGTGACGCCCAGGGCTGCGCCTGCTGGTTACGCTGCTGCTGCTGCTGAGGCGACTGTCTCTCCAATCGCTTGAGCGGTATGGACTCAACCAGATACCGCAGCATTTCATGCAGCGGGTGCGATGGCTCCCACAATGCCTCAATGTCTTCGGGCATCACCGGGTCCTCGCCTGCACCATCAGCGATGTTCGATTTAGAGCCCTCCGTGCGGTTTGCAGCGGCTGCCGCTCGTGCATCCATTAGCTGACTAAACTTGGTGTCTGCATTCTTCAGCAAGCCACGCAGCTGCTTCAGCTGATCGGCCAGAGTGAGAACGGGTTCCTCTGGTGCGCTTTGCGATTCTGAATCCAGGTTGGACACACCACCAGTCTCATGGGACGGTCCGGTTTCCCTGCCGGTCGCACCAGGTGTCGATGATGTCGTCTGATGAGGTGAGGAATCAGCAGTCGAGCTGCTGCTGCTAGCACTGTTTTCGTGATCATCACCTCCCCTTGACCTGCTGTGTGCGGTACCATGCTCATCCAATGCAGCCCTGTGTGCTTCCGAACGAGGCACAAGCACCGTCTCTGTCGCATTGCCAGTGGCGGCAAACAGCACCGCTCTGGTCAATAGCGACACATCCGCAGATGACAAGGGAGGCCCAGATGGGGCTGTCGACTCATCGGCGGGCGGCGGCGTGGAGGGTGAAGCGATAACGGATCCGTTAGAGGCTCCGCTGGCTGTAGGAGCTTGCAGAATAGCTCCTTGATCGCCCAGCGGTTGACGACACGTGCACTGGGAAGCCATGGCCAGCAAGCGGGCACGCAGAGCGTGTACTTCAGCCAACAGCGCATCCTCGCGACCACGCTTGGCCTGTGCCGCAGCCATAGAGTCCCTACATATAATAATGCAAACCACAGAAACAGATGAAGTCACGAACACCGCTGGTATGATGATTGCATGGTAGGAACAGCCAAACGCAAAATGTAGTCACAGCAAGCAGCTACAACCAGGTGAATGATTCACATACCCTGGATATGTCGGCCTGGATCGCTGCGTATCGGTGCCGCTTGAGGACCGCATCTGCTGCAGCACCGTCAAACACTCCGACAGGGTACCGGGGTCTGTGTTCGCGTCCCCCGCACTGAGCGACTGCTTGGAACCAGATTCCCGTGACCTGTCATCCCCACTACCAAACAGGGCTTGTGATGCGCGGGAAGGTGAATGTGAGCCACGGGCTGATTCTTCAACCAATCGAACCCGAAGCAGCTCGCGTGCGGATGGCGGGATTGAGTTTGTGGCGAGGACTTTGACAGTGTTGCCGCCACCGGCTCCGGCGTTGTTGAATCGCACAACGCTGGAGTCTGCAGAGCCCGGTGAGAGATCAGGCGGCACGCCGTTCATTTGCGACAACGGCGCCTGCTGTTGTGTCCTGATAAGACTGTCAGCCAGAGCCGAAGCTGTCCGCTGGCCATCGCGAGCGCTGTGCTTGCGATCAAGCTGGTCGGAGGCGTTGTGGTGCAGGAAATACGGCACACTCAGCACGCAATACAGTAATAGCAGTCCGATCAGCCAAGACTTCAGCCTCGTGTATACTGATGAACCAGAATCCGATCGCTCGTCCATGAACCACATCTCTCCACAGCGGATACCACGTATGGATTACTTCCGATAGACGCAGCGGTGTGGGAAGAGAGGGGAGTCACCAGATCAGCGAAGCAGCCACAACGCGAGCGAAACACGACAAGGGCTGATCAGCGTGCAAGGATGAAGACGTATGCCCGCCAGGCGCCCTATGTACGGATCGCTATAACAGCGATGCAGGTAATTCTGCCATCTTGTCGTAAGAAATTCGCGTCTTGCGGAGAAGCCCTTCAACCGAGCAGGCTTTCCCGACAGCAACATATGGCGACCTCTTCAAGCCAGACAACGAAGCCTATTGCTGCCGAAGAGAAAGCTGTGAGCAATATCCCATCTGCAGATGCTCTAGCTGTGTTTCAGCCTCATTGGACCGCAGTGGATCAGTATTACGATGGTCTATTCGTGCGGCAAGATGACGCGTTGGCACACGCGGTCCAGGCTCAAGATATCGCAGGCATGCCACCTCATAACGTGGCCCCTAACCAGGGTAAGCTGTTGTACTTGCTGGCCTTGATGAATGGAGCCAAGCGCATCCTGGAGATTGGTACTCTGGGTGGATATAGCACCATCTGGCTCGCCCGAGCCGTGCAGGAGGTGGATCGCAAAGGCACTGTGGTTACGCTTGAGTTCAATCTAGCGCACGCTGCAGTCGCCGCCAGAACATTGAGAGAGCCGATCTGACCCACATGGTGGATCTGCGTGTGGGCAAGGCAGTGGACACGCTACCGCAGCTTCAAGGCCCGTTCGATCTGATCTTTATCGACGCTGACAAGCCGAGCAATCCTGATTATTACGGCTGGGCGATGAAGCTCGCTAGAGTGGGCACCATCATCGTGATGGACAACGTGGTGCGGAACGGCGCGGTGGTCGACGCCCATAGTATAGATGCCAATGTGCGCGGTGTACGTGCTGCCAACGAACTGATCGCTGCGGATCAGCGCGTGACCGGCATGGCCTTGCAGACTGTAGGCTGCAAGGGATGGGATGGGTTCACGCTGCTAAGGGTGAACGCGCTGTAGTGCTTGCACAAGATAATAGAATATGAAGTGTATGAACAACAACCAAACATCGAGACCATAACGAAGTTAATCTTGCGTGCGCGGTGATGTGCCAGTCGAGCTCTGCGCGGGCGGTAGAAACACATTCGGTAGGTGAATGCCGGTGATAGGCAAAGAAGCCACCGCATCCGAGTGATGATGCTGCAGGCTGTGGCCATGAGCTCCATCACTAACACCCGGCACCATCAGAGGGGTGGCACCTGATTGATGTCGCAGTGTCTCCTCGAAGCGGGATTTATCGTCTTGAGACGCATGCACTAGCGCCTGTAGCGTGTCCAGCACATCATTCGCATCGTGCAGGAAGTATCGTGCCTTGGTAGCTCGCATGCCCACGCAGCACGTGAATACAGAACGCGCTGCGTGGGCATGCGAGCTACCAAGGCACGATACTTC
>ENA-ORBV01009175-ORBV01009175.1-microbial-mat-metagenome-genome-assembly--contig:-NODE-9175-length-16351-cov-14.664127_pt1 | contig 16351 bp, 9 predicted proteins | sample MGYA00237777_ERZ505514 | MGnify/ENA primary metagenome ERZ505514 (study PRJEB26160, sample SAMN06269048) | microbial mat metagenome | isolation source: Oligotrophic lake microbial mat | place... | reverse complement strand
CAATCCATGCACTTACCAAGTTTTCTTTGTAAATTACAGGAATCAAAATTCCACGTTCAGGACCCCATGCAGCAAAGTATGAAGCCAAGTGGACTCTTACCAAGGAAGGCCAGAAGAAATACGGAGGATGGGCCAATGAAGCATACGAACGCTTCAATGTGTTGATCCAAAATGTTCAAGACTTACGCAAGAATGATGAGGACAATGACAAGGTCTTCCAGAAGTATTGTCGTAAAATTATGCGAGAATTGCATAATATTCCAGAAGACCAGCTAGCTTGGAATGGTCCTGTGCAGAGGAAGAAGGTAACTGCCCCACCTACACCAATTGATCCAAGCAAGAGGAAGAAAATCCGCGTCAAGGAGTAAGATCTTGGTATTTGTGACGGTAGCTCTTTTGTATTTGGCATCGAATTTTCATCTTTTTCTCAGGTGGATTGCTGTATATGTTGCATCCGGAACTGGGTTAACAGTGTTGTTATCAGCTTTAAATTTAACACAAATTCATTAACTGATTTACACCATTTCTAGATAGTTTAACTTCAGGATTTCCTGCAACGTATTAGTCGGCATCACTTGAATTTGAAAAGAGGGACTTGGCCATGCTATTCGTCAAACCCTTTGCATTAACATCATGGGATCGGGGTGTCAGTTGGGAGAGACTCCGCTTTTAGTTTTGCCACGGCTTTAGTTAGTACCCAGGTAAAAGGTAAAGTGCTAGGTTCCGGGCAAGGCGTCAGATCCTACGTAAAGTGCCTAGATTCAAAAATGTTTAGCCTGTAAGGTTCGCGATTATGTAAATAACGCAAGGCGAAAAACTTTACCCAGACTGCGCGCGTCTGATGATGGAAGGACATGCAGGAATTTCTGTTGAATCCTCTGGCACCATCATCAATTTGTCTCAATGAAAAACACAATGCTTGAAGTTAAAAGATCTGCAGCTGCTGGTAAGCCCAAGTGGATCACCTTGAGTAGCACATCCAAGAAGAAGATCATTATTTTTCAACATGTGGGAAAGATTTGAACGTTGGGAATCAAAGATGCAGAAGCACAGAAACTTATTCAGTTGCACATGCATACAATTAGGGAATGAAAGGCAAGCAGTGGCAACATCATCAAAAATAATTAGAAGTTCATGAAATGGAGCCTTTGCAAGGTAAAAGAGAAGATGGATTGGACAACATCAATATCTGCAGCAGGTGGAACAACTGCAGGCTCATTTCATTTATTAATGAAAACACACAACAACTGCAGCAAACCCTTCTGACTATGAAATTTCCATTCCAACAGGCCCCACTTGATGTTGACATTGAAGAATAAATTCGAAAAGAAGCTCCGCCAGGCCAAGCCAGGGGAAGGAACATTCATTTTGGTCAATGAGATGAAAGAGACAATGGAAGCCGCAGAGAACGCAGCCTCGGCCAACAAAAATGTTTATACAACTGCTACTAGTACAAAACTCAATGTGTGGTGGTCATACCCGCAATCACTGAGACAACTCGTGATGAGTCTTGATGTAGGAGCTGTGCCCGGCTGCGAAAGAGCGCAAGATGTGATGTAGGTTTTGGGTCGTGAAAGGAAACACGTGATGACGAGGCGGGGGGCTGTGAAGATGCGCATAGGCAGTCGAAACGTTGTTTTGGGATCTTGCTAGCGAGTCTTGTTTGAACCGATTGTCAGAATTATCTTTTGCGTAAAGTGTGGTGTGAGGTGCTGGGGATTATGTAAGACTAGCAGGTCGCTGCCTTAGTTGCTGGGCTTCATTGTGGTTGTACGCAAGTGCTCAGGGCCCCCGTAAGCCGCTTAAGTAGACTTATGCGAAGTGATGTATCCCGCATAATCCCAACACGCCATTTTGTTTCGATATCCAATGTTTTCGATATTGTAGAATCATCCTCTCTCTTTGGTCTTCAGGGGCATATCATCCCGGCTTCCAGGTTCATTGTAACGACCATTAGTGCAATGGCTGCGATTGCGTGTACACGATCCCACTGCGCTGCTGGTGTCAGCATATAAATATCACTTCTCATATCATAAACATGTTCTCTCCTATTTATTCATGAGCATATCTAGGCTTGGAGGGCGAATGCCGCGATGACGATGGATGTTGTCACGGCAGCGTGTCAGATTGGAACCTATGGCGAAGCTCTGCGGAATCCCATAGAATAAAGATTGAAGCAACTGAAAAGGGCCAAAGCTTGGCTGAGCGCGTGCCAGGAGTGGTTTCGTGGTGTATTAACAGGCCGACGATAGTATATGTGAAATGATGTGTGTTGGTCGACATTCCTGGCGTGTATCAGCGCAAAAATACATATGCCCATAGTCATCGCTTCACTGACCCATTACGCAAAATCAGACAAAAAGATAACTCCCCGGGGAGGAAGGTCTCAGTTCCTGTACAGTATATTGTTTTACGTTATGCTTGCTTATTGTCCTTGAATGTGGTCGAGGTGCCACTTTGCCCGGAAGCATCTTGTTGTGTCTTTTGTCGCGTTTCCAACCAAATCCCTAGACCCAGAAACAACACATCCGTGCCCAAAAACATGAGAGTGGGCTGGGTAAACAAATCCAAAAATGCGTTTCCGATACTTCGGCATATTATTGCGTCGAAGAATGCCAAGCCAAATACCGAGAACGCTGATAGCAGAGCCAAAAGCAAGGTTTTGGAAAAATGGCAGAGCAACATGACTTCCAGACCCAACCCTGCCCAAACAATGGTGGGACAAAGGTACCACAATTCCAAAGGCAGTGATCGTGAAAGCAGCAGGGTGGATAGGGTAGCACTGGGGCTTTCTTCACCAGTAGCAGACGCTGATCCTGTTAAGAAACAGGCAATCGCCAATAGGCCAAGAATGTTCATGATTATCCAAACGTTGCGAATCCATTCTTTGGGATCCATGCTAGTATATGTTTTGATGTTAACATAAGCCGACGACAAGGATTCCATCATGCATGCCGCCCATATCGAAATGCCAAAGACCCCAGTAGTGTAAGTGTCGGCAATGAATAGCAGGGCGCGTTCTTGGGTGCTATCTCTTGTTTTTTCTGGAAACGGTAATAAACAGTGCAAGAACAAACCACTTGTATTCATAAACCCAAAAAAGAGAAAGGCCACCATCCAATAGAATTGCGCATCATGAAGTAATGGCGAATTGTTATTATGACTCTTTCTTCTTGACATTGTGACTCGTAGTAGACGTATGGATCCCGTGAGACCAATGACTATCCCTGTCACGGCAAAAATCGCCAAGGAAGGCCTCCTTATCGTATTATTTGCGACAGAAATTTGCTGTACGGGACACGCCTCGGCAACATCGTCGGGATAAAGCAGAGCAAATGTTCTCGGAAGCCAGACGGGAAAAATATGCGTACAATGCGCGGGGAAAAAGGAACAGACCATTTGCTTGCTCATGATTCTTGATATTTGTTTTATTGTAAGGACGATTGGATGGATGGATGGATCGATTGACGAGATGGTTCAAGAGAAAGCTGCGGTTGCCACTAGCGATTAGTCTACCCTAAATTTATTATAGAAAGACCCGCCACAAACACCATTATGATTGTGGGGATGCACTCTTCCGTGCTGTCTTCTTGGACCTCGGAAAAATACCCGCAAACTCATCAAACCGAAAAGAGGTGTCAGTCAATGCAAGGGGAAGAAAAACGAGGCAGAAAATGTCAATCAATCTATGACGTCAGTCACGTCAGAACATTCACGAATCGTGCGTGACATAGCCGGTTATGAGCGCAACATAGCCGGTTATGAGCCTAACTTAACCGGATATGAGGACAGATTAACTGCTATGATCGGATCATGTCCCAGAATCCTTTAGTCCTAGACACGGTAAGTCCCAGACACATCCTAGACCACCCATGGATGAGATTTGAATCCAAACTCTTTGGTTGGCCTGGCTCTCCATGCCCTGCCTGCTCTAAAAAAAACTCTGACCTGATTCCTTGTGCATCAATCTCACAAATTCAAAATCAACAACAACATCAGCACAAAATTGACTTTCACAATGGAGCAAAAACGCTGACCTACCATGCCACTTCTTGAGCCACCAATTGTCAATTGGATTGTAAAAAGTCATTGCCAAAACATGAGATCACTGTTGAAGTCAACAATCTGCTGGAGGGGTCTCCATTCTTAGCAAACAACATTGGAGCAGCCTGCAAACCCCCCAGTGTTTCACCAACATTTGATCATTTTTGCAGATAGCTTTAACAGCTAATTAGTTGCCTTTTTAGTTACCTTCAATAGCGTTTGTGTCTCTTGTGCAGTCAGTTAGCTTCAGTTGTCATTGGATGCAACTGAATGTCATTTTTGAAGCAGATTGACGAAGGGAATCAGTTGTGGGAGCATTTGGTGTTGTTTTTCTTGTTGTTTTTGACACACAGGGTGTGATAACTGCGTGTTAATGAGTGTTTTAGGCATGAGAACTGCGTGTTGTGGGGCGTTTGTTGGTCAAATTTGCTTAAGTCAGTGAGTGGAACCCAGCAGAAACAGGACAAAAAACAGACCATGGTGGGTGGACCTTTTGTCATTCAGCATGAACAAAGCATGAATTTACTTAGGTGAAGCATTTTTGAGAGCAGGCAGGGTCACAGGGAATCATGTTGTTGTGTTGGCTGTTCTGGACCAATCAAATCATGTCCAGTTGGGTCCAGTGCTTACCCCGTCTAGGACTTAGGCGCTCTGATCATGTGCGCAACATAGCTACTATGTAAGGAACAACCCCGTTGTTGACGACTGTTGGGACAGCTATTGGGACCGATGCAACTGTGATCATGTGCGCGCACCATATATTCACAGCAAGGGTGCATGCACCGACACACCGACCATGGCGATAGACCGAGAAACTTGGTTGTCTCTGCCGCGCAACACAGCTAGCATCTATCTGCCTATCTACCATGTTTCAAGAATAGCCTTACTGAGTTGTTTGTTGCCTGCAAAATCAGGATGGACTGAGAAGGTCGTTAGGTTGAAATGGACAAGAAGAAGAAAGACGAAGATTCCTCCGTTGTGTTGGTTGGTGGAACGCGTGGGCACGTGGAGGAATACATTCGTGGCGACCTTCTAGTGCTCTGGCGGGCTCCCTTTTGCGATTGGAAACCCATTAAAAATTGTACGGGTCGGTATACCTGTCGCGAAAAGAAAAAGCACCAACCGCCGCCAAAGACGATTGCGAATACAGGAGGACAAGATCCTGAAAATGAAATAGACCAACCACCGCAAGAAGACACTTCAGCTGTAGTACTCATCCCGTCTACACTGTCGCCACTTGATTTAATGCGGCATGCTCATGCTGCTGCTGCCGCCGCAAAAAATAAAGAAATTCTTGCAACTAACAATAATCATTCCGATGCCGATTCCCACAACGACTACAAAACCTATGAATTTGGTCCACCACGAGGTCGCGTGGATCGAATTATAGTACTCCCATTGGATCCAGATAAAACGACTGGAACCATTACGTACGTCAAGGAAGAGGAGGATGACGAGGAGGAGCACAATAGTTCTAACTACAGTGACCAGTCACCAAAACAAGCATCCCCAACCACCAATCATTTTACCTCTCAGCAGAGGCGTCGTCGCTTTGTGCACACTCTCAATGCTCCTTCTGGCTTTCAACGAAAGCTGAAAGCTGTTGGGATTCAGTTAGATTGATGCAAAAACTGGTCCTTCGAATGTTCCCATTTTGGAGTTTGTGGATCCTTTCCAATCCAGTGACTCGTTTCAATCCATCGGAGACGGAACCACTGAAATACAGACATTCAGATCCATCTATCTAATACCTACAGTTGCGAGTTTGCTGTCATCGCCAGCACCGGAATGATAGGATCGTAAGTGAAAATCTCGGTTGTCCCCCTTTCTGTTGTGGTTTCCTCGGAACAATCTACAGTAGTTGTGCGCAGCGAAAAGACTAATTATTTCGTAAAGTGCTCAAATGGTTCTATTTTTCTTCTTTCCTGTGTTCTTCGGAAAGCGATCTAGTCACTTGTTTCAAAAGATCGAAGATGGAACCATCGATCATTAATCTAGGTCAGTGCACCCAACCTACTACAGGTTCGATTTGCTGTCATCGCTGCCATTGGAATAATAGGACCGAAAGCAAAGGGAAACTCCCTGGGTCGTTGGAAAAATTATAAGTATATTCGAAGACCAGGACCCCTGCCCACTTGAAGGCTAACCGGACAAAAGGCTTGTTTGTTTATGCGCACGCCTTTTCCTTTGATACTGCTCACATTTGAAATAGTGTACACCAGTTGCGCAGCGCCTACTTATTGAGTAGAGCATGACAATGCTAGTAGACGCCTTTGCTGCTTGTCTTAACTAATAATTATTTGTTTGAAAAGTATGACGATTTAAAAACACGTACTATTTATTATCTTTCATCTGAATGAATTTGTAGAGACGATGCCCAAAGGGACTGTGCAAAATATAGACGCATGGCGTCAGCCCTTTCTTCCACGTACATTTAACAGAACTTGAGAATGCAAACTATCTAATCGACACAAATACCCAAAGATGCACAAACATCTACTCTTCATCGGCATCCTCAAACATATTGTTCCTCATCTTCATTTGAGGATTTCCGCCGCCGCCCATGCCCCTTCCTTGAGACATGGGCATGGGTCCTCCATACCCGTCGGAAGGAGCATCGGCGGGAGGATCTGCGCGCCTTCCGCGGCCGGAGCTAGAAATAGGAGATGCAGGACGACCACCACGGTTAGGGCCCCCGCCACCTCTACCACCATGCATATCGTTACGGTTTCCACCAGGACCTCCGCCACCGCCGTCATTCATGCGGCGAGCTGCATTCGCCAAGGGAGCCAGATGAGCAGGCAAAGCGCGCTCGTCCACCCCTGCCGTAAGTGCTGCAGCTGCGTGCAAATGTTGCGCAGCAGCGGCGGCTGCCGCATTGTCACCGCCCATGCCCCAAAATGGACCACCTCCTTGCTGACCGCCGCTGCCGCCCATTTGCATGCCATTTTGAAAGGGAACACCACCACCAAATTGCTGTTGATTGCTGCCACCGCCACCCATGTTACCCATGCCTCCTCCGCCAAAGTGCTGTGGCAACGGCTGTCCACTGTCGGGACCCATGGACTCTGGACCCATGGAGGATACGTCAAAGGGCCTCATCTGGTCCTGTGCTCCTCGACCGCCGGCGGGACTACCCATACCAGCCATACCCATCATCATGGCCTCCGACTCGGGACCACCGCCACCAAATTGACGAGGATCCATGCCAAATTGGCCAGCGCCACCCGCCGCAAAGGGGTTCATGCCAAAGGGATTCGCTGCCATGGGAAAGAAGGGATTGCCGGCACCAGCCATCATGAGATGATTCGCCGCAAAGGGATTGGCAAACTGGTAGGCACCGTTGGCCATCATCTGCCATGGGTGCGTGGCCCCGTGTGGATTGCCACCCAAGGCACGCAAGAGTGCCTCGTTGTTACCTCGAGAAGCAGCGTTGACAAACGCAGCTTGTTGCTGTTGCTGCTGCTGATGATGTAAAGCCTGCGCTTCCATCATCATCATTGTGTTGGGCGATTCTCCTCGTTCACGTTCGGGTGTCAAGAGAGCAGCCGACGCACCACCCCCACCACGACGAGATTTGCGATTCGGCGTTGGCCTATTCGCAGCGCCATCTCTTCCACCACCTAGAATGGCAACTCCGGGCAATATGCACCTAGAGGATCCTTCGGGTGAGGGCACGACTTTCTTTTTCAATGTGGTGCGCCTTCGACCACTTGGGGTCATAGGAAGAGGAGAGCTTCCATCATCGATAGGGAAGGAATCGCCTGTCGTATCCTCATCATCGTCCGATCGCATTCTCTTATTGCTCCTGGGTGTTCCGTCTTCTCCCTCTTCTTCGGCGTCGGCAGGATGCGGAGGGCGAGGCTCGTTGGGTCTGCTGGGAGGTGAAGCAACCGTCAATCGACGACGACGACCACCCCTCTGTAGTTCCCACGCAAAGCCAACGCTGTTGAGAAGACCTACCCGTTGATTGTTCAATCGCGATGTCTTGCCCTTGATCAGGTTCTTGTACTCCTGACGCCTTATTATCCAAAAAAAAGGAGTGGCATTGGTTAGATTTGATTCCGAAAAAGACAAATGAGTACAGTAACAATCCGAATCATAAACTTACTGGGTAGACACCCAATTCGCGAGCTGAACATTTTGCTGAAGAATTAATAATTGGTGATAGACATCGGTTAGAATCAGGAGGGGAAAGAGACGAAGAATCGAAAAGCAATCACAGTGTTTGTTTTTGAAAACAACATACCTCCCAGCCAATGGGAACTTGGGCGTGGCCATACGTTTTCTGAACAGAGATATTAGAAACAAAAGGGTATGAGGATAACGGTCTCTTTCTGCGTCCAATTAGCGCTGCCAATGCATTGTATCTTTTTCTCATCCATAGTATGCAAAACACACACGAGAAAGACAGATGAACGTACTTTAAAATCCTTCAATTCCGAGTACCGCACTTCCCACATCAAATGTCTTGGATTCTTGGCCGTCCATTCAAAGCCCACATCCACAAGCCTATCGAGGCGTTCTGGGTTCAAGGGTGTGGACTTTCCACTACCCGCTTGAAGCAACTTGTAGTGCTTTCGTTGGGCCGTAACTGTGGGGAGGTTTTGCGACAAACGGAAGCCAATAGATTTTGAGTAAGCAAACCAGAAAAGGAAGATACCATACTGCCATTGAAACAGGACAAGTTATAACGTACCCCAGGCTCCAAGCTGCAGGTCCTCCTTGTATCGATTGGGCACTTTTGGAATGAATGTTAACAGGTTCGAAAGATGGTTAGTGTAATCCAAAAGGCAGTTAACCAAAGATATCCAAGAATCATCCATTCCTCTTCTTGTTGTTGTTCGTATGTCTGTTAGACTTACCAAGACAGTGTCCATGCATATCCTGTTGGAATCGTGTCAAGTTGAAATCACAACAAGAGGTTAGCTACCACACGAAGAAGAAGAAGGTTCTTATCTCAATACAACAAAGACGACTTCTTGCTTACCTTAAACTCGATGAGTCTCTTGAACATTTCCTCCCATCTCTCTTCCGTCAAAGCAGAACTTGTACTGTTGTAAAAGTCATCATCTCCTGCTTCTTCGTCCGTTCCTGGTTCTTGCACTCTGGGCTGCACCTCTACTGTCCTGGGTCTGGGGGTCCCGAGAGTAGCACTTGTAGGAACAACACCTCCGGATGGCACGTTTTCTTCTTCCTCTTTGCCTTCCTCGTCGTTGGTAGTGCTGCTGCTGTCTGACTTGTGACTGCTATTACTGCTAGGGGCATCCACAGGTGGAGCAGGAAGAGAGTCACCGGCCAGCTGTTGGTGTAAAGTCGGTGAAGTCTTCTCCATGATGATATACATGAATGGTTTTCCTTTGTTATTGCTGTTGTTTCTCGTGTGGCAGAGAGAAAAAAAGCTTTCTTATCTTGATTTGAATATGGCAAAGTATGGGTTTGTGCCTTTGTGGGTGTGAGAATACGGGTTGTTGTTAGTCCGTTCGCGCAACAGCGTACTCTTCATAATCACAGCACTGTCTCATCAAGGCGTGAATGTGTAAAGCTCAGTAGAATTTCTACTGCCCTGACTTGGAGAAACAACGAGCTTCGATGTTCGACATTGAAATTGAGCTTGGCCAAGTGTTGACTGCATGATTGCGCGCTGGCCGTATGTTCTCATTGACTTCCGGTTATCATATGAAAAGAACCCATAAGTGAGCTTGTTTTCATTTAGGAACGCTCGGTTCGACTTGCTCGACCTCTTAAGCGTTGAGCGATAAGTCCTTAAATCTAAAAAATGTCGTAGCTTCAGCATCAAGATGTCGCAGCGACAAGAGAAGGCATCTTTCTGAGGAATTAACTTGTTTACCGTCTGATGCGACATTTTCAGGTGATATTTCAAGATCAAATTCATCTCGATGGACCAATCAAAAGTGACTAACCTTCTGGTTTGTAGACTGGTTTGACCATTCGTATCCGCGTGGCTCGTGATTTCACCGGTTAGCTCAGTGGGGCTCCGTGGTACCAGTACAAAAATTGAAGAACACTGAAGAACACTCAAGTGCGAACCTGGGATGGTACAGTACATGGCAACAGTCCGCCAGCTACTTGTACTTACACTTGCTCGATCGGAAGTAACTGTGATGGGTTCCTCACCACTTGGGAGTTTGGTACTAGCTATGTACCTGACTGAAGAAATGTTACACTACACCACGGTCCTTTGAAGTCCAGTGAGGCCTGGTAGATAGACACCAAAATTCAAGCATAGCTAGCTATAGCTAGCTATTCGTGTTGTTGCAAGTGGCCAGGACGGATCGATCGTGCATCTTCCGCACTTCTACGGTAGGTTCTTGCTTGGTTGTAGATAGAGTAGAGTTGTTTCCGGTAGATTCACTCATACGGTAGGTTGCTGACTACCATCATACCAGTACCGTAGTTGTTGCTCAAGTTCCAGGAAGTAGCTCGAGCTCCATGGAGCGGTACTAGATAGCTAGTAAAGCAATCTTGTGAAGGCGGTCATACCAGTTAGATAGCCACTGGTGAATTCCATAAAAAATAGACATAAGGCGGTTGCCTGTTGTTGTTTCGTGGTGATGTTGGCCGTCCGGTAGGCTGAATTTCCTAAGGCACTTTCTCATTGTACCTATCTTGAAATGAATGTTGTCTGTTTAGACATAGATAAACAACATTTCAATCTGTCCAAGTTACCGCAGCCTCTGTAGACGTGTACCGAATTGGATGGAATCAGGCAAAAGTAAACTTGAGTCGAGTGTTGTTCTATGCACCCTAGGCAGCCCGAGTACCTCGCAGATTGTAGTGTCCATAATAGCAAGCTATGGACACTGGAAATGGCCATCTATCCTGGAATAAATAGCTTTGTTTTGAACTACTGCACCAGTAGTATTCAACTCCTTTTCCAGTGTGATTAGATCGCCTGTTTCCACCATGAGATGATAGATTGCCCTCTTTTGTTGTTGGCCTGAGTTGGTCCGGAGCTGCAGCTGATAAAATGGCAGGGTACTACAAGCACATTGGTGGAATTGAGTGTCCAATGAATGAAAGTTGTGAAACTCCACTGGTAGAAAGGGCGACAGCACCACTACAACTTCCATAGAAAGACGAAGCCACGTATTCCGTTTTGCCGAGAAAGATTGGGTCGTCAACCGACGTCCTCTGGAGGAGTTTTGTTGCTTTCCAGTATTGCTCCTTTTGATCCTGCAGCTTGGTGGAGAGTATGGAGGGATTTTCGTCTTGCCATTCCTTTTATACAAGCCATACCTTGCCGGGCATGGAAGGTCGAATGGAAATCCATTTCCTTTTTCGTCCAACAAGGAAAGACAGTCGTCGCCGAGCCTCTTTTGCGAGACAAACTGACTTGGAGAAAGATCCTTGCATAAAATGGTTGACAAACCTTTATATCACTTTTGCTGCCAGTTTTCCTGCCTGCCTGGGAATGCAATTCTTATTGTCAGTGCCTTGAGAAGGTGGGGTGGATCGACAAGAACGAACCCTTCATCCTGCAGCTGTGTGGAGTGACACCTTGCCCCGGATTCGTGATTCCTTACGGATGAATATAAGAAGAGTGAAGCCCAAAATAACAAGCTCGGCACATCACCTGTACAAAATACATGATTTCCTGGTGTTTTCCCCTCTGCGCAGACAAAACGAGCGGAATCCATTGGACGCCGAAGCAACCCCCCAACATTTCTGAAGGAGTGGGTATTCTTGACAGATCCAATCCACCGCACTTGTTCCAAAACTGGCCGAAGGTGCGACAAATCCAAAATACTTTTTGGACCAAAATACTTTGGAGGCGAGTAAGGTTGACAAGTAGCCAGCCTTTCCGACATGTGATTGGGCCTGTTGACAGGTCCGCAGCTTGTGCGGCGGTCCGGAGGTCCGGCCAATCCAAAATACTTGAGAGGAAAATACATCAGTAGTGTGCAGGAGCTCTATCGGTGGATTCCGTTTATGCTGGAACGATGAAGCCATAGCGTGCAGTGTCTGTTCGAGGCAGCTTATTATTGCAGCTCTCAGCTTTGGTAAGCTTTGATTGGCGTGAAGGCTTTCCTTGAGGGCCCGGAGCAGCACGCACACTAAATTGTAGCAATCAACTGGCTTTTCATCGCAGCTTGACATGAACCTTTCCTATATTCAACACATAGATAGTCCCTGTTTGGTTTCTTTGCTTGGCTTGTTCTTCTCGCCCAAAGGAGAGGTTTGGAACAGAACGGCCGCCCCATAGGTTGAGGCATAGGAAGCCGTTCTTGTGCTTTTGAGGGCTCGGGTCAACTCATCGTATTTGTTAGATCACGTCATCTCTGCGCCACTAAGCAATTGTAGTAACTTGAATGTCATCTTTCCGTCGATTATATGATGGAAGAGACAAAGTAACTACAGTTGGTGGCGAACCAAAGGAGGCAAGATGTGTTACTGTAGGCAGAATGACCCTTTGATGGGCACTAAAACTGTCGCCAAGTCAAACGGTGACGATTCAGTTGTACTGTAGGCGATGTATGGGGACCGGCTAGCAAGCCCCCCTTCCACTGGACGGAAGGGAGCAAAAGGAAGGCATTCTCATTCTCCCTACGCTTTCCCTCCGTCTAAACAACACGTTTCCTATCCTTCGAGCTGCGGCGTGCACACGCACAAGAAGGATGGTATTGCAGATGGTGTCGAGCAAGGTGCTCGATGCTTTACAAGAGAACACACTACGATAAGCCGGGATCTATTATAGACAACCTCTTTATTAGCGCCATTACACTTCTCCGGCGGACCTTGTGCTATCGTCTTTTCCCCATTTCATGGTTGCCAAATGTTGCACTATGGTCAATTGATTTGGTATGGCGATAGCACTTTCCCTTTTCCCTCAAATTCGGATTGAAAACCACGCCACCACCGCTCCTTCTGCGTGTAAGTCGTCGTTTACAACGATCATGTGTGCGTTCTAACGCAGCCTTGTCTGTTTGTTGGCAGCCGTTGGCAGCCACCAAGAGGCCAGCAGTCAGTCTACTATGACTCACTAGCTAGACAGCTGGTATCTAACTAATAATAGATAGTAGTATGCATGTCGTCAAGGCTGGCTGAACTCTCTGTCCGTCTCAGACTGACGTCTCGACCACTCCACATTATTCGGTACGTGCTATCGGCTCATTTAGACTAATTCCACTTATAAATGCTACCAAATCTAGATCCAAGTAGCATCATGAAATCGTCTCCAGTACGGCTCGGTTTGGTGTTGCTTTGGGACCAAAGACCAACATGGCAACTCAATTGATTCTTCATGTTCAAGAAAAATGAGGAACGAGTTCTTCCCATTACCTAGCTCCAACTGACTTGTTACTATCAGGATATCTAGCTAGTTTAAGTAGAAAATATGGTACCAATACGCTCAAAATTACGGTCTCGGTAGAAGTTTGCAATTATACTTTTGGTTATTCATGTCACGGGAGAATAGGAAAGGCCCCATACATGTGCCAAGCAGAACAGAACACAGTCGGATGTTCTGTGAATGAATCGACAGTGTACAGTGTCGAATCCATTAAAATGTCATTGGTCTCGACTCCCCCAGCGCGACTTTTGAATGACTCTACCAAAAGCCAACCACAACCAATAAATTGCGAGCATCTTGAATACAAAAGTAGATATATGGCAGCACACATGCCCGTCACACACTTCAGATCAATCGTGTGCGGGCACTGTGTTGCTGCACCTGGTTCACATACAGTACAACACCTCATGGCCGGGGAAGCCTGTTGCCTGATACTCAACTGAAGAGGCACCAAAGATAGCTAGTCGTTGACCTATTGCGCTTCATAATCCATTCAACCCAAACAGAAGTAGCGTCGCATCCTTCTTGATGGGCCGCAAAGACGGAAGTTTCGAGACCACCTGATTAGACCTCGGGCTTGTTGTCAACATTGCGCAGATTGACTTCTTCATTGAACGATGCAACGACATCAACTCAATATCCTCCGGATGAGACAGGCAAGCGTCTGTCCTCTCGGCGACGAGTGGTGTATGCTGGCCGATACCGCAGCAGGATAATGGGCCGTGCAGAGATTCCTTGTTGTGGCAGTGATGCCGTCCATTGGAGTAAAGTCTTGATGAAGGGTTCTGGCTTTAAAATCCTTGGAAACACCTCCATCTTGCTGACTATTTGAGCCGCCGCGTAGAGAAAGAGCGATGAAAAAATTTGTGTTGGCATCCACGGAATCACGTATTCTTGGCCGGCCCGTGCACAAGTTGGATTCATTTGCATCACGAAGTAAGCAAACGCCGTATCATGCCATCCGCCGCTCTTAGAGCTTGTTGGTCGCCCAGGGGCAAACACAACAATTTATCACGCGCCTCTATCTGTCTCGATTCAATTCTTGCGCAGCTGCATACTCCGTCTGGAGGGTGGTCCTTTATTACAGGGTGTGTGGCGGATGTTACAATGATTGGCAGAGCAGTTAGAGCTTGCAATCTTTGTAGAGGAGGGTGCTGATAAATCAACAATAGGAATCAACACTGACTTGGAAGGGTCTTCGCCATGGCCGTCAGACGAAACTGGGCAGGGGGTAATCTCCGCGATAGAGGTGGCGGAGGTTGGCAACCGACAGAGGTGACGACTCTCTTCTTGTGGACGGTATTGGATCATCAAGAACCCGCCCACAAATTGTTGAGAGTTGGAACAAGCGGGCGTCACACTCGGAGAGGGCGATGAAAATTACACCTTCACTTCGATGTAACATGACCCTTCAGATATATGTCTACCAGAGGTTCCTGGATGTGTAAAAGGTGCTTCACACGTCTGCCTGGTTCACCTAGGACGTGAAGTGGCGACCAGGCCTGCCGGGATATCTGCCCTGGATGGCAAGGGCCCGACCATGAGCTGCGGAGAGGAAATAGGTATTTGCATCCTCTCCCAGGTTGCCCATCTTCAGTATTCTTGGAGTTAAACCACGTTCCTTGTTAGCATGTCCCTCAAATGGAAAAGTTTTTTTGAAGGCGCCAATTTGAAGGCGCCAAAGAATGGTCTTTACCTTTGGAAGCAGGTCACCATGGAATCTCAGGGCGGCCGTCGAGTACTCATCTCTCCTCCGGATCTCTGCCAGACCAAGTCCTTCCTGCTTACATCTGGCAGCAAGCCAAGAAGGAAGAGGCAAAGAAAGGAAGATTCGTACAACTGAAAAGGCAGCTTCATAAGAAAAACAGGAGCCGGCCTGACCAATAGTACAGCCGCCAAAGGGGCTCTGCCTAATTGGCCGGACCTCCGCAAGGCAAGACCTTGTGTCTGGTGACTAACTGCCAATAAACAAGAAGATGCAAACAAAAAGAAGAAAGGTGAAACTGAAACTGATGATAACAACAATATACAGCAGCGAATCCAAAAGACGGGAGGTACCAAAATGTCAAGACATCGCGATTGAACGACTAGGACCTCAGTTGGTGAAGACAGCAACAGAAGCGTTGGTCATTCAACCCCGATGCCGTGTCATTCCAGCACATGCCTGAACTCTCTGGACAAACAAACACTTAAGGCAAACAAGAAGGGCATACGCAAGACTTTACCTCGTTGACATTTCTCGTAAATGAACTTCGCTATGCTAGCGAATCAAGCCTAATAGAGAAAAGAGAAAGGAATAGAGTCAGCCAATCATCCGACAAACGTTACGGGGAAGCTGTTGACATAGATCCATTGTATTGTGCACACGCTTCTGTTCCAATACCAGGAAGTCCTTCCAATGATATCAACTGTTGGGATCCTATCTTCATCCTCATCATCGTGTGTGCAGCTACTCACCTTGTCCAATCCAAGCCCACACTTTGACACCACGTTGGAGAAAGTTTTCAACGCTCGCCAACTTTTGGGTTTTCTCTCCAAAGCCAAAACATGGCCGCTCAGTAAACTTCCAGGGAGTTTGATGGGTGGTGCGGCAGGGGTGGTCCGATGGGTCCGTCATGCCATGTACCAATTAGCAGTTTGTTTGTTTCTGTTGCCTATTCTACCTAGCTAGTAGCTGTAATTCAAGTAGTCATGCTGTTTTATGCCAAGGTCGGTGCGGCAAAAGATAACTTAAACTGTATGCAGTATAAGTACATTGCAGTATGCACGTTTGTGAATCTTTTAAAGAAAAATTGGCATGCATTTCTACTCTATACTAGTATTAGTAGTTACGTTGTACAGCACCTCAGGGTAAATAAAAAATTAGCTTTCAATTTTAGAGAGTAAAATCCATATTTACCACGAGGTGCCTGGCTAGTGCCACTTTCACTGTAGAACTAGTACTGTAATACCTGTCTCTTATACACATCTCCGAGCCCACGAGACTAAGGCGAA
>ENA-ORBV01009171-ORBV01009171.1-microbial-mat-metagenome-genome-assembly--contig:-NODE-9171-length-16358-cov-5.990725_pt1 | contig 16358 bp, 2 predicted proteins | sample MGYA00237777_ERZ505514 | MGnify/ENA primary metagenome ERZ505514 (study PRJEB26160, sample SAMN06269048) | microbial mat metagenome | isolation source: Oligotrophic lake microbial mat | place... | reverse complement strand
CTGGTGACTCAACGCTAAAGCTACAAACGTCAGAACTAATGAAACGGCTGACACCCTCTCTGAAATTTTATCAGCGACGTCTTACTGCTACGTTCGTAGTGGGCGCAAATGTCCCTGTTGTGTAGCGACGTGTGGCTGTGGTACGTACTACTAGCTAGAGCTAGTTAAGTAGCTAGCTAGTAGCTAGCTAGCTAGCTAGTCTACTAGCTAGTACTAGCTAGTGTGTACCTCCCTTCTGGTTCAGATTTCGGTTCTTTTTATCTGCATGGTTGTTGCGCTATTGGTGGATACCAAATACTACGACTGCAATAATAGAGCGCCAGATCAAATAGATACGATCTTTCTGTAGTCATAAGTTTAAAGCATTCGCTATTTTACGTTTGCTTTTTGGCAGAACAACCATGGGAGCGTTGTTTAAGAGAAAGCGTCCCTCCAAGAACAAGCCTGATACTGTCAAGGCCAAGGGAAATAGTGGAGATGATCACCAAGATGAGGCTTTGGATTGGGAGGTTCCTGTGGGTGTTCCCTCGAACCAAGCAGTGGTACAAGAAACTGTGAGGCAAGAAACTGTACTGCAAGAGGGAGTTGTGAACAAGGAACGCCTTCCAGAGCACTCGGCCTATTTGGATTTCACTGAGATAAAAGAAGAACTATGGGAAACGATCCAGCAAGCCCGACCTCAACGGCAGGCCCACAGCAAGACACGAAACCAGGCTTCTTACCTATACAAACAGGTATCGAACCCAGAGTTTGTGTTGGGGGCTTTGATGCTTGGAATGGTAATTCATTTCGCCTTGATTCGACCCCGGTATCGAAACATAAGGGATAATCCTGTTGGAAACCGCCAGCAGAGAGATGCCCTTCTGAGACAAGTGTCCTCTCTTTCAGAAGATCAAACAGAGAGGGGTGCAGCTGTCCCAGTTTCACCCTGGGAAGAAGAAACCAATCGGGCCGGGTCTCCAGATTCTACAGAAGTCGTGGTGGAACAACGAGATTTGACACAACAGCAGTTCCCGAACAGTCTGAATACTCCCGAAAGATCCAGAGCTCTTCATGTACCCAGCCCTCCTCCCTCCTCCTCCTCTTCCAGCACGGGCGTCAGTACCAATCCCAATAAGAACACTAGTAGTGAAGAGCCGGGTCATTCCCATGCCATTCCACAGCCCCCTACTACAGCTGCTGCACCCGCATCGTCGGCTTCTGAGGCTTTGGCGGCACAATTGCGAGAACGCCAAACCGAATGGCAGGCTTTTCAAGACGATGTCCACGCCAAAGAAACCGAATCGGTCCGACAAATTCAAAACCTTCAAAATGAAATTCGACTGCAAGAAGCTTCTCCCGGCGAGGAAGATTTAGCTATCGAAGACTTACGAGACACTCTCCAGGCACTCGAATCGGATTTACGCCAATTTCAAACCGCTGCTCGTGCCATGAATATGGAGTATCAATCTCAAGTTGAGGCCTTGCAAAATGATTTACTTGCCGCTTCTACTCTGACTATTGCCACTACTACTACGACGAGCAACGCCCCCAATGATACCAATGTTACCGCCACCACGGACGAAACCATTGCCCAGTCCGAAGAAATGGCACCCGAAACCAGTCGACCTCCCCCCGCTGCTCGAGATTCTTCCAGCCCTGATCCAGCATCGCCCGTAGCGCAGCCAGCCCCCGCCCCAGTACAACCAGCCTCGCCCGCCAGTGTGGGTGCTGTCAGTGCTAGTACTAGTGCTAGCACTAGCAGTGCCTTCCAGGCAATCACAAGAAAGAAACCCCAAGTATCCTTACAATCGTATTTGCCTCAGCGCCTTGGCAGCGCGCATTCCAACAGGTCGCTCCTTTCCGCAGAAACAACCCCGGCTTCAAACGTTGTAGCAACAACAGCAACAACAACAACAACAACAAATGCAGCAGCAGCAACGACAGCAACTCCTGTCGTCGTCAAGGCCAAGGCAGAATATGTAGCTTTGGCCAAGGAAACAAATCCTTCTCCCGTCGTCAAGGCCAAGGCAGAATATGTAGATTTGGTCAAGGAAATGGAGTCTTTGACGCACACCCTTCAGCGTAACGAGCAGCCTCGCGTGGAGCCGACTGTCGTGATGACGTCTACTGCTGAGACCACGGGAAACCCTGGGTACGTTAAAATTTTGGAAGATCGGTTGAAGCAACGATCAGGGGAATGTGTTCACCTGGAATCACAGGTGAGAAGGCTGCAGAGTGATCTAAGGGAACAGGAACTCCAAGCCAATCGACTGCGCGCCAATGCCAAAGCTGAAACAGTAACGTTAAAGACAAAACTCGACTCGCTGCTGGCAACCCAGGCTTTGCAGCAAGAATATCTGTCGAAGCATGTGAGTCAAAATGCAAGTTTAGAAGCGGAAAAAGAAAAACTGATGAAACAGATAGCCTCCTTGACGGAATTTCAGACGAGCCATAAGGGACGAAAGGGCGAGCTGGAGGATCGGTTAGAGGCCCTGACAAGCCATTATCAGGAGACCATTACTCGTTTGGAGACTAAGTTGGCAATTCAAGAAAGCAGGTGCGTTGATGTGTCTTCTCAGAACAAGGTCTTGACGGTCGAGTTGGAGCAAGAGCAAACCAAGAGGAATCGGCAAGAAGAGGAATCAAAGCGACGCGCGGCGCAACTAGAACAAGAGCTGCAAAATGAGCAGCGGCAACGCCAGCAAGAAGTGGAAAACAAAGAGAACGAGTGTGCTAGCCTCAACTCTCGGGTCGCAGTGTTAAACCAGGAACTTGTCGAATGTAGGGACGAACTTGATTCCGTAACTTCTCAGACTAGGCTTCGAGAAGAAACGCTCACAAAGCAAGTGAGAGCTTTGGAACAGAATCTGGAAGCATCGAAGTCCAAATATCAACAGAGAATATCAGCCCAAGAGCGGCAAAACACGGAAGCAACTGTGGAAAAGGACGAAATGGTCAGGTCGCTTCAGAATTGCGAAGAATGTCGGAAGGATTTGGAAGCCAGATTTCAAGCCAAGGAGAAGGAAAACAGCGCCAAGATGTCTTTGCTCCAAAGCCAGCTTCAACAAGAATCGCAAAAAGTACAAGAGGCGCGCCAGGACAACGACACACTTCGAGGTGAACTTGACCAGTCCCAGCAAGACTTGAGAAGTCTAAAGGATAGTTTGGACGCCACAATCCGTTCGCACACAGCAGAAATCCAGACGCTCAACGCGAAGTGGCAGGAAAGGTTCACAAGCCTTCAAAATGCACTAGACGGAACGAAACGGCGCAATTCCGAGTTGTCAGCCAAAGTGAATGAGTTGAATGAGTCCCTCGATGACTGCCTTGAAGAATTTGATCAGTATCAAGACGATGCGAAGGCGAAAGAGATTCTCTTGGAGGCCCAAGTGGAGAGCCTGCAAATGGATCTTCAGTCTGCACTCAGGCAACAAAGGGAGAAGGTATCGGATGAAGAAAATCTCACAAAGAAAGTGAGCTTGCTTGAAGCCCATAACAAGAAGCAAGAAGAGCGCTTGTTCTCTCTTGCCAGCGAACGTAAAACAACAGAAGGGGCCTTGAAGCTGAAGATAAACTCACTTTCAACTGATACCAAAGAAAAAGATCGTCGCATAGCAGTGCTGCAAGACAGAACGAATATGCTAGAAGCGTCACTGGAAAGCCGCGATGACGAAATTTCGAGGCTCCGAGCGGAGTCGGGAGCAAAGGCAGCCGCAGAGTCCCGCACTAAGGATTTGTTGTCTCAGGTCTCGGTGCTCCAAGGAAACCTCGAAGAACGGGAGCGCGAATACAGCGACGCGTTAGCCAGGAAAGAAGCCAATCTGAAAACGATGGAATCTGCTCTTATTTCTCTGCAAGATGAGAGCGCGAATGTGAAGAACGAAATTTTCCATTCACGGTCGTTTCTGGATGATCCAAATGTCAGTGCTGTACGCAAACCTCACGATATTGATCTCGCGAAGGGAGTGGCAATACTGATAGAGAACTTTAAAACGTCGAGTGAGCAAATTCGGGCGTTGCAAGATGAGAAGGAACAGCTCAAAAATAAAGCCAACCACAAAGAGCGTTTATTCAGAAGAGATATAGAGGACATGGATAAACGCTTGCGCGAATCGCAAGCCACTGTCCAGGAGCAATCGATCCAGCTCGAGAAGAATGGTGAGATCCTTGAGTCCTTTCGTCGCCGTTCCGAATCAGCGGAACAAGGCTACATCGGCGAGCTGCGTCGGAAGCTTGAACATCAGAAAAAGAAGGCGGAGGAACAGCTTTCTCGTTCTGACCAAAAGTGCAGCGAGCTTTCTACGATGGTAGAGGTTCTGACCATGGAAGTCAATACATGCGGCGAAAAATTGAAATCAGTACAGCGGCAGCTCGCTGAGAAGGAAGCCGACAATGCCTCTACCGTGGCGCAGTTAGCCGAGGAGGAGCGCAGGACTGAAGCACTCACAGTCCTTAAAGAACAGCAGGAAAGGGCAAATCGCGAGCTTAGAATTGCGCTTCGTGCAAAGGACGAATTAGAGACAGCTCTCCGCGAATCACGCACCTACGCTGGAGATTTGCAGCTCCGGATAAAGACCCTTGAGAAAAATAGGGAGAACGAGGATGCAGCGGAACGTGCAGCGGAACGCCAGCTTGCACAGTTTAGGGACGCGGCCGCTGATACTCAGGCTAGACTACAAGAGACAGTGTGTAAGCTCAGTGAGATGAAGGATGACATGCGCCGTCTTGAGCGAGAGAACCGACAGTTGTTGGAACAGAAGGAAGCTGCTGAGGCATCTGCTCGCGATTCTCAAGCTTCTTTCTTCGCTCTAAAGCAGCAGCACTCAAAATCAGAGAAAGTTATTCGGACGCAGGAAGCAGACAGAACCTCAACGTTGCAAGAATTAAAGAAGGTTGAGGCCAACCTCACCAAAAGAAGTGAGCAAATTCGCGAGACCACAGCAGCTCTGCAGGTTGTAACGAAAGAGAGAGACAATGCAGAAAAGGAATGCCTAGAGCTTCGGCAGAGAGAACGAATTCTGTCTGAAAAATTGTTGATGATGAAGGAACGTGCATCGGAAGCCGAAAGCACCCTGAGGGCAACGGAGGAAGCATGTTCTGAACGTGAGTCCGCGATCACTCAACTCAGACAACAAGCTGAGCTGCACCTCGATGAGCAAAAGCAGGAGCTGAATAGACAGGCCTTAATAGAGGAGTCCATGGAACAGATACGGGACGCGAAAAATCGATCTGACGAAGAAAGAAGACTAGTTGAGCTCGCTTTGAGCAAGGCAGAATCCAAGTGCGAGTCGCTGGCCGACAAGGACGCAGCTCTGAAATCAGCGCTCGCTGAGATCAAATCCCTGAAGTTACAAGTGGGACGATTGAAATCATCCGAGCTGGAACTCAATGAAAGAATTCCTGCTATGGAAGCCGCCCTGGAGAAACTGCCGGTACTTGAGGCAACCATTGAACGAACTACTGAGCAGATGGAGCGAGCACTGGACGAGAAGGCTAAGGTGGGGACCAATCTAAGAGAAATGCAATCAAAAGCCACAGTATTGGAGGAGGCCCTGAATCGCAAAGATTTGATGGTTCAAAGGATTTTTGAAGAAAAGAAGTCCCTTGCCCAAGACTTGTCTGTCGTGCAATCTCTTGAGACAGATCTTCAGGTAGCAACTGAGAAGGCAGCTGGAGCAGAAAAGGCACTAGACGAATTGAGACACTCTTTTGATAGCCTGCAGTCTCAAAGCCAGCAGGATGCTACAAAGATAGCTCAATCAGAAAGCAATTTGAAGAGAGCATATGAAAAGCTCAATGAAAAGCAAGGGAAGATCAACCAACAAGAGGCGGTCATCAAGTCCTTGATGGCAGAGAAGAAAGCTCTGTCCCAGAAGGCATCTGAGCTTCAGGAGTCCTATAAAAGGATACAGTCTCTTGAGGAAGAACACTGCTCAGCCAATGACAAGGCAACTGCATCAGAAAAGGCTCTGTTTGAGTTGAAGGACTCCTTTGAGAGTATCAAAACACAGGGCAAGAGAGATGCTTCGACAATTGATCAGCTGGAAAGCAGTTTGAGTAAGGCCACTGCAGAAATCAAGGGCTTGGAGGAACAGCTTACTCAGCAAGGGATGGTCACTAGATCATCTTTGGAGGAGAAGAAAGCTCTGTCGGTGAAAGTGGCTGAGTTGGAGGATGCTCAAAGGAAGGCACGGACTCTTGAGGGAGAACTCTGTGAAGCAAAGGACAAGGCAGCTGCAGCAGACCTTATTGTAAGAGAGTTGCAAGCTCAGAAAAAGGAGGACGCTACAAAGTTAGCTCAATTAGAAAGCAATTTGAAGAGAGCTTATGATAATCTCAATGAAAAGCAAGGGAAGATCAACCAACAAGAGGCAGTCATCAAGTCATTAATGGAAGAGAAAAGAGCTCTGTCCCAGAAGGCATCTGAGCTACAGGATTTCTTTAGCAAGTCACAATCTCTCGAAGAAGAACTTGGCGCAGCCAATGAAAAGGCAGCTGCATCAGAAAAGGCTCTGCTTGAGTTGAAGGATTCCTTTGAGAGTATCAAATCGCAGGGTAAGGAGGGCACTTTGAAGATTGATCAGCTAGAGAAGAAGTTGAGTGAGGCCACTGCAGAAATCAAGGGCTTAGAAGAGCAACTTACCCAGCAAGGGATGGCCACCAGATCAGCTTTGGAGGAAAAGAAAGTTTTGTCACTGAAGGTATCTGAGCTGCACGTTGCCCAACAGAAGGCACAGTTACTTGAAGAAGAAATTCGTGACACTAAGGACAAGACAGCTGCAGCAGAACAGGCTTTAACAGAAGCGAAGCTGTCTTCTGACAGTACCCAATCGGAAAGCAGGAAACTGGAAAGCAAGTTAAGTGTGGCTTCTGCAGAAATCAAGAGCCTGCAGGAGCGTCGTTCCCAACAAGAATCAGTCATCAGATTGCTGTTAGAGGAGAAGAAAGCTCTGTCAACGAAGATGTCCGAGCTACAGGACTCTCATAGGTTGTCGCTATCGCTTGAGGAACAGATTCTTTCAGCTAACAACAAGGCAGCTTCAGCAGAGCAAACTCTAGAAAGCGCAAAGTCTCAGAGCGAGCAAGATGCTTCAAAGATAAAGCAACTGGAGAGCAATTTAAGGACAGTCTCTGCCGAAATCATTGGCTTGGAAGTGCGGCTTACCGAGCAAGAGGTGGTCATCAGATCTTCATTGGAGGAGAAGAAGGCACTATTGCAGCAGATTTCTGAACTGCAGGATTCCCAACGCAAGTCAGAATCACTTGAAGAAGAACTGGATGCTGCAAAGGACAAGGCAGCCGTAGCAGTAAAGTCTCTTGAGGAGCTGAAAAGATCTTCTGACACTATGAAATCTCAGAGCAAACAGGACTTATTGAAGATGGATCAACTGGAAAATGATTTGAGGAAAGCCTACACAGAAATCACTGGCTTGGAAGAGCGACTTTCTGTGCAAGGTGGGATTGTCAGATCTGCATTGGAGGAGAAGAGGGCTCTAATGCAGCAGATTTCTGAGCTCCAGGATTCCCAGCGTAATTCCCAACGCAATTCAGAGTCTCTAGATGAAGAACTGAATGCAGCAAGGGACAAGGCAGCTGCTGCAGAACAGTCTCTGGAGGAGCTGAAACGTTCCCTTGAGAGTATGAAATATCAAAGCAAGCAGGATTTGTCAAAGATGGATCAACTGGAAAAGGAATTGAGGAAAGCGAATGTAGAAATCACGGGCTTGGAAGAGCGGATTACCCAGCAAGAGGGGGTCATCAGATTCTCTCTGGAGGAGAAGAAGGCTCTTTCACCGCAAAAATCTGAGCTGCAGGATTCCCAACGTAAGTTACAAGAGACAGCAGACCGTGCCAAAACCTTGGAGGGCTGCTTGGAAAAAATACCTGTCCTGGAAGCTGACCCACTGAGGCTGAAGCTCCAAAAACAACAGGCCGATGATGCTAGGCTGGACGCCGAGCGACAACTGAAAGATATCCAAGTGAGATGTGAAGGATTAGAGGAGGCTCTTGGGTTCAAAGACGTAACTATCAAGAGGGTGTTCGCAGAGAAGAAAGAGCTGGATCAAGCTTTCGCGATAGCAAAAGCCTCGGAGAAGGAGCTGATGCAGCGCAGTGCAGATCTCGAGGCTACCATCAGAGACAACAAGGGGTTGGCTGAAGCAAAGGAGTCAATCGAAAAGCTACAATCGAGTGTTTTGAGACTAGAGAGAGACAATCGATTTTACGCGGAAGAGCAGTTTTTACTGTCTCGGAATATGATCGAACTGTATATTGCTGCAGCCGTGTCAAAAGAGGAATTGCTAGAAGCAAAGCAGTTGGTTGAAGAATTACAGACTAGGGAGTCATTCGCGATATTGGACATCGACAAAAAAGAAGAGGAATTCCTAAAGGTTCAGGGTAAAGCCAGGGATCTTGCTGAAGAGCTCCGCGTATGCAGAGAGGGCCTTGACGCCGCGGAAAAGAAGAACCGCGAGTGTGACAGGAATTGCGGCAATCTCGAGACAGAGCTAGAAGAACTACGGGCAAAACTCCGTAGTCGGGAAGAGGAGATACGGGCTGCAAAAGAGGCCAAGGAAAAGCTGGAGAACTCGTTAATGGAACATGGGTCCGACGCTGAGCAGCTCAAACTCAATGTTTCAAGGCTTAACGAGAACCTATCTTCTCTGGAACGTCAGAATGCGAGCATTACACAAGAGCTGCAAGAGTCCCGAGCAAGAGCTCAAACGGCAGAAGAAAAGCTTCGTGATGGTCTCGAAATGCAGCAAGCGATGGAGGCTGGTTATGAGCGCATGCATAGCGAGAAAGTTCAAGATATGGACACAATCAAAAGTCTCAAAAGCAGTCTCAGCGAATCTCGCTCCGCAGTGGAGTCTCTGACTGAACGGTTGTCGGAGCTCGAAGAGGCAAACAAAGCTTCCGTGGATGCGCTAGCTGAACACGAGGCACTCATGACAGAAACATCGGATGTGAAAAAAGAGCTCTCTAGCGTCCTACAGGATAATGCTCTGCTGGCGAAAGAGCTATCAAGCCTGAGGGATACCTTGTCAGAACACGAACGCAAAATCTCTGTTGTTGAGGGTGACCTTGCACATACTCAGGAAGAACGACAAGTCGCTTCGTCTAACCTTGTAGCTCTGGCTAAGGAGCATGAGGAGCTTACATCTTTAAATGCAGAGAATGCCAAGCAGCTTAATGAAGCTAGGGACAGAATTTCTGTTCTTGAGGATGAGCTTACACATGCCCAGGATGTAAAGCATCTTGCCTTTTCCACGCAGAAGACTTTGTCCAACAAGCTTGAGGAGCTTAGATTGGCCAGTGCAGGCAACGAAGAAAAGCTGAAGGAAGCAGAAAACACTACCACTCGGTTGATGGAATCCATGGGCAGAGTTTCTGTTCTTGAGCGTGAGCTTGCACATACACAGGACGAGCTGCAGCTTGCATCTTCCAAGCACGCGGCGCTATCCATGGAGCTCGAGGAAGTGACAGCGGCAGATAGTAGGAGCCTAATAGAACTGAGTGAAGCCAAGGGCAGACTATCTGTTCTAGAGGGTGAGCTCGAGCATGCACAGGAAGAAAAACAGCATGCTTTGTGCAGCCAGATGGCTCTGTTGAAGGAGCTTGAGGAACTAAGGTGTTCAAATACAGAGAGCGTTCAGCAGTTGGAGGAAGCCAAGAATCGTATTTCTGTTCTGGAGGGTGAGCTGACCCCTGCCCAGGAAGAAAGGCAGCTTGCTTCATCCAACATCATGGCTCTGTCCAAGGAGCTTGAGGAACTAAGGTCACTAAATGCAGAAAACGCCAAGCATTTGAAGGAAGCCATGAATAGAAATGCTGTTCTAGAGGGTGAGCTTTCCCATGCTCAGGAAGAAAACCAAGTTGCTTCTTCTAACCACATGGCTCTCTCCAAGGAGCTTGATGAAGTTAGATCCTCAAATGCAGGGAACGCCACTCAATTGAAGGAAGCAGCGGACAAAATATCTGTTCTTAAGGTCGAGCTTGCACATGCTGAGGATGTAAAGCAGCTTGCCTTTTCCACACAAAAGATAATGTCTAAGAAGGTTGAAGAGCTAAAATCTGCGAAGGCAGGCACTGAAGAAAAATTTGAGGAAGCTAAGGGCAGAATCTCAGCTCTGGAGGGTGAGCTTGCAAAGGCTCGGCAAGAAATGGAACTTGTTTTATCCAAGCACACCATTATCTCAAAGGAGCAAGACAAGCTACAATTGTCAAATGCAGGTCTTGCTGAACACCTGAAGGAATCAAAGGATAGAATATCTGCTCTTGAGAATGAGCTTGTCCATGCACGGGAAGAAAAGCAGCTTGCTTCTTCCAAGAAAATGACTCAGTCCAAAGAGCTTGAGGAACTACGATTGTCAGATGCAGACAATGCCAAAAACTTGAAGGAAGCCACAGATAGGATATCTGTTGCAGAGAGTGAGCTTGCCCATACACAACAAGAAAAGGAACTTCTGGTTGCCGAATTGGAAGCTGCAGCTGAAAGCATTGCCAACCTTGAAGACAGCATTAGCAAATTGAAAAAGGAGAAAGCCGTCCTTCGCGAGGAGAAATTACAGCTAAGCAAAGAGCGCGATATCTTGGCAAAGGACCTTGAAGTAGCTCAGTCGAAAATACCGGCCCTTGAGCATAGGCTTGTTGACCAAGAAGATGCAACTAAATCCCATCTGGATGCTTTGGCCGCGCAAATGGCCCAGGCAAAGGAGCTGGTCGCGATACAGCAATCGACCGACCAGAAGCTGAGCGAAGCAATGGAAAAGATTGGCTCTCTAGAGTCCGAGTTGGAAACAGTCGTCAAGAAGACGGAGTTAGAAAAGGGCGACCGCATTCAAGAGCTGGAGAAAGACTTAAAATCGAGGGATAGAGCTCATCAGGCGACACTGGAAGAAATTGAGAGGCATTTTGTTGACCTTACGAACAAAGTAAACGCAGTTACTCAGAAGCTCCAGCAAAAGGAATCGCAGCTAGAGCAGTTGGAGCAAAAAACGAGACAGCAAGCATCACGCATTGAGGTCCTTCAGTTGGAAGTACAAGAGAAAGAGGCTCTTCGCTCTCAGTTACAAGCAGCAGGAGACTTGAGTGGCCGTGTGAAGTCACTAGAACATGAAATTGAAGAAAAGCGGGAAGAAATCGACCGACTTACAAAAAGTTGGAAGGAGACCCTCCAAAGACTACAGGAGAAGGAGAAAGAGAGCATAGAGCTAGGCGAGAGCGTGCGTTGTTTGAGCACAGATCTTGAGAGTAGCAAGGATCATCTGGCAAACCTCAAAGAGCAGCTGCAGTCGAGAAGTGACGATTCCGAACTTGCTAGTACACTTTCTAGGCAGCTAGACGACAAGCGGGGGGAGTGTGCTATCCTGGAGAAGAAAGTGGCGGAGCTAACCGACCGTGTTCAGCAACAGGATGAGGAGACCACGTCGTTGAAGATGAAGCTGAAAGAAACAGATGCCGTGGATACTCGAGTGGAATCCCTAGCCAAGGAACTGAAAGAGCAACAAGTTCTCCAGGAAAAAGTCAACGAAAGCATGGCGAAGCTGATGAAGGTAATAGAAGACAAGTCAGATGAATGCAATAACTTGCAAGGTGAAGTTACGGCATTGAACGAGACCAAGGCCTCGCTTGAAGCTCAAGTTGAAGCCCTTGAAAACGAGTTAGAGATCGAGAACGAAAAGAAAGAGAAGATGAACGAGGCTGCCATCGCCATCCAACGCCTGAAAGACGAGAAAGACGCAGAATGCACTCGGTTGTCTGGTGAACTGAGCAACCTACGAGACCAAGTTGCTGTCATGGAGTCTGACTTCAACGCAAAAGACGAAGCTTATTCAGGCGAAATGGAACGCTTGAAGAGCGAGTTACAAGATCAGAAAGAGCAGTGTGAAATATTGAGGAAACTCAACGAAGAGATGCAGAAGACTATGGGTGAAGCAGATATAATGTGCAACGACTTGACAATGAGGCTGAACGCTCTGAAAGCCGACTGTCAGAGCTATGCCGAAGAAGGTGATAAACTTCGGGATGAGCTAGAAAGTAGGGCTAGCATTCCAGCTGCGGAGCTAGAGCGACTTCAGAAGGAATTGCATGCCCAGACGGAGAAGTGCGATCAATTAAGCAAGTTGGCGAATGAGGGACTTGATCAAATTTTAAAGGAAAAAACTGCTCGATGCAACCAATTGGTAGAAAAGATTGAAGCCCTTCAGAGTGATTGTCGACGTGGCGCCGAACGTATTGCTGAACTCGAGCAGCAGTTGAAGGCACGAGAAGATCCCGAGGAAGAAATATTAAGTTTGAAGAAAGAGCTCGAGGAGCAAGAAGCCCAGCACCAGAAAATGAACCAGAGCATGGCGGAGATGCTTGCACTTTGGGAAGAGAAAGAAGCTCAATGTGCTAAGTTCAAGCTTAAGCTGGATGAGTTGACAAAAAAGCTGGTGAGCCGCGACGCACAAATTGAGAAACTGAAACACGAAGCAGCCGAACACGAAGGCGAAGGAGAGAAAGTAGAGGAATTGGCACGAGAACTCGAGCTCCAAAAATCTCAGCACGAAGAAACCAATGAATGTTTGGAGAAAATGGCTGTAGATTTACTGAAAAAAGAAAAGGAGGTAGCCCGGCTGACTGCAGAGCTCAGGGAAAAATCTGTTGAGCGGGATTTATTTGAGCACGGATGGGAAATCAAGCAGACAAAAAGCGAAGTGGAGTCCGATGACATGAGGGAGAAACGAAAGGAGGCGATGCTGAAGACCGTAGATGAAGAAATAGAAGTAGAATACTCCCCGGAGCTTGAGCTCACCAATCGATTGGAGAATCTCACAAGCAAGATCGCACAGGGCGAACAGCAACTTGCTGATTTGGAAAGGGAATTCAAAGAAAAGTGGGAGCAGTCATCAGTGCAGTCAACAGATTCTCAGGCTAGACCTAAGAAGAAGAAATTGAAGGTCCCGAAGCTGCTATCGCGGTTTCGACGGTAGGGTCGACGGTAGAGGTGGAAGCAACGAATGAAATATAGGACAACGGGGACAGAAAATTTGAACATGGGGATATTACGTCAAGCTTGCCACCTGTTTTGTAATGTACATAATAATGAAAGATTAGTTTTCGAAGCGACCTTCACATACTTAAAACATACTAGTAGAGCTAGCTTTAGCTAAAAGCCCCTCCCCCGAGAGCCAAGTTCTGCAATGTCTCGCTGTCGTTGCGAGTTTGTTAGAATCTTGCCCAATTCTTCAATCCGTTGCCGTGCCTCTTGTGGATACCTCCCTCGGCTATTTCTCCAGCAGATGTGCGCAAGCTTGTAGCGAGCCATAGCTTTCGACGGCTGTTTTTCGGGCGGCATGCCTTCCATCCATGACAGGTACATGTCCGCCTTTTTCCCTGCTTCCGGATTGCCCGATCGAGACCAGGCCTCCAAGACCGAAGTAAGAGTGATGACATCGGGTTGAACATGTTGTTGGCCATTCCCACTGCTGCGGCTCGTCATTTCCGACAGCAAGGCCTCGGCCTTTTCAAAATTCCCTTGCTTGGCCCATGCATGGATCACAATATTGTAGCTCAATGTGCTTTCCTGGACTCGTTTTGAATAATACTTGTCCATATGTGATTGTTGTTTGGAAAGATCCTGGAGTTCCCGAAAGATCCGTTCCGCATCTGCAGGTCGTCGAGAAACATCGTAGGCCTTGATCACCGAGTTGTAGGTCGTACTGTCCGGTGCAATGGATGGATTGTTACTGTTTTGCATCTCTCGCAACAAGCGTTCGCTTTCGGTTCCGCTCAAGGGCGTACCGGATTGAGCCCAGGCATTAATGACTGTATTGTAGCATATCGTGTTGGGTGCAATTCCAGGCAGGCTCGAGTCGCGCATCTTTTGAAGCAACCGTTCCGCCTCGGCACCGGCATGAATGTGTTTGGATTTGGCATGAGCATTCAAGACAACCGCAAATGCCTCGGTGGAGGGAGCAACCATGGGATTTCTCGTTTCTATATACTCATCGCACATGAGTGCCAAAATGCGGGTGGCTCGTTCGGCATTCCCTTGTTGGGCCCAAGCATGGATCAGACAAGCATAGGTTTTGGAAGTCGGTTGCAAGTCCACCACAGGTCTCCGACTCCTATTCTTCTTCCTACTAGGTAATTTCTCCCTCTTGTTGCTTGGCGTGGATGCATCTGCATTGGACGATGATAATGATGAGGCCTGTTGCAATTGTAACAATTCTTCAAACAGTCGTTCGGCTCTTTCACCGGCGTCGGCATGCTTGGAGTTTCCCCATGCATGAATGGCGGATGTGTAGCTGACAACATCCGGATGAATATACCAGACCCCCTTTGTACTACCTCGAATAATCATTTTCCCGTCATGCTCTTGCATAAATCGTAATAAGCGTTCCGCTCGTTCCCCTGCTGCTACTTCTGACGCCGCTGCGGCATCATGACAATGATAAGGATTGGTCTTGGACCAAGCATCCAATACGATATTAAAGGTTGTCAAGGTGGGTCGCAAGCGATTGTTTTTGTGATCGACAAATTCTCTGCAAATGTAGTCCAACAATTCTTCTGCTTCTTGCGCCCGTCCCACTTTGGCCAACGCCATCATGACGGTTCCATAGGTTTTGGTATCGGGCAAAAGCCATTGTTTATTGTTGTCGTCGTCGCCAGCAGCCACGTTTGCCTCTAATTGTCGCAACCAGGCCAAGGCTCGAGTTCCCGCCTCCGAGTGTCCCGAAGTCGCCCATGCCAACATGACTTGTGTATAATGTTCCTTGCGGGGTGGCTCCAATACGATACCCACCTTGTGGCACTGCAAGTAGCGCTCCAAGAGTTGTTCCGCCCAGATAGCTCTCGTGGCATCACTGTTATTCTTGTGTTTGTGGTGCTTGGTAGTTTGACAGGACTGTAGAAGTCGTTCAAAGAGATTCGCCCCCAATCGCATTATTGCCGTGGACTTGTTGTCGTCTTGCTGTTGTTGCTGTAGTTGTGGTTGTTGACTCAAATAGTCCAAGATCTCCAAGATTCCAGGAATATCCTTCGCTTCTTCGTGTATTTGCAACAACAAGGGAACAATTTTGTGCATCACGACGGGTGTTGGTCCTCCCACAACGACCAGTAATTCCTCCAACATTTCACGTGTCCTCTTGGTTATGGTCCTAGTAGTTGTAGCGGCTGTTCTCGTAGTAGTAGTAGTACTAGTCTCGATACTGGATAAGAAAGCTTGCAAGAGAATACGGTACAGCTGAATCACATCGTGTTCCACGTCATCATGAGCATGATCATGATCATTATTGTCATGGCTGGACATTGTAAAACAATGAGGTACCCGTCGTTGATAATCTTGTAGTTTGGACCAAACGGTTTCGGGCGTCCACTTGTTTTCGCTGGTCCAAGAAGAAGAAGAAGGTTGTGGTTGTGCCAGCTGCTGCTTCCAACACTGTTCCCAATGTTGGAGTACAGGAAGTAACATCTTGGTAAATAAGGGTAGTGGTGGTGTTGTTGGTGGAGGTGATTGATGTTGTTCTAGTGCTTCTGCGGTTGTCGTTGTTGCTTTTGCGGATCGTTTGGTGGTGAATTCCACTTGCCGCTGAGCTTCATAGTCTTGTACCAATCGATCCAACAATCGAAAGGACCATTCCGTGTTAGTACGACTATCATTCATTATGATTTTGTCGCCGCCGTTGTAGTCCATGCTTGGTAACGTGGTGTGTTGTTGCTGCCATTCTTGTAACAACTGAAATCCCATGTTCATCATTGTCCCATCATGATCCCAAGGTCCCCCGCCCACACCCACATCCGAAATAGGAGATTTGCAAGGATGGTCCAAAAATTCCATCGTCCGTTCCTGTAGAGTTTTTTGCGGGATCGATGAGGAGGAGGAGGAGGATGGTGTTTTCTTTTCTTCCATCGTTGCTGACTTCGATGTGTCGTCGTCGTCGACCAAAACGTTGTTGGAGAATGTAGACAGACATTGTTGCTGCTGTTGTTGTTGCCATGGTCGTTTTTGTGGACCTTGAAACTGTCGCCTTTGTTGGTGTGTTGAGAATACAGCATTGGGGCCTTGTACTACTAGGGGCGACGACTGTATGGGCACCAACGATGCAGACGACACAGCTGAAAAGGAAGAGATTGTGAAACCCCGTTTCCGTAGTCGTCTGGTGGTGGTACTGTGCCGGCCTCTTCGAATCACCATCCTTTGAATCTTATTATTATGTACTATTTCTGAGGTTCATTTCTTCTGCTTTTTAATTGTTGGTGCCAAAAGTAATCCTGTCCCAAGGCTTTGAAGCAAGTCTTCGGTTACTACAGTATTACTGGCAAGGAATTAATAGCTGTGTCTGTCTCTTATACACATCTGACGCTGCCGACGAATAGAGAGGTGTAGA
>ENA-ORBV01009168-ORBV01009168.1-microbial-mat-metagenome-genome-assembly--contig:-NODE-9168-length-16362-cov-11.795149_pt1 | contig 16362 bp, 15 predicted proteins | sample MGYA00237777_ERZ505514 | MGnify/ENA primary metagenome ERZ505514 (study PRJEB26160, sample SAMN06269048) | microbial mat metagenome | isolation source: Oligotrophic lake microbial mat | place... | reverse complement strand
CCCCAACCCTCTCCCCGGGGGAGAGGGCAGGAGATACAAGTCGGGCTCCCGTCGTGCGCATCTTATCACGAGAATTATATTGGCGCGATCCTGCGCATGAACAAAAAACCGAAATTGCACGGCCCTCACCCCAACCCTCTCCCCGGGGGAGAGGGCGTTGTTGTCGCGGCGAGCCGCTCTTCTTACTTCGCAAAAAATGCTAGAATCCTTGGCTCGCAACCGCACTAAGGATTTAACATGAGCCTCGACACTTTTAACGCTAAAACCACGCTCGATTTCGCCGTTGGGCCTCGCACTGTTTATAAGCTTGATGCTCTCAAGAGTATTGGCCAGATCGACAAGCTGCCTTACTCGATCAAGGTGCTGCTCGAAGCGGTGCTGCGAAATCTTGATGGCTACATCGTCAGCGAAGATTCGGTGCGCGCTCTCGCCAACTACGACGCCAAGAGCGTGGGTGAGGTGGAGATTCCCTACATGCCCGGTCGCGTGGTGCTGCAGGATTTCACCGGCGTGCCTTGCGTGGTTGATCTGGCTGCGATGCGATCAGCCATGGTGCGTATGGGCGGCGATCCGCAAAAGGTCAATCCGCTGGTGCCTTGCGATCTGGTCATCGATCACTCCGTGCAGGTCGATGCCTTCGCCAGCGGCATGGCGCTGACCATCAACAGTCAGCACGAGTTCGAACGTAATGCAGAGCGTTATCAGTTCCTCAAGTGGGGCCAGAAGGCGTTCAATAATTTCAGTGTGGTGCCTCCCGCGACAGGCATCGTGCATCAGGTGAATCTCGAATATATCGCCAAGGTCGTTTGGGAATCGAAATCTCAAATCTCGAATTCGAAATCTGAAATCCCGACTCTCTATCCCGACTCCTGCGTCGGCACCGATTCGCACACCACCATGATTAACGGCCTAGGCGTTGTCGGCTGGGGTGTGGGCGGCATCGAGGCGGAAGCGGTCATGCTCGGGCAGCCGATCTATATGCTCATCCCCGAAGTTGTCGGTTTCAAACTCATCGGCAAGCTCAAAGAAGGCGTCACCGCCACCGACCTGGTGCTCACTGTCACGCAGATGCTGCGGGCCCATGGTGTCGTCAACAAATTCGTGGAATTCTTCGGCCCGGGCCTGGCCGATATGCCTGTCGCCAACCGCGCCACCATCGCCAACATGGCCCCGGAATATGGCGCGACCATCGGCTTCTTCCCCGTCGATCAGCACACGCTCAACTACATGCACCTTTCAGGCCGCGATGAGAAGCTCATCCAGACCGTCGAGCAGTATTGCAAACTGCAAGGCCTATGGCGCGATGACGACCGGGTCATTGAATACAGTTCCACGCTGGAGCTGGACATGTCCACCGTCGAGCCTGCCCTGGCTGGCCCCAAGCGGCCGCAGGATCGCGTGGCCTTGGCTGCGATGAAAACGCAGTGGCAGCAGGACCTGTCCACTGTCTTCGGCAAGACCGCGCCCGTTTCGCCGCACGACTCCACCCCGCAGAGCATGACCGATGAAGGCGGCCCCGTCGCCACCCTCGTCGCCACACCCAAGACCGATCTGGGCTTCGAGGGTGTTGAAGTTATTCACGAGGACACGCGCTTCAAGCTCAAGCATGGCGCGGTCGTCATTGCCGCCATCACCAGTTGCACCAACACCAGCAATCCGGATGTGATGGTTGCCGCCGGCCTGGTCGCGCGCAAGGCCCGCGCCCTGGGCCTGACCCCGCAGCCTTGGGTCAAGACCAGCCTCGCCCCCGGCTCCAAGGTCGTCACCGAATATCTCGACAAAGCCAACCTCAGCAGCGACCTCGATGCCCTGGGTTTCCAGACCGTCGGCTACGGCTGCACCACTTGCATCGGCAACTCGGGCCCGCTGCCCGATCCCATCGTCGCCGCCATCAACGGCAGCGGTCTGGTTGTCACCTCCGTGCTCTCGGGCAATCGTAACTTTGAAGGCCGCGTGCACGCCGATGTGAAGGCGAATTACCTTGCGAGTCCGCCGCTGGTCGTCGCCTACGCCATCGCGGGCAATGTCGATATCGATCTCGCCACCGAACCTCTCGGCTACGAAGGCGGCGGCATGGGCGGCAAGCCTGTTTACCTCAAAGACATTTGGCCCACGCAGAAAGAAGTCAACGACACCGTCGCTGCCTGCGTCACGCGTCAGCAGTTTCAAGAGCAATACGCCAACGTCTTCAAAGGTTCACCCCAGTGGCAGGCGATCAACGCGCCTCTGGGTTCGCTTTACGAATGGGATGAACGATCGACCTACGTGCAGGAGCCGCCGTTCTTCGCCGATCTCAAGCCGGTGCCTGATCCGATCACGCCGATCGTTGGTGCTCGCGTGCTGGTAAAAGTGGGCGACAGTGTGACCACCGATCACATCAGCCCTGCCGGTTCGATCAAGAAGGATTCGCCTGCTGGCAGGTATCTGACTGAGAACGGTGTGCCTGTTTCGATGTTTAATAGCTATGGCTCTCGCCGTGGCAACGACCGCGTGATGACCCGAGGCACCTACGCCAACATCCGCGTGAAAAACCAACTCGCCCCCGGCACCGAAGGCGGCTGGACCACCGACTACACCGATGGCAAAGTGAAGGCGATCTACGACGCCAGCGGGAACTACATCGCCAGGAAAATCCCGCTCGTCGTCCTCGCCGGCAAAGACTACGGCATGGGATCCAGTCGCGACTGGGCCGCCAAAGGTGTGTTCCTCTTGGGCGTCAAAGCCGTCATCGCCGAGAGCTTCGAGCGCATCCACCGCAGCAACCTCGTGGGCATGGGCGTGCTGCCTCTGTGCTACAAGAACGGCGACACTGCTGCGTCGCTTGGCCTCGATGGCACGGAGACTTTCGAGTTCGCCATTGATGACAAACTAAAACCGCGCCAGGATGTGATGGTCACCGCGAAGAATGCGGATGGCACGCAAAAGGTCTTCGCAACCACCTGCCGCGTCGATACCCCTGTGGAAGTGGACTACCTCCGCAACGGCGGCATCCTGCACACGGTACTGAGGAAGATGGCGAAGGGATGAACTGATTTCGAGATGCAAGCAGGCCGACAGAGCCGCGACTCAACGAGTCGCGGACGTAAGCGGACTCGTGGAGTCATGATCGCGCGGAAGCCCAAGGGAAACGAAGCGGATGATGCAAGGTGCTCTCGTCTTTGGTCGCCGATACAGGGCGCGATGTACACCCCTTTAAGGCCCAAGGCGTCCGCGACTCGTGGAGTCGCGGCTCTTGAATGCAACCCGCTCACGGCTTCTTCTTCACGCGCACATCCGCTTTGAACTCACCGGGGTACTGGTAGCTGTCGCTGGCGTAGCGCGGGTTCATGGCGATGCCCAGGTGGAGGATGCCAGACTCGGTGGCGGTGACGGAGAGGTTGCTACCGACTTTGGTGATTTGGCCTGAGCTACCGATGCGCATGCACAGAGCGCCGTTGTACATTTTGCCGCTGATGTACCAGCCGGTGTTCGAGGCGCCTTCGGGCGTGGCGACGGCGTTGCCCCAGCGGGTCATCGAAAGCTGCCCCGAAGCTTTGATGGTGATGCGGTCGCCTTTGGTCACGCGAAGGCCGGTGTTCTTCATCGTGCGAGTCACGAAATTATCCTGCGACACCGAAAGCGATTTGCGCTCTTCCTCCGGCTCGCCGGTATCGCGATCCGCTTTCATCACATCCGCCAGCGCCATATTCAGGTCGCCAAAGTCGCTGTCGAGTGCGAAGGATTTGGGCACGATCTTGCCGGTGATGGTGAACGCTGATGTGGCCACGACATCCTGCGTGGTGAGATCGGAAGCATCGATCATCTCCCTGTCCAGGTTTTCCTGAATGCGTTCGATGATCGCCCGGGCCTCAGCGGCGCGCACCGCGCTGGCATCGTGCTTCAGTTCGGTCAGCAGTTGCAAAACCATCGGCCCCAGCTTGGTGAGCTGCGCGCTGGCGGCCTTGCGCTCTTCGACGTTGCTGGAAGCGATCTGTTCGAGCCAGCCGCTCACTTGCTCGCGAAGTTTTGGCCGACTGTCCAGGCCCGGCTTGATGTAACGAATCTGTTCGATGGGGACACTGAGGCGACCGAAGCGCGTGTCGATTTCCAGCGCGGTGATCTTCAACTTGCCGCTGATGACGCTGCCATCGCTCAGGTGCAAGCGGATGATGCGCGGATCGATTTCCTCTTTCGTCGCGTCAGGTTGTGTATCGGGCGCGGCTGCGGGATCAGCTTTCCCTGTGCCTGATTCTGTAGCAGGCTTGTCAGCCGGGGCTTCAATCTGGCGCACCGGCTGCGGCAGCGCAATCTTCGCTTGCATCACATGCGCATCAACAAACAGAACACCCAGAACAAGCAGAGAAATACCCAGCGCACTCGCTGTGCTTCGCAAATGATTCATCACATATCCTTTCAACAAAACCGCCCGGCTGTTCCAACCAGCCCTGAGCATCCATCTTTTATACCGCGCATGAAAGGAACGCGGAGCAGAAACTTCATTTTTCAAGCCTGTTTTGCAAGTTTGATACAGTCCGATTTTCGTCTCGTTGTGCGGAACACCATCAATCAAAGCAGATCCGCAACGAGCCACGACCGTTAGGGAGTGGGTGATTCAAGGCGCAGCCCCGCTTCCTGACGGGCGCGGCTCGTTGTGGTGACACTTCACTACAATATCCACATGACTACGTGCCCTCCCAATCGTCGCTGCACTTTCGTGCGATCATCGCTTGCCTTGCTTGCGGTCGCGCTGGCCTGTCTGCAATCGCTGGGCTGCTCGTCGTTCAATCAGAAGTGGGATGAACTGGCGATCCACGAAAAGAAGGAGCCGGTGATCTCCAGCCGATGGGAAGGTATCTGGCGCAGCGATGTGAACGGACACGAAGGCAAGCTGCGCTGCATCGTGTTGCCTGCGGAGAATGCGATGTCGCTTTTTCGCTTCTCGGCGACTTGGGGGCCGGGCATCGTGTCGGACTACGACATTCAGATGAAGGTGCAACAAGGTGCCGATGGCAGCGAGACGTTTGAAGGTGAATTGGATCTTGGCATGTTCATGGGTAATTACAAATGCAAAGGCACGATCACGGGTGATGCGTTTGCTGCCACTTACGATTCATCGCAGGATCAAGGCATTTTTGAAATGCAGCGGGTGAAGTGAGATTAGTGAGTCGCTGCGCTGACGACGCTACGCCGCAAGCGGCGGAAAGAGCGAAGCCGCAAGCGGCGAAATACGACATGTCTTCGACGTTTAGCGCCCCGCCCAAGGCGTGGCCTCTGCGCCTTGTGGCTGCTCGCCATGCAGCATCACCTGCGACCATCCTGCGCCCAGCGCTGCACCGACAACACCCGCAGAGGCGTAATCAATGGGCAGCGCCAGCGCCAAGCCCGCAGCGCGGGTGTTGAAATAAGCCTGGAGAAAATCGGTGCTGTCGCTGTAGGAAAATGCGGTGATGATGTAGCCGGTGATGGCGACGAGAGTGGGCGCGATGAGGATGCCCATGGGGTTGGCGGGATGTTTCTGAAAGAGAAACGAACTGACCATATCGCCGACGAGTCCGCCGATGAGAAAGGCGAGGATGAGCCCGCCGATGATCTGGCCTTTGTCAGGCGTACGCAGGAGAAACGAGGCGATGACTCCGCCGACGATCGCGGTGATCAGACCGCTGACCAGCGCGGGCAACCATTTGCGGCGCAGCGTCATCGGCTCGCCCAGATGCTCGGTGGTGGACAGCAGCGGCAGCCAGTAGCGGACACGTGGCCGCGCTGCACAGATGATCATCACAAACCCCGTCAGCAGCGCCAGCCAGATGATCGATTCGAGCGCCAGCGACCCGTAGTCGCCCGGCAGGTTCGCCGATGTTCTGCGTATCCAACCATCAATCGTGTCGCCTTGCGCTGAGAGAATCCAAAGACTCGTACACAGTGTGAACAGCCCCGTCAGCGGATTGCCCGCCGAGGAACAGATCACACTCAGCACAAGAATCGGCAAGGCTGCCACCAGCACCACGATCAGCGCGGAGATGAATCCGCCGTGCGCCATCATCAGCGTCGGTGCCGTCGAGCCATCCGCCGAACTGAGCGCTGGCGCAGCGGTGGCCAGCACCCAGGCTCCCAGAAGGATCGAGGCGGCAACGAGCAGTCGATGAAGCAACGAAGGAAACACAATAAATCCCGGTGATAATGGATCAGTTTTCAGGCTTGACTTCAGGCTCAGGCTTCTCGCCAGCGCCATCGGCCACCACGGCTTGAATCGCAGCGCGCACAAACGTGAGCTTGGTGTTGTTGTTTTCATCCGCCTTGATGATGACACGATCGGCCCGCACTTCGATGACGGTGCCCAGAAGGCCGCCGATGGTCTGAATGCGATCGCCCTTCTTGAGAGCACCGAGCAGGTTTTCGCGCTTCTTGCGATCCTTGCGCTGGTTTCGCATGGAGAAGATGATCATGAGGATGAGGCCGCCCATGAGAATGAAGAGGAACGTCGAATCGCCAAAGCCTCCTTGCGGGCGCGGCGGAACAGCGGGTGAACCGGGCGCACCCGTGGTCGGCGTGCCTTGCGCGCCCGGGGTGGTGCCGGGTGAAGTGCCGGGGGTCGTGCCGGGGGTACCGGGGGTGCCGGTGGTGCTGGGCGGCAGATCAGCACCGCTGACGGGAGCAGCAGCATTGTCTTTCGTGTCAGCCTGCGCGAGTACGAGCGGAATCGAGTCGAACATGTCTATCCTTTACGAGTGAGTGAGCGGGAAGAATCGGGTGTCGGGTGTGCTTCGTATATCAACCTTGAACCTTGAACTTTGAACCTTGAACTTTGAACTTTGAACCTTGAACCTTGAACTTTGAACTTAGAACTTTGAACTATCGCTTCATGCGTTCACCCGCGACAGGCCAGCGGGCCAGAAAACCGGGCCAATCATCATCCTTGATTGTCCTGCGTATGTCCAACATGAAGCGCTGAAAGTGTCGCAGATTGTGCAGCGTCACGAGCATCGGCCCAAGCATTTCGCCTGCCATGAACAGGTGCCGAAGGTAGGAGCGGGAGAAGAAGCCGCGGGTATCGGGTATCGGGTTTCGGGTTTCGGAGGAGGCAGCGGCATTCAGTAACGCGCTTGTCTCGCTATCAATTCCGACACCCGCGCCTACACACGCCACACAATCACACGACTCATCAATCGGCCGGGGGTCTTCCGCGTACTGTGCATTTCGCAAACGCATCTGCCCCGTGGGTGTAAACGCATTGGCATTGCGACCGTTTCGCGTGGGCAGTACGCAGTCGAACATATCGATGCCTGCCTGCACCGCTGTGAGTATGTCGCGCTCATATCCCACGCCCATCAAATAGCGAGGCTTATTCTGCGGAAGCAAAGGCGCAGTGTGTTCAACCACGCGCTTGATCTGTTCAAATCCTTCACCCACCGCGACACCGCCGATGGCGTAACCGGGCAGATCGTATTGCATGACTGCCTGTGCTGACCACGATCGCAAGCTCAGATCCGTGCCACCTTGCACGATGGCGAAGAGCCCTTGATCTGTGCTGCGCGCATGAGCCTTCACACAACGATCCAGCCAGCGGACAGATCGTTCGGTAGCGGATTGGACGCGGGCTAAATAAGTTCCGAGTTCAACGTTCTGAGTTCTGAGTTGTGAAGCACTCGAATCAATATCAGCGTGAGCATCTTCATCCGATTCCAACTCTGAACTTTGAACTCTGAACTCTGAACTATTTCCCTCCGCTGGCGGACAGTCATCAAACTGCATGATGATGTCCGCGCCTAACTCATTTTGCACCTGAATCGATCGCTCGGGTGTCAGGTGAATCGATGCCCCGTTGTGCGGACTGCGAAAGGTGACGCCATCCTCTTTGATCTTGTTGAGCTCCGCGAGACTGAAAACCTGAAAGCCACCCGAGTCCGTGAGTATCGGCCCATTCCATCGCATCCACGCATGCAACCCTTCGCTGCCACCCATGCGTGCAATCAGATCAGAACCCGGACGAAGCATCAGATGAAATGTGTTGGCCAGAATGATGTGAGCGCCAGTCTCCGCGACCATCGAAGGGAGAATGCCCTTGATGGTGCCTTGCGTACCCACTGGCATAAACGCAGGCGTTTCAATGTCACCATGAGGCGTGCGAACCCTGCCCAGGCGAGCCTTGCTCGAAGCGCAAGCGTGTATCAATTCGTAAGTGATCGCAGCCATCGGAGGCATGATATAGGAAAGGCGAAATCACAAATCACAGGAGGCGAAATCACAAATTGCAAATGACAAATCTCAAACAAGCTCCAATAGCCAATGAGAAAAAAGTAAAAAAGCATCGCCATTGCACTTCGTCACCACATGACGTTACGCCTTCGTTCCGATTGCCTCATTGATTATTGTTTGTGATTTGTCATTTGCGATTTGTGATTTTTCTACCATCTCCGATGCGTCAGCGTTCTCTGTTGCAGGTAATCCGCGAACATCTCCGCCATGCTTCGGCTGGTATCGCAGACCACGCGCTCGCACCGGTTCGCTTCGCAGATGCGGTCCAGTTCTTCGCTGTGCTTTTTCAGTGCATCGAGGTACGCCACGCGAACATCATCTGGCCGAGTGAGGAAAATATCTTCATCCTCGAGGCCGACGAATTTCACCATGCCGGGGATGTTGAAGTGAAGCTCATCGTGATGCATCACCTGCATCAGCACGACCTCATGCTGATCGTAGCGCAGCCGCTGAATCGCCTTTTCCATATCCTCCAGATCAACCAGAAAATCGCTGAGAATCACCACGATCTCGCGCCTTCGCGCCCTGCTCGCCAGATCGAGCAGCGATGCCCCGATCTTCGTTTTCTTCACCGGCTCAATCTTCTCGAGCGTCTCGGTCATCTTCAGAATCTGCCCCATCGTATTACTAGGCTTAAGCGATTCGCGCACTTCCTCATCAAACAGCGTGAGTGAAACCTTGTCGCTGCGCTCGACGATCAGATACCCCAGCGTCACCGCCATGCGAGATGCATAAAGCAACTTCTGTTTGTCCTCTTCACCAAAACGCATCGAAGCCGAAACATCGAGCATCAGATGGCAGACCAGATTCGTCTCCATCTCATATTGCTTGATGACGTGCCGATCGTTGCGATAATAGACCTTCCAATCCAGATGCTTAATGTCATCGCCCGCTGTGTATTCACGGTGCGAAGCAAACTCGACCGCGAACCCATGGAACGGCGACTTGTGCGCCCCCGCGAGCGTGCCCTCCACCAGGCCCGTCGGAGCAAACGCATACTGCTCAACGCGCGAGAGAACATCTGGCTGGATATAACGAGTGAGAATCGGTTTGGACATATTGCAATCACCTTTAAAACGGACACCTGCTATTGACCCGTCAGCCGACAATGGTACACCACCAAGATGACCCCCGAAACCCTCAAAATCTCAAACTAAGTTTGTCTACCCTGAGCATTTTTCATTTGTGTCCATCATCTTAATCCATTCTGGTTGCTGAGTTTAATTCGTGTCTATGGGTAAACGGGTAGACGTCTACCTTTTATGCTCTACACAAAAAAAATCGGGGTGGCCACCGAGACACCGAGAGCACCGAGGAAGACAGGAAGGATAGAGGAGGGGGAATCATCGAGTTTTGAATTGAGTAGAACGTTCCAAATGATTTTGCGAATTGCCGTTTAGCCGCGGAGCAGAGGCTTTGCGGCGCTCCGCGAGGGCCACGCGCAATATCGAATGGAACCATCCACCAGGCACTATCCAAAAACACAATCGCCTTATCCGAGCCGCCAGGCGTAAGCCTGCGGTGGATCGGGTCATGCAAGGCGTCTGCAAAGTCCGCAGGCTTACGCCTAGCGGCTCGGATGCCTTCCTCAGTGTCTCCGTGTCATGGGTGTCTCAGTGTCTCCGTGTCATGGGCGTCTCGGTGGCCAAACATTCTTAATGCCTTTCATTGGCTTTCAATACCTCGCCGCCAGCCGTCGGCTCAGCGCTTCCAGTCGCTCCTCAAAGCCCGCATTCTCAGGCAGCTTCTCCACAGGCTTCTCCTGCTCGCTCTGAATCGCCAGCCGCTGCGAACCATCCTGGGCATAGGAAAACCTGCGAACCTGCTCCGTAAACCGCTGATAAATCCGCCCGATCGCCTCATCAGCCCGCACCCGCACCGCAGGCGGCATGGTCGGATCATTGCACAGCCGCGTCAGCCGACGTATCGAGGTCATCACATGCGCCTGAAACTCGCCCAGCAGTTCATCCCCCAGTTCACAATCAGGCTTAAGCGCATGCGTCTTGCGCACTGCCTGCCGATCCCGCGTCACCGTCCGCTCACTGACCCGCAAAAGACAGGCAATCTCCTCATTACTAAACCCATCAAGCGATAGCTGAAGCACACATTCTTGTCTGGTCGAAGCATCCAGGTCCTCCGCCTTGCGCACGCCATTACTGATATCACGGATGACATCCCCAATGGCGGGCGGATCAGATTGCGGGGGTTGCGGCGCGGCTGTGGCCGTAGGGTGGGCACCGCCCACCGGGATTGACGTACAAGGTGAATCGTGGTGGGCAGTGCCCACCCTACGGTCTGGCGAAACATCAACCGAAACAACGGAAAAATCAGCATTCAACATGGCAAAGCCTCCGGAAAAAGAGATGATCGAGCCGGGCATAGTCTAGCAGATATTGAACACCAAATCAAGAGTTGTGTGAATCAGGAACTTGCGCGATATTGGCGTAGGTTGGGCACTGCCCACCGAGAATGGCGTGCAAGGTGAATCGTGGTGGGCGGTGGAACCCTACTTCCTCAAATGCGAAGCCCTTTCGTACGGATGAAGAATCACCGGACAATCAGGGTGCCGATGGTTGTGTCCTTCTCGAAGGCTACGATTTCTTCAGACTTGGCCCGGATTGCCGCTTCGACCTGCTCCGTGGTGCAGTTGCCAAGCAGAAGCCATATGACCTTCGGTGGACTGCCACGCAGTACGCTCAGATGGTTGTAGTCCACATCCTTGGAGACGATGGCGAAATCTTCTTTCGCAGCATGTTCCCAAATCTGCATGTCGTCGGCTGTGTCGAGGCCTTGGGTCTGGACGTGTGCAGAGCTAGGAAAAACGTCGGCGAGCATGCCGACGAGCTTCGGAGACAGGTTCTGTTCAAACCAGTAACTTCACGCGACCGCCACTGTCATACTGCGCTCGCGCTCAGCTGCATAAGCGAGACAGGCCTGAATATTTTCCGCTGTGAGATAAGGGAAAATCATCGAGAATCTGCGCGGAGGTCATGCCTGCTGCGAGATAGGAAAGAACATCATAGACGGTGATGCGCATGCCGGCAATGCAAGGCCGCCCGCCGCGCTTGCCCGGTTCGATGGTGATGCGAGTTCGCCAGGATTCGTCCATGGTTGAGGCCTTTCCAGATTGCTGCCCAATCGATTATAGCGTGCCTTTGGCGGCTGGATGGACGAGATATGTACTACTCCCATTTTCCGATTTCAGCCCACCTTACTTTCTATACTGCTTCTATGAGCAGCACCAATGGCCAATCAGTGACAGGCGAAGAGGCGATCTGGGCTCGCGTGCTGGGCGATCTAGATGGGCCGATGGATGCTACCGCGGCGAAGCTTGTGCTGGGCATGAAGCTGCCGGTGAAGGATCGACGACGGGCATACGCGCTTGGCCAGAAGGCACAGAAGCGCGAACAATCAATGGTGTCAGACAATCAAAGGTGTCAAGCAATCAAAGGTGTCAAGACAATCAAAGGCGTCAGGTACCTATATCAGCCAAATGCAATCTAAGGTTCCTGACACCTTTGATTGCTCCTGGCTATGAATCTGCCCCTGGCAGTTAAGTGCGCCGTGATTTGATTGATGAAGGGTTGTATCCGAAAGTATCGTATGATCAAACCTGAAATCGCGGGAGGTGGTACAAGCACCCCGCGTGGCATGTCACTGGCAAGCAGTATATGTACTACTCCCGAATGCCATTCACTTAACCCATAACTCCGGTACAGCAATATAGTTACGTCAACTTGCGCCATCCGCAGCCTCCTGAGATCATGGTGTTGTTCTACGACACCTACCCCAGGAGGCCACGGATGGCACCGATCTTGTCCGCGATCGCCCGGCTGCGAAATTGCAGCGAGCAACATCTTCCCTTTAATCCGCCGCTCGAACAACTGGCACCGCCCGCCACGCGCCGTCATCGGCTGCTGCCTCTGCGTGTGCTACTCCATTGTTTCCTCATGCAGATCCTTCACGGCAACGTCGCCATCACAGCGCTGCGACAATACACCGGCATCGACTTCGCCCCTTCAAGTTACTGCCAGGCACGCGCACGTTTGCCGCTGACACTGTTGCATCGTCTATTGCTTTGGTTCGCGGGTCAGGCAGGCAATACAGCAAGGCTCATCGGATCGCCGCAGCCGCGCGTGCTTGTTGTCGATGGCTCATCCTTTTCGATGAGCGACACGCCAGAACTTCTCGAACATTTCGGCAAGCCCGCCGGCCAGAAAAGCGGGGTCGGCTATCCCACCGCCAAACTTATGGGCATGATCAATGCAGCCACAGGTATGTTCGTTGAACTGCTCGCGCTGCCGCTCTTTCAACACGACATGCGGTCGGTGATCCAACTGCACCCGATGCTCAGAAGTGGTGATATTCTGCTTGGAGATCGCGCCTTTTGTAGTTTCTCTCATGTTGCGCTGCTCAATGCTCAAGGCGTACACACCTGCTTCCGTCTGCATCAGCGTCGCAAGTCGCAAGGCCGGCGCGGCATCGACCGCTGGAGCAAGCCGAAGCAGAAACCGAGTTGGATGAGTGATGAACAATTCGCTTTGCTGCCTGCGTTCGTGGAGGTGCGACTGGTCAGTTACACGCTGCGCCAGCGCGGCTGCCGGACCACGAAGATCACCCTCGCCACCACGCTGATCGATGAGCAGCAGTGGCCTGATCAAAGCATCATGGATCTCTATGGCCAGCGCTGGGATATTGAAACGTGTTTCAATCATCTGAAAACGACAATGAAGATGAACGTGCTGCGCTGCAAGTCGCTCGATGGTGTATTGAAGGAACTGGCAATGATGCTCATCGCATACAATATAATCCGCCTGTTGATGCTACAGGCTGCGGCGCGGCAAGGCGTCAGCAGCAGACGCATCAGTTTCATCGACACGATGCGTCACGCCACGGTTCGCCTGATGGGATTGCCTGGCGTGGCGACACTGATCGTCAACCCCGACCGCACCGGCCGCAGACAACTGCGCGTGATCCGAAGGCGAATGAAAGAGTACCCGCTGCTGAAACAATCGCGGAGGGAGGAAGAAGCGAAATGGGCTGAAAACGAGGGAGGAAATGGTTAAGTGAATGGCATTCGGGACAGGTCCAATACTTTGCGTCATCTGCACCATCATGATCAACCATCGACTGCCCGACGAAACGATTATGTCGCGTCACCGGGGCACATTGCGGTCATGGGTACCCCCGGCCACGCCGCTTGCGGGGTTGCCAGGCTCTTCAGCGTCCAGCCCTTCTGCCGGCGCAAGCCAACTCAGTCTCTCCGATGGCCATTTCAATCCGAGGATATTGCCCTGTCGAAGCTCGCATAATCCTGTTGACCCGACACGAGACCAACACCAATCACTGGGGAACCAGCCGGGCATCGCATTTGCTAATTGATCTGTCTATGTACGGAGAGGCGTTGAATCGTCGCGAGATCAGTTCGTAGGCATCCGGTTCGGTTGATTTATCGAGGATGCAAAGTTCCGGAGTTTGTCACATGCTCAAACTCATCACATGCGTCGGGGTCGATTATGATCTTGATTTCATCCCGCAGTGGAGTCGCTACTACAGCCAGTATGGGGTTGACACATGGTACGTGGTGCTACACAGCAATCACAATGACAGGCATAAGATTGATGAAGCAAAGGAGCTGTTCCGGGCCAACGCCCAGGGGCGGTTTGTGTTCTGGGAATGCCTAGGCAACTTTCACTCCAATCTGAAAGTGGCTTTTCAGAACACCTTCAACGAGCTAGAAGCTGGGATGATTTCTACCTCATGTTGCCCCCGTGATTGAGGATGTCCTACGCAACATAAGTGTCATGGAGCATAGCTATGGGGTCAATATTTGCCGTCGTCAGTGTATTTGGTACGCCCGAATTGTTACCACACTTTTGTAGTCACTACATGCGACTTGGTGTTGACCGGATACTGATATCGACGAATCTCGACCTTGACCTTTCCTTGCTAGAAGAAGCCTATCCGCTCATTAGTGTTCGATACACGAATTACCCATGCTTCAGCAACGCATACAAGCATGAAGGTGAAGAAATAATGCTACAGCAAGCCAAGGCCAGCAATACAGACTGGGTGATGCATCTGGACCTGGATGAGTTCCATCAGTATCCGGCCCATGTGAAGGACGTCTGCGCCATCGCCGACTCGCGAGGGATCGTTGCCATACAGGGGGAGTTTCTGGATCGCGTCGCAGCAGACTGGGTTCTTCATCCGATTCGACCGACTCCGAAAATATCCGAGCAGTTTCCCCTCGCTGCAACGCTGACAAAAACCTTGGGGATGGATGCTCGGAAGATCATGCTCGCAAGACGGCACGTTCGACTCAATGCCGGGAGGCACAGCGCGGTTGGCGTGAAGGCTGACCGCTGGCCGGTTGGCCTTCGTGAGCATTACAAGGTTCATCACTTCCGTTGGACCGAGGATTTACTGGAGAGAATGGAGACTCGCTGGAGTCCGGAGGAAGTCGATGCATACCACTGGGCACGCATCAACCTGGAGTTTGTCCAGTCTTATAGACAGACTGGACACATGAGCATTGAGCATGCGCGATATGGGTTGCATGATGCGGACTCTTTAAGTTACCCAACAGAATCGGTCGACCTACGTCTACTAGCAGAGAACTCATCATCCGACTGGTCCGGAATCGAACTGGAGGAACTCGCGAGGCAGGTATCCGACTTAAAGGTATCATCGGCGCTAGTGTTCGGACTTCCGCCTTCATCGATCGCGCTCGCCCATTCCGGCATCTCGGTTACTTCAATCGCACAAAGTAGGCAGTTTACGAATGACGTCTTGGGTCCATTCTTAGTGGGGTCCGCACGAGTGGTTCGATGCAGTCTCGGATGCATCCCGCCTGTCTTGGGCGAGGAGGGGTTATTCGATCTGGGGCTGATTGATTTCGCTGGAAGTGACGACTCATTCGCCCAACGCCAGGAGATGCTGCGTTACGCCATGTGCCGATGCCGTTGTCTACTGTTACGACGAGAATGCTTGTTAAATGACGAACCACTTGCTCGATACTTGGATCGTGCAGGATGGGAGACTCCGACGTCGAAACATCGCATCCAAGGTCGTCTGCTCGTGTTTGCAAAGACTCGACCGAGGCCAACAGGTCGAGCGGTAGAAGTGGCACGACTTCGGCCGCTTACAAGGGGACGTATATGAGAATCCTGCGTCCAATACGCAATACCACTCAACCACCTGAAACCGCAATTGCAGGCAACGAACATCTTCAAGCGTTTCCTGAGCCGTTGTCCTGTCGAGGCAGTCTGCCACGGACTTTGCTATTGATGTTTGCCGATGATCACAGTAATCACACTATCACCCTGCCGGATTCCTGTGACCATTTCATGATCGGGAACGGTCCCAGTGTCACGGGCTGGCGGTCTTGAAGATGGATCACGTGTTTGAGGTTTAATCCCGCCGGGGTGAACAGATCGGCCGCAGCAAGGATTGCCTCAGCTGCCTTGCCGATCAGGAACGTCGTCTCCTTCGGCAGACGGTAAGCCAGTCCATAGTGATCCTGATGTGGGTGCGAAATGACCACGCCAAGCAGTGACGAGTTCGGCCTGTCGAATCCGAGGACGGGATATAACGGTAATGCATCGGTGTCCGACACATTCAAGGGCGATCCAATGTCTAGCACTATCCGCTCGCCTTGTGATTCCAGTTCAACACAGGTGCCGCCTATTTCATGGGTGCCGCGATGGATGCAGATTTTCATGCGTGTAATCTAACCTAAAGAATGCGATTGCCGTGCAGGCTGTGGTGTACGCCCTTGAGCGGGCCTACTTCAGTCGTCATACATGAATAACGGATGGCATCGGCTCATGTTCTTCACACTTCAAGCATTTGATACACATAATGACAGATGAAGAAACCCCCGTGCCCGACCCAAGACAAGCGTGGCGACTGCAGGGCTGTACCGCGTTCTAACGGCTTCCTGACCGCTGCCCGCCTCAGCCCCCACAAGTACACGCAAACCCAGCCTATAGGTGCTGGCGAAGCGCCTAGCCTAGCCTAGCCTAGCCGTCGAGCTTAAAGAACTGGTCGCCTTCAGGTGAAATACGACCAGGCTCTTCCATCGTGCGAAACCGTGTACCTATCTCCAGTCCTGCTGTACCAAACTCC
>ENA-ORBV01009167-ORBV01009167.1-microbial-mat-metagenome-genome-assembly--contig:-NODE-9167-length-16363-cov-5.639568_pt1 | contig 16363 bp, 16 predicted proteins | sample MGYA00237777_ERZ505514 | MGnify/ENA primary metagenome ERZ505514 (study PRJEB26160, sample SAMN06269048) | microbial mat metagenome | isolation source: Oligotrophic lake microbial mat | place... | reverse complement strand
AGAGTCGCCGCGCCGAATATCCGCCCGTTTACCTGTTATGAAATCATAGCGATGCACCAAAGTGAAATGCACCCGTGTTTGTGGTGGCGCTTGCGATGGATCGCGGGCTGTGTTACCGTTTAAGCAATTCTCACTCCTGGACAAATAAAGTGACTCCCATGAGCGACCCAACCCTTCACCACGACTCTGTTTCGCCCGTGCCCCCCACCGACGGCGACAATACCCGTGCCGTACATGGTGGTGTGCAGCCCAACCCTTATGGGGCGATCACGCAGCCGATCATCCAGTCCGCCACCTTCACCTATGAAAAAACCGCCGATGTGATCACCTATCTCAAGCGCAAGGCGGGCGGTCAAGCAGTGGATTATGAAGAATATGCCCGCTTTGGCAACCCCACTGTGGACGCGGTAGAACGACGTTTGGCGGCGCTCGAAGGGGGCGACGACGCGCTCCTCTACCCATCGGGCATGGCGGCGATCACCTCGGTACTGCTATCGGTCTTGCGTCCGGAAACGCATATCATCATCACCGATGACTGTTATCGCCACACCCTTGAGTTCTGTCTCACCTTTTTGAAAAAGTATCACATCGAGACGACCATCGTCCCGTTCAATGACATCCCCGCCCTCGAAGCCGCCATCATCCCCCGCAAGACCCGCATGATCATCTCCGAAAGCCCGACCAACCCGTATTTGCGCGTGGCGGATTTAGAAAAAATAGTCGCCGTCGCCAAAGCCAATCGCTGCCTCACCTTGATCGACAGCACCTTCGCTTCGCCCGTCAATCAGCGCCCGTTGGCGTTCGGCATCGATTTTGTGATGCACAGCGCCACCAAATATCTTGCCGGGCACAACGACTTGCTGGCGGGGGTGATCATCGGGCGGGCGGATCGCATCGGCGCACTGCGCGAAAGCCGCGTCTTGTTGGGCGGCATCGTCGATCCCAACTGCGCCTATTTGCTGGATCGGGGCCTCAAGACGGTGGGCTTGCGGGTGGCACAGCACAACGCCAACGCGCAGCGCATCGCCGAGGGGCTGGACGGCAATCCGGCTTTGACGCGCGTCTACTATCCGACGCTTTTCACCGATCCGGAGCAGCAGCGGATCTTTCAGGCGCAGTGCGACTTTCCGGGCGGGATGGTGTCGATTGAGTTGGCGGGCGGCAAGGCGGCGGCGTTCGAGTTCCTACGGCGGCTGAAGATTGGGCGCGATGCGGTGTCGTTGGGGGGCGTCGAGACGTTGGTTTGCCATCCGAAGAGCACGACGCATTCGGGCTTGAGCCAGGAGGCGTGCCGGGTGGCGGGGATTACCGAGGGGCTGGTCCGGCTGAGCATTGGGATTGAGGACTGGCGGGATTTGCTGGCGGACTTCGAGCAGGCCTTGGAGGACGGAGTCGTTGATTCTAAATGACTTAAGCGGCTTGGGCTACTTTCGCACTTAAGTGTCATTTTATCTATAGTTTAGCCGGAAAACCGGGGATGCGCGTGGATGGCCCCGAAAGGGAGGATTCGAAGGGGGTTATGTAGTTTATTATGAATTACTTGGAATAGAATTGGGAGTTGTTCAACCTTCGAGCCGTAAATCGTAGATATGAATAAGCTCAACTTGCTCAGGGACGAGATCGTGGCTTGCGAGCTCTGCCCCCGCCTGCGGGATCATTGCCGCGAGGTCGCGCGGGTGAAGCGGCGAGCCTATCGCGACCAGGAGTACTGGGGCCGGCCGGTGCCCGGCTTTGGCGATCCGCATGCCCGGCTGCTGATTCTGGGCTTGGCACCTGGAGCGCATGGGGCCAACCGTACGGGGCGCATGTTCACCGGTGACCGCTCGGGTGAGTTTCTCTTCCGCGCCCTTTATGAGACCGGCTTCGCCTCCCAGCCAGAAAGCCTGCACCAGGAGGACGGCTTGCGGCTGACTGATTGCTATATCGCCTCCTCCGCCCGGTGCGCGCCGCCTGACAACAAACCTACCCCCGAAGAAGTGCGCCGTTGCCGCCCTTACCTCGAACGCGAATTCCTCTTGCTCCACCGGATCCAAGCGGTAGTGGCACTGGGGAAATTAGCATTCGACAACTACTTAGCACTGACGGCGTCCGGGAAACATCCCTTCGGGCATGGCGTGGAAGCGAGAATCGGTGCCCATTGGTTGATTGCGAGTTATCACCCGAGCCAGCAGAATACCCAAACCGGGCGGCTGACAGCCGAGATGCTGCGTGGCATCTTTAGGCAGGCCCGGGCGCGCCTCGGATAATATCCACAGAAATGTAAGCGCCGGGGGGATGGCGCGTACATCTTAATGGCGGTGTTAGGATGGTTTGTGCGAACTATAGCTCCACGAGTTGCGTTGACACTTACTGAGCGCCGAGCGCAAAAAAGAACCAGTTTTGAGGAGTTTCGGATCCTGTGAAGAGGAAATGGAAGATTACTATCGGTCTGGTGGTAGTGCTGGGGGCGGGTATCGCCGCTTTCGCCAACTACCGCATTCAGCAAGCCGCCATCATTAAGGTGCAAACCGGCAAGGTATCACGGCAGGATCTAGCCCAAGTCGTTACCGCGTCGGGCGAAATCAAACCCCGGAACTACGTCAACATTGGCACCAATGCCAACGTGCCGTCGCGCATTACGGACATTCTGGTGGTGGAAGGCCAACGCGTAAAGCGCGGCCAGTTGTTGGCGCGCCTCGAAAGCGTGCAGCCGGAAGCCGACGTGGCGGCGCAGCGCGCGAACGTCAGTTCGACCGAAGCCGACTCGGCCGCTTCCGAAGCCGGCTTGAAGAGCGCCGACGAAAACATCAAGACCCTGCAGGCGTCGCTCGAACGCTCGAAGACTGACCTGGAGCGCTCGAAGATCGACTTCGACCGGACGTCGAAGCTGTGGGACGAGAAACTGGTCGCCCGGCAAGAGTTTGACCAGAAACGCATCGCGGTCGACTCGGCCGCGGCCGCCGTCCGCGAATCCGAAGCCCGTATTAACCAATTCCGCGCCCAGCGGGCCCAGGCCAATGCCGCCCTCTCAGCGACGCAACGCCGGATCACTGTGGCGCAAGCGAATCTTCGCCGCGCCGCGGACGTGCTCGCACGCACCCAATCCGTCGCGCCGCTCGATGGCGTAGTTACCAACCTGCCGATCCGCGTGGGCGAAACCGTGGTGCCGGGGGTGCAGAACTCCTCGGCCAGTCTGATTATGACCATCGCCGACATGTCGGTAATTACGGCCGAAGTGAAGGTGGACGAGACCGATATCGTCAACGTCACCCTGGGCCAGAAAGCCGAAGTGACCATTGACGCGATGCCCGGGAAGCTCTTTACCGGCAAGGTGATTGAAATCGGCAACACGGCCATCCTGCGCTCGTCCGGATTGGCCGCTTCGCAAAGTGCCGTTTCGAGCCAGGAAGCGAAGGACTTTAAGGTGGTGATCGCCCTCGATAATCCGCCCGAAGAAATGCGCCCGGGCCTGAGTTGCACGGCGCGTGTAACCACGGCCACCCGTCAGAACGCCATCACTATTCCGATCCAAGCGCTCACCGTCCGCCAGAAGGGCGATCTGGTGCCGGAAAAGAAAGGCGAACCCGCCCCGGAAGCCCCCGCCAGCAAGGAAGCCAAGAAGGAATTGCAGGGTGTCTTCGTCATTAAGGGCGAATCGGCGGAGTTTCGCGAGGTGAAGACCGGCATCACTGGCGCGACGGAGATCGAAGTATTGGATGGCGTCTCCGATGGCGAGCAGATCATTACAGGCAGCTATAAGGTGATCCGGACGTTGCGCAATGAGGCCATCGTGAAGATTGACAATAAGGCACCCGTCAAAACCGAGTCATAATCAGTAGAACGAGTAAGCATGGCAACCACGGCGATAGCAGCAGACATTACCGACCTGAAGGCACGCGGCGAAGAGCTGAAGCGTCAGGGCATTGTCATTCAGAGCTACAACCTCTGGAAGACCTACATCATGGGCGATCAGACGATCAACGCCGTCTCCGGCGTGGATATGACGATTCGCCGCGGCGAGTATGTCGCGATCATGGGCCCCTCGGGCTCGGGTAAGTCGACCTTGATGAACCTGATCGGCTGCCTGGATTCGCCCTCCGAGGGCCAATACTACATCAACGGCAATTTGGCTTCGGCCATGAGCGACGATGACCTGGCCCGCATCCGGAACAAAGAGATCGGCTTCGTATTCCAGACCTTCAACCTGCTGGCCCGCGCCACCGCGTTGCACAACGTCGAATTGCCGCTGATCTACGCGGGCATTCCTACCGAACAACGCCAGCAGATGGCGCAAGAACGCTTGCGGCAAGTGGACTTGGCCCAACGCATGCACCACAAGCCGAACGAGCTCTCGGGCGGCCAACGCCAGCGCGTCGCCATTGCTCGCGCCCTCGTGAATAACCCCTCGATCCTGCTCGCCGACGAACCCACCGGCGCGCTTGACTCGGCCACGGGCGTCGAAATCATGGGCCTCTTCGACCGGCTGCATCAGCAAGGCAACACCATCATCCTCGTCACCCACGAGCATGACATCGCCATGCACGCCCACCGCGTGATTTACATCCGCGACGGCAAGATCGAAAGAGACGACAAGGTCAAATAGATCTTTCGCGCATCCAACATCACATGACTGGATATAACGCCCTGCGAGACGGGGCAGCACGTTTGCGGCTGGATCGAGGTCTGATTCGCGCCACCGGCGAGGATCGGGCTCGCCTGCTGCATGCCATGAGCACCAACCAGGTGGAGGCCCTGACGCCCGGCGAGTGCGCCCATACTTTCTTCTTGAACGCCCAAGGCCGCATTCTGGCCGATGCCTGGGTGGCTTGCTTTGCCGATTCGCTGCTGCTCGACATGGAGCCTTCGACAAAGGACAAGCTGCTCGCGCACCTCGACAAATTCATCATTGCCGACGACGTGGTACTGGAAGAGGTGCGGTTGGCGGTGATTGCGGTGGAGGGTCCACTCGCGGAGCCATTGCCGGGCAGCTTTCCGATTTCGGCTGTCGGCGGCAAGGGCTTACGGGTTTACACCGAAGAGCCGGAAGCGGTTTGGGCATCGCTCGCCGCGCTACAGGAGGCTACGGCTGAAGATCTTGAATTGGTCCGGCTCGAGAACGGCCATCCGCGCTATGGCGTCGACATTCTTGAGACCCATTTGGTGCAGGAGACCGGGCAGATGGCCTCGGTGAGCTTCACGAAGGGCTGTTATCTGGGGCAGGAGATCGTGGAAAGGGTGCGGTCGCGCGGCGCGGTCCACAAGCACTTACGAGCCTTCCGCATCGACGGACCAGCGGTAGTCGGCGAACTGTTCTCGGGTGAGACCAAGGCGGGGGTTCTGACGAGTGCGGTGCATTCGCCGAAGTTGGGGCGGGTGGTGGCGTTAGGCTATATCAATACGCTGTACGCGAAGGGCGATCGGCCATTGCATTTAGCGAATGGCACGATTGTCACTTTGGTACCTGCCATTTGAGCCCGCCCGCGTAAGCGGCGGGTCAATTCGGGCCTTTCGCCCTGCCTGAGTAAATAGAATAAACTCCATGCACGACGCCGAGCGCTTAGATGAGTTTATCCGCGCGGCCAAGAAGCAAGGTGCTTGGTCGCCGGCGAAACTACCGAATCACCCGAATCTCGATCCCCAAGTCAGGGAGCTTGCCCCATGCGCGGTCGGAGGTGAGCACCGGGAGCCGAAGATGGCGGGCTGTGGCGAGGCAGATGCGATCACCGAGGGCCAAGCCGTGGCTCTTGGCAAACGGGCTCAAGTCGGCGGATTCTTCGGCCAAACGCTGGTCCCAGACGACGACCTTCAGGTCGAGGCTGCCTAGGGTAGATACTGCCAAGTCCCGGCTGACTCCCGCTCGCATTTGGCGGGCAAGGACCTCGGAATAGTTAACAGCCGAGATGATTGCCTCGCCTTCCATAGCCTCGGCGACGACTTCGTGGCCGGCCTCGGTGAACAGGACGGCCAGGATTGCCGAAGCGTCGAAGACGTGCGACTTCAATCCCGCAGCGCCTCTTCACGCCGCTCGGCCAGGAAGCTATCGACGATACTATCTGTCGGCTTGTAGGCCTGCATGGCCGTTTGCGCTTTGCGCAACGCTACCAAGCGTGTGGTGATGCGGATTTCGCCATCTTCCAGGCGCACTAAAACGTCTGACCCCTCGCCTAAGCCGAGTTCGGTCCGGAAACGCTGCGGCAACAGCAGCCTTCCCGCACGATCTATTTTCGCTGCTATCATGCCTTCCCAGATTAGACTAGGAATGGGAGATTGTCAATTCATTCGTATGTGCGCTTCTCGCCCGCAAACCAGTCAAAATGGGATACGGAACTTGAACATTCATTTTTCGACCGGTCCCCAATCGGACGGTCGGCTTGGCTTCCCCGTGATAGTCCGAGCCGCCGGTGACGGATAAGCTCAGCAGACGGGCGAGACCCAGGTAGCGGGCGGCCGTGGCGGAGTCATGGTCCGAGTGGTAGACCTCTAAACCCATGAGCCCAAGGTCTTTCAGCCGGGAAAAGATGGGCTCTTCGTCGGGTATGGCCAGACCCAGACGCACCGGGTGAGCGAGCACTGGTACCCCGCCCGAGGACCGGACCTGGGCCAAAGCGTCTTCGATCGAAGGCTCATCCATGGGCACGAATGCTGGAGCATCGTCGCTCAGGTAGCGGGCGAAGGCCTCGTCGATCGACGCCACGTGGCCTTGGTCGCGCAGGAGGCGGGCAAAATGCACCCTCCCCGTGATTGACCGTCCCAACCCCTCAACCGCCTCCAGGGTGACGTCGAAGTGGAGGTCCTGCAGTTTGCGCACCATGCGGTGATTGCGCTCGCGGCGAGCGGCTTGGACCCGGGCGAGCCAGGCGTCGAAAGACGATGGCGGGGAGTGCTCCAGGAAATAGGCCAACAAGTGGGTGGAGCGACCGGACTTTTCGCGCAGCCGCGTCGAGATCTCAATGCCGCAAACGAGCTCCAAGTCGGCCTCCCGGGCGGGCTCGACCGCGACGCGGTAGCCTTCCAGCGTGTCGTGGTCCGTAATCGCGATGGCCCGCAGGCCCGCCAGGCGCGCCTTTTTGATCAATTCAGCCGGGGAGTCGGTGCCGTCGGAGTAATTCGTGTGGGTATGGAGGTCAATCAAATCGTTAAGATGAAATGAATGCGGCTGGCGGCTCTGATCTTTTTACTTCTCCTGATTTCGAGCTGCGCGCGGAAGACGGAGGACGATTTTCTCGTCTTTGAAGAAGACTATTTCAATGGGTTGCTGGCCTTTCGGCCCACGCTGGGCACGCTGAGCGGGGCCCACGTTTACGACGACTGGGTGGAGGACTTGAGCCGGGCGCGAATTGACGCGCGAATTGAGGAAGTGCGGGCGCAAGCGGCACGGCTGGCCGCGCTGCGGGAGCAGCCGCTCCCGGCCGAAGAGGCGATCGACGCGGAAATCCTGCAGGGGCGGCTGGCGGCCGAGCTCTTTGAGCACACCGAAGAGCGGGACTGGGAGACCAACCCGATGTACTACGTCTCGAAGCCCGCCCACGGCGTCGATTCGCTTTTGAAACGCGAGTTCGCCCCCGGCCGGGAGCGAATTCCGGCGATCGTCACCCGGATGCGCGCCGTGCCGCGGATGATCGAAGCGATGAAGGCCAATGTCCGTCAGCCGCCGCGCGAGTTTACCGAGGTGGCATTGCGGATGGCACAAGGCTCCATCGGCTACTTTCGCGATATCGTCCCGCACTGGGCTGCGTTCGGGACGGTAGAAGAGCGCGAAGGGGTTGCAAAGGCCGCTCTGGCTGCGCAACTGGCGATGGAAGACGCGGCGCGGTGGCTAGAGCGAGACCTGCTGCCGCGCTCGCATGGCCAGTTCGCTTTGGGCGAGCACCGCTTTCTACGCAAATTACGCCTCGACGAAATGATCGGCCTGCCGCTCGACCAGCTGCGTCAAAGGGGCGAAGCTGCCCTGGCGCGGGATCAGTCGCGGTTTCGGGAGCTCACCGGAGCAGAGTCGATCCGCGAAGGTATGCGCCGCCTCGGCGAGGACTATCCGCGCGAAAGCGACCTTTTGCGCGCCACCCGGGCGAGCCTGGAGCGCACGCGGAAGTTCGTCGTCGAGCGGCAAGTGGTGAGTCTGCCCCGCAATACGCTACCCACCGTGGCGGAGACGCCGCCCTTCGCCCGCGCCGTCAGTTTCGCCGCGATGGAAGCCCCGGGCGCCTTTGAAACTCGGGCCACCGAAGCCTTCTACTATGTGACGCCCCCCGAACGCGATTGGCCCTGGGTCCGCCGTCAGCAGCACCTGCGGCTCTTCAACCGGCCGGTGCTCGACCTGATTTCCATTCATGAAGCGTTTCCGGGCCACTATGTCCACGCGCTCTATGCGGAGCGATTTCCGACCAAAACCCGCAAGCTGGTGGCGACGGCCTCCACGCTCGAAGGCTGGGCGCACTACGCGGAACAGATGATGATGGAAGAAGGTTACGGGCAGGGGGATCCGCGTCTCGAATTAGCTCAACTTAGCGAAGCTCTTTTGCGCGACTGCCGGCATGTGGCAAGCATCAAAATGCATACGGAAGGGTGGACGGTGGACCGGGCGGCCGCGTTCTTCGAAGAGCAAGCAGGCCTGGAGCCGGCTATCGCGCACGAAGAAGCACTCCGGGGCACTTACAATTCCACCTATCTCTATTACACAATGGGTAAGCTGATGATTTACGAATTACGGCGGGACTTCCAGCGGGAACGGGGACCCAATTACACGCTGCGCAGTTTTCATGACACCTTTGTCCGCCAAGGTGGCATTCCCATCCCCCTCATCCGTAAGATCCTGCTCGCGCACCCCACGGAGGCTCGATGACCTTGATTGCTGAAGCGACTACGGCCGTGCTGGCGTTGTTGGACCAGGAATGTCCCCGCGAGAAATTCCCTTACGCGCAGTTCCTGGCTTACCAGGCTGATGACTTTACGAGTCCGATGGAAGAGGGCTTGTCGCTTTACTTGTTCAAAGTCGACATTACGGAGGATGCGCGCCAAGGCAGCACGCTCTGCGTGGCCTACTTACTCACCGCCTGGAGCCCGGACCCGCTCCGCCAGCAGGAGTTACTCGGCTTTGCCTTGCGCACGGTGCAACGGAGCTCGGGCCTCGCACAAAACTTACGGCTCGAAGTGTTGCCACTTACCATTGCTGACCTGTCGGCCGTCTGGAGCATGGCCCGGGCGGGCGGACAGCCCTCCGTCGCGGCGATGGTGCGGGCGATGCTCTAGGCGGGTCTAGGCGCGGGGCGTGAAGTAGCCTTTGCGGGTGCGGACCAGGAGTTCCTTGCGGCCTTTGATTTTGATCTCCACCTGATGATACAAGCCATCGAGCTTGAGCGGCTCAGGCCGGTAGAGAAGGGCGTACTGCGAGCGGAGTTCATTGGCGATGTTCTCAAAGGACTGAGTCAGGTCAGTGGCTTTGAATGGGAAAAACGTGACGCCACCGGTTTCCTGCGAAAGATACTTGAGCACTTTGTCGCCGTCGGTGGGGATGCGGGTGATGTTGGTAGAGATGGTGTAGAGCACCACGTCGGCCTTCTGGGCCATCTCAAGGGCCTGATCTCGCGTATAGCGACTGGCGTTGTCCTCGCCATCGCTTAATAGCACCAGCGCGCGGCGGAACTTATACATGGGCTGATCCTGCATCAGCTTGTCGCGGCAGGCGAAGTAGATGGCGTCGTAGAGGGCAGTGCCGCCGCCGGGGCGCATGCCGCGGATGGCGGTTTCGAGCTTGATGACGTCATCGGTAAGGTCAGCGAGCAGTTGGGCGGAGTTGTCGAAGCCGACGACGATGGCGCGGTCGGTCTTGGGGCGGATGACACTTTTGACGAATTCGCTGGCGGCTTCCTGTTGGAACTTGAAACGGTCACGGATGGAGTTACTGGTGTCGACGACGATGGCGAGGCGCAGGGGCAAGTTGTTTTCGGCGACGAACTCGAGGATGGTCTGCTTCTTTTTGCTCTCGACCACCTCGAAGTCAGTCTGGGTGAGGTCGGTGACGAAGCGGCCCTTCTTGTCCGTAACGGTCATGAGGAAGTTGGCGCGAAAGACTTCGACGGTGATGCGGCTCGGGTCAAGGGGCGTTTGGGCGGCTAGGAGGAGGGTGCAAGCCGCCACGGCCAAAATCTTTTTCATACGTTCTTATTATGGCGGTAGGCGGCGCCAAGAGAAAGGGCTAGATGGGGCGCCGGGCGCCGAAGGCGGCGATGACGCCGAGCGAGAAGGTGTTCTGCGCGCGGCCCGTGCCGAAGCCGCGGCCGCTATCGAAGAAGCCTTGGGTCGACCAATCGCGCCGGAACTCGGGGCGGATGTACCAGCCGGGGGCCACCTTGTAGTCGCCGGTGAGGGTGAACTCCTGCAGGTTCTGCGCTACGCCGGTGATGAAACCGTCGCCGTCCCGGTAGTATTCCCAGCGCGGACTCAAGTTGAACTTGGGGTGGAGGACGAAGCGGCCGGCGACGCCTACGCCGCCGAACTTATCGGAGCCACTGCCGTTCGCCCGGCCGTTGGAGCCGATGTCGACGTTGACGTAGAAGTTGGCCTTGGGGTTGGGATTGATCAACAGCACCGAGTCCCAGAAGTTGCGTTTGCCGCGGGAGGTGTCGTAGTTTTCGGCACCGACATAGTAGGCGTTGGCCCAGGTGATCTTTTCGAAAGTAAGTGCGCCGGTTAAGCCGACGGTTTTCGCGCTGTTATTGTCCCTTTCATTATTCCAACCATTCACTAACTGCGCACCAGCGGTGAAATGTTTTCCGACGGGAGCGGTGGCGCGGACGCCGAAGTGATAGTAGGGTCCGTTGTTGTATAAGTAAGCGCGCGAGTAATTCCAGTTGAGATGGGTTTCGGTAACTTCGGCACCGGCGGCGGTGTAGAACTTACCGAAATCGATCTGGAAACCATTGTCCTTTTTGGGCTTCAAACTAACGTAGGCCTGAAGCAGATTCGCGAGGCCATCGCCGGTGCGGACCTCAGCAGGCGAGGAGACATAGAAGGCCTTGACGGTGGTGCCGGCGGCAAAGTCTACGCGAAAGCCCACCGGCTCGGGGGCCATTTCGACGGATAACAAAGCCAGGTTGAGATCGGGCCGGCCGGAGCGCACATCGAAGGCGCGGCCGAAGTTGCGCTTGAATAGGGGCCGGTTGGTGTTGCCCGACAAATAGGCGTCGAAGACAAAGCCAAACTTCACCTTGCCCACGGCCCAAGGGTCCTTGGCGGGAGGCTCCGCCGGGGTCGTCGCCGCGGCGGGCGCTGGGGCGGGCGTTTGGGCCCACATCGTCACCCCAGCTAGTAGCACTGAGGCTAATGTTGTGCCCGTCATTCTCAAGAGTAAATTCAACTTCAATCTCCCTGTCATCGCTCGAGTTGTTTTCTAGCCGGACTAACGGCCTGATTCGTAAAGGTTACCGTGTAATGAACAATTCAATCCAATTGAATAATTAAATGAACCCCATAGCGCCCCTACCCCCGCCCGACACTACGCGTCTGAAATAAACCACATCGAATCTTGACCAAAATGCTATTTGGCAGACTTCAGTGCCGAAAAAAACATCGGCGTTATTCGTAGCGCAAGGCTTCAGTGGGGCTTAACGCCGCCGCGCGCTGCGCCGGCAGGTAGCCAAAGGTAAGGCCAACGACAAAGGAAACCAGGAACGAAACCGCCACGGAGATCCAGGAGATTTGGATCTCCAGGCCCTCGGCGAATTGGCGGCCGATGAGCGGAATGGCCAATCCAATCAGCATCCCGAGCACACCGCCCGCGACGCTCAGGATGGTGGCTTCGGCCAGAAACTGGAGCATCACCTCATTGCGCGACGCCCCAATGGCCATGCGCAGCCCCACCTCGCGGGTACGCTCCGTCACCGTTACCAGCATGATATTCATGATGCCGATGCCGGAGATGACGAGCGCAATGGCCGCCACCAGAATCAACACCAGCGTCAGCAAGGTGCCGATCTGCTGGGCCGTTTCAAGAATGGAGCCCAGATTGTCGACAAAGTAGCGCGCCCCGGGCCGGTGCCGGCTCTCGAGAAGGCGACGGACCTCGGCGGTTAAAGGAACTACATCCTGCGCGCGGCGGGCCTGGATGTAGACCGGGTCAATCCGCTCGACCCGTACGAAGTACTTGAGCACGGTGATCGGAATGAGCACCGTGCGCTCGCCCAATTCGCTAAGCCCGAAGGTGGAGGTGCGCTCCTTGAAGGTGCCGATGACGGTGAACTGGAAGCCCTTCAGCTTGAGCACCTGGCCAATGGCGGACGCTTGGCTGCCATACAGGTCCCGCGCGAGCTTCTCGGTCAGCAGGGCAACCTTGGCCCGGCCCGTAACTTCGCTGGCCTCCATGAAGCGGCCCGCCAGCAAGGCGACATTGCGCACGCGCGGATAGAATTCATCGGAGCCCTGGACGGCGAGTTCCTGGGACTTGCCATTGACGGTGATAAAGTCGTTCGAAGACATGACAGCCGTGGCGGCGACGATCTTCTCTGATAATCGCGTGCGAATAGCTTCGACGTCGGCGAGATTCACAAAGTCGTTCTGCACCTGGTCAGCTTCGCGGGAGCCGGCTTCGTAGTAGGCCCAGACCACGTTCGACCCGATGCCGCGAATCTTTTCGAGGATGAGCTCAGTGCTGGTGAGCGAGATGGTGACCACCAGGATCACGCTCGCGTTGCCAATCACCAACCCCAAAGCCGTCAGCGCCGAGCGCAATTTATTCGCGGCTAGGGCCCGCAGGCTGACCGCTAACACTTCCCGCACTTGCATTCCCTTCCAGCGTAGCGAATGTCCGAAACTAAAGGAGAGATGCCAAATGCCCGTTTGATTGAAGCCCGCTCGCTGAGCCCCGAAATTAAGCACTTCTTCTTCGAGGTGCCAGAGGTGGACCAGCTCCCCTTCGAGGCTGGGCAGTTTGTCTCCTTCACTGAGTCGATCCGCGGCAAGCAAGTCACCCGAGCCTATTCGATCGCTTCGGCGCCGGGCGGCAATCGCTTTGAGTTGTGCCTCAACGTGGTGCCGGAGGGCTATTTCTCGCCGTATTTGTTTACTATGGAGCCGGGCGCCGAGGTGCCGATGCAAGGTCCGCTGGGGACGTTTGTGCTGCGGCCGCCCGTGCGTGAAACGATCATGGTGGCCACCGGCACGGGCATCTCGCCTTTTCGAGGGATGCTGGCGGAAGGCTTGGCGAAGCACCCGGAGCAGCGGTTCAAGCTGATCTTCGGCGCGCGGCATGGGCATGGGCTGGTGTTCGCTGATGAGTTCCGCGCGTGGGAGCGGGAGTACGGCAACTTCCGCTTCGTGCCGACGTTAACGCGACCGGACGCCGATTGGCTGGGACACACGACGCGGGTGCAGCCGTTGGTGCTGGAGGCCGTAGGCGAGCGGCGGGACCTCGATATTTACGTCTGCGGCTTGAAGGCCATGGTGGATGACGTACGGGCGATCCTGAAAGCGCGTGGCTTTGACCGCAAGCAGATTATCAGCGAGAAGTACGACTAGCGGACTCTGCCAAGTCGCGCGATTCCGAACGCGCCATGGCACCGAGCCTATGAAAAAATGAAAGCATCGAGGGGATGCCTAAGCAATCGGCAGCCGCAGACGTCCCATCAGGTTTGCGTAGCGTGGATCAGAACGAAAGTGGTCGAAACACGCGCAGCGCACCTCCACCACCCTTACAGACCGGGCTTGGTAAGCGTTCTCCAGCCATAGAAAGGTCGAGTCCGCGTCACCCAGGCCGGCGTGAATCATCGCGAAATCCACCGGCGTGACGTATTGTTCCTGAGACAGCTTCGTAACTTGCCCGAGCATTGCAAGAGCCTTCTGTTTTTCACCCGCGCGACCGTGGACAAATCCAAGCAGGGCGGGAAACAGCGAGCCGCGGCTCATTCCGACGGCTTTGGTCAGGGACGCGACGGACTGTGGAAAATCGCGTTTGCCCGCATAGGCCATCCCTTGCCACCACAGTGCGGTGACAAAGCTCGGGTCAAGCTCGAGCGCCTGTTGACTGGCTCGGATCGATTCATCGTAACGGCGGGCGCGATAGAAAACCATGGCGCGGACGTTGACGCTGGCGGCGGACACTGGATCGAGTTCCACGGCTCGCGCCGATTCCGCGATGGCTTCCTCAAATTTTCCGCGCCGGGTGAGACACTCGGCGCGCCACGAACGCGCCCGCAGGTGGCTGGGGTTCAATTGCAGTGCCCGCTGAAACTCAGCTTCCGCGCCCGCAAAATCCCAGTCATATCCTTGTTTCACATCGGCCAAAGCGTTGTGGGCGCTAGCGTTCGACGAGTCCAGTTCCAAAGCTCTTTGAGCGTGAAGCCGTGCCTCCGGGTACGTTTCACCGGACGGACGGAGCCCGAAAATTCCTGAAAAACACAGCGCTTCAGCCAGACCCGCATGGCATTCGGCCGAAGCGGGATCCATTTCCAGGGCCTGCTTGAAATACGCAACGCTCTTGCCCATACCCGAAATTCCTTTTTGGAGAAAGAAATTACCTTTCAGGTACGCATTATGAGCTTCCGGATGAACTTGCCGGGTCCGCGAAAGGCTGGCTTGCTCCGGCGGCGTCAGTTTGATCTTAATTTGGGCCGCGACCGCCCGCGCGACTTCCGCCTGCAGCACCAGCACGTCTGATAGATCTCGCTCATACTTCTCCGACCACAAGTGCCGGTCGTCCTGCGCACGGATCAATTGCGCAGTGATCCGCACCTTTTGACCCGCCTGGAGAACTGTGCCTTCGAGAATCGCGTCCACATTCAACTGCCGCGCGATTTCAGGGAGCGACTTGCGGGTGCCGCCTTTGTATTGCATCACGGAAGTGCGCGAGATGACTCGCAGAGAACCGATGCGGGCAATCTCGCCAATCAGCTCATCCGTCAAGCCGTCCGAAAAGTAATCCTGCGCCGGATCGCCTGAAAGGTTCTCCAGCGGCAAGACGGCGATCGACTCGATCGGTCTCGACCGGGACTTCTGGAAGGAGTACACCGCCGCCGTGATAGCCGCCAATCCTGCACCAGCCAGCAAAGTGCGCCGGGCAGTTGTTGGCTTAGTTGGGAGGGGGACGGTGGGCGAAACCGGCCGCTCGATTCTTCCGGCATCCACGTTTAGAAGGAAACGGTATCCGCGTTGGGGCAGGGTCTCAATGAAGGTGGGATTATCGGCGTCGTCGCCTAACGCCTCGCGTACTCGCGCGATGGCTTTGTTGAGGCCTCGATCAAAATCTCCGGCCGAATCCCCCGGCCAGAGCCGCTTCTGCAGTTCCTCCCGCGTCACAACTTCACCCGGACGTGCGATCAGTACGAGCAGGGCCTGGAAGGGTTGTTCCTGTAATTTGATCCGGACGCCTTGCTTACGCAACTCTCCCGACGCTAAATCGACTTCGAAAACTCCGAACCGGATGGGTGTTTGCACGTAGAAGCCTATGAATACCCGCCCCAATCATACCTCGGGTCTAGATTTGTCGCGCCGCAACGGCATCGAATGATTTGATTCTAAGGATGTTATTCGGGAACACGGTCGCCGCCTGGAAAGAATGCGCCCGCCATTGAATACCCAGCGCATCAGGATCTATCGTGCCATGTGACCAAAGGAGGTCTCTTAAATGAAACGATCCATTTCTCTGATCCTGGCGACGATTTGCACTTGCGCGACGCTCCCGGCCCAGGGCATTCTTAATTCGATCAGCGCTCCCGACAAAGCCGTAGCGGTGGTCAACCAGACCCTGGCAGGCACTTGGCTGATGGAACTGCGACGCGCGGGCGCTCCGGCCACGCAACCTCCGACGCTCAACCTCATCACTTTCCAGCCGGATGGTACAGCCGTCGCAACCAACGCAGATGGCACACAGGCATCGAACCATGGCGTTTGGGCCCGGGTTGGTGATCGGCGGTTCTTGCAAACCATGTACCTCTTCAATTTCGATACAGCCCGGGCGTTGACTACGGTCGGCAAGATCCGAATCAATGTACTGATAAGTGCGGACGGCCAGACGGTGAAGGGCACCACGGAAGTAGTCATCATGGACCCGACGGGCCGAGTACTGAACACGATTCCAGGAGGCACCTACACAGGTGTTCGGCTCAGCCCGGAGATTCCGGCGGACTTTTACGACTTCCAGAAGGTGCAGTAGAAGCACCAGTGGAACTGCCGGGGCCGGAACGAGTGGTCGAAGCGTTCCGGCACAACCCGTCAACCCTGACGCTTACTTTTGTCATCATCAATCGCGCAGGGTTGGTGCGCCTAGGGGACGGTGCGCCTAGGGGAGAGGTGCGCCTAGGGGACAGTCTGGTGGGGTGCGCGACGGGGTGAGACAGAAGAGTTTGGGGACAGTTGCCGTTCGCCGAAAAAGTGTGGACGAACGGGAGTGGATGGT
>ENA-ORBV01009165-ORBV01009165.1-microbial-mat-metagenome-genome-assembly--contig:-NODE-9165-length-16367-cov-4.327808_pt1 | contig 16367 bp, 11 predicted proteins | sample MGYA00237777_ERZ505514 | MGnify/ENA primary metagenome ERZ505514 (study PRJEB26160, sample SAMN06269048) | microbial mat metagenome | isolation source: Oligotrophic lake microbial mat | place... | reverse complement strand
AGGCGCAGCTCGACCGCTTCATGTTCAAGCTCAACGTGCCCTTCCTCAATCGCGCCGAGCTCAACGAAATGGTCCGCCGCACCACCCTCGGCGGCGGCGCGAGCGTGCCGAAGATCATGGACGGCCCGCGCATTCTCGAGCTGCGCGCGGTCCTGGAAAAGGTGGTCGTCGCCGATCCCATCCGCGACTACGCCGTGCGCCTCGTCCTCGCCACGCATCCCGATGCCGTGGAATCCGGCGCGTCCGTTAAGCGTTTCGTGAAGTGGGGCGCGAGCCCGCGCGCCGTCCAGGCCCTCATCCGGGCCTCGCGAGTTCGCGCGCTCGCCGAAGGACGGGCGCACGTGGCCTTTGAAGACGTGCGCCATTTCGTACCCGAAGTGCTCGGTCACCGCGTGCTGCTCAACTACGACGGCCTCGCCGAAAATGTCAGCGTTCCCGCGCTCGTCACGGAGGCAGGCAAGGCTGTGTCCGAGGAAGCCGCGGCGTGAACGAGACTGCGCCGCAGGTGACTTCGCTGCTCACCAACCGGGACCTTGATCGGCTCGGGCGGCTGCGGCTCAACGTCTCGCGGCGCTTCACCAATCGCGCCCGCGGCGAGCATCTCGCGGCGAAAGGCGGCGCGAGCACGGAGTTTTGCGACTACCGCGATTACACGCCCGGCGACGATGTGCGCTTCGTGGATTGGAATATCTTCGCGCGCATCCAGCGGCCTTATCTCAAGCAGTTTCACCACGAGGAAGACCTGCACGTCGCGCTGCTCGTCGATGCTTCGCGCTCCATGCTCTTCGAAGGCAAACTCGCGCTCGCGCAGAAGCTGGCCGCCGCGATCGGCGTGCTCGGGCTGCGCGGTGGAGAGAAAGTGAGCGCCTGCGCCCTGGGCGAAGCAGACCGGTTGGCACCAAGCCGCGGCCGCAGCGCGCAGGGCAAGTTGTTCAGCTTTCTCGAGCGCATCACCGGCGGCGGCGCCGCGCCGGTCGAGCGCGGCATCGAGTCGTTTCTACGCCAGCACCAGGGGCGGGGCGTCGCGGTCGTGATCAGCGATTTCCTCACCGACGGCGATCTGCGCCGCGCCTTCAGCCTGCTCCACAATGCCGGGCTGGAAATTTTCGCCGTGCAGATCCTCGGCCCGAGCGAACTCGACCCCGACCTCGCCGGCGACCTGCGCTTCGTCGATTGCGAAACCACCGGGCACCTCGACATCTCGGCTGCGGGCGATCTGCTCGCGCTCTACCACGAATACCGGCTCGCGCATGAAGCCCGCCTCACCGCGCTCTGCCAGCAGCGCTCGGGAAAATTTCTCCCAGTCTCCAGCGCCACGCCCTTCGAGCACGTGCTCTTCGACCTCATGCGCCGCAAGGGCTGGATCGTTTAGGCCACCATGATTCCGGCCTTCAGCTCCCTCGCCAGTGCGTGGCTCTTCGCGCTGCTCGTGCCGCTGATCGCGTTCTATTTTCTCAAGCTCAAGCGCCCGCGCGTGGAAATCCCGTCGCTCGCCTTGTGGCGGCAAGTGCTGAGCGACCAGCGCGTCAACGCGCCCTTCCAGCGCTTCAAACGCAACCTACTGCTCTTCCTACAGGTGCTCATTTTGATCCTGCTCGTGCTCGCCGCGATGCAGCCCTTCCTCCGACGCGAAGCCTCACGGGCCCAGCGTTTCCCGGTGCTGGTCGATCTCTCGGCGAGCATGGCGGCGCGGGATCGCGAAGGCGGCAGCACCCGTCTGGACGAAGCGAAGAAACGCGTCCGCGAACTCATCGACGGCCTGCTGCCCGAACAGGAGATGTGTCTCGTGGCTTTCGGAAAATCCGCGCGGCGGCTCACGCCTTTCACCAACAACCAGCGCGACCTGCGCGCGGCGCTGGACGGTCTCGCCACCGAGGATGTGGCCAGCGATCTCGAGGAAGCACTGCAGCTCGCGCAGGCGCTGGGCCGCACGGCGATCTTCGAAAAGGTGCTGCTTTTCTCCGACGGCAACTTCCCCGCGAAGACGACCTTCGAGCTGCCTTTCCAGATCGATTTCCAAAAGATCGCACCCGGCGGTTCGAACTACGGCATCGTCGCGCTCAACGCCCGGCGCGCGCCCGGCGGGCAATGGCAGGTCTTCGTGCAACTGGCCGCTTCGGAAGGCGCCGAATCCACGACGGGCGTCATCGAACTGGCGCAACAAGGCACCGCCATCGCGCGGCAAATTGTGACCCTGACCGGCGGCGCCACGCCGCGGCTGGTCTTTGAACTCGCGGGCGGCCCCTCGGCCACCATCGAAGCGCGGCTCCAACTCACCGGCTTCGACTCGCTCGGCGCAGACAACTCCGCGTGGCTCACGCTCCCGGAAGCCCGGCGCCTCAATGTCTTCGTGCCCGAATCGCTCGCCGGTTATCGCCATGCGCTCTCGTCGATCGAGCAGCTCAATGTCTTTCCGCAGGAGGGCGCCGTGGAGCCGACCTCGTTCGACCTCGTGATCACCGATCGAGAGGCGGACCTCGCCCGGCCCGCGCGGGTCCGCTGCAGCATCGGCCTGGTGCCGGCCGATTTGAGCGCGCTCGTTTCGATTCAGCAGCAGAATGCGCAGGCCATCGACTGGCGCCGCGACTCGCCGCTGCTCCAGCACGTGAATCTGCGCGACGTCGTGCTCATGGATCAGCCAACGCGCAGAGGCGAAGCGACCGATGAACCATTCGCCACACTCGGCTACGAAGTGCTCGCGCAAGGCGAGCGCGGTCCGCTGCTGCTGGAGCGACGGCGCGGCGAAACGCTCGAAGTCGCGCTGCTCTTTCACACCGATCGCTCGACGCTGCCTTACCGCGTCGGGTTCCCGATCTTCGTTTCCAATCTCGTGCAGGCCGCGTGGCAGCAGACCGGGCTCGCCGAAGCCCGCGCCATCGCTACGGGCGTGCTGCCACCGCTTGCGGCCACGCCCGAGCGCAGCTTCAAGCTCGAAGGTCCAAACCTGCCCACTCGCGAAGCGCGCAGCGATGCCGAGGGCCAACTCACCGGCCTGCCCGTGCCCCGCGCCGGCGAATACACGCTCAAGGGCGACGACGGCTCCAACCGGCTGATCGGCGTCAGTCTGCTTTCGCCGCCGGAGACCGGTCTCGCCGCGGTCGATCGCATCGAATTCAACGACCAGCTCAGCGTGACCGCCGCGACCACCGTCGGCAAAAGCGACCGCTCGCTCTGGTGGCTGCTGGCCTTCATCGGCTTCGTCGCGCTGCTCGTCGAGTGGTGGTGGTTTCACCGACCGACGATCAGCCACGCGTGACTTTTCGCGGTTGGAGAATCCGCCGCGATCTCCCTACACTTCGCGTCCGATGACTCGGTTGCTCACGTTTTTCCCCGGCTGGCTGGTGCTCTGGCTCGTGCTCACCACTCCGCTCTCCGCGCTGGAAGTGCGCGAGACGATCTGGGGATTCGACGGCAAGGTGGTGCCGGGGCGCTTCAATCCGTTCTCGGTGCTCATCGAAAATCCCGCGAACACGGTCTTCGACGGAAAACTCGTCTTTGCGCCCAGCGATGGCGCGGGCAACAAACGCGGCGCGGAATACGTGCAGCCACTTTTCCTCGCGCCGCGCACCGTGCGCTGGGTGCAGTTCCACATCTTCATCGGCAACTATCCCGGCAGCTACGCGCTCATCTGGGGCCGCGGCCCGAAGGCCCGCTACGATCTGCCCTCGACCCCAAACCTCGGACCGCCTTCGTGCGTCTGGTTGCGCGATGCGGACAATGCCTTCAGTGCCGTGGGCGCGATGAAATCATTCCCGGACGTGCTCTTCCCAACCACGGTCGCGGCCACCGATGCGCTCGACGCCGTGGTGCTCGATCACGTGCCCAACTGGGAACCGACGCGCCGCGAGGCCTTCCGCCTGTGGCTCGAACGCGGCGGCACCGTCCACCTGCTCACCGGCACGAATGGCGAATATCCGACGTTCGCCGACGACCTCGCGGCCCTGAACTCCGCGCAGGAGCAGACGCGCGTCGGTGCCGGACAAGTCGTGCGGCACACGATCGCGCCGCGAGAAATGCGCGAGCCGTATCTGGCCGAGCGCGGCTTTCCCCCGCGCACGCTGAAGCAGACGCAGGGACCGGTCGTCTACGATCTCGAATCCACGCTTTTCCGCCGACTCTCGTCGCTCACGCGACCGAACATTAATTGGACCGCGATCCACCTCCTCGCCATCGCTTACATCGGCGTGATCGGGCCGTTGCATTTTCGCTATCGGCGCCGGCTCGACTACCGCGTTTCCATCGCGGCATTTCTCGGCGTCGTCGTGCTTTTCGGCACCGCCTTTGCCCTCATCGGGCGGCGCGGCTACGGGGAAAATCAGACCGCACATTCGCTGAGCATCGCTCGTGTGCTCGGCGGCGGACGCTGCGATGTGACCCAGTGGACGAACGCCTTTGTCACCGACGGCGCGATCTACACGCTCACGCACAACGCCGCGGCGAATCTTTACACCACCGACAACAGCCTCGAGAGCGGCGGAGGCCAGATCCTGAACGGCAAAGACGGCCGCCTTCTCCTCGACATCCCGCTCTACTCCTCGCGCGCCTTTTTGCACCGCGCGGTGATGCTGGCCGACGATCCCGGCGTGACCGTCCAGAAGTGGGACGAGAGCAACGCCCGCCGCGAACTGCGGCTGAAGCCCGGCCCCGGTTTTCCCAAGGACTTCGCGGATGCGCGCATCGTCTTCGGCGACCGCATCTACGACCTCACGTGGGCGGCCGGCACGCTGCTCGTAAAGAACCCGGGAGGGCAGGCGATCAACGAGGTCTTCTCCAAGGCAAATATCCAATCGCTGACCTACCAAAACCAAGGCCGCGACTTGCAGCAGCAGCACCGCGAGATGATGCCGCTACTGGCGGCCAGCTTCCTCAACCCGCCGGAAATCTTTCACCAAAACATCTCCAATCCACGCCCCGCCAAGGACCGCGCGCTGCTCATGTATGTCGCCGCGGCGCCATCGTCGTTCAGCCTGCAGGGCAAAGGCTTCAGCCGCGAATCCGGCTGGGTGCTCTACGTGCAGGACCTCTTCAAACCCTAACCACCACCGCCTTTCGCATGGACCCTGAAATCGTCATCGACATCCGCGACCTCACGCATCGCTACAAGACGCACCAGGCGCTCGGTGGCGTCAGCTTCACCGTGCAGCGGCAGTCGATCCACGGCTTCGTCGGCCCGAACGGCGCGGGCAAAACGACGACGCTGAAAGTGCTCGCGACCCTGCTCAAGCCGCAGCGCGGTGACGTCTCCGTCTTCGGCCACGACATCGTGCGCGATTGCAAAGCCGTGCGCCGGAAGATCGGTTTCATGCCGGATCACTTCTCGATGTATCGGCAGATGACCGTGTTCGAGTATCTCGATTTCTTCGGCGCGGCCTACGGCATCGGGCTGGCGCAGCGCGACAAGATCATCGGCGACGTGCTTGCGCTCACCGACATGGCGGGCCGCAAGGACGACCTGATCAACGGCCTCTCGCGCGGCATGCAGCAACGCGTCTCGCTGGCGCGCGTGCTCGTCCACGATCCCGATCTCCTCCTGCTCGATGAACCGGCCAGCGGCCTCGATCCGCGGGCGCGCATCGAGCTCATGGAGATCCTCGAGGAGCTGCGGCGGCTGGGAAAAACCATCTTCATCAGCTCCCACATCCTCAGCGAACTCGCGACGCTTTGCGACCACGTGACGATCCTCGATCGCGGCCAGGTGAAATACACCGGCACGATGCGCGGCCTGATCACGAGCAGCGACGGCGACCTCGCGACTTACCAGCTCACCCTCGCCGCCGAACACCCGGCGACGAGCGACTCACTCGCCAAGCTGCCCGGCATGCAACGCGTCACGCCACCGCTGCCGAACGAAGCGCGCTACACGCTCACCTTTGACCGCACGCAACTCGCGCTGAACACCATCCTGCAAACGACGATCGCGTCCGGCGGCCAAGTCGTGAGCTTCGCCGAGGACGTGAAGCACCTGAACCAAGCCTTCATGGATCTCACCGAACCGGGAGTCAGAAGTGACCAATGACCCATGGAAAATGACCAATCGCTCCCCCGCGTGACGCGCGTCGTTCGGGAAGCATTGGTCATTGGTCATTCTCCATTGGTCATTTCCCCATGAACTTCCCGCTGCTCGCCCTTTTCACCCGCTCGCTGCGAGAAGACGCCCGCGGCGCCGCGACGTACTGGGCGCGGGCCGCGCTTGCCACGTTCATCCTGCTCGTGCTCGCGGGCATGGCCGCCACCAAGTCGTGGATCGGTGCGCCCGGGAAGAACTTCTTCATCGGCATCGTCTCGCTCCAGGCCATCTCGATCACGCTCGTGGGCCTGAGTTATTTCGGCTCGGCGATCACCGAGGAAAAGGAGGAACAGACGCTCGGGCTGCTGCGCATGACGGACCTGAACCCGCTCTCCATCCTCCTCGGCAAATCCACGAGCCGGCTCGGTGGCGCGCTGCTCCTGCTCGCGGCACAGTTTCCGTTCACGATCTTCGCCGTCACCCTCGGCGGCGTCTCCCTCGGGCAAATCACCGCGACCTATTGCACGCTCGGCGCCTACACCTTCCTGCTCTGCAATGTCGCCCTGCTCGGCTCCGTGATCGCGCGGCGCACGGCGGGAGCGAGCACCTTCACCTTGCTCGTCATGGGCACGCTGCTCGCCGCCGGGCCGCTCCTCGGCGCGTGGAATCAACGCCTGCTTCAGCACGGAGTGGATCTCGGCCTCAAACCGCTGGCCGACACTTTGTGGAAAGCCTCGCCACTGGCCCGCCTCATCGAAATCCTCGGCACGGGATTTTCCGGATCGCCCGCGGGCTGGCAGGTCGCCAGCAATCTCGCGCTCGGCGTCGTATTTTTCATGGCTGCCTGGGCCGCGTTCGGGCGCTTTTGCGACCGCGTGCCGGTCGAAGGCGGCAGCGCTGTTGCCTCGAAGAAAATGCTGGGCCTGTCGCTCCGCCGACCTCCTCGCCCACAGGCTTACGCACTCATTTGGAAGGACTTCTATTTCCTCGGCGGCGGGCGTCTCGGGTTGATCGTTCGGATCGTCGGCTACGGCGGCAGTGCAATCTTCGCCGGTATCGGTGCGCTGAAGGGCAACGGACCCGCTGGCTTCACCGCCGCCGGTTCTTTGGTGACCTTCGTCTTTTCCATCGACCTCGCGGTGCTGGCGGCCCGGATGTTTGGCACCGAAATCCGCGACCAAACCCTCTCCGCGCTCGCGATGCTTCCGCTGAACATTCGCCAGATCGCCTACCGCAAAGCGCTCGCCTTGCTGCACGTCGCCCTGCCGGGCGCGATCGCCGTGCTGATTTGTGGAATCCTGACGATCACCTCGTTCTCGGGAGCGCTCAGGAGTTCGAGCGCCCCAACGCCGTCGCTCGTTGCCATGCTCGTCAGCCAGACCATTGCCAACTTGGTGAACATCATCCTCCTCGTGCATGTCGTGGCGTGGCTCTCGCTCATCATGAAGCGCGGCGCGGTGCCCGTCGGCTACGTCGCCACGCAGGCCTTCCACACGATCATCGCCGTCGGCGGCATGGCGCTCGCCGCCGCGCTCGGGAGCTTCCGCGGCGGCAATATGGCGTTCCTCTCCTACAGCCAATTTGTCGGGGTCGGCGCGAGCATCATCGCCATCGTCATCCTGCATCGCCGCGGCTTGCGGCGGCTTGAAGCACTCGTCGGCGAAAGCTAAACCGCTCGCGCTCTTCGCATGAATTCCCCGCTGCTCGCCCTATTCATCCGCTCCCTGCGCGAAGACAGCCGGCTCAAGCTCACCTACGTCGCCCGCTCCGGGCTGGTCCTCGTCATCCTGCTCTTCCTGTTCACGATCCAGGAATCGATGGGCTGGCGGAACGCGCCGGGGTTGCGCTTTTTCAGCACGGTCGTCGGCATCGATCTGTGTTTCGTCATCCTCGCGGGTGTCAGCTATTTCGCGGCGGCGATCAGCGAGGAAAAGGAGGAGATGACGCTCGGCCTACTGCGCATGACGAATCTTAATCCGCTCTCGATCCTGCTCGGCAAATCGACGAGCCGGCTCTGCACCGCGGCGCTGCTCTTTGCGGCGCAGGTTCCCTTCACCATGCTGGCCATCACACTCGGTGGCATCTCGCTCCCGCAGGTCATCGCGGCCTACGTCTCGATCGCCGCCTTCCTCGTGCTGGTCAGCAATCTCGCGCTGTTCGGCTCCGTCCTGTTCCGCCGCACGAGCAGTTCCGCGGTCTTCACCGGCGTCTCGCTGTTTCTCTTCTTCGCCCTCCTGCCGCTCGCCACCGCACTGGCGAAGCTGCCGGTGCAAATGGGCCTGCTCGTTTCCTCGAGTTCGGCAGTGCAGGCTTTGGAGGCACTCTCCGAATTCGCCGAGGCGGCGTCCCCCTTCTCCCGCGTCGGCATCATCCTCAGCACGGGTTTTCGCGAGAGCGCTGTCAGCTTCCAAGTCTGGAGCAATCTCGCGCTCGGCGTGACTTTCTTCCTGCTCTCGTGGGCGCTGTTTGAAAAATACTGCGGCGAGCAAAAAGAGAGCGCCCCGAGTCGGGGTGGCGTGGCTCCCGCCCGCGGACGCAGGCGCGTGTTCAGCCCCGGACGGCCGTGGGAACAGGCGCTGGCGTGGAAGGACTTCTATTTCCTCGCCGGCGGCAAACTCTGGATCGGCATCAAGCTGCTCGTCTATGGCTTGCCGCTGCTCGTCGCGCGCTGCTGGCCACAGAAGCTCGGCGGGCCGCCGCCGTGGGATGATTTCGGCCTCGTCATGTTCTGGATCATGATCGCTTTCATCGGCGTCGAACTCTCCTTTGCCGCGTCGAGCATCTTCCGGGTGGAACACCAGGGCCAGACGCTCTCCAGCCTCGCCATGCTGCCCAAGGGCATCCGCCGCGTGGCCTACGAAAAACTGCTCGGCATCATCCCCTCGCTCGCCGCGGCCGGCTTTTACCTACTGCTCAGCATCCCGCTGGTCACGAAGCTCGCCGGGGAGATTGTGCGGGACTTTTCCTGGAGCAGCAAAAGCGACGTGATGGGGCTTTTCGCGATCATCTTCGTCGGCTTGCAGGGCGTGTTTTTCCTGCACCTCGTCACCAATCTCTCGCTGCGCGTGAAGCGTGGGGCGCTGCCCCTGGCTGTCGGCATCCACTTCCTGCTCGCGATGTTTGTCGGCATCAGTTCGCTCGGCATTTTCCGCGGCGACGGAGGTTTCGTCCTGACGTTCATCCTGACGCTCGGGGCCATCGGTTTCCTGCACGTGAACACCGGCCATTTGCTCGAAACCCTCGCCGCGGAAGAATAGCAGGCTTGCGGGCCGGCCCCGGGCCAGCGATTGAAGTCGCCCGCTCATGCCCGATCCCATCGCCAGCGCCACTGAACTCACCGTCCGCTACGGTCCCCACACCGTGCTCGACCGCGCGACCATCGCGATCGAGGAGGGCGAACGCATCGGGCTCGTCGGCCGCAACGGCTGCGGCAAATCAACTTTCCTCCGCATCGCCGCCGGTGATCTCCTGCCCGACGCCGGGCAGTTCACGCGCCGCCGCGATCTCATCACCGGCTACCTGCCGCAGGTCTTCGCACTCGATGAAACCGCGACCGTCCACGCCAATATCCAGGCGGGTGCGGCGCGCATCCTCGCCCTGCTCGAGGAATACGAAACCACGCCGCCGGAGAGCCCGCGCAGCGCGGTGATTCTCGACCTGATCAATCATCACGACGGCTGGAACCTCGACCAGCGCATCGAGAGCCTCGCCACCCATCTGCACGCGCCCGAACGCGAGCGCATCGTCGGAAACTTGAGCGGTGGAGAAAAGCGGCGCGTCGCGTTGTGCCGCGCGCTGCTGGCGCGCCCCGATTTCCTCATCCTCGACGAACCGACCAACCACCTCGACACCGAGAGCATCGAGTGGCTGGAGGATTTCCTCTCGCGGTATCCCGGCGCGTGTCTGTTCGTCACTCACGACCGCTACTTTCTCGACCGCATCGCCACGCGCATCCTCGAGCTCACGCGCGGCGGCTTCCTCTCCTACCAGGGCAGCTACAACGACTTCCTCATCGCCAAGGCGCAACGCGAATCGACCGAGGAGGAGAACGAGCGGAAGCGGCAGAAATTTCTGAAGCACGAGCTCGAGTGGGTGCGGAAAGGGCCGCGCGCCCGGCGGACGAAGAGCGTGGACCGGATCGAGCGTTACTTCGAGGAGGCGGCCAAGGAAGGGCCGGAGCAGGAACTCGACGTCGAGATGATCATCCCGCCCGCGCCGAAGCTGGCGAACCGCGTGATCGAACTGCGCGACGTCGGCATGCAGCTCGGCGACCGCGTGCTCTTCGACTACGTGAACCTCGACCTCGCCGCCGGCCAGCGCCTCGGCATCGTCGGGCGGAATGGTGTCGGCAAATCGACGCTGCTCAAGATCATCATGGGCGAGCTTCAGCCGACGCATGGCGTCGTCGAAACGGGGGCGCGGACGCAGATCAATTACATCGACCAGAACCGCCTGCAGGTGGACGAGAACAAGACCGTCTGGGATGAGGTTGGCGACGGCAGCGAGCACGTGAAGCTCGGCGAGGAGACGATCACGTTGCGGGCGTATCTGCGGCGGTTTCTTTTCACCGACGATCGGATCAATACGAAAATCTCGCAGCTCAGCGGGGGCGAACGCAGCCGCGTAATCCTGGCGAAAGTCCTCAAGCGCGGCGGCAACGTGCTGATCCTCGACGAACCGACGAACGACCTCGATCTCGCCACGCTGCGCTTGCTCGAAGAGGCGCTGCTTTATTTCAAAGGCAGCCTCATCGTGGTTAGCCACGATCGCTATTTCCTCAATCGCGTCTGCACCGACACGCTGGCCTTCGAAGGGGACGGCGTGGTCACGCTTAACTCCGGCAACTACGACTACTACCTTGAGAAACGCGCCGCGCGGCTGAGCGCGGGTTCAATAACCGCACCGGTCAAAGCCGCCGCGCCCACGCCGCCGCGGGCGGAGAAGGTGCGGAAACTCAGCTACAAGGAAAGCCGCGAGCTGGAGACGATCGAGGCGGAAATTCACACTGCGGAATCCGTCGTCGCGCGACTCGAAGCCGAACTTGCGGCGCCGGACTTCTACATGAAGCACGGCAACGAGTGGGAGACCTACGAATCCAAGCTGAAGGCCGCGAAAGAACGCGTGCCGAAGCTCTACGCGCGGTGGGAAGAGCTGGAGCGGTTCAAGGCCGGCAGCGCGTAGAATTGCTGGGGAGCACGGGCGTCTCGCCCGTTGCGGCCGGCGTCTCGCCGGGCGCGTTCTGGCGCGAGGCAGGTCACTCCGGCAGTGCCGAATCACGGTTTCCGGCGGGACGCCGGAAACGACGGGCGAGACGCCCGGGCTCCCCGGAAATCTTGCGCGCTACTTCGCGCCGAGCGCGCTGTCGATGGCCGTCGCCAGCTCCGGCGAGTTCGGCTCCACCTTCGAGTCGTAGCGGGAGATGATCTTGCCGTCGCGACCGATGAGGAATTTGCCGAAGTTCCACTTCACGGGGCCGGGCACCGGCGAAGTCGGGCCGGTCAGCGCGGTGTAGAGCGGGTGCTGCTCGGCGCCTTTGGTGTGGAGCTTGTCGAAGAGCGGGAAGGTCACGGCGAACTTCGAGGAGCAGAACTGCTTGATCTCGTCATTCGTCCCTGGCTCCTGGCCGCCGAAGTCATTCGACGGAAAGCCGAGCACGACGAGGCCCTTGTCCTGATACTTCTTCCACACTTCCTCGAGGCCGGAATACTGCCGCGTGTAGCCACACTTCGAGGCGACGTTTACGATGAGCAGCGCCTTGCCGGCGTAGGCTTTGAGCGTGGTGTCTTTGCCGTCGATGTCCTTGAGCGGGATCGAATACAGGTCGGCGTCAGCAGCGGAAACGTGGGCGGCCATAAGCAGGATACAGGTCAGGGCGAGGAGGGTGCGAAGGGTGTTCATGAGGTGGATGTGTGGATGACTCAGCAGGGTCAGAGGTAATAGTCGAAATCTTTTTCGCTATGGGTCTTTCGGCGGACGCGGAAAACGTGCGCGGGTTTGTCCGGGGTGAGGCGGACGAAATTCTGGCGCCCGCTCCAGAGGTAGCGCTCATCATTGAGCATGTCGTGGACTTGATACGTCTGTCCTTCGACCCAGCCGAAGAGCTCGACGGGCACTTGAATGAACGCGTCCTGCGCGTGGAAGGGATCGAGCGAGACGATGACGAGGATCAGGTTGTCCTTCGCCTCGGTCGTCTTGGAATAAAAGAGCACGAGATCGTTATCGACCTGCTCGAAGCGCAGGTTGCGGAGTTGTTGCAGCGCGCGGTTTTCGCGGCGGATGCGATTCAGGCGCGTGATGATGTCCTTGATGTTGCCCGGCGCGTTCCAGTCGCGCTCCTTCCACTGGTATTTCTCGGAGTCGAGATACTCCTCCTTGGCGAGCTGCTTGTAGTCGTTGTCGCAGAGGTGGAGGAAGTGGCGCACGTTGCCGCCGGCGTCGAAGTGCTTCCGCTCAAGACCCGCATTTTCGCAAAGCTCGAAGCCCGAGTAGATGCCGTAAACCGGCGCGAGGGTGGCCGCGAGCACCGAGCGAATGATGAACGCCGGGCGCCCGCCAAATTGCAGATAGCTCGGCAGGATGTCGGGCGTATTCGGCCACAGGTTTGGCCGCATGTATTCCGCACAATCGGTCTGCGTGAGCTCGCTGAAGTATTCCGTGAGGCCCTGCTTGGTATTGCGCCAGGTGAAGTAGGTGTAGCTGTGCGTGTAGCCGGCTTTCGCCAGCGTCTTCATCATCTTCGACCGGGTGAAGGCCTCGCTGAGGAAGATCGCGTCGGGGAAACGCCGCTGGACCCGCGCGATGAGATATTCCCAAAATGCCACGGGTTTCGTGTGCGGATTATCGACGCGGAAGATGCGGACGCCATGCTCACACCAGAACTCCACGACGCTCGCGATCTCGCTCCAGAGCGCGCGCCAGTCCGGGTTGTGGTAGTTCAGCGGATAGACGTCCTGATATTTCTTCGGCGGGTTTTCCGCGTATTTGATCGTGCCGTCGGGGCGCTTGTAAAACCACTCGGGGTGCTCGTGGACGTAGGGATGATCGGGCGAGCAGTTCAGCGCGAAGTCGAGCGCCAGCTCCATCCCGCGCGCGTGGATCTCCTTCACCAGCCAGTCGAAATCCTCGAGCGTGCCGAGCTCGGGCGCGACGTCCTTGTGGCCGCCGCCGTTCGGGCAATTCTGGTGCCGGTTGCCGATGGCATAAGGCACACCGGGTTCGCTAGGCTGGCAGGTCACGGTGTTGTTTTTGCCTTTGCGCGCGGTCACGCCGATCGGATGCACGGGCGGAAAATAGATCACGTCGAAGCCCATCGCGCGGGCGTCGTCGATGCGCGGCAGGCAGTCGCGGAAGGTCGAACCCTTGTCGCCGCGGCCCTCGGCGGAGCGCGGGAAAAATTCATACCACTGCGCGAAGAGCGCGCGCGGGCGATCGACATAGACCAGTGGATACTTCGCGGTGTAAGGCGGCTCGTTGCTGGTGCCGGGAAACTGCACGATGACCGACGGCGCGGGCGTCGCTGGTTCCGCGACGCTCCCGGATTTTTTCTTCTTCGAAGGCTTCGCCTTCTTCGGCGCGGGTTCCGGCGCGGCATTCGCGGCGCGCGACTCCTCGAGATCCACGAGTTCGCCAACTGGCGGAAGGTTGAGGATGTATTCCGCGCTCTCGCCGCGATCGGCATAGGTGCCCATGAGCCCCTCCATCTCGGGCGAATGCGCGAGCGCGTGGACTTCGGCGGGCGTGCCTTCGCGGATTTTGTCGGCGAGCACGATGAGCCGTTCGGCGTCGCGCTTCTGCCCCGCGTCCTGCGCCTGTTTGGCCGCGCGGGCGATGAAGCCGGCACCTTCCATCGTCTCGCTGGTCAGCTCCGTGAGGCCCGCTTCGAACTTGGTCTGAAATTCATGCTGCCAGGAACGGAAGACGTCGCCCCACGCCTCGATCGTGTATTCGTAGATCGCATTCTCGAAGACCGAGAAGACGCCGCGCCAGCGGTCGCGATTGTAAGGGTCGATGCAGGTCATCGGCGTCTCGTGCCATTTGGTGTGGCCCTGCTTGCGCCACTTCAGCGCGGCGCTGACGACATCGTGCCCATCCTTGAAGACATCGGCCTCGACGGTCACATCCTCACCGATCGCGCGCTTGATCGGATAACGCCCGCCTTCGACGAGTGGCGAGACGGCTTCGATGATGACGGGAGGCGGGCGCGGGATCATGACGGGCCGATGTTGCCTGCGCGGCGCGCGCCCGGCAAGCACGCCGCCACGTCCGGAAAACGTTAGAGCCGGGCGAGCAAGCCGCGCAGTTTCTCGACACCGGGAACGCGCTCCAGCACCTCGCGCAGCGAATCGAGCGCGGCGGGGATGTGATCGAGGAACGCGGTGCGGCCATCGGCGTGGCCGAGCTTGCCGTAAGCGCCGAGCGCCTGCATGAGGCGCTGCATCGCGCAGAGGTCGTAGAGCGTGCGCCAGCCGGGCGCCTCGGAGCGGCCGGGGCCGTGCAGACCGCTGAGGTAATGCGAGAGGAGTTCCTCGCGCTCCGCCTCGCTGAGCGTGACGTAGGGATCGAGCAGGAGCGACGCGAGGTCGTACTGCGCGAGACCGGGGCGCAGGCCTTGGAAGTCGATGAGGCAGACTTCGCCATCGCGGACGATGATGTTTTGGCTCTGGAAATCGCGGTGGACGAGCACACGCGGCTGCTTGGCGAGGTGCGCGGCGATTTCGCGCAGACGCGGGCGATCACCCTCGGCGTCGATCTGCTCGGGCGTGAGGCGGAAGTGGCGACCGAGGCAGTGCTCGAAAAAGTAATCCTGCTCCCACTGGTAGAGCGCAGCGTCGAAAACCGGCTGGAGGATTTTCAGCGACTTCGCCTCGGGCGCGCGGTGGGCCTGCGTGTGGAGGATGAGCGCCTGATCGAGCGTGCGCTGATACAAGGCGCGGCGCTTTGGCCACGGGTCGAGACGGTGGCTCCACAGGTCGGTGTCGCCGGCGTCCTCCATGACGATGATGCCTTCGGATTCATCGTGAAAATAAGTGACCGGCACGCGCACGCCGACGCTGGCGAGAAAACGCGCGATGGCGACGTAGTGTTTGTTTTCCGGTCGATCCTCGCCGTAGCGCACGAGGATGAGCGACTCCGGGCCGACGCGCATGCGCCAGAACTTGCGGCCCGAGCCGCCCTTTTCAATGGCGGCGACGACGACGGCGGCGAGGTGATGAGCGGGCATGGGGAAAATTGTCGAAGGCAGGGCGGGCGGTGCCGAGCGATTTTTTCAGGCGAAATCCAAATCGCGGTGCGTGCCCTCAGCGCGCGCACCGGTGGTGACGATGCAGCTTTCAAGCTGCGCGCCGGGAGCGACTGCGGCGCCATCCCAGACGAGACAATCCTTGAGCGAGGCTCCGGCGCCGACTGTCGCGCCCACGCCGATGGCGCTCGCGCCGGTGATCTGCGCGTCGCTCGCGACCTGGGCGCTTCCGTCGATCCACGGCGCAGTCTGCTGCCGCGCGAGATCGTGGTGGACGGCGAGGTAATGTTCGCGCGAACCGAGATCCCACCAGTGCCCTTCGTCGATGACGACGCCTCCGAGCTTCGCGCCCGCGCGGATCATTTCGCAGAAAATGGGGACAACGCTGACCTTCGTCGCCGCAGGAATCCGCGCGATGAATTCGCCATTCACGATGTAGATGCCGCTGAACAAAAAGCGCGGCCCGGCGGCAGCATCGACACGATCGCCGATGTCGGTCACGCGCCCGCTCGCGGCGTCGAAGGCGACTTGCAGCGGCCCGCCATGCGAGCGCAGCACCATGGTTACTTCATTTCCGCCATCGCGATGAGCGCGGAGCGCCGTTTCGAGCGGGAGGTCGCTGAGGATGTCGCCGTTGTAGACGATGAAAGCGCCGCTCCCGAGGAGGTCTCGCACGTTCCAGATGCCTCCGGCGGTTTCCAGGACCGCAGGCTGTTCGTCGCGAAAGGCGAGCGCGGCGCCGCGGTAGAGCGGCTGCGGGAAAGTGTGTGCGTAGGCTTCCGAGCGCCAGTGCGTGTTGATGACGAACCGCTCGACGCCGACGCCGAGCAGATGATCGAACGCGTAGGTGATGAGCGGGCGATTGGCCACCGGGATGAGTGGCTTGGGCCGACGCGCCGTGAGCGACTTGAGGCGGGTGCCGAGGCCGGCTCCGAGGACGAACGCCGTGCGAATCTCGCGGGAACTCATGGTCGCGAAAGAAATCCACCCGCCGCCCCGCGCGTGACGAAGTCAGCACGGGACGGCGGGTGGAAGAGTGGTTTGATTTTGGGAAGCGGCGGGAAAGCCGCGACGGGGTTACTTCTGTCTCTTATACACATCTCCGAGCCCACGAGACTAAGG
>ENA-ORBV01009164-ORBV01009164.1-microbial-mat-metagenome-genome-assembly--contig:-NODE-9164-length-16367-cov-4.732781_pt1 | contig 16367 bp, 18 predicted proteins | sample MGYA00237777_ERZ505514 | MGnify/ENA primary metagenome ERZ505514 (study PRJEB26160, sample SAMN06269048) | microbial mat metagenome | isolation source: Oligotrophic lake microbial mat | place... | reverse complement strand
TCATTATTGAAGATGACGTGATGGTGGGCGGCAACTGCGGTGTGTATGAAGGCACGGTAGTGAAGCGCAGGGCAGTGCTGGGCAGTGGCGTGATTCTGAACCGCTCGACCCCGGTTTATGACCTGGTAAATGAACGGGTGCTGGTGGCGAAGGATGACGAGCCGCTGGTGATTCCGGAAGAAGCTGTTGTGGTGGCTGGCGCGCGTCAGGTGTCGAAAGGCATTGGCAAGGAGTGGGGCGTCTCCCTTTATACGCCTGTGATTGTGAAGTATCGGGATCAAAAGACCGATGGCAAATTGCAGCTCGAAGATTTGTTGAGGTAAGAATGCGTTTTTCGTTGTGGATCGCTTTGTGTTTCGCGGGTAGCCTGTTTGGTCAGGCACCGGGGCGTTTTGGTGCCCAGATTCCGGTATCGACCGACTTTCTTGCGAAAGTAGTACAGGTCACAACGGACGGGACGAGCCGGAAGCCGCACTGGGCTGGAGACGGAAAGAGCTTGCTGGTGTTGTCGACCGAGACGGGCAAGTGTCAGCAGGCGTATTGGATGGACCCGCTGACGAAGACGAAGAAGCTGGCGAGTTCGGGTAAGGGTAGTGTGCGGTCTGCGGCACCGCTGGTTAAGGCGAAGAGCTGGGTTTATGATTCGACGCAGGATTCCGGGGAAGCTTGTGCGCCGAAGATGCTGGGAAGTGTGCCGGCGGAGTTCAACATATTCGCGAACAACGAGAAGGGCAAGATGCAGCGGCTGTCGAGCGCAACCGGCTATGACGCCGAGCTCGACGTGAGTGTGTCGGAGAAGCTGATAATTTACACGAGCCAGGCGAGCGGGGATCTGGAAGTGTGGACGATGGAATGGGACGGGATGAACAAGCGGCAATTGACGCATTCGCCGGGGTATGATGGCGACCCGAATGTATCGAATGACGGGCGGCGGATTGTGTTTCGGAGTTCGCGGGCGCGGACTGCCGATGCGCAGAAGCAGGTGAAGGATGAACTTGCGTTTGGGCGTGCGCTGATGACGCCGAGCGAGATCTATGTGATGAACCTGAAGGGGCTTGACGAGAAGCAGATCACGAGTTTTGGTTGCAGCACCTTGCATCCGGCATGGACGCCGGATAACCGCAGGATCGTGTTTTCGTCGAACATGCCGAGCTGCCAGGGAGATAAGTACGAGATGTTCATGGTGAACCTCGATGGGTCCGGGTTGGTGCAGTTGACGACGGGGAGCAAGTTTGTGGGTGAGGCGAGCTTTTCGCCGGATGGCCGGTACATTGCTTACGTGCGGGATGGCAATATTTTCACAGCTGACTGGATGGCTCCTGCAGCGCCTCCTGAGACTCTTTCGCCACTTTCAAAGCCCTAGAGTCGCAGCCTATCCAAAGGAATTTTTGTATTTTCCCTGAAGCCGAAGATGGACAGGCTGCGAGCGGGCACACGTCGGGTGCCGGTCGCGATTGGGTACCTCACGGTTTTGGATTTGGGTTTGTTTTCTAAAATTTTTGCGGCTGTGTTGGCTTTGGCGGCAGGTCTTGGTCTTTGGTCAGGATGCGTTGCGCGTATTCATGGAAGATGCGGTCGGCTTTTGGGTTGCCGGTGATGGATGGAATTTTAGCTTCTGCGGGATTCTCAAGCCCCTGCGTTTCAAGATTGATGGGGACGAGGCCTTCCGGGGTGACCAAGACCGGGTAGACTTCTTCTTTTGGTCGAGCGAGGCGAGGAGGGAGGTCCTCGATGGGTTCGATTTCTGCGTTTTTGTTGTTGGCCAGGAATTGATCTCGAAGCTGGATTTCCTGGCGGAGCAATTTGAGGGTGCGAGCCATGCGGGCGGGGAGACGGGCTAGCTCGCGCAGGATGGAGTTGAGGAAAGGGAGGGGGTTGCGAGGATATCGGCGACGCGGAAGCTCATGGCCTGGTTGAGTAGGTATTCCATCTGGAGGAAGCGGAGCTGCTGGTGGATGAGTTGTTATGTGAGGGAGGCCTCGGTGGGGGTAATTGGGTTGAACTGTTCGAGGTAGTTGGTGACAACGGTGAGGGCGATGTCGTTGTCGTGGAGGAAGCCGTCGAAGTTTTTGAGGCTGAAGAGGCCGTGATTGAGGGAGTTTGAAGCGGAGCGGAGTTTGCCGGCGGGGGTACGGGGGCCAGTGGATTTTTGGGCATTGGCGCGGTTGGCGGCGAGGGCGGCTTCGGACATGGTTTTCTTGCGTGGGGTCTCCACGGTCGATGGGTCGTTGGCAATACTCTGTTCATTGTTCTATTCATTTTTCATTGAATTCTCCTGAGCGGAAATTAGCAGGCGTAGATATGAGCTTAATGTTGGATTGGGTACGTGGAAAAGGTTTGGAGGAGGGTGGGGTTGGTGCCGAGGCGCCTGCGCGAGAGAGTGGATGGATTGGATGCTAGGGAACGCGAATTTTCGAGAGGATCGACGGGGGAGAGACTTTCAGAAAGTCGCTTATATTCCAGGTGTAAACGATGTCCGCGCCGGACTTTTCGGCGGCGCGGACGATGAGGGCGTCGTAAATGTAATTTTTGGCCAGGCCATTTTGTGCCAACCGTTCGACGGTCGAGAAGTACTCTTCGTCCGTCAAAGGAACTACGGTGAAGAGTTGACGGATCTGCTGAACGAAGAGTAGGGCCTGCTCGGGAGGGATGGGCGGCTTGACGGGCAGTCTCGTCATCGTGGAATAGACCTCGGCGACGGTGTGTGCGGCACAGAAGGCCGAGCCGGGGGAGGCCGTTTTTACGACAGCCACGCTGAGGTCCTGTTGGGGATGATCGCCCCAGAATGCCGCGACCAGGACGGAGGTATCGAGAAAGATGCTCACTTGGGAAGAGCCAAGTTGTGAGCGTGGCGCTCATCCCGTCCGTCTGCGATGAGCTTGGCAATCGAATGAGAAGTTGGATTGGTGGACCGATAAACCCAGATGCCGTCTTCTTTGCAAATAGGAACCGAGAGCCGGACAGGATGCAAAATGATCTGATCGGCGTTGGAATCCAGACGGAGGGTATCGCCGGGCTGCAGATGAAGTTCTTGGCGGAGGGCTTTGGGAAGGGTTATGCGGCCGGCGGCATCGATTGTGAGTTCGCTGATCATAATGGGACAGTAGAATGGGTGAACCCATTTCTATTTCCCACTTTATCACGGGATCGAGGCGGTTGGCCCGACTTTCACCTAGGTCAGCCGCCCATTCTGCTCCTCACCTCGCTCGTTATAACAATAGTCCGTCCGCTGGCAGCGATGCTCTGTCGAAATGATCGACACCTGCATCAGCTTCGACATCTGCAAAACCAGTTCATAGCCATGATTGACCCGTCCCTTTGCGTTTTTCGGGAAATTTGGACTAGGACCGAATGCCAGATAGACAACTCACATGGCGATGAAAGCCGGCCTTAAAGTTATTTTTTTCAATCACTTATCTACAGACCAGCATGGCTGCGATGAAGAACCGAACACACTGGGCTCGCGCAGGAGTCTGGCTAGCCGGGGGGCAAGCTGCGAGGGTGCATCAAGGGCTTCCTGGAGGGCCAGCCATTGCTCTGCATTCAGTGTGAAGCGTTGACGGTCTGGGAGGTGGAAGTCATGATCCGCGTTTTGTGTCTGCTTTGGTATGCATGGCTGTTTCCATTATCGGTTGAATTGGCTCTCTAGTGGCGGAAGTGTCGGAAGCCGGTCAGGACCATGGCGAGGCCCAGACGGTCGGCGGCGGCGATTACTTCTTCGTCTTTTACGCTGCCTCCGGGTTGGATGAAGGCTTTCGCTCCATGGCTTGCTGCGGCTTCTAACCCGTCCGGGAAGGGGAAGAAGGCGTCGCTGGCTACTACGCAATTTTCTAGCGGCAGGATTGCTTTGCTGGCTCCAAACTTTACGCTGTCTACGCGGCTCATTTGCCCTGCTCCGGCGGCTATCAGTTGACCGTCGTTGGCGTAGACGATTGCGTTGGACTTGACATGCTTTACTACTCGCCAGGCGAACTGGAGGGCGTTCCATTGGGCTTCTGTGGGTTGGACCTTGGTCGCTACTCTCGCGTCTTCTTTGATCAGGAACTTTCGGTCGGCACTTTGGACCAGATAGCCCCCGGTGATCGTCTTGACTACTGGTTCGTCGAGGCCTCCGCTGCTTACTTCCAGCAAACGCAGATTCTTTTTGGAGGCGAGGATCGATCGGGCCTGGTTGGTGTAGCTGGGGGCGGCTATCGCTTCGATGAAGGTCTTGGCGATCTCTGTTGCTGTGTCGGCATCTACTTGACGGTTGAAGGCGAGGACGCCGCCGAAGGCACTGATGGGGTCTGCGGCGAAGGCTTTTTTGTAGGATTCGGCCAGGGTTTCTGCCGTGGCGCAGCCGCAGGGGTTGGTGTGCTTGATGATCGCGCTGGCGGGGAGATCGAATTCGCAGATAAGCTGCCAGGCGGCGTCGAGATCGACCAGATTGTTGTAACTGAGCTCTTTGCCCTGGAGTTGGGTGGCGTTGGCGACACCAGTTGAGCCTGCGGCATAGAGAGCGGCGGCCTGGTGGGGGTTTTCACCGTAACGTAGCGTCATTTTGAGGGGGGTGTTGACGACGAGGCGCTCGGGCATGGCGACAGATGAGGGGATTTGCTCTAGCGTTCTGGTGATGGCGGCGTCGTAGGCTGCGGTTGTCGAGAAGGCTTTCTTCGCCAGATTCCAGTGGGTTCGCGGGGAGAGGTTGGATTGGTTGCTGTTGAGTTCTTCCAGAAGGGCCGGGTAGTCGGCGGCGCAGGTGACTACGGCTACGTCCTGGTAGTTCTTGGCTGCGGCGCGAATCATGGTGGGGCCGCCGATGTCGATGTTTTCGATTAGTTCTTCCAAGTGGACGCCGGGCTTAGCGGCGGTCTTTTCGAATTCGTAGAGGTTCACTACTACCATGTCGATCATTGGGATCTTATGTTCGGCCAAGGCGGCCATGTGTTCTGGCTTGGAACGCATGGCGAGGACGCCGGCGGCTACGCGGGGGTGGATGGTTTTGACGCGGCCGTCGAGCATTTCTGGAAAACCGGTGAGGTCGCTGACGTCGGTGGCGGTGAGACCGGCTTCGCGCAGGAGCTTTGCGGTGCCTCCGGTAGAGATGAGTTCAATGCCCAGGGCGGCGAGGCCGCGGGCGAAGTCTGCGAGTCCGGTCTTGTCGGTGACGCTCAGGAGAGCGCGCTTGATGGTAGCCATGCCCTTTCAGTATCTGTCACCCTTGAGGTATGGCACATCTGGTTACATTAATTGCTGGTGATGGAATTGGCCCGGAGGTGGCGCTGGCGGCCGAGCGGGTGATTGCGGCTACGGGGGTGGAGATCGAGTGGGAGCGGGTGGAATTGTCCGGGGATCGGATCCGCGCTACTGGGGAATCGTTGCCCGCCGATGTGGTGGCGTCGATTGAGAAGACGAAGGTGGGGTTGAAGGGGCCTGTGACGACGCCGGTGGCGGGTGGGTTTCAGAGTGTGAATGTGGCGCTGCGGAAGAAGCTCGATTTGTATGCCAATGTGAGGCCAGTGAAGAGCTTGCCGGGGCTGCATACGCGGTTTGACGATGTGGCGCTCGATATGGTGATTTTTCGCGAAAATACCGAAGATTTGTATTCGGGGCTCGAGCACGAGGTAGTGCCAGATGTGATTACTTCGATCAAGGTGATCACACGCACGGCCTCGATACGGATTGCGCGGGCGGCGTTTCGGTTTGGGTCGCGGCATTTGCGGAAGCGGGTGACGGCGATTCATAAGGCGAATATCATGAAGCTGGCCGACGGGTTGTTTTTGCGGTGCTGTAGGGAGATTGCGGCAGATTATCCGCATCTGATTTATAACGAGCTGATTGTAGATAATGCTTCGATGCAGTTGGTGACGCGGCCGGAGCAGTTTGATATCTTGCTGATGCCGAATTTGTATGGAGATATTTTGAGTGATCTGGCGGCAGGGCTGGTGGGTGGACTGGGTGTTGCGGCTGGGGCGAATCTGGGGGATAACCATGCCGTGTTTGAGAGCGTGCACGGGAGTGCGCCGGACATTGCAGGACAGGGGAAGGCGAATCCGACGGCGCTGTTGCGGTCTAGCGTGATGATGCTCGAGTACTTGAAGGAGATGGAGGCGGCCAAGAGGTTGCAGCAGGCGATTGAGTACGTTTATCGCGAGGGAGATAGTTTGACTCCGGATGTGGGCGGGACGGCTACGACGGAGCAGTTTACGGGGGCGCTGGTGAAGTTTCTGAAGGGTTAGCGGGAACTTATCCGGTGGGGTCTGGTCTAAGTGGTTATGGCAATGACTCAAGGACCGGGCGAGATCAATATGACTCCACTTATTGACGTGTTAATAGTGCTGCTGATCATGTTTATGGTGATTATGCCAGAGAAGCCATTGGGACTGGAGGCGCGGGTGCCTCAGGATGCTGTTGCCGAGCAGCCGGTGGATGATGCGGCGGTGGTGGTTAGTGTGGGGCGGGACGGGTTTCTATTGATCAACCGGGAGAGCGTGCGGATTGAGGAGCTGGGTGGGCGGTTGTTTGAAATCTTCAAGACGCGGGCGTTGCGGGTTTGTTTTGTGAAGGCGGATGGGGAGCTGGAATTTGAGAGCGTGGCGCAGGTGATTGATGTGGCCAAGGGGGCGGGGATTTACCATGTGGGGCTTAGCAGTAGTTAGCTATTCCAAATAATGTGAAGATTAAAGGCACCGAGTCCGGTTTGGGGTTCGTCTGAATTAGCAGGTTCCAGGAAGTTCATGAAAAATATCTTGTGTTTGGTTTTGGCTAGTGCTGCGACAGTTTTCGCGCAGGCTCCGAAGGCGGGGAAGGTTGAGGTGTTTCCCCTTGACCAGGTGAAGCCCGGGATGAAGGCGACGGCCTGGACTGTGTTTGAGGGGTCTGAAGTGGAAGCGGTGCCGATTGAGATTATTGGGCTTTGGAAGAATGCGTGGGGACCTAAGCAGGACATTATCCTGGCGAAGATGTTTGGCAAGGCTTTGCGGACTGGTGTTGCGGGCGGGATGTCGGGATCGCCTGTTTATATTGACGGGAAGCTGGTTGGAGCGGTGAGCTTGCGGATTAGTGTGTTCTCGCCGGATGCGATTTGCGGGATTACTCCGATTGACCTGATGCTCGAAATTAATGAGTTTGATTCGTCCAAGCCGAAGGATGCGAAAACGCCTCAGTCGTTGGCCGGGAATCAGCCGGTGAGGGTGCCTGAAAATGTACTGGCCGGAGCGATGATGCAGCAGATTGATACGCCGCTGACATTTTCCGGTTTTCATGAGACGACATTGCACAATTTTGGGGCGGCTTTGCAGCAGATGGGTTTGCGGCCAGTGATGGGAGGAGCTGGGGGTGCCAATTATGAGACCAAACCGGCTGCGGACTGGAAAACTTCGTTGCAGCCAGGGCAGCCGATTGTAGGGGTGCTGGTTTCAGGAGATATGAATATCTCGGGACTGGGTACAGTGACTTACAACGACGGGAATAAGGTGCTGGGCTTTGGGCACCCGTTCTTCAATATGGGACCGCTCGACATGCCGATGGCCAAGGGTGAGATTCTGACTGTGCTGAGTTCAAGTTTTCAGCCCAATAAGGTAGGGAACACGACTGAGATTGTGGGGGCTTTGCGGCAGGACCGGCATAGCGGGATTCAGGGTTTACTCGGGGAGCAGGCGGAGACGATTCCAGTGACGCTGAAGGTTCGTAATCTGGGAGCCAAGGGTGGGGTGGCTGGTGAGAAAGATTTTCGCTTTAATGTGTTTGTGAATCAGAAGTGGACGCCGTTTTTGATGACGATGACGTTGTTCAATTCGATTTCGGGGTTGAATGAGTTTTCCGATGAGACGACCTACCGGTTGAGCGGAAAGGTGGAGTTGGATGGGTTGCCGTCGCTCAATCTAAGTGGGATGGCTACAGTGAACGATAGCCCGTTGCCGCCGGCGATTGGACTGGCTAGCTGGTGGGGGGACAAGTTTAACCGGCTCTTTGCGAATACGCTGGAGAACCCGAAGTTGAAGGCAGTGAATGCGACGATTGATCTGATTCCAGAGCGGCGGGCGGCGACGATTGAGAGTGCCTGGATTGAGAAGACGGAAGTGGATCCGGGTGAAGAGATTGCGCTGAAGGTGTTTGTGCAGCCTTATCGGGGTGAGAGATTAAGCCGGTCGCTGAAGATCAAGATTCCGAGCGGGTTGTCGAAGGGAGAGCACCGGGTGGTGCTGGTGGATGCCGAGACGTTGAACCGGGCACCCTTTGTAGCCGGGGCGTCGAACCGGTTTATCGAGTTGTCGCAGACGGTGAACCTGATTAACCAGGAGCGCCAAAATACGCAGATCTACGCCGTGATTACGAGTATCAAACCGACGGTATATCTCGATGACAAGAGTCTGACGAGTCTGCCGAGTTCGGTGATGAATGTGTTGCAGGCTGGACGCGCACCGACGCGGCCAATGCTTACCTTGCTTGAGTCATATACAGAAGCCGCCGCGATTCCTTTTGATTACGTGGTTACAGGCAATTACAGCTTGCGCTTTTCGGTGCGCTAAGGATTCTTTCTCACATGTACAAATCTGCTTTCGTTTTACTGGGCCTTGCGCTCACTGCACTGGCTGTCGATACGCGTTATTGGTCGCAAGACGCGCAGTCTGATTTTGAAAAGGGTAGTTTGAAGAAGGTGGCGTTAAGGAGCGACGGGCGATTGTCGCTGGCTCCGGCAGTGAAAGATCTTTCAGACCCATCGATTCCGTATTTGTGGACAGCCGTGACCGGGGCTAACGGCAGTGTCTATGCGGCGGGCGGGCCGTCGACGAATAAAAGCGCCATCTTTGAGCTGACGCGGGGTGGACAGTCGAAGAAGTTTGCCGAGATTGAGGGGATGAATATTTTTGCTCTCGCGGTGGATCGCGGGGGGCGACTCTATGCGGGTTCTTCGCCCGATGGAAAGATCTACCGGGTGAGTGGGGCTGGGGTTGCAGAGGTATTTTATGATCCTAAGGCGAAGTACATTTGGAGCCTTGCGTTTTTGCCGAATGGGGATTTGCTGGCTGCAACGGGGGACAAAGGGGAGTTGCACAGGATTACGCCCACTGGGAGCGGCAAGGTATGGATGAAGCTTGATGAGGACCATGTGCGGTCGTTGGCAATCGATGCCAAAGGCACTGTTTATGTAGGTACGGAGCCGGGCGGGTTGATTATCAAGGCTGACGATCAGGGAAATCCGTTCGTGGTTTATCAGTCGGCAAAGCGTGAGGTGACGGCGCTTGTAGCGGCTAAGGATGGTTCGATTTATGCCGGGGTGATCGGACAGAAGAGCGCGGGGCAATCGCAGTTGATTCCGGTGATGCAGCAGCCTGTCGTGACTGTTGCCCCGCAGCAGCAACAGCAGGGGGCGGCCCAACCGAGGCCAGTGAATGTAGCCGCTCCGATGGTGCCGAATATGGTGCCGGGTGGAAGCGAGATTATTCGCATTGATGGTGATGGTGCGCCGACTCGGATTTGGACTGCGACGACGGATCTGGTTTATGCGTTGGCCTTCGACTCTAGTGATCGCCTGCTTGTCGGGACCGGCAATAAGGGGAATCTTTACCGGGTGGATAGCCCGTCGCAATCTACGTTGTTGACAAGCTTGTCTTCGACGCAGATTACGGCTTTTGCCAAGGACGGGACGCGATTGATTGCCGTGACCGGTAATATCGGGAAGTATTTTGAGGTTGCTTCGGGGCTGGAGTCTCAGGGTAGTTTTGAGAGTGAAGTTTTTGATGGTGGATCGTTTACGCAGTGGGGACGGTTACATGCCAAGGAGATCGCGGGTGGCGGGACAATTCGCTATGAGACACGGAGTGGCAATCTGGACCGTCCTTCGCAGATGTGGAGCGCCTGGGCTGGGTTGACGGATGGGCGTATTGCGTCGCCTTCGGCCCGATTCCTGCAGTGGCGAGCGGTGTTGGCAGGCGGACAGCAGGACGGGCCGTCGGTGACTCAAGTGGATGTTGCATACTTGCCCAAGAATGTAGCGCCGCGGGTGGATGTGGTGGAGGCAACGCCGGCGAATTACCGGTTTCCAGCTCCATCGTCTACGATCATTCCGAGTTCGGTGACGTTGACTCTGCCAGCGATTGGAAAGGCTCAGACAAATATTTTGACGGTGTCCAGTGATGGGTCAATTTCACCGTCCTTGACCTATTCCAAGGGCATGATTGGAGCCCGATGGCTAGCGGTAGACGATAACAATGATGCGCTTGAGTTTAGTCTCGAGATCAAGGGTGAGAACGAACAGGGATGGAAGCCGTTGAAGGACAAAATCAAGGACCGGTATTACAGCTTTGATGCCACTGCGTTTGGGGATGGAAAGTATCAAGTTCGTGTGACGGCTAGCGATTCGATTGCGAATCCGCTGAATCAGGGACTGAGCGCGCAGGGGGTGAGTGCGCCGTTTTTGATTGACAATACGGCACCCAGGATTCTTGATCTGGGAGCTTCGCCGGCTGGCGGGCGGGTGAATTTGCGGTTTAAGGCTAGCGACTCAGCGAGTGTGGTGAACAAGACTGAGATTTCGCTTAATGGTGGTGACTGGAGGCTGATTGACCCTACGGTGCGGCTAGCGGATTCAAAGGATCTGGAGTTTCAATTGTTGGTGGATCGGCCCGGTGCCGGCGAGCTTACGATTGCAGTTCGGGTGACCGATGAGTTTGACAATCAGAGTGTGGAGAAGGTGACAATTCGGTAATTCGCTGGGCGGCGGCGAGGTCTTCTGGCCGGCCGACATCGAGCCAGTCGCCGTCTAGACCGAAGAGTTTCAGGTGATGGCCGGCGTCGAGCATTTGAGTGATGGCGGAGGTGGCTTCGTATTCGCCACGTTCGCTTATAGGGACGCGTTCGAGTTCGTCGAAAACTATGGGCGAGAAGACGTAAATACCGGCGCTGTTCCAGTGTGTGGTTGAGGTGCCCTTGACAGGCTTTTCGATGATGCGGGTCGCTCGTCGATTTTCGCCTACGTAGATGGCTGCGCCCTGGTAGGGATCCTCGACATGGCGGGCGGCGAGGACTCCGGCGGTGCCGGGGAATGCGTCGCGCATGCCGGTGTAGTGCTCTGTCTCGGCAAGAATGTCGCCAAAGGTGAGGAGGAAGGGATCGTTACCCACCCAGTCTTTGGCCAGGAGGGCGGCCTTCGCGGTGCCGTTGACGATCTCCTGACGACGAAAGGTGACGGGGATACCGTGGGTGCTGGCGGCAGCTTCGATCTGGTCTGAGAGGTAGCCGGTTACGAGGAGGACTTCCTGGACGCCTGCGGCGGCGATGCGGTCCAGGATGTGGAGCAGCATGGGGCGGCCGTTGAGGGGGATCAGGGGCTTGGGGAGTTCCCTAGTGATTTCGCCCATGCGAGTGCCGCGGCCAGCGGCGAGGATGACGGCCTTCTTCATTTGGGTTCCTCAAAGTTGATGTTGGATTCGGCGTCGAATTTACGGTAGTGGGTGAAGGTGTGGATTTGTTTGCCGCTTCCGAATTTGACCTTGAAGTCGATCTCCATTTTTTGGAGGAAGCCTTCTGGTGAGGAATCGATCTGGATGGTGGTGCCTGACTTGAACTGGCTGCCTGGGCCGACGACTTCTGATTGTCTGGTGAGGATGCGATGGGTTTGGGGGTCGAAGGTGATGCTTTGTTTGTAGGTGCCGCCAGATTTTGGGGTGGCTGTGATCACGTTGCCTTCGAGAGTGAGGTTGTGGGAGCTCTCGATATCGGAGAGTTTGCCAAGGTTCATGCGGTAGGTGCGGCTGAAGATGCCGCGAGCCGTCTTGCGCATATTGTCCTGGACTTCTTTTGATTCCTTTTCGCTGAGGGGTTTGCCGTTGCGCTCGACGAGTTTGCGGTAGGGCTGGCCGTTGAGGCGGACCACGTCGTAGGTTTTTAAGCGGTTAGGGAGATTAAGCTGGACTTCGCGGCAGGCGTATTGGTCGCGGATCTTGTCTTGCTCTTGTTCGGCCGTGACAACGAGCCGGAGTACTTCGAACACTAGTTGCATCATCGCTATTTCCAGTTTAGTGAGTCGGGCACTTGGGTTCGGCCCCGTGCCTGTTTGATGTCCGGACCTAGTGGCGTCGGTGAGATTGGGCCAAATGATCCGGATGACTATTGACTATGTCTTTGATCGGCAGGTCTACGAGGTTTTGATCTTCTACAATGGGTTATGCGGCGGATTCGGTTGGGAATTGTTGCGAACGAGCTGTTTGATCCTGAGATTGGTCGAATGGGTGGTTTTGGATGGGCGGTGAAACACTCCGCAACATGTTTTGAAACTCGCCCTTGGGTTGGAGTGGACCCAATTCTATTTATGGGGGAGCGACTAAAGCGAGGCGTGGTTCGGCCAAAGACGGTGCACGGGTGCGAAGTTGTTTGGGTGGGAGACTCTGCGATGGCTTGGGCGCGGGCAGTGTGGGCCGCGAAAGTGGATCTTTTTCTTTCTATTGATTACAGGGCAAACTACCGGGCGTTTTATGCGCTTTGTCCAATGACCCCCATATTGTTGTGGGTTCGCGATCCGCGGGAGGCGAGCGACAACGCCTTGATCCGGCAATTGCGGATACCGGGAGAAGCAGCGATGCCGCAGGGAATCCAGGAGCATCCGACCCATACACTGGCAGCTTTGCAGATGTTGTGCCGGCTTACTGGGCGTGGATTTCGTCTGGCTGTCACAACGCCTTCACTTGCTTCGAAGATCGCCGATACCTATGGCGTAACGGGTAATGGGGCGGGCGTGCTGCCAAATCCACTCGAAAAGTGCGCAAATCCGCTGGTCAAAGCAGGGCGGCCCGTTGTGGTCTACCTGGCAAGGCTTGATCCCTGCAAGCGGCCGTGGTTAATGGAAGAGTTGGCACGACGGATTCCCGAAGCTGAATTTGTGGTGATGGGGCGCAACCATTTCAGCGGAGCCGGTTCCTGGCAGCCTGATATGGAGATTCCGAATATTCGGTACCTGGGGCATATTGAAGGCGAGTCGAAGCAAGCCGAACTGGAGCGCGGCTGGGTGCTCTTGAATACTTCGATTCATGAAGGACTTGCCGTGAGCTACCTCGAAGGATTAGGACATGAGATGCCATTGGTATCTTGTGTCGATACCGAAGGATTAGCCACGCGTTTTGGCCGGGCCGTTGATCGACATCCTGGAGACGGCATGGAGGCGCTTCCCGCGTTTGAAGCCGCACTGCGTGAACTTTTTGCCAATGCGGAATTGCGATGGCGTCTAGGACAGGAAGGCCGACAGTGGGTTGAAGCGACCCACTCGCCGGAAGCGTTTGTAAACTCGTTCTTCGACCTTGCGGCGGGGTTAGGGGTAAAACGCGATTGACAGCGCTCATCTACCGACACGACCTGCTGCCATATTCGGAGACCTTCATACTGGAACAGGCAAGACATTTGCAACGGTATCGTCCCTACTTCGCGGGCAGGCGGCGCGTGGAGGGGCTGGAAATTCCAGAGGACCGAGTAGCAGTGGCAAAAGAGAGTGGCCTATTGTTTCCCCTCACGGGGAAATGGCCGGCGCTGGTAAGGCGACTGAAGAGAGAAAGCGCAAAAGTAGTTCACGCACATTTTGAGGGCGGCGGCATTGGAGCGCTTGGACTGGCTCGAGATTTGGGAGCACCGCTGGTCACGACTTGCCATGGATGGGATGTGACAGTGGGAGATGAGGCGCGGTGGCCGATCCCCGTGCTTCGGTGGCTGTACCAGCGGTCGCTAAGAAAGCTTCAGAGGGAAGGAGCACTTTTTGTTGCAGTTTCGGAGCACATCCGGCAGAAAATGCTTGCACGGGGGTATCCGGAAGAGCGAACCGTAGTCCACTACATTGGAGTTGATTGCGATGAGTTCACGGCTGATGAGTCGATAATGCGGGAGCCGGTAGTTTTATTTGTGGGGCGGTTGGTGGAAAAGAAAGGTTGCGAGCACCTGATCCAGGCGATGGGTTTCATCACGGAGGGCCAGAAGAAGACGCGCCTGGTAATCATTGGTGACGGTCCGCTACGCGAGCAGCTGAAAGCGGCGGCAGCCCGTGCTTTTCCCCGCGCTGAGTTTCTTGGCGTACAACCCCGCACGGTAGTTCGGCGTTGGATGAACCGGGCGCAGGTATTGTGCGTCCCCACAGTGAGAGCGGCCAATGGCGACATGGACGGTTGTCCATTCGTTTTCTTTGAAGGTCAAGCGATGGGGCTGCCGGTGGTTGCTTATGCTTCGGGTGGTAGTGGTGAGGCCGTAGTGCATGGAGAGACGGGGCTTCTGGCTGCGGAGGGCGATATTGAAGGGATGGGGCAGCTTTTAACACGATTGTTGAATTCGCCTGAAGAATGGGCAAGGCTCAGCCTTGCGGCGAGCAAGCGGGTGAGGCGGGATTTCGATATCGTCAAACAGTGCGAGAAGCTGGAGGAGATGTATGACTCGCTCTACTGAGGTGGCATTAGCCCGATTCAGCGAAGTCAGCAGGAAGATTGGAGGGCACGATGGTTTCTGTGGTGATCAGTACATTTAACCGTCGTACTTTGCTTGACGAGGCTGTGGCGAGCGTGGTCTCGCAATGCTATGAAGATTGGGAGATCTTAGTTGTAGATGATGCTTCGAGCGACGATACCTGGGAGTGGGTATCGGGTCTAGGAGACGATCGAATTCGCCGATTCCGGCAGGCGGTAAATCGGGAACGTTCGGCAGCGCGAAACTGGGGATTGACCGAGGCGCGCGGAGAGTTGATCCTGTTTCTGGACGACGACGACCGCTTAGTTCCGGGGGCGTTACGGGAACTTGTGGATCTTCTGGCAGCGTATCCGGAAGCAGTGGCAGCAGTGGGGGGCCGCATCAAGTTTCGGGATGGGATTTATCGAGTGAAAATTCCTCATACCCCGTGGAGGACGTGCCGGGAGATCTGGCCAGAATTGACTGCTGCATGGGGATCCGTATCCGGGCAAAACCTTTACCGGACTTCAGTAGTGCGCGAGGTAGGAGGATATCCGGAAAACATTGTGATCGTAGAAGACCGGAAAATGTGGCTCGACGTCGCGATGCTCGGGCCGGTGGCGTTGACACCAAATTATGTGATGGAATATCGCGATCACGGAGTATCGCGGGTACCGGCAAACATCAAAGAATTGCGGCTCAGCGTTTTAATGCCTTTCCTCGATTCGCTTAGCGGAGAGAAAGCAATCCGGGGGCGGCGTGCGCGGGATTTTGGGGTCTCGCTAGAGAATGCAGGAGAATCTGTTTGGCAGCATTTGATTACATTTCTGGTCGATCCAAAACTGGCAGTTTCACCGCTAACGGGGCCATTGTGGCTGAGGGGATTGGGCAAGGCGTTACTGGCCCCGTTCTGGCGTCCCCGGCCTTTGGTGTAAGGGAAAGATCCAGCCAGCAATCCAGAAGAGCATTCCAATCGCCATTATGAGGTATATGAGCTTGGCTTGGAGGGGTGAGTATTGCTCCACGATCAGCATGTCTCGAAAGGCCCGGTGGCGTTGACTGTTGGTCAAAGGGCGCATCAGCGATTGCCCGCGTAACCTTCCCACAGATCGGCTGTGAACAAACACTTTTTTGTAGTAGGAGAGAACACGATTAAATTCAAGGTGATCGACGAACATGGAGCCGACGTATTGGATGGAGGCCTTAGCATCCGGGTCGTGGTCCAAGACTTTGCGAACCAGCATTACATCGCCACCGCGTGCTACTTCAACGAAGAAGCCAAACTGGTCGAAAACCGAAGGCCGGACGGCCATATTGTTGGTGTACCCATAGTAGAGAGACTGGTCCTGACCTAGAAAAATATAGCGATTCTTTGCATTCTCGTAGGCGCTTAGCGCGGATGCTGGGAATTTCGCCCTCCTGCCGGAGTAAGCACCCAGTATGAGGCTGACATCTGAGGACTGCATTGCAGCGTTGATCTGCTGGAGCCAATCAGAAGCTGCCACGCAGTCGGCATCTGTGAAAGCGATGATCTGCCCTTTGGCGGCCCGGACCCCAAGATTTCTGGCAGCGTATGAGCCTGGGACTGGTTGCTGGAGCAGAATTATAGAAGGGAAGGCGGAAACGATTGCTGAAGAATTGTCTCTGGAGTTGTTATCTACAAAAATGATCTCGTAACGGTCACTTGGGTAAGCCTGATTTAAGAGAGATTCACAGCAAAGTTGAATCTCATTACGGTTGTTGTGAAATGGAACAACGATTGAGATGAAATGGTGCACGGGAGAGACGCGAAGATCGTTGCTGGCTAAGTCCGATTCACCTTCGACTTCTTTAATGATACGGCTTGTGACTGCTTCAAGTCACTAGTGTCCGGTAAACTTTCGACTGGATGGGCTTAAGCCTATTCTTTTCTAATAGATCAAAAGATTCCAGACAAAAACGATTTGACGTTGTTTCTGAAAACGCCCCGG
>ENA-ORBV01009162-ORBV01009162.1-microbial-mat-metagenome-genome-assembly--contig:-NODE-9162-length-16369-cov-3.722072_pt1 | contig 16369 bp, 11 predicted proteins | sample MGYA00237777_ERZ505514 | MGnify/ENA primary metagenome ERZ505514 (study PRJEB26160, sample SAMN06269048) | microbial mat metagenome | isolation source: Oligotrophic lake microbial mat | place... | reverse complement strand
ACGAGCAACCCTGGGCTGTGTGACGAAATCCCTTTGGGATTCTTCTTTTAGAGCTTGAGCTCTGTAGCAAGTCCCTTCGGGATTCTTTTTCAGAGACTGGGTTTTACGACGAAATCCCTTTGGGATTCTTTTTTGGAAATGGTAATTCGCATACCATTAAACCTCGAGTTGACCGAGCAACGAAGCCCAACGAGATTCCCCGGCATTACGTGGCGCGGGGTTCACGGACTTGATCAACTTGGAGGGTGAAGCCGAGGCCGTTGTCGAAGGGGTGGACGATGCCGGTGAGTTCTACTACGGGGTGGCGGACGGTGGCGAGGCCGAAGCGCTTGTAGGTTTTGCTGAACAGTTCGGTTTCCACCATTCCGGTGTAATCGCACAAGGATATGAATTTCATGAGTTCCCCGGTGGACTGGCTGTGGACGCGTTCTTCAATAATCAAACCACAGATGACTACGGTTTGATTGGGGAATTGGTGAAGGGATTTGATGGGGCAATAGGTATCCCACGCGATGGCGGGGAATTGATCCAGGGGGTGGGCGGAAACGGAAAATCCGATGAGCTCAGCTTCGTCTTTAAGACGGTCGAGGAGGGTCGGTTCAGTTAAGGGCACAGTGGGGATTTGGACTTTGTTATCGGATGGCGCGAAGAGTTCGCCCTGACCGTGTTTGTCGGCTTTTCCCCAGCTGAGGTAAAGCTGTTTCCATTGCCAGAATTGGCCGGTGCGAGTGTAGCCGAACCGGTCAAAAGCACCTGTGCGAATGAGGATTTCCATTTCGGGGATGTCGGGGTGCACGCGGATGTAAAAATCTTCGAGTGAGACAAATTCTTTTTTCTGACGCTCTATCCAGTAGCGGCCCAGCGTGGCTTGGGACAGTCCCTTCACCGTCCGGAGCGGAACCCGAATGAACTGCTGACTTGATGCCTCGAGCACTGGGGAATCCGTCAGCGCATCCGTCCCGCGCGGGGGTGTGACCGGTGGTTCTGGGGCGTAATCCAAAAGGGAGACATTGATGTCTGGTAAAAGGAATCCGATCCCCAGGCGCCGTGTTTCCAGTGAGTAAACCAAGGAAGAGTAAAACCCTTTACCGTTGGAAAGAACCGCCGCCATAAACTCGATCGGGAAATAACATTTTAGATAAGCCGCCTGGTATGCCTCGACCCCGTAAGCGGTGGAGTGTGCTCGGCAAAAAGCATAGCCCCGAAATGAATAAATGAAGTCCCACACCGATGTGATTTCTGCCTCCGTCCGGCCCATGGCTTTCGCCCCCTCGATAAAGGGCGGCAAGGCTGCCTCAATCGCGGCAGTGTTTTCTTTGGTTAACGCCCGGCGCAGGGTGTCCGCTTTACCGGGAGTGATCCCTGCAAACGCTTCGCAGATTTGGAGGATATGTTCTTCATACGCAATGACGCCATAGGTCGATTTGAGCACTGGTTCGAGTGACGGATGAATATATTGCGGTTCCTCCAGTTTCTGATAACGCCGCGCGAACTGGACCTTTTTCATTTCATTCGCTGCACCCGGCCGGATGACCGACACAATCGCGATCAAACAATCGATATCCTGCACGTTGCACATCCGGCAGAGGGAAATCATGGCCGGGCTTTCAATATGATGTACCCCGCGGGCGTTGCCTGAGGAAATCATTTCCCACACGTTCGGGTCCGACCACGGTTCTAGAAATTTGAACCGATCATGAATCGTGCCCTCGTCCGCTAGGTTTGGGCACAGGCCGGACCGTGTCAGGTCATGACCTTGGTGATCGATCATCCTTATCGCATCGCGCATGGCAGCTAGTCCGCCTTGGGCAAGGATATCCATTTTGATTAACCCCACGGCCTCCACGCTATCCATATCAAAATGGGTGGTGGGGTAACCTTTATGACTTTGGAAGAGGGGCGTCAAGTGGTGGAGGGGATCACGTGACAAAACCACGCCGCAGGGGTGCATTTTTGGGTAACGCGGAAAGCCGTCTAGAATTGAAGCGAGTTCTAAGGCGCTTTTGTAAGGTTCTTCGTCTAAAGGCAAATCGCGCGTTTCCAGTGATGAGTTAATCGAATCCTTCAAGGTGGAAGCCCGTGAATAAGGAATATGTTCCGTGACCCGCCGGATCTGGTACTCCGACACGCCGAGGACCTTGGCGATATCGGCAAAAGCCGAGCGCCCTTGGTAAGTGCTCAACCCGCCCACTATCGCCGCGTGGTGTGAACCGTGTTTTCGAAAAATCAAATCCACCACGTCGTCTTTCCGGTCGTGTGCGAAATCGATATCAATATCGGGCAATTTATTGAGGGCCATACGTTCGGGGTTCAGGAATCGTTTGAAGTATAAATCGAACCGAACCGGACACACCGTGCTAATTCCCAAGCAATAACAAACAAGCGAATCCGCTGCGCTCCCGCGCGTAATCCAATCGATCCGGAGTTTCCGGCATTCCTGCAAAATGTCCCAGACGAGAAGGAAGTATTCTTCGTACCCGACTTCCGTAATAATTCTGAGTTCCTCGTCCACCTGCAACAGCACCCTTTCTAAGGTTGTTCCGTTGTACCGTTGCCGAGCTCCCGCCAGAGCTAATGTCCGGAGAAAGGCATGAGCGTTTGTTCCGTCCGCCGGATGGTAATGAGGAAATCGCAGGCCCCCCAGTTCCAACTCAAACGAGCATTCCTCGACCAGGTCCAGCGAAGCATGCAGACTGCAGGCGTTGTGTTGACTGATCCCAAAAGACTCCGCTGGATTCAGGAAATGGAAATCGGATCCGCGCCGTTTCCTAGGATGATCCTGATGCAGTCGGGTCAAGGTCCGGATGCTCTGAACGATTTCGTATTTAATTTTGTCGTCCGGTTTTAAATACCGAACCTCAGGCGCGAAGATCCGCCTTTTGTCGATCCCCATAATCCGGCGTGCTTGAAAGGTTTGAGCGGGGAGTTGGATCAAGCCTTCCCGGTGGTCCATGTACATAGCCCAAGTCAGATGCGATTGGCTCAGCAGATGGCAGAGATTTTGGTATCCGGTTTTGTCTTTCACATACACATTGATCCGTGAAGGATGCGTTTTGGTGTGCCCCGATGCTGACGGTTGCAGGAGGTTAAAGTGTGGGTCAAACCTCTGGTCGCAGAATCTCAACTCTGCGCCCGTCACAGGTTTGATCCCGACTGATTTCGCTAGGTTAAAGAATTCGACAGCGCCGTGCAGGTTCGGGTCAGTGATCGCCACAGCGCGGATCCCCGATTTTTCAGCTTGCAGAAGAAGGACCGCCAAGGAGAGCGTCGAGTCGAGAAAACTGTATTGGCTTTTAACGTTGAGCAAAGGGAGCGGTGTAATGCAGGCGGGCGGGGTGTGAATGTTAAGCCCCGCTTTGTTTACGGCGATCTGTCGGGTTTGTTGACGCATAGGCGGACGCCCTGTGCCGCTCCACTCGCGCCCTACGAAGGTGACACCCGCGTTCGCTTTGTGCGCGTCCACGTAGTCATCAGCCGGGGAGGGTTCTTCGCCGTAAGGTTCGTGCGAGGAATGGACAGTGGCGAAGCGGTTCAAGTCTTCGCGCGGTTTTTCGTCACGGGCTTTGAGCCAGAGGTCGTGCCCGCGCATAACCGCTTGTCGGCCCATTGCACGTTTAATCTGATCGACAGCTGAGGCGAGCGCCACATTTTTGGCGAGAGACAATCCGCCGTTATTAAAATCGAATCTCTCGGAAAATAGGTCGGTGTAAACGTGGGACAGTTTGAGTGAAACAAGTCTGAGGCTCACCCTTCGTTCCCATGCTTTTTTGAACAAACGCGCAAGAAGCGAATAGGTGTCCGTCTCAAAACACGTTGGTTCCTCAAGACTCTCCGAGCGCATGTTTTCGCTCATGTCATTGTACCGGATGCGGACCGTAACCGTGCGGATTGATTTCTCGTCTGCCCGCACTTTCGCCATCAGCGTGTCGGCCATCCGGCGCAGCGTCGCGAGGAGGAACTCTTCGTCAGTCACATCCGTTTCGAACGTTTCCTGTTGACCGTACGATTTCGCATCGGGGGCTTCAGGAATCACAGGCCGATCATCGATCCCAAGTGAAAACTGTTTGAGTACGGGGGCTTGTTTCCCCACTAACAAAGTTAAAAAATGAGCCGGAACCTCCGCGATCTGGCCAATCCTCGCCAGACCTGCCGCATTCAACGTGGCTCCGAGTTGGGGTCCGACGCCGGGTAACCATTCGTTTTTTAAAGGATCAAGAAAAGTTCGTTCGCAGCCTTGGTTCACTTCAGTTAACCCGAAAGGCTTTTTAAGTTTGGACGCGATTTGTGAGACCAGTTTGTTGGATCCAACACCTTCCGATACGGAAATTTTCAGGGAATCCTTAATGGCACTACGAATTGTTTCCGCGATTTCCATTGGGTTTTTCCGGCGATACCCCGTGATGTCGAAGTACCCTTCATCGATACTCCCAATCTCCACCATCGGCGTAAAATCGTACGCGTAACTGAACATGAACCGCGAGAACCGTTCGTACTTCTCAAAGTCCCCCGGAAGAATGATTAACTGGGGGCACAACTTCCGCGCGCGGACCGTGGGCATGGTTGTATAAATGCCAAACTTCCGCGCCTCATAACTCGGTGACGCGACAACCCCCCGTTTTAATCCCCCCACAACAATGGGCCGCCCCCGTAATTGCGGGTCTGCCGCTTGTTCAACCGAAGCAAAAAAAGCGTCCGCATCCAGGTGAATAATCATGACTCCGGAACATCCTGGTAAAAAGAGCTCATGCTGAATTCTTCGCGCTGGGGGGCGACGGTCTGGCAGTCCGGACGAGGGAGATCATGACTCCTTGGATGACGAGCTCTTGGGCAGGGATAAGGTTTTTAAAGCGCGGGTTTTCGGCTTTGAGATAAGGCTTTTTGTTTTCGACGATGTACCGTTTGAGAGTGGTTTCACCGTCAATGAGCGCGGCCACAATGTCACCCGGCATGGGGTTGCGAAATTCGAAGATGGCAATATCGCCTTCCATGATATGGGCGTTGATCATGGATTCGCCTTTAACCTTCAGAGCAAATGACCGGTGCGGATTTGAGGGCAGGCCGATGGACGCGAGATCAATCGACACGAACCCCTCCGACTCTTGCTCCCGGCCTTGGGGATTGCCGGCGGGAATTTCGCCGTAGAGAGGGATTGAAAGCATGCTCTCGACCGTCTCCACCGCGCGTACGAAACGACACCCACGCGCTTTTCCAGGTGCCCGCTTTAGTTCTCCTTTCGACTCAAGAGCACGCAAATGATCCATCACGGTCGTCTGACTAGAGAACCCAAAGTGCTGTTGGATTTCGCGGGTCGATGGGGGATACCCGTTTTCCCGTGTGTTGACCTGAATAAATTTCAAAACCTGTTGCTGGCGATCTGTAAGCATAACCCCCCTGATGTGATACCGTTCATTTGAACGGTATCACGACTATCTACGATCAACAAGAAGGAAATAGTTGAAAAAGTTTATTCCTCGTCGAGGGTACCCAGTGGCCGCTGACTATTTTTTCCCGCACTTTATCGAACCGATGCTTTTTCGCCCCGTCCACCACTTGTGCGACTCCCAGGATCTCGCTTACGAGGTGAAATTGAACGGGTTACGCGTGATCCTGACAAAGATCCATGACAAGGTGACTGTGTACTCGCGCCAGGGATTAAATATCACCCACGATTTCCGTGACATCGCCATGGCCGCTCGGACGATACCAGCTGATCTGCTCACGTTAGACGGAGAGATTGTCATTCTTAATCCGGACGGGCGCCCAGCGTTGGATCAAAAGTCAGAACAACGCCTTGGCACGCACCGATGTTTTTACGCCTTTGACTGCTTGAACAACGACGGACGGGATTTGTGTCCACAACCCTACCGCGACCGGAAACAGCTGCTCCACGAGCTTTTTTTTCAAGTGAGAGACAAGAACGTGATGCGCCTTTCGCCTTCTTTGTCCGGGTGTTTGAACGACATAGAGCGGCACTGTCGTCTTTTAGGGTTTGAAGGGATGCTCATTAAAAAACGTAACGCCCCTTACCTACCTGGTAAACGATCGGCTTGGATGAAATACAGCTTCGATCAACACCATCCATTGGTGCGGTTTACCAAGTCATAAAACCAAGAAGTCCCCGAAGCTGGCATGGCTCAAGCATATTCAAGGGGTATATGAGGCCTATTTGGAAAGGGGCGATCAGCTTCGGTTTGGTGAATATCCCAATCGGGTTGTATTCGGCCACAACATCGACTGAGGACGTAAAATTTCGCATGCTGCGGAAGACGGATCATTCGCCTATTAAATACAAGCGCGTCGCCGAGACCGATGGGAAGGAAGTTGCTTGGGAGGAGATTGTTAAAGGCTACGAATACGAGAAGGGGACATACGTCATTTTTGATAAGGACGACTTCGAAAAAGTTGACCCCGAGAAAACCCAGCGCATTGATATCGAGAAGTTCGTGGACCTAGATGAGGTGGACCCTATTTACTTTTCGCAGCCTTATTATATAGAACCTGAAAAGGGGGGCGACAAAGCTTATGCTCTGTTGTGTCACGCGCTTAAAGGCGAAAAGAAAATGGGCATCGCCAAAGTGGTTATCAAAACCAAACAATACCTCGCCGCCGTAAAACCTAAGGACGACATGCTGATCCTTGAGGTCATGCATTTTGCTGATGAACTTGTTGAACCGGAAGATCTCAAAATTCCGCATCATAAGATGGGTGATAAAGAAATGAAGATGGCTTGTCAGCTCGTCGATAGCATGGCGGACAAATGGGATCCGGAAGAATTTAAAAACGATTACAAGGAATCGGTCATGCAAATGGTCGAAAAGAAGATTGCCTCAGGCGGAAAAGAGTTACCCTCAGTGGCGACCAAGACAACTAAAACAACGAAAACTATTGATCTCGTCGCTGTCCTCCAAAAAAGCCTAGAGGCCGCGCATAAAGGGAAATCAAAAAAGCTGCCTGTGCCAGCGAAGACCATTTCGAAGCCCACTGCGAAATCGAAAAAACTTGTCCACCCCAAGCGCAAAAAAGCGGCTTGAAGCATCATCCAAAATTCTAATGCCGCCATGGGTTCGCGTGTACACCAAATGTGTGGGTTGTTCGCGAATCCTCGCGAACGAATCCCAAGTCCCTTCGGGATTCTTTTTCAGAGACTGGGTTTTACGACGAAATCCCTTTGGGAGCATTTTCCGGAAATGGTAATGCCCATACCATTAAACGCCACGTTTGCGGATCAATTATTCCACACATAACAAATGTGTGTAATAATGTTGGATGAAGCTGAATATGAAGAGCTTTTGCGGATCAATTATTCCACACATAACAAATGTGTGGGTTGTTCGCGAATCCTCGCGAACGAATCCCAAAGGGATTCCGCCATATAGCCCAGGGTTGCAAAGCTACCCTGGGTATTGCGGAAAAATCCGCACAACCCCAAAGGGGTTGCGTCTCCGTTCTAAGGGACAGACAAACTATTCTCGAATTCTTCACGACGAATCCCAAACGGATTCCGCCACATAGCCCAGGGTTGCGCCTTTCGCACGTTGAGTCCCCGTCACTGGAAACAAAAAAACCGGCGGGAGGGATCCGCCGGTTTTGAAAGTGGTCGAAAAGCTAAGGGGTGAGTTTAAACGGGGGCTGCTACGTTTTCCTCGAGCTTTTGTTGGACGGCCTTTGCAATCTTATCGAACAACTCGGGTTGTTGTTGGAGAAGTTGGCGGGTACCGTCGCGGCCTTGGGCCAGTTGTTCTGAACCGAAGGAGAGCCACGAACCTTTCTTTTCAATGACACCGCGTTCGATTGCGAAATCGATCATTGAACCTTCGCGGGAGATACCTTCGTTATAAAGAATATCGAACTCGGCTTCGCGGAAGGGTTGGGCCACTTTGTTTTTGACGATTTTCACTTTTACGCGGTTACCGATGATTTCGCCGTCAGGGCGTTTAATCGCGTCTTTTTTGCGCATGTCGATTCGGACAGAAGCGTAATATTTTAAGGCTTTGCCGCCGGGCGTCGTTTCGGGGCTGCCGAACATGACACCGATTTTTTCGCGCAATTGATTGGTAAAGATACACGTTGTACGAGCTTGGCTTAATAAACCTGTGAGTTTGCGCATGGCTTGGCTCATGAGCCGTGCTTGAAGACCCATAACGGAATCTCCCATGGCCCCTTCAAGTTCCGCCCTGGGAACAAGTGCCGCCACAGAGTCGATGACGATAACGTCCAAGGCGTTGGATTTGATAAGTGTTTCTGCGATCGTAAGCGCTTCTTCACCTGAGTCAGGCTGCGAGACGAGGAGTTGATCCAGATCGACCCCGATCTTTTTTGCGTAGGCTGGGTCGAGGGCGTGTTCGGCGTCGATAAATGCCGCAAGGCCTCCACGTTTCTGCGCGTTAGCGATGATGTGTGAGACCAAGGTCGTTTTCCCAGAGGATTCCGGTCCGTAAATCTCAATGATACGCCCACGGGGAACGCCACCGACTCCTAAAGCCCAATCAATGGCCACTGAGCCTGTCGGGATCACATCAATCTTAACTTTCGATTGTGCGTCACCGAGTCGAAGGATCGAACCTTCGCCAAATTGTTTGGAGATGGCTTGGATCGCCATATCGAGGTTCTTATCCCGGGCCGCGTCTTTTTTTGACGTTGGGGCATCTGGTTCTTTCACTTCCGCTGCTTTTGCCATAATTTTTGTAAGTTAGACGTTTGTATGAACACAATAGCTTTAAAACAACCCGAAAGAAAGTCAACAGGCGCGATAAAAGATTTTTGCTCCCTTTTAAAGGCCCGTTCACCCCACGGATGTTCTATACACCATGACGTTTCGCAGATGTTGAAGATTACATCAATATAAATTTACTTGTCCTGAAAGATGTGCCTTAGGAAATCCTCTGGCAATTCCCCCAAGTGCGGCGCAATCCATCGCGCCCCAGCTCCACGCAGCTCTGAATCCGTGTACGATGTGGTTAATCCCAAACACGGCGATCCCGCTGCGCATCCGGCCTTGATCCCATTCACGGCGTCTTCCACCACGATGCAGCGCGCGGGATCCAGTTTCATTCCGGCTGCCGCGACCAAAAAGACTTCTGGGTCAGGCTTTTTATTCTTCACATCGTTCCCGGTCACGCACACGTCAAAAGTCGATGCGGGTATTCCGATCTGGACCAGGTTTCCATCGAGCTTTATCCGGTCTGCACTCGTAGCGACGGCGATTGACAACCCGTGAGCCCTGCATTGACCGATAAAATCAAGGGTGCCCGGTAGGGGGTCTAACCTCCCTTTAATGAGACCTAAATAAAGCGCGTAGGTCGTGGCTTTGTCCCGATCAAGCTCCAAAGTCACCCCATGCTTCTCTGCAACTCCGCCCAAATACCGGTTCTCCCCCGTGCCGACGAAGGGAATAAAATCATAGGGATGCACTTCCCTTTTATGATTCTGCTTGAACATAAGACATGCGGCCTCGCAGATAAACGGTTCGGAATCGCATAACACCCCATCCATATCGAAAATAACACCATCGACGTTTTGCATATAGGCGACTGAGTGTGTGTGATGAAACGGGGGTGACAACAACTTTTTACGTTAAATTGTTTCAAAACCGTCGCACCTTTTCCGTTGTCAAACCGTTGATATCAAGCTAGATTGAACCTTACATGAATGAGGAGTCATATCAGAGGCTGATTGCTTTTATTGAGTCTAAAGGACTGCGCATGACCGCCCAGCGTGAAGCGATCCTTCAGGCTGCCTTTAGCACGACGAATCATTATACCGCCGACGAGCTCCTAGAAATGGCTAAGGCTAAGGATTCCTCCGTATCGCGCGCGACCGTCTATCGGACGTTGCCATTGCTCGTCGAAAGTGGCCTTTTGAAGGAACTAGACCTCGGACGTGATAGCAAATTCTACGACCCGAACTTTGCTGAGCATCCGAACCACAACCATATCATTTGCGACGACTGCGATAAGATTTTTGAATTCGAAGATCCCGAGCTGGAAAAACGCGAAAACGCTGTTTCTAAGAAGCTTGGTTTTAAACTCGAGTCCCAGACCGTTCAACTTCACGGTTCATGCGAAAAATTAAAAGCCATGGGAGTCTGCTCCAACCTCGAAGAAGCATCACCTTCCCAGCCTGTTCAAACCCCTCAAGGAATAGTTTCCTAGAACAAGGGCTGAGGAGCTTTTAACAAGCACAAAAGGCGCAAAAAGGACTATTGAACCGCAGATTAACACCGATTCACGCAGATTAAGAAAACCTCTGAAATTCTGTTTTAAAAAGAACATTGCCGGTAGCATCCTAAAAGGTCCGCGTTAATTCCCCAGAATCCTTCTTTCGTTTCTTGCACCTTTTCGCGGCTAAACCCTCAGAAAATTTACTCTTTTGATACCCAGCCCCCTGTCTGCATCTGCGTAACGCTGAATCAATGTAGCATAGACAATCCTGTCTGTGCTCCAGCGTTTTCGCAGATTTCACCACCTGCTCTTTCCCCAAAATCTGCGTGAATCTGTGCCAATCTGCGGTTCCCAATACCTTCGCGGCTTCGCGTGAGACTATCTTCTCCCTCAGCGAGCATTCGCCGTTTATTGATTGGCATTTATCCGTGCTCGGAAAGATAGTTTGTCCGTCCCTCGTTCAGTTCCATTCGGGGTGGTCGGGCATATCGGCAGTTAATTGGTGGCGGGTGCCCATCTTGCGGAGAATTCCCTTCCACATATCATCCCCGCCGGGGTCAAAGATCATATCCATTCCGGCAGGATGCACGAGCCAAGCCCCGTTCTTGAGTTCCCCGTCGAGCTGACCCGGACTCCATCCGGCATACCCGGCGAATATTTTCACACGGCTTGTACTCGAGAATCCCTCGGATAACTCCGCCAACTCTTTCAATGCATGTCCCAGCTTCAAATTATCCATCACATTGGCATCCGGCAGAAATTCATCGTACTGCAACCAACTGAGTAATTGGGTCTGGACTGGCCCGCCCATATAGACCGGCTGATTGCTGAGGGTCAGGCCGATTTTGCGGTTGATAACCTCGCCGACCTTCTGGCCCACGGGACGGTTGAGCACAAGCCCCATCGCACCCTTGGCATTGTGTTCGCAGATCAGCAACACCGTCCGGTGAAAACACGAACCTGCCAGCATGCCGCTATCCAGCAGCAGATTCCCTTTCAACGATGGCGACACTTTTTTCATACAATCAAAATCCTACTGATTTTTGCGCAGCTTTCCAGCCCCGTCTGATCCGGCCCGGACCTCAACGAAATGCCGCCGGTGCGCTCTCGGACGGCGTTCCTCGATCTTTTTGAGTATCCGCCAAAAATGCACCGATGAAAATCCGGGCTCATCGGCCATGTCCCGGCGGCGGATCGGAAGCGAAAATCCGAAGGGAGTGGTGTGTGAGCAAGAGCGTTCCTTGAGGGCGGGAAAACTGGCGCTGGCACTCATTGTTTGCATCCCGGGAAATGCGGACGCTCGACAGGTTGCATTTTTTTCTTTCTTGCCGCCCGTTGGTGTTGCTGTTGAATCCCGCCCTATGATTTTTCGGCAATCGGCAGTCACAACCCTTAATCGTTGGCAGGTCACGGAGAGCAGTGACGTGCTTCCAAGGGACATTCATCCGGCTCTTATTGGGTCAGGATTACTTGCGGCTTCGTTTGATGCCACTGGGCTCATGGGTGCGAATTGGTCGATGTGGCAATACAGGGACATCCATTGTTTTGAGGCGGGCGACATTGCGGTGGAAAAGAATTTGTATTTTTACCGTGATTCGGTTTTGAGCCAGCACTATTTCCATAATCCCGAAGGGCGTAATTCTCGATCCTTCGCGAATATGCCTTGCGGTTGGTTGGACTACGAACTTGAAATTGCTGGGGAGAAGTACGACACGAAACGAATGTTAAAAGAAGGCCGGGATTGGGAACGGACATTTGAACCAAGAATTGGGGAGTTAAAAACTCAGTTTACACTTAACGGCACCCGGATCTCATGGGTGGCTCTTTTTCCAGTGGGCGGTGGGCATCTTGTCTTGCAGTTTGCGGCCCAATCGGAATCTGGGGTTGAGCAAGATGTAAAGCTCCAATTGCGTTGTCATTGGACACTACGACATGGCGAACCGATATTTCGCGGTGGAATTTCCGGGGTAGTGAGTGAGAATGGCTTTATTTTTTGTGAGTGGGAAGGAACAAATGAGACATGCACCGCGCACCTCAAAAAGCCAGTCAACCTGTCTTACGCGTTCCTTGCGAGCTCGGGAGTAGGGAAGGTTGGGTCGGAAGACATCCAATTCGATTGGTCGGGAAAGACTGGATCAACCGAGACTTTCGCATTTGTCTGCGGCTCGAGTGTGGACGGAACACATGCATTAAAATATGCGCAGGGATTAAAAGCGGCCGTGCAGGCAAAGGACGATCTGACGATTCCGGCTAAGGCCACATGGACGGCCTTCTTTTGCTCCGCCGCAAAAGTAACCGTTGGATCCCCAGAAAAAGAGTACCTGTGTGATCTCAATCAATATCTTCTTAAAGCGGGATTACCTTGGGCCACGGGATTACCATTGGGAACTCTTTGGACCCGGAAATTTAACTCGGCTACGTTCTGGGACAGTTTTTTTGCATGCGACGGAATGCTGCGTTCCGGGCATATTAAAGAGACCAGGCTATTCTGCGAATACTTAGTGCGCTCGGCTCGTCCAAAGGGGCGTCCGCATATGTGGATCACTTATTTTGATGGAGACACGCCCTGTGACGATGCGGGAGATGTCGCGTATTTTAACTGTCTGGCGTTTGCCGGGTGCGGCATTCGGCTTTATGAAATGTCTCAAGATCAAGAAGACCTAGAAAAGCGTGTCTTCCCCTACTTGAATTTCATTTGCACCCATTTGTTGGAAAATGTTTTTGAACCTGTGCCCCGAGGCGGGTGGCAATTGGGCGGCATCATTGCTGGGGACGTTGATGCATTCCAAACAGAGGCCAAAACCCAAATGGACGTCTTGATTTGGTCGGTCATCACCCTTTCAAAGTTTGCTGAATACTCAGCCAAACTGGGCCGTTCCTCCACTTTGACACAAAAGGCTACTGAAATTTGTGTGTGGTTTGAAAAAAACCGGATCGTGATGGATAAACGGGCGAACTGGTACCAGTGGCTTCCGTATTTAGCTCCCGCGCATCGGTATGCAGACTTTTCGAAGTGGTGGAATGGAACCGAAGAAACCTTTAAAAAGATCGCCATCATTCCGCATGACCAGGACCTTTCTCAGCGCATTTATGGGGACCAACCTGACACTCCAAAAGATCAGTTGTTTGGGACTTACACAGGGATGGCGTGGGGAAATTTTAGCACAGCAGCGGCTGCGACCATCAGCGGGAACAACGATTTGGCATTGGAGTTTCAGGACGGCGGTTTGAAGTATACGTCGGGTCTTGGGTATTTTACCGAGAGCCCGTATGACCTACAAGCGGGGGGCAATAGTCCGTATGTGCCTTCTGCGGGAAGTTTTCTATCCAGTCTTCTCGTGATGTGCGCTGAGGCAGATTTGTGGAATCAGGAATTGCGTGTGGGTGTGGATATGCCGCGGTTCTGGAAGTACAACCGGATTAGCTTTGAAAACGTCCACACCTTTAACGGCGCGGTGGTTAACTTAAATTACTCACCGCATCAATTGTCCGCCACGATCAAACTGTCGCGCGCCGGTCGGGTCCGTCTTATCGTTCCTTCACGGATCGCGGGCGAACCCCTTCATGTGGTCTCAGCGGAAGGTCAAACGATTCCGTTCACGGATCAAACCGAGTCTATCCTCCTCCAGCTTGACCAAGGTTCACACACAGTGACCGTCGCGCGTGATTTAAATGCCGTCCGAGATTTCACCATTATTGAACCTTTTGATATGGGTCAGCGGATATGTGCCCTGGCCAACGTATCTGGGTCAACCCGGTGGTTGCGTGATTTCGACGGCCTTGAGGACGTGGCCAAAAATACGAAGAAAGGTTTTATCATCGACGTTTCGTTTGTCAGGATTTTTCCAGACATCGTCAACATCCTTAAAGAGCAAGTCCGCGATCATGGGAAATTATTGGTGGTCATGTACCACGGCGGAGTTTCGAGTGTGTCACCAGAATTCGCTGAGCTCACGGGGGTCAACGGGTCCATCGCGCGCGATTGGGTTTTTGAGGGAAAGAAAGTCAACGTGACCTCAACTGAAGCCGGTCAAAAGCTTGGGTTTGCAAATCAGATGTCCATGCATGCGAACGGAGTTGATATCGTACCAGCGTTAAGTTCTGATACGGAGGTGTTGGCTACGATTGAATCGGGGGTCCCGTTTTTAACTCGCAGAAAGCTGGGGAAGGGTTCGGTCTGGTGGATTGCCACAGGGAACAAAATCATGGACCGGCCATGGGGTCTAGGGTGGGGGTTACACCTTACAAGAAGCCTTTTTGTGTATGGCAAAACACGGGAGTCCCTTACAAAGCAACCTTGGTTAGATGATCCAGATTTTCAAAATCTCATTCAGAAAATATTAAAACTTAGTTAAACAGCTTGTCCTCCGGGACGAGCGCAGTGTGGTGTTATTTTATGTTAACGATATCCAGTATTTCAAAATCTTTCGGTGGGCGTGAACTTTTCACGGAAGCGTCGCTCCAAGTCAACCGTGGAGACAGAATCGGACTTGTGGGCCCAAACGGCGCAGGTAAAAGTACTCTCTTCTCCCTGATCCTTGGCATTAATGACCCAGATGAGGGAAGCATCTCTATGGAGCGTAAGGTCACCTTGGGTTTCCTTCCTCAAGAAACAGCACCTGCTGGCGAGGAGTCGATCCTGGACCTTGCATTGTCCGTTAACGACGAGATGAAATACCTCCGCGAACAACTGGCGCGAACTGAAGAAGACGCGGAACATCACGATGCCATCAATCGGTATCACGATCTGGAAGGCAACCTCCTTGAGACAAAAGCCAAGCGTTTATTAAAAGGGTTAGCCTTTCGGGAAACCGATTTCAACCGACCCGCCCGTGAGTTGAGCGGTGGTTGGGTCATGCGCGCGCACTTAGCGAGGTTGTTAGTCATGGAGCCTGACCTGTTAATGCTCGATGAACCGACGAACCATCTCGATCTCGAATCGTTAAATTGGTTCCAGAATTATTTGATGAGTTATCCCGGTGCCATTTTTATGATTTCCCATGATCGTGAATTTCTCAACACATTGGTCGATGATATCGTGGAAGTGGCTTACGGACGGTTGACCCGGTATCGTGGGAATTACGAATCGTATGTTGAACAACGTGCCGCTCGTCGCGAGCAACAGTTGTCGGCATACAAAAATCAGCAAAAAGAAATCGCGGCGTTGCAGGAGTTTGCAGACCGTTTCAGGGCGAAGGCTTCCAAGGCCACACAAGCCCAATCCAAACTGAAGCAGATCGAGCGCATGGTTAAAATTGAAATGCCTCCGGACGAATCTTCGACAATCAAGTTTCAGTTCCCGCAACCCAGGCGCAGTGGGGAGAAGGTGATGACCCTCAACAAAGTCGATTTTGCGTACGGCCCTCAACCGGTTTATCAAAACTTGAACTTGGAAATCAGCAAAGGCCAACGCATGGTCCTTGTCGGTCCAAACGGCGCAGGAAAGTCTACGATGTTAAAGCTGTTAGCGGGGGTTCTCACTCCTGCGTCAGGTGTTCGCCAGGTCGGGCACAATGTTGATGTCGGGTACTTTGCCCAAAACCGTTCCGAGTTACTCCAATCAAACGCGACGGTACTCCAGTCTGTGCGTGATTCCCCAAAGCCCGTCTCGGAAGAAGTTGCGCGGACGATTCTCGGGGCATTCCTTTTCCGGGGAGACGACGTTTTTAAAACGGTTAAGGTGCTAAGCGGGGGAGAGAAAAGTCGTTTAAACTTAGTGAAATTACTTCTCGATCCACCTAACTTTTTGTTGATGGACGAACCCACCACACATCTGGACATGCCTAGTATCGAGGCGCTTATTTTTGCATTGGAACAGTACACGGGAACGGTTGTGTTTATTAGTCACGACGTGTATTTCATCCGGAAAATCGCAGCAAGCGTGATGCATATTTCTGCGGGTATTCCCACTTATTACCCTGGGGATTATCAATATTACCTTGATAAAACCATGAAGATCCATTTGGAGCGCAACGATGAGATCGGTTTGATCTTCGATTATTCTTTTCTTGGTTTGATGTATCTTAACGAAGGCGAGTATGCAAAAGCAGAAGCAAAGTACAATACTTCCCTGGAGCTGGCCCTCAAGCACAACGACTCCATCCGCATTTCGTCGGTACATAATTCGATGGCGTTCATGTACGTTCAGAAAAAAGATTATTTAAACGCCATTAAAAATTTTAACGATTGCCTGAAGTATTGTCCTAAGA
>ENA-ORBV01009161-ORBV01009161.1-microbial-mat-metagenome-genome-assembly--contig:-NODE-9161-length-16369-cov-4.512706_pt1 | contig 16369 bp, 13 predicted proteins | sample MGYA00237777_ERZ505514 | MGnify/ENA primary metagenome ERZ505514 (study PRJEB26160, sample SAMN06269048) | microbial mat metagenome | isolation source: Oligotrophic lake microbial mat | place... | reverse complement strand
AGTGAAATGTCTCCCTGTTTCAGATACCGCACGCCCCCGTGCACGAGCTTGGTGGAGCGACTCGATGTGCCCTTGGCGAAATCCGCCTGCTCGATCAGGGCGACCCGGTAGCCGCGCGACGCCGCATCCAGGGCGGCGCCGAGGCCACTGGCCCCACCGCCGACCACCAGGATATCGAAAACCTCGGCACCGGAACGCAGCCGGCTGAGAACGGAATCACGTTGCATGAGAATAGCGGGAGCTGAACTCCGGTCGGGCCTACCCGGCCCCAACTCCAACGAGCGGCGCCGGGCGTATCCTCCGTGCCACCGCCCGTCGGAATGGGGGTCGACGAATTAGAATCGTTTCGACAGCTCCATCGTGAACTGGCGGCCACGGACGTTCGCGGTCCCGCCCTGATAACCGAGGCCCTCGTCGGAGACGTGGGGCTCTTGGTCCAGGACATTGTTGATGCCACCCCGCACCGTGACGCCCTGCAGCCAGGGATGAACGTCACGATTAAACCGATACGAGATCCAAGCGTTGTGATTGAAGATCGGATCGACCCGCAGCACGTAGCGGGTCACACCGTTGTCGTTAAAGATCCGGATGTAGTCAGGCCGGCCGAGCGCGTTGTAAACGGCCTCGGTCGTCGCCGCCGAGGTATCGACGAACGCACCGAAATAGCTGGTGAACCATCCCGCGGACCAGGCGTCCCGGCGCCAAGTGGCCGTCATATTGGCTCGCCACTTCACGCGACCGTTGCGGTCCAGCTCGTCGAGGATCGGGGCATTTCCTTCAATCTGCGAGCGCCGCAGTACGTAGTGAGTCGCGTCGCCCGTCAGACTAAACTGGCCGAGACGATTCTTCGGCAGGCGATACTGGAAGCCAAACTCATAGCCTTGAATGTCACGCCCGGCGAGGTTCACGTAATTGTCGATCAAGCTGATCACTTCGCCCACGGGTGCACGCCGCGCGGCGTTGTTCGTCTGGCGCGCGTTATATACAGCATAGGCGGCGCGATCTTCTGCGGTCACCGGTGCTCGCGTCACCGAGGGATAGCCCTTGTAGGCCGAGCTGCCAGAGCCGAGATCAACCCGGTCGATCGCGGTGCCTTTGGCGAGTTCGGCCTGCACCGCAAGATCCAGGTACAGCTCGTCGAGCTGCAGCGTGCGCGGCGCGCCCACATTTTGAATCACCTTGTTTTGATTCATGTGGAAGTAGTCGAATACGAATGAAAGTCCCCGGATTTTCGGTACCTCGACCACCATGCCGGCAACCCAAGTCTTGGCCGTTTCCGGCTCCAACCGCTCGTTACCCTGACGAAACACGGTGCGCTGCGTGGAACCGTCGGAGGGCAAACCCGTCACCTCGGAGCGATACGGATCCGCCGCACCAATCTGGCGGCGCAGTGGCGTAATGTTGGTTTGCACCAAGTTCGGCGCGCGGAACGACTCCGCAATCGAGCCACGAAGCTTCAACCAACGGGTGGGTTTCCAAACGAGACTCGCCTTGGGCTTGGTAGTCTGGCCATGGATGGAAAAGTGCTCGAAACGTCCCGCCAGCGACAGCTCGAGTGCATCCACGAGTGGGATACGGTTCTCGCGGGTGACAAACGGCAAGGCCGTTTCAAGGTAAGCGGCATAGATGGTCTGATGGGCGCTGATCGGCACGTTGGAGCTGAGCGCGAGGTAGTCGTTGTCATTCTCCCGCAAATACGGGAACTGGCTGCCCGACCCCGGCGGATTCAAACCGGCGTAAGCCGCGCGCTTGTCGTCGTACGACTCGTAGCGTACCTCCACCCCCGTGGCGACACCCACGTTGCCGCCGCTGAAGAGCCGCCAGAGTTGCCCGTTCGCCTTGGCATCCCACATGAAGAGATTAGTCCGGCCAAAGCGATCTTCGGAATCAAAGAGCGGATCGAGGACGGACGCAGGATTCGAGAAGAGCTGGTCGGTGGCGATCTGTCCGTTGACGATCTTGAAGGTCACGGGGAAAGGGTTGAACGCCGTGGCGTCCGTCCGGTTCAGCGCCTGGCGCAACTTCGACTCGCGGACCTGGAAGTGCTCGTATTCGTGCGTCTGTGCCCCGGAGGCGAGCAGGCCGGATTCCCATTCCCAGCTGCGACCGATCTTCCCGCGCAAGCCACCCAGCAGGCGCCACGAGTAACTATGAACCTCGGTCACGCGCGGCTTGAAACCGCTGGCAATCGTGGCGTTCTGACCGGGAGAAATTCCCGTCCAAAGCGAGACGTCCGCGGGCGTGCCAACCAGCCGGGCGGTACCGTCAGCGTTCGGAGTGCCGGTCGGATGATAGAAACGAACGCCGAACGGATTGTACGGATTCGCGGCCGGCATATAAATACCGGGGTCATCCGTGTTCTTGAAATTAACGGGTTCACGACCGCTGTAGCTGTGGGCGTGGTAAAACAGGAGGTCACCGAAGGCGGTGATGTTTTCGTTCACCGGCCGGTCGATAAACGTCGCGAACTGCACGCGGTCGGTTTTCGGCACGAGGATCTTCCATTTATTCCAGTTTGAGCGGGTGGTATTTTCCACGCTGTCGATGTTGGCCGAAGGAGCGGTTTGCTTGAAACTGATCGAACCATCCGGGCTCGGCCACAGGTAGAACATGCCCGTCGCGGCCATGCTTGCCACGCCTGCCGGCGGCGTCGTGCTCGTGCTGATACCGCGATTGCCGTCGGGCCGTGAGCCCACGAACTCCACGAAGTCAGGCTGGATGAATCCGCGCTGCCACTGGCCCCACTGGTTGACGTTGTTCCGATTGTCGAAGTCGTTGTCGCGAACGGTGGTGCCGTTGGCATCAACCAGGGGCAAGCCGTTCCATGGCGCCGGGAGAGCCCGGCTTTGCCGCTGGTCGGCGTGGCGGGCCCACTTGCGTTGCGACGCGGCGATCGCGTCCCGATGGAAGTAATCGAACGAGACGGAGAAATGCGTTTTACCAACGTTGAAGCCCTCGGAAACCGTCGCGCCGACCTCGTTACCGCCGCCGTGCTGCGTCATTGAACCCTTGAAGGTGACGTTGCGGCCCACGTACGTGCGCGACACGTGGTTGTTGATCACTCCGGCCGCGGCATCGGCGCCGTAGATGGCGGATGCACCGTCGCGGAGGATTTCCACCCGGTTCACGAGGGCGCGGGGAATGGCGTTGATGTTGGCGGCGAGCGAAGGCACGCCGTTTTCCGCCATGGAAATAGGATGCGGCGCCATCCGGCGACCATTGATCAGCGTGAGCGTACTACCGGATCCAATACCGCGAAGGTCGACGGACGCCACGTCCCCGCGGGCGAGTTGCGGACCATTGTTGACCTCCGTGATGGCAGACGGTTCAGCGGCTCCCAGAGTCTCAAACAACTCGCTCATGGTCGCCGCCCCGCGGGCATCCAGGTCGACGCGCTCGATCACGGTGACTGGCAGGGCGGTTTCCGCCTCGAGCCGGCGGATATTGGAACCGGTGACCGTGAACGCCTCCAGTTGAACGGGCGTCTCCGGCTCAGTGGCGGTCCCTCCGGGCGGCGGACTGACGGCCTGAGCCGCCAGCGACGTCGTCAAAACGGCTGCGGCTATAATCGAAAAAGTGGTGAGGGTTTTCATCGCGATGGAAGGTCAAAAAGAACGCGCAAAATCTCGCTCGTCGAGGAGAACATTTATGCGCGGCGGCTGGTTGAAATCGCTGCTGATCGATCAGCCGCTCGCCCACGCCCTCCTGGCAAATCCGGAGTGACTCGAATCAGTCTAAATTCCTCAGAAGAAGTAACCACTGATGGACACTGATAAACACGGATCAAATAGATCCAGATCGATGGGATAAAATCTCTTACCGGGTGAACGGCCTCCCTCGCGCAACTCTGTTTGCCTCAGTGGTCATCAATGAAAATCAGTGGTTCAACTGAGTTTTCTAGGATTAGTGGGGCCCCGATAGCTCCGGGATCACGGCCCCAACGACCAAATCGCGTGGCGCAGAAGTCGCACGGTACAACCAGCCCTGGCCGGCCGCGAGCGTGGCGCGACCACGATGGAGTCGCACGATCGAGGCGTTGCCCAGGCCCAGCACCGTTTCCTCAGGGTTGAAACGCAGATAGATTTTAATCTTCCCGCCGCGACTCTCGAAGTCCGCCTTCGTCTCCGGAGCGGGATGATGCGGATTGATCGTGACCGGGAGCAGCGCCAACGCATCGCGACTCGGCACGTCGGTGACGGGAAAATCATTGGTCGTTCCGATGATCAGCCCCGCAACGTTGGCGCCGGCGCTGGAGCCGCCGTAGGGGACCCCAGCGAGGACGCGTTGACGAATCAGTTCCATTTGTCCGGTGCGGGCGAGTTCTCGCACGAGTACAAACGTCTCGCCGCCCCCGACAAAAATGGCGTCGGAGGCCTGAAGTAATTCACGGGCGCCAGCCTCGGACCTCCGATGGAGGGATTCGGCTTTCGGCACGCCGAGGTGCACGAATGCCTCTTGCAGTCGCGCTTCCATACGATCGCGTTCATCCGGGTGGGACGCGTGCAACACCAGCACGACCGAGCGGCACCCGGCGTAATGCTCCCGCATCACGGGCAGCACGCTATCCGCGAAATGGTTGCCGTTCATCATGCTGCCACCGCACACCAGCACCGAGGCTTGCGGCGACGAGTGCCACGTCGGCGCAGCTAGTCCGTTGGAAATCAACGCGAGCGCACCTACAAAAACGCGAAACAAAAGTTGCAGCATGAGAGTCGCCGCAAGCTAGCGGCGGCACGATCGGTGCTCAATCCCTGTTTAGAACGTCGGCCTTCCGGGCGATTTGCACGTGAACCCTGCGTTTCGTCAGTCGGCTTTAACAGATATTTAGCGCCATAAAGTAGAACCGCTCCCGGTAGTTTCAGTCGAACAATGGATGTCCTACGCCCATGTTGCGCCGAATTCGTTTTTCGACGGCAAAGCCGGTAAACCCCTGCGCATTCTTTACGCTGATGACGTTCCCGAGCTACGGAATCTTTTGCAGTTCATGGTCGAACGCGATGGCCACCTGATCGAATGCCATCCGGACGGGCAGAGTGCCCTTACGCGCATAACCGAGAACTTTGATTTCGATTTGGTCATTACCGATCATCACATGCCCGGCATGAATGGACTCGAGTTTGTTGAGAAGTTACGCGAGCTGCCCTTCCGCGGTAAGATCATGGTCTTCAGTTCAGAACTCAGCCCGCTGGTCGCAGACAAGTATCTTCGCCTCGGCGTCGATCGGATCCTGTACAAACCGGTCTATCCGTCTGCGCTTCGGCAGGTGATGGCGGAACTGTTTGGGCCGGCCAGCGCGGCCCCACGTCGAGTGAGCGCGCACCCGTTTCCGTCGCAGCGGCATTCGTTTTCGAGCCACCCGTTTCCCACGACCGCCATGGCCGAAGTGGGGTCTCCCTGAAGAATCGGTCGAGGACTATTCCTCGAAATGGCAGTTGCGGGAGAACCGCCCGCGATGGAGTTAACGAATTTGATTCCACCACCGCCGCCGGTGCGTCAGAGTCCGCGTCGTGTCGACGAGCCCCTCGCCCCACCCCGCCCCGACCGTTGATTCCGCGCGTTCCGCCGGCCCGGTCGATGCCCCGACGACGGTCCGTGGCATCGTTCGGCAGCTCGGCCCTGGACTCATCATTACAGCTGGGATCGTGGGATCCGGTGAACTGATCGTAACGCCCAAGCTGGGAGCGAGTGCCGGGTTTACGCTGCTTTGGTTCATCATCGTGGGCTGCGTGCTCAAGGTCTTCATTCAGATTGAACTCGGCCGCGCCACGCTGTCCCGCGGTACTACGACGCTGGAAACGATGAATTCCGTGCCCGGCCCACGCGTCGTGGTTTCGTGGCTGCTCTGGCTCTGGCTGATCATGTTCGCTGCGACGATTTTCCAAGTGGCGGGAATGTTGGGAGGATTGGCGAGCATCGTCAGTCTGGCGGGACTGAATGTCTCGAAGCCAATCATCGCCATCGCGATTGGAGCGATCACCGCATTCCTCCTGGTGGCAGGACGCTACAAGCTGGTCGAAATAGCCTCCACGTGGATGGTGGTGGCTTTCACCGCGTGCACGATCGCGGCAGTCGTGGCCCTGCAATTCACGCCCTTCGCCATCACGTCGGCGAATCTCATTGAGGGTTTCAGTTTCAAGCTCCCCGGCTCGTTCACCGTCGCGTTTGCCGCCTTCGGCATCATCGGCGTCGGCGCCTCGGAACTCATCTATTATCCGTACTGGTGCTTGGAAAAAGGATACGCCCGCCACGTCGGGCCGGCGGACGGCACCGCGGCGTGGGGATTCCGCGCGCGGGGGTGGATGCGAGTCATGCGGACGGATGCCTGGGTTTCGTGCGTGGTCTACACGGGGGCCACGCTGGCGTTTTATCTTCTCGGCGCCGCGGTGCTGCATGCCAAGGGACTCGATGTGACGAACGCCGACATGATTCCGACCTTGGCGCACATGTACCAGGAGACGTTTGGCGCGTGGAGCCTGCCCCTGTTCCTCGTCGGCGCAGCGATGGTTTTGTACTCAACGATCTTCGTCGCCACGGCCTCCAACGCCCGCCTCATGGCGGACGCCTTCGCGATTTTCCGCGTGAAAACGTTCAAGGACCCAGCCGACCGGGAACGGACGGTGCGCTGGCTGTGCGGCTTGGTGCCAGTCGCCTGGACCCTTCTCTATCTCGTGTGGGGATCACCGGTGACGCTGGTGTTCGTCGGAGCGGTGGCGCAAGGCATGATGATTCCGTTTTTGGCTCTCGCTGCCTTGTGGCTGAATTATCGCCGCACCGATCCGGCCCTGCGCACCGGTACCCACTGGCGCATTTGGTTATGGGCGGCGGCCATCGCTATGACGGCCGTCGGCCTTTATCAAATCGTGACTGAGGCGGCAAAGGTGTTGGGTTGAGTGTGGTCATCACGCGCAGCGGCTCCGCCGGGTATCGATCCGGTTGCCCACGGAACCCACGGAATACACGGGTCGATCCGCCGAGAAACCGCTGATGCCCGCTCATCTTCGCTCATCCGGAGGGGCCCAATGGGCACACCAGCGGATCGCAAGCGGAGATCGAGGCAAGAGCGACCCGCCCGGAGGATCTTCCTCGGCCAACTATTGACGCTCCATGCGGGGGACCCGGCCGCCGCTTGCAGCCGGACCGTCTTCAGGCGCCGTGGCAGTTCTTGAACTTCTTGCCGCTACCGCAGGGGCACGGGTCGTTGCGGCCGACCTTCGGCGTGTCGCGTCGGATCGTGACTTTCGGCAATTGGATCTCAGGTTCCGCCGCCGGAGCTTCCGTTTCCGCTGGTGCCATCGCGTGGCTCGGCCCGCTGCTCGTCACATGGGTCGTAATTTGCGGAGCCTGCAGGGCCGCGGTCGGCGCAGGAGCATTCGTCGGACCCACGGCGCGTGCCGTCCGGCTCAAAAGCGCCAGCATGTTCTCAAAGCTTTCGATATTCGAGGTGCTGCGGAACAAGCCGGTGCAGATTTGCAACCGCACGTTGTTCATCAGCTCTTCGAAATACTTGTAGGCTTCCCCCTTGTATTCAACCAGTGGGTCTTTCTGGCCGTAGCTGCGCAAACCGATGGAGCGGCGCAACTCTTCCATCTCCGTGAGATGCTCCTGCCAGTGATGGTCGATCGCGTTGATGACAACGTAGCGTTCGAGTGAGCCCAGCGCTTCCGGAATCTCGACCGATTCTTTGACGGCGTAGGCATCTTTGATCCGCGTGAGCAGCTTTTCCACGATCGGCTCGACGGCATTGCCTGTGAGTTCGTCGACGCGAACGCTGATGGGGAAATGAGCGTTAAGCCAGCCGACCAGGCTCTCGATCGACGTTTGCGTCGCCCCAGCTTTTTGGCCAAAGCCCGCCACTTCGACGCGGGTGAGCAACTCTTCGCCAATTTGTTCGAAGATTATGTCCTTCGGCCGCTCCGCGTGGATCGCTCCGTTACGGATCCCGTAAACGACTTCGCGCTGCTGATTGAGCACGTCATCGTACTGCAACAGCCGCTTGCGAATCGAATAATTCTGCTGCTCGACTTTCTTCTGGGCACTCTCGATCGAGCGGTTGAGCCAGGGATGTTCGAGCTCCTCGCCATCCTTCATCGAACCTTCCATGAGCTTCGACGCCAGGTTACCCTGGAGGAAAAGGCGCATCAAATCGTCTTCGAGCGACAGATAGAATTTCGTCAGACCCGGGTCACCCTGACGGGAACAGCGACCGCGCAACTGGCGATCGATCCGGCGCGACTCGTGGCGCTCGGTGCCGATCACGTACAAACCGCCGAGTTCACGCACGCCCTCGCCGAGTTTGATGTCGGTGCCGCGGCCCGCCATGTTCGTCGCAATGGTGACCCCGCTCCGCTGACCCGCGCGGCTGACGATGTCGGCTTCCTGCTGGTGGAACTTCGCGTTGAGGACGGTATGGATCACGCCGGCCCGCTTGAGCATGCGGGAAAGCACCTCGGACGACTCAACACTCACCGTGCCTACCAGCACCGGCTGGCCGCGCTTGCTCGCCTCCTCGATCTCCTTGACCACGGCGTTGAACTTGTCGCGACGCGTCTTGAAGATGGAGTCGTTTCGATCGACCCGGATGCCGGGCTTGTTGGTCGGAATGACCTGCACGTGCAGGCGATAAATGTCGTTGAACTCCGTCGCTTCCGTTTCCGCCGTGCCCGTCATGCCGGCCAGCTTCTCGTACATGCGAAAGTAATTTTGAATCGTGATCGTCGCGTAGGTGCGCGTCTCGCGTTCAATCACCACGTTTTCCTTGGCTTCCACGGCTTGATGCAGGCCATCGGACCAGCGGCGGCCGGGCATGACGCGGCCGGTATTTTCATCGACAATGAGCACCTTGCCATCCGGCGAAACGACGTACTCCACGTCGCGTTCATAAAGTGAATACGCGCGCAGCAACTGGGAAATCGCGTGGATCTCCTCCGAGGTCTCGGCATAACGCTGCTGGGCCGCGAGCTTCTTCGCCTCGCGTTCCTCCGGCGGCAACGAGGATTCCTTATCCAGATCGCTGAACTCGGTGGCGAGATCAGGGAGGACGAACGCATCCGGATTGTCGGGACGCAGCTTAGTCCGACCCACCTCGGTTAAATCTGCTTGATGCTGCTTCTCGTCGATGACGTAGAGGAGCTCTTCCTTGATCTCATAAAGCTGCTCCTTGTTCAGATCCGAATTGAGTTCGGTCTCCATCTTGTCGAGGAGCTTTCGCCACTCGCCCGTCTCCATGAGCCGCAGCAGCTGCTTGTTCTTGGGATTCCCCATTTTCACCTGCAGCATTTTCTGCGCGGCCGTCTGCCGATCGTCGTTCTTCACGCCGGGACGCTCCAGAATCTCTTTGGCCTCGGTAATGATCTTGTTACAGAGGCGAATCTGCTCGTTAACCAGCGCCTCGACCGGGGGCTTGATGCGGGAGAAAGGTTGCTCGCGCTCGATGGGAGCAGGACCGGAAATGATCAGCGGGGTGCGCGCTTCGTCGACCAGGATGGAGTCGATTTCGTCGACGATACAGAACCAGTAATCGCGCTGGACCTGATCCTCCGCGCGCGTGGCCATGCCGTTGTCGCGGAGGTAATCGAAACCAAATTCGCTCGCGGTTCCGTACGTGATGTTGCGGCCGTACATCTCGCGGCGGACATCCGGCGCCATCTGCTGCTGAATGCAACCGACGGATACGCCGAGGAAATTATAAACGTGCCCCATCCACTCGGAGTCACGACGGGCGAGGTAATCGTTGACTGTGACGAGCTGCGTATTCCGGCCCGTAAGGGAATTCAGATACAGCGGAAGCGTGGAAACGAGTGTCTTACCTTCACCAGTCGCCATTTCGGCGATGCGACCCTGGTGAATCGCCATGCCGCCAATGAGCTGTACGTCGAAGTGAACCATGTCCCAGGTGAGCTCATGTTCGCACACTAGGATCTTACGTCCGACGAGCCGCCGGGCGGCGTTCTTAACGGTGGCAAAGGCCTCGGGCAAAACCTCCTCCAACGCCGCGCGCTGATCCTTGGCCGCCGCCACGCGGGCGCGCAACTCATCCGTCTTCGCTCGCAGCTGCTCATCGGTGAGCGACTGATACGAGGCTTCGAGCTCGTTGATGCGTGCGACGATAGGCCGGGCCTTCTCGAGGAACTTCTTGTAATGCCGACCGGAAAATCGTTTGAGCAGGAACGAGAACATGAAGAGGGACGAACGTTAGGAGGCGCCCCGGAGTTGGCAAATGGCAAATGGCAGCACCTGAAATCGGAGCACGTAGGGCCGGCTTTCCGCAGCCGGTCTGCTTCGACAACCGCCGGCCAGCGGGCAACTCGGCCGGGCTCATGCGATTGCGGTGGAGCGGCTTGTCCCCAAGCCGCTCACGTATTACCTGCGACTGAGGTGGTTTTGACCTTGGCGCGGCAGCGCCAGCACGGCCCGCCCGGAGGTCGTGCCCTACCCTCGAAACAGTCCAACTCTCATGTGCGATTGGTATAAGAGCGAACCTTCGCAAGCGGGTTGGGGACAACTCGCTCCATCTTTCCGTGGCCTCGGCTGGGATTGACCCGATCGAGCGCTCAAATCCGCGTGCGGAAATAAGCGATCGTCCGCTCCAGCCCAGCTTCGAGCGCGACTTTCGGCTCCCAACCACCGAGGTATTTCTTCGCCAGCGTAATATCCGGACGACGTTGCCGCGGGTCGTCCGACGGCAACGGCTTGTGGACGATCTTCGATGTGCTGCCGACGAGGCGGAGGATCACCTCCGCCAGCTGCAACATCGTGAACTCACCCGGGTTTCCCAGATTCACGGGGCCCACGGTCTGGGTCTGCGCCATGAACCGCACGAAGCCTTCGATCAGATCGTCCACGTAGCAGAACGAGCGCGTCTGATTACCGTCACCGTACAAGGTCAGATCGTCGCCTTTCAACGCCTGCACGATAAAGTTTGAGACCACCCGTCCGTCATTCGGGTGCATGCGCGGGCCGTAGGTGTTAAAAATCCGAATCACGCGGATATCCAAATTGTGCTCCCGGTGATAATCGAAAAAGAGCGTTTCCGCACACCGTTTGCCTTCATCGTAGCACGAGCGACGACCGATCGGATTCACATGGCCCCAGTAGCTCTCCGGCTGCGGATGCACCTGCGGATCGCCGTATACTTCGCTTGTACTCGCCTGAAAGACGCGCGCTTTCACCCGCTTGGCCAAGCCGAGACAGTTGATGGCCCCGATCACCGACGTCTTGATCGTCTTGATGGGGTTGAACTGGTAGTGCGGCGGTGACGCCGGACAGGCCAAGTTGTAGATCTGGTCGACCTCGTATTTGAAGGGGTCAATGATGTCATGACGCACGAACTCGAAGTTCGGATTCGCCAGCAGATGGGCGATGTTCGTCTTCTGTCCCGTGAACAGATTGTCGATGCAGACGACGTCGTGACCATCGTTCAGCAGTCGCTCACACAAGTGGGAGCCAAGAAACCCGGCGCCGCCAGTAACAAGAATGCGCATATAAAAAATCGTGAGCCATCACGAAGCTCGTTTCGAGCAAAACAAAGCGCGCGCGAACATGAACGGCGTGAATATGTTCCACCCGCTGACGCAATTAATTTCATTGCGACGCCCGGGTTCAAGACTCACTCACCCGCCTCCCGAATTCGTTCGGGAGCAAAACCTAAAATGAACCTGACTAAGAAAATAACCCTCGCGCTCGGACTGCTGACCGCCAGCACGAGCTTTGCCCAAGACAAAACCAGCAACGGCCTCCTCGGCCAGCGTTTCGCCGAATTCAACTTCAGCTTCATCGAGATCGATAGCATCTCGAAGCTGAGTTACGAACCCGGCGTGCGCGTGAACCTGCCGTTGATTGCCAACTCGGTCGATGTGGGTGCCACCTACGACTACGCCCGCATCCGGGGCCCAATCAGCGGACATGCCAACTCCCTCAGCACCTATGCCGTGGGCTACATGGCATTGGAAGGCGTCAAGCCGTTCCTCGCAGCCTCGCTAAGCCACTCCTGGAGCAGCATGGCGTTCGGGCTTTCGGACAACTCGTACAGCTGGGGCTTGACCGGCGGTTTCGAGATTCCAGTCGGACCGCTCACGCTGATCCCGTCCCTCGGTTACTCGGACGATTTCGACAACGGATTCGGTGATGGTGATCTCTGGACCTATCGCGTCGAAGCCAACTACTGGCTCACGCCCCGGAACTCGGTGTTCGCCGCGATCGCCAAGGTCGACGCGCACCGTAATCCGATCAACGTCTGGACCTACGACGTCGGCGTGCGCTTCCGCTTCTAAGCGACGCACCTTCGGCTAACTCAAGCCCGCACGAAACCGTGCGGGCTTTTTTGCAGCTGCTCCCACCCGTTTTTGCGTTAGCTCGCCCGACGCGCCGCCGCCCCCGCTTCGTACCGCTCGATCCAAGCCCGGTGCCACGACCCATAATCGCCCGCCTCAATGTGCGAGCGGGCCTGGGCCATGAGATCGAGAAAAAAGTGGAGATTATGGATGGTAAGGAGCGTCGGACTGAGAATTTCTCCGGCGACCGTGAGGTGGCGCAGATACGCCCGGGAAAAGTTACTCGTATAATTCGGCGTGCCACCCTCGACGATGGGTCGCGGATCTTTGCGGTACTGTTCGTTCCGCAGATTCATCGGACCATCCGGCGTGAAGACCAGGCCGTTGCGCGCCACGCGCGTGGGCAAAACGCAATCGAACATATCCACTCCGAGCGCGACCATCTTCAACAACTGCGGCGGCGTGCCGAGCCCCATCGTGTACCGCGGTTTGTCGGCCGGCATAAACGGCGTCGTCGCCCCAACTTGTTTCAGCATCTCCGGCTCGGGCTCGCCCACGCTGACGCCGCCCACCGCGTAGCCGGGAAAATCGAGCCCCGCGAGCGACTCCGCCGCTTCCCGCCGCAGGTCGTCAAACGTCGAGCCTTGGACGATGGCGAAAACATGATGCCCCGCGGCCAGAAAACCGCTGTCGGTCGCGATTTGTTTGCACTGCTGCGCCCAACGAAAACTGCGCGCGACCGCCTTCGCACACGCATCCCGCTCACAGGGCCAAGGTGGACCTCGTCCAACACCATCGCGATGTCGCTGCCGAGATTCTGCTGGATCGTCATCACTTCGCGCGGGCCAAGAAACAGCTTCGCCCCATCGAGATGGGAAGCGAACGCCACGCCGTCTTCCCGGATGTCCCTTAGCTTGGCCAACGAGAAAACTTGGAAGCCGCCACTGTCCGTCAAAATGGGTCCGTCCCACCCCATGAACGCGTGCAACCCGCCCAGTTCCCGCACGAGTTCGCTGCCCGGACGCAGGTTCAGGTGATAGGTGTTGCCCAGGATGATTTGGGAACCGATGTCATGCAGCTGCTGCGGCGTGACGGACTTAACGGTTCCCTGCGTGCCGACCGGCATGAAAATAGGCGTCTCGATCACGCCATGCCGGGTGCGCAACCGGCCGCGGCGCGCAGCCGTAACCGTGTCCGTTTGAATTAGCTGGAAGTGATCGGGCATGGATGGAAGGAGATCAGTCCGGCGGCAGCACCGGGCAACCGGAGCCGACGTGAACCACGAACCCAAGGAAATGCGCGCGCACTGTGCTCGCCGCAACGCCAGAGTCGTCTGGGCGGCGCTTGACCCGGATGGAATTCCCGGGGTTATTACGCGGCCGTGCTGCTCGTCATCGACAACTACGATTCGTTTACCTTCAACCTCGTCCAATACTTTGGCGAGTTGGGGGTGGCACAGCGCGTCTACCGCAACAACGAGATCACGCCAGCCGAGGCCCTCGCGCTGAACCCGGATCGCGTCCTGCTTTCGCCGGGTCCGTGCTCACCGAAAGAGGCCGGAATCACCTTGGACATCATCCAGGCGTTCGCCGGTCGCAAACCGATCTTGGGCGTGTGTCTCGGGCATCAGTCGATCGGTCATTATTACGGTGGTAACGTCGTGCGCGCGGCGCGGCTGATGCACGGCAAAACATCGCCCATTCTCCACCATAACACCGACGTGTTCAAAGGCATGCCGCAGGGGTTTGCCGCCACGCGTTATCACTCGCTCCTCGTTGAGCGTTCGAGCTTTCCCCAGGACCTCGAGATCACGGCCGAAACTGCCGAGGGCGAAGTCATGGGGCTGCGGCACCGGCACCTGCCCATTTGGGGCGTCCAATTTCATCCCGAATCGATCGCCACTGAGGGCGGGATGAAGATCCTGCAGAACTTTCTCGAGCTGAACTAACGGGCGGGGCGACCGCCAGCGGTCGTCGAACCCCATTCTATTTTCATGCGTTGCCCGAAGTGCACTTCGATCGAAGACAAGGTGATCGATTCCCGAATCAGCAAAGAGGGATCGACGATCCGCCGGCGCCGCGAATGCCTCGAATGCGGGCACCGCTACAGCACGACTGAGATTTTGGTCCGCGATGGCGTCGTTGTCATCAAACGGGATGGCCGCCGCGAGGACTTCGACCGGGAAAAATTGGTGCGGGCGGTCCGCGCCGCGTGTCACAAACGCCCGGTCGACGGCGAACAAATCGCCATGCTCGTCGAAGACGTGATGGACGCCCTCGAAGCTCAGTTTGAAAAAGAGATCCCGACTCGCGCGATCGGCGAGGGCGTGATGCAACGCCTGCGCAACGTGGATCAGGTGGCGTACGTCCGGTTTGCCAGCGTGTATAAGGAATTTCGAGACGTCGCGGAGTTCGTCGACGAGATCAGCACCCTGGGAAATCTGAAACCGAAGTCGCCCTGACCCGGGCCAACCAAAACCAACCAGCGAGCCCGCGTTCCGGCGCCATCCTCACTCTGGCCATTTACGCGCCGTCGCCGTTGAGGACGAAGACGGGATGATAACCCGGGAAACGCAGTTGAACCACTGATTTTCACTGATGACCACTGATGCACGCAGACTTGTGCGATGGACTCCGTTCACTTCGATAGGTGAACAGACGATTCTAGCCTACTGATTTGGATCTGCTCCATCCGTGCTTATGAGTGCTCATCAGTGGTTACCTGTTTGCAGAATTTAGGTTAACCGCCTCCAGCGCCCTGCTCCCGCCCGTTCGACCCTCGCTGTAGGCACTGCCCTCTCCCATGCCGACCCGTTCCACTGAAGACCTGCGCCGCCTGCACTTCATCAACGCGCTGTTCGCTCATGCCACCGGACAGGACCTTTACTTGGCCGAGCAGATCAAGGCGGCGATTTCTTTCAGCCTCGCCGAATTCGAAGGGAGGATCGAGGTGCAACCGTCGGCTGCGAAGACGTATGAAGTCATGTTCAACGCCGCGGCCGCACAGCTGATGGTGAACGTTTTCGCCGGGCAGCCCGGACATGGTTTCTACCATTGGGATGCTTCGCTGACTCTCGCTTCGGCCACGCCGCTGTTCACCCGCGCCGAAGTCATGAAGGGCCTGCGGGCGCTCGCGCCTTATCGCAACTCCACCCTGCTGATCACGAACCTGCGTCCCGCGCTGCTTGCACCCAACGTCCGCGCCACCGCCCGCCGCAAACGCGAGTACGAAGAAGCGCTCGATTTCATCCGCGAACTTGCCGCGGCCCGCACCGTCCGCGGAGCGAACCTGCAACTGCTGTTTCTCTGAGCAACTCGGTGACTCAGCCCAAACTCCGCAGCAGAAGTAACCGCTGATGAGCACTAATAAACACTGATGAAATAGATCCAGATCGGTGGGATGGAACTTTCTTTTCGCCTGCCGGGCAAACGGTCTTCATCGCACAACTCTGCTTGCATCAGTCGCCATCAGTGAAAATCAGTGGTTCAACTGCATTTTTTTGCCCACGCGCCTGTTCCTCCGCCGCTCCATGAAAACGCTCTTCGAAAAAATCATCGCCCGCGAAATTCCCGCCCGCATCGAACACGAGGACGAGCACTGCGTGGTGCTTCACGACATTCAGCCGCAGGCGCCCGTGCACCTTTTGATTGTGCCCAAAAAGGTGATACCGCGCGTCGGCGAAGCCACGCCGGCGGACCAGGCGGTCCTCGGTCACCTCCTCCTCGTCGCCGGCACCATCGCGAAGAAACTCCACCTCGCCCATGGGTTTCGCCTCGTCGTCAATCACGGTCCCCACGCCTGCGAATCCGTCCCCCACCTCCACATTCATCTCCTGGCTCAGCGCCAGATGAGCTGGCCGCCCGGTTAACCCATCGCACCGAGGGCTCGTGGGTAGGGACCGCTTTCCGCAGCGGTCCTTGGCGCGACCGATTGCTGCAACGATGGCGAAATCTGGATCCTTCCAGGTCGGGCCCTACCGGCGCTGCCGCGCCAAAGTCAAAATCACATCAGTCGCACGTATGACCCTAAATTCCGCAGACGAAGTAACCACTGATGAGCACCTGTCTCTTATACACATCTCCGAGCCCACGAGACTAAGG
>ENA-ORBV01009159-ORBV01009159.1-microbial-mat-metagenome-genome-assembly--contig:-NODE-9159-length-16380-cov-5.795620_pt1 | contig 16380 bp, 6 predicted proteins | sample MGYA00237777_ERZ505514 | MGnify/ENA primary metagenome ERZ505514 (study PRJEB26160, sample SAMN06269048) | microbial mat metagenome | isolation source: Oligotrophic lake microbial mat | place... | reverse complement strand
GTAATAATTATAGCTCATGATTTTAGTCGACGTATTTACAGTACGCATGGGCATAGCTTTAAGAGTAGTCCGTCTTTTCTTGCCGCTATCATGACCAGCAAGGATGGTTGCGTTTCCCCACCACCGTCGAGCTGGACTCATTCTCTCCTGGTCCACGATTGTACCGGCCTGACCAGAATTGCGTCTCTGTAGGGCCTGCCAGTTCTGAGGGGAGCACTCTGTACAAGGATTGGATGGCAGAATCAAGATGCATGAACTTAATTAAACACCAATCAACTCTGGCAATCTAGCTAGAGTAGGAGAGGCTCTTAGCATCCATATCTTTAGCCGACCATTTCCTGAAATCTGTGAGTTTTGAACTTCTACTTTCATCATATTCTCTTCACACGAACTTGCGGAAACTGCCTCCTTGGTAGACAGATGAGTGACAGTGAAGTAGATTTGAAATCACCTGGCTGCAGGATTGATTACCCCATGTGGCCATGTCGCGGCAACCATTCGTCCTAGCTAGTGGTAACGAAAGAAATTTGCAATCATGGGTGCTACAGAAGTAGCTAATAGCTAATAGGAGAGAAGCTCTATCTCTCACAGCCTAGTAGTACGCTACGAGTAAAAAGAAGTAGCAAGCTTGCGTCCAGTGCACGAGGAAATGCCTGGGTACCGGTAGTATCCCAAAAATTGCTTACTAGCTACCTAGCTAGAGGAGTAGCTATCTATCCAGCTATGAATTGTCATCTACCTACTATAGTAGAAGAGTGGTAGCTAATCATTATTTTGTGGCACATTAAAAAGTGACCATTCTATTGGAAAATGTTTGGTACAAGGTGAATGGCGATTCTAGATTGGAGTGATTTGCCAAGGGCAAGCCTTTTCTCCGCAGCTAGCTATCGATGGATGGATTTCGATCCCATACATTCTTCCGCCCTGTATATTGCTTGTAATACCTCTCCTTTAGGTATCGTATTGTACTGTACTGTAGGTACCACCACCCCTTGACGAACCTGCCCCCCATGTAGCCATTGATTTCATTTTGCAAGCCCATTTTTTTCCCAAAAGGTCGGATGGTGAAGGAACGCCAATCAAGTGATTTTTGGGGAAGCTTTGGAAGAAGCTAGAGAAATTTTGGGATATTCCAAGAGAAAACCATTCCATCTTTCCTCCAAAAGTCCGCTTTCAACTTGGTCAAAAGCAGGTCAGAGCTAATGCATAGCCTTCTTTCGTTCGGGTAGCCACACCGCCATGCATTGAATATACTATCATGACTACTGCGTAGAATGCGAGATTGTTTTTGTCTTGTCATATTCTTTGCCTTCACGTCATGATCCTTTCAAATTGACTTGTCACTCTCCATGCATGCATGCATGCATGCATGCCTGCCACGGAATCATGTTCCTTTTGTTCCCATCGATCAAAGCGTATCTCCATGCGCAATGGTCGCAGATCCCCGCCGCCGTACCGTCGCCGTACCGTCGCCGTCGAATCGGTAGCGGAAATTCTCATACTCCGAGGGACTCGCGTGTTTCTCGTGGTGGTGGGCTTTTCGGGGGTCGTCTTGGCACGATTCACAGCACGTAAGCCAGCCGGTTTGGGGATGCGAGCGGTTCGACTTGGACGGCCAGTACTACTAGTAGTAGTATTGCTGTTGCTTTGACTTGCGGAACGAATGTCAATAGTGTCTTCTTCATCACTGGAAGGATGATTGTTGGTCGCCACGACGGTATCGGTATAGGCACGGTAATAATCCGACGGAATGCTTTCCAGTGTCCGTTGACGATGTGGCATTTTCAAGACATCATGGTCACTGACTTCTCGACACCACGACGATCGCTTGGCCGACGACGAAGACGTAGTAGTGGAGGAATGGCACGAGACGGACATCCCCTGCTTGCCATTGCTCAAGGTTTGTTGACGGACGGGTAGCTTGGGTGACACGTTACTACTGCTAGTATTGGCACTGCGTCGCAGGCTACCATCGTAACATAACATAGGATCCTCCTCGTCCTCCGCCGCGGTGGTCGCCGACGCATCCATAAGGGTCGTAAAGGGAAGTCCGGAAGCATGCCGATCGCGCGTTGTCGTCTCGTGAGGGTTGTTGAGAAGACTACTTCGACTGTACTTGATGGATTCTTTTGTCTCTTGTCGCATGGGCGACTGGGGAACCCAATCTTCCGCTTCGAGAGAAGCCTCAAAGGTTTGTTCTCCTTGGGCTTCCCAACGGGACTCCACCAGGGGTTTGGAAAAGAGCGAATCCGTACCAATGGTGGACACCGTCACATTGTCGTCTGCGTCGGATCCTCGTGGGGCACGAGAAAAGTTCAATTCTTGGATCGGTGGCATTCTGATGATTATTGATTCTTTCTAGTTGTTTTGTTGTTTCGTATAGCTAGCTAGTAGTAGTACGTCGTAGTTTGTTGTCTGGATTGTATTGACTCAGTTCAGTTGTTTGTTGTTGTTGTTATTCAAAGAAACAGAATGAAAACAGAGAAAACAAGGCTGCATGCATGCATGATTGTAGCCGAGCGGGCAGGCATTTTGTTCATACCGCGGTAAGGCGCGGCGGCATCTTCTTCAGGCGACAGAGGTATAGAGGTGAAGTAGCTGGTTGAGTCAGTGAGTACCACCAGGGAACCAGTAACTGGTGAGTGTACCACAATTAGTACGACCGGAGTTCGTATCGGACCTTAATGACTGGTTTAAAACGTGGAGTTAATACAACGGCCCCCAATTAATTAGGACGCTTTTTCTAATTAAGGCGTAATCACAGATCTTCAAACGGCAACCGTGTGTCCAGGTTGCACACAGCTTTTGCATTGGCAGCTCCGTGTATGTGGCACGGCACATGCACGCGCACTGACTGGGTTGTCGGCAGCACCGGTGCTGCAGCACAGTACTAGCTAGTAGTGCGTGCGTACCAGAATGAAAAAGGGATTTTTCCCATCTGGCAGTAGCTCTGATGAACAACATCACAGTTTTTCTCAGAAGATTGATTCATGGATGAAATGATGAATGTCCAACCTGAATTATCCTGCCATCTGGCTGCTGCAGCAGCAGTCAAATGAATTGTGTTATTTCAATGTTGTGTGTCACTGTCATGCAATGTGGCACACCGGGCCCCAACATTCGATCATTGGAATTGAAACTGACACCATTCCATCTTTTTTCTTCTTGCAGAGTGAGGACATGTTTCTCACTGATCTCATTTTGAGGCACCACCCTTGTGGGTGGACAGACAGCTTGTTCATTCTTTGTGAGACATTTGATGACACAAGTTTGTCAAATGAACATCAATTCACAAATTGTTCTTTCAAATTGGCTTTGATGAACACAAATGCTTCCAAAGTTTTGTTATGATGGATCAACATTTGTCAGCACTGCATGCACAATGACCCAGCAAAACAATGAACAGCTGCTCAACAAAGACATTTGCTCTCACAACAAAGTTGGGATCAATGTGTTTGGTTTCATGTTCATCTCTGTTGGTTTTGTTCACCTTCCGTCCGTTCAACTTTGCGGCAGACTTCCTTTCAAGTGGACTTTGGGGGAGAGGAGACAGTTGGTTCGTCCATCAGATTGCTAATCTTGTCATCTGAACTTGTTTGGATGTCACCTTTCTTCTTTTGTGGCATGCGCAAATGATGTTTGTCTTTGAGAGCCAATTCTTGGTTTCTTGGAAGCTTCTTGAAGGCATCTTCAAACGTTTTGTTGCATGATCAGAATGGCGGCATGTGGAATGTCAACACACTTTGACCCATCTCGCACATGACAGGAATTTCATCTGTGCACTTTGTCAAATGGGCTTCAGCTTTTGTCATTGTGTGGCCCACCTTTGTCAACATTTGATTCTTGTTCCGCACTTTGACAAAACAAGAGTCCTGGTGCAGAAAACATCAATTTGTCATCTTGAGATCAACAAGGGTGCAAAAGGGTGTTGTCACCCTTGGATTCAACATGAATTTCTTCATCATCACCTTCATCATCACTGTCCTTTGCAAAAAGAGACATGATGGAGCAGTGAGAAATGTTGTCATTCGCCATCTTTCTGCGTGCATGAATCAGAGCTGGAAACAATCATGGCGGATGCTGAGTCACATTGCCTTGCCAGGTTGGGACACATGGCGTGGACCTTCATCACAGAAGGGTTCTGTCACTTGGAACTTCCACATGATGGCATCAAAAGGGGTTAAGTTTTGCAAGTTGTGGAGGTCTGGAGGTTGAGCTCCTTAACTGTTTCATTGCAGTGGCACAACCAGAAATGACATGGTGCACAACTGGCTTTGCTTTGACAATTTTTTAAACTGGACAGCTAAGTGGTGACTGTGGCTCCTTGGAACGCAGATTAGGAGAACTGGACATTGCGCACATCTTTTTGTTGTGCAAATGCTGCAACAAAATGTTGAACATTTTGTTGCAGCTCTCTCTGACATTGTCAATGTTTTGGTGAGCTGCTTTCAAACATTGCAACAACGCTCCAACATTGTTGGAGTGGGACTGTTACTTTTAGGCCATCCACACATTTCCAAAACATGCAAATTTATGACAACAATGACAAAAAGTAAGGATGGGTATCAATGCTTTTGGAGATTTAAGCCAGAGGCATGATTTTGTCTGTGACAGAGTAAGAAACATCTGGAGCTGTGTTGTCAATTAGCAGACAAAGGAAATGTTTGCTTCTTGTGACTTCAGCTTGGCTACACACATATCATGTGTCGGGCCAGTCCAATTCCATCTCATCTTATTTCTGCCTTTGTCATGGTGCTATGAGAGGGTGGAACATTCATAACCCATGCATTGACTGCATTGAGTAGTTCTTTTCTGCATTGGATAGAAGTCGTGTAGCATCACGCATGGCTCTGGTGCAATAACTCATGCGGCAGATTATCTAGAGCAGCCTATGAAGAAGTATGCACATAAAATAAGGTTACATAGGCTTTGGTTTTTATACATAGAAAGCGGCCCTGCTTATAATTCCAACTCTTCGGCTTGCGCAAAATTGTCTGAAGCACCCCCCCTAGTCATCACCGTCATCCTGGGAGTTGTCATCGCCATCACCCGATTCGTTGTCATCAACTTCATCCTCGTCATTGTCTGTCTCATCCGAGTGATTTTCTTCCTCCACATCTTCGGAATCAGAAACATCGTCGTTGTCATCACCGTCGTTGTCTTCTGTCTCATCCGAGTCGATTTCCTCCTCCGTGTCTTCCGTGTCTTCAGAATCATTTTCATCGTCATCGTCATCGTCATCGTCATCGTCATTGTCTTCTGTGTCATCAGCGCCTTGATCTGGATAGCCCAAACCAAACGATTCCCAGACATCTTTGTCATAGATAGAAAAACCTTCGTAATCACTTAGTAGTTCTGCCCCAATTTGAATATCGGACAAAGCAAAGTCGTTCAACCTACACCCACCCGGCAAGTCTTTTGCGGCATCCGGATTACATCCAAGGTTGGCAACACCCTCCTCTTCAACCAAATAAGCGATTTGTTTCTCGGTCATGTTCTCCTCAATCTCAGTACCTCCATTGACCAATGCTCCTCGGTCCATTTCGATAATAATCTGTGGCTCCTCGCCATCGACGAGTAACGTTTGAATGGAAATCCAGGCCAACAAATCACACGCCGCTTCAATTGGTACCGACATAATGAGCTTCTTGTAAGAGTAGGCATCGGCACTGGAAAATCGTGCTTGTTGTAGGCTTCTGTGCACCAAGGTCCCCTTCGGAATGAATTGGTTGGCCACAACTCCCCGCCCTTTGCCTGGAATTACCATGGCTTTGACATCGACCTGAAAGCCATCTTCATCCGACGAGAGAGGAAGGGAAAGTGTAGAGTGGTTGGCACCGACAATCGATGTATAGGTCTTTCTCAAATTTTTCCAAAAGCGCAGATCCGGGGTCGTTCGTTCAATCGACTCGTCAAAGTATTGGTTACAGGCCAGATGACTACCAAACCCTTGAAATTCCCATGCACTCCAGTCCAAGGTTTTCCACCAAACGTCCTTGTCGTCCTCAAATGTATCAACTTTTTCGTCAGAATCATCCGCTTCCTCTTGCGTCTTGTCTTCACAAACCTGTGCATCATTACTTCCCTCGTGCGTTGCACTCATAGTGCACTGCTGATTTGACTGATGTGGCTGTAGACGCCGCTTTTGTTGTTGTTGTTCTTTGTATCGTTGATCTTCAATGGTGAGTAGTCGCACAGTTCCATCCTTGGTCCAGTGTGGAGAAGAATTCCCAATGAACTGATTGTATAGCAAATCCTTGCGAATGTCAGTCATAGGAGGAGAGATGGACATTGAGTTGAGAGCATTTAACAAAGGTTGGAAGTGCGGCTGCCTTTGTTTCTTGTTTTCTTGTCGATTGTTACGAGATGCCAGCACAGAAATGCTCAAGGCCATGTAGACCTCATCGAGACTGTCGTTGTCACTGTCGTTGTCACTGTCGTTGTCACTGTCGTGTTCAACTTTGCCTTGCCGATAATCAAAGGTAGAAAGACCCAAGTGATTCTTCGCTTCTCCGTAGAGGGGTGCTTGAATTACGACGGCTACATCTAGCTCGTGGTAAAGGTGCATAGTAGACATGGACGATGATTGCTCATCATTCAGCAGCGCCATTTCGAGTTGCAGTTCGGGAGGTGCTCCCTCTCTGAGGTACAACGGAATGAGTAGTTGAAACAGCTGACTCTCGCCACTAGTACTGTCGATCCCACTGTTCTCTTTCGCGGCGTTTCCTGCTTCATCTGGATGACCTTGTTCTTCTTGCTCGCTTTGTTCATTGACTGCTGTTATAGTGGTACGATTCTTCTTCACATGGATGTTGTAAGTGGCTGCCACAAAGTCAAACGAAATTATCTGCAGTTCGTCCACGTCAAAATGATTTCCCAGCGCGTCCAATACGGTATCAAATTCGGTCCGTGCTAAAAAGGCTTGCAACCACTCTTGAGCTTCCTGGTTGGCTGGAGCAAGGTAGTGCGCATTCGTGCTCGGACTAGTAGTAGTAGTCTCTGGGGGTGTCAAGAAAAACTCTCCGTCGCTAGTCTTGAAAATTGTCTTCTTTTCCTCTTGGTCGTCGTCTTGTAATTGTCGCTGTAGAAACTCTAGAATGCCCCTGGTTTGGCAATACTCATCCAAAAGAGCCGTGACCGCCCAGGGAAGACGAATTTGAGCCGCCGCATGGATCGTTGTTGCGCTTGCAGTAGTACGATTTTGCGCGAGAGTATTGTTCTCACTTGGATGATGATGTGTTTGTGAGTCGAATAGCGGAGGAGAAAGAGGTTGAAGTTCTCCTACACGAAAGGGAAGCACCGTATCCACTCCTCCTCGTTTTTCTTGAGTGCCACGGAATCGATGCGTAATAGCGGTAGCTGTGACGACTTGCCCTTGCCCTGCTGCTACGACTAGTAGAAGGAGTGGCCAGAATCGCTGTCGCAGTTGTTGAAGCAAGGAGGAGAGCAATCGCGCTACTACGGTAGGGAGAGCAGTAGCAGTCGTAGTGTAGGGGTGTGACACATTATCACTATATTTCAAGTCGGACGGATCCATGCCGGCGGGTCGGGCAAAGGCCATGGGATCCTCGTCGTCATTGTCCGTCACGGCAGCAGAAGCTGCCGCAGCTGTGGGCGGAAGCATGACGGCCTCCGCAGTGGCTACAAAGCTATTACTAATCCCATCATCCTCGTCATCCTCATCGTCATCATTTAGGGTTGTGATCTCCTTCAAATGAATCACCGGCACCTTTTCGTCGGGAGCCCAATCCGCGGGCAATTCGACATCTTGATAGTCGCTTTCTTCCATCCATGCCGTGGCAATGGGCAGGGCGGCCGCACTTTGGCCCACACCGAGACGTTGCAAATGGACTTGGTAGGGCACCGTCGGCGTCGTGGAAAAGAGGCGCGTCACACAACTAATGGTCAACGTGTGTTCGACCCGACAGTGATGTCCTCGATACGAGTCCATGACATCGGGTGGCACTTGAAAGGAGGTTGGAATGGGTTCAATGTTTTGTTCGGGATCATTTTCGTCATAATAGTCATCATCCTCATTTATGGCGTCGATATGGTTGTTATGATTATGATTGCCGTCGGATGGTGGGGGTGCCATGGCATCCCCCGTATCGGTTTGTACGGTTTGGTAAGCGTTACTGTTGATATTGTTGTTGTTGCTCGCACTCTTGTTGTTCTTGTTATCGATGGAATCCCATTGTTTCAAGTGAGACACATCGACATAATAATCCACCAAGGAGGTGGAATGACTGCAAGTATCATTGCCAGCTTCCCAATGCACGGTTTGCATCAATTGGACGCGCAATTTGGGAACGTGGACGGACGAAAAATTGCCACCGGTAATGTAAAGGTGACACGTCGCTTGGGGCGTCAAGACAATGCTATCCGCACTCCAGCCCAGTGCGACTTGCCCTTGTCTCCAACAACAACACAAGCCATTCATAGTGGTGCGTTCGTCCGCCAATTGAAGGGGTTCCGGAATGTACCGGGTGGGAGCACCTACGAATTGAATGGTTTGAGAACAAAAGGTCCCATCGCTTTTGCGTGGATTTAAGGTTGTCGTTGAGGCAAAAAAACTTCCTACCGCCGATGCAAGTCCACTGCTTTGCTGTTGGTGTTGGTCATTGGCCGTCGTCAAATACGCCGATACTTCATACCGCAATTCACAATGCCCGGTCCGATTGGTAACACCGCCGGTATGGTCCTTGTGTCGAAAGGAGGACGGCAGGGGCGTTTGGGGGAGGGCCCAGCAAAAGGGAAATTCGTATTTCGCGACCCGCAGGGGCGATGCAAACTTGACCACGAGTGGGACTTGGACATGGACAATCGTGGTGGATTCGCGTTCGGTTCGATACGAATGCGACTTGTGTTTGCCCGTCCCCGTCTCTTCGCGCGTCCGCACTTGCGTGTTCTCGTGTCCGGAAAAGGAGAGGCCAATGCCCTTGTAGTTGGCAAGGCTGGCATCCCATTGGGTCACACTCAAATAGACAGTTCCCGTCAAGGTTTCGCCATGTTGATAAACGGACTTGTCCGTTTGGATGCCCAATTGAATCGGGGCGTTTCCCATAACGATGGTGTTTACTCTTGTTGTTCCTAGCGAAGGCAATCGAAAAATCACCAACTACTTATGAATGACCATGTGTGCTAGCTAGCAGCAGCCAAAGCTTTGCGACTACCAATTGAATGGTCCTGAGACTAGGTGTATTAGGTCTAGCTTGTAGGTTACTACTCAGGTTTCTGCTCAGCTCTACTACTAGTAGCTAGCTAGCTAGAGTAGACAAATAGATCGTTGGTTCCGTCAATCAATGAGAATGCGATGGATTACCATTTGCTGGCTGCTTCATCGTCTTCAACCGCTGCACTAAGCTACTCTGGAGTAGCTAACTCGCTGCTAGCTAGCTAGTAGTAGTACTAGCTAGTACTACGTCATACCGACATACCGAACCCCATTCTTGCCAGCGCGTGCAGGCGAACAATGTTTTAGAAATAGGCATCCATCGGCTTTTCCATCGGCAGGAACTGGCCGTTGTTTCGTGGATTCGGACTGACGTCACTTCAAGTAATGCATTGATTGGCAAGATAGATTAGAAACACGAATCGATAGCTCACGACTCAACGGGGTTCGTGTGCGACTTTGTTCACGCAGTTGATTGATTGATTCATTTGGCAACCATTTTGATGGATTTTTATCTCCACTTCACATACCGCAGATACAGGGATAGCTAGAGAGGGACGGTCATAACTATATACATCATAGCCTTCCAGAGCACATACCTGATCTAGCACAACCAAGAATAATAGTCTATAAGGTGGCTTTTATCATCGGGGCGCTGCAGTCAAAGTATGACGACGGCAATTGAATGACAATGACACAACAACAGCAACAACACAACCAACCCATGATTCGTGTCATGACCTTCAACATTCGAGGATCCTTTCATCGACAAGATGGAACCAATGCTTGGGCGAATCGTCGAGCTTTGAATCTGCAAACGATTGAGAAATGCAATGCCGATATTATTGGCTTTCAAGAAGTTCAATCTGGAAATTTGGAAGCCTATCAAGAGTGTGACTATTTACGACGGCAATGGGATGGCATCTTGGGACACAATTGCAAACGGTCCATGAACTGGAGTTTCCTCCACCAAGATTTGTACGATCGTTGTTGGAAGCAATCGAAAAGTGTGCCGTCCGCATTGGCCAATGGCGTTAAATACTTTTCGAGCAATGTGGGATCGTCTTCGCAACAAGATGAATACAGTCCCATTTATTGGAAACGAGATCGATTTGATAGGATCGATCATGGATCCTTTTATCTGAGTCCAACACCTGATGTAGAATCCATCGGATGGAACTCCAAACTACTACGAGCAGCGACCTGGGTTCGACTACGTGAAAAAGAGACAGGCGCAAACGTGTTGGTCCTCAATACTCATTTTCCACATGAAAATGGCGATGGTGAAATCACACGAAACGAATGTGCCATGGTAATTCTACAACAATTAGCAGCCATCTCTACGTCTACTACTTGTGCCAGTACAACAATCGTCATGGGAGATTTCAACTGTCATGCCAGTCCCAAAACGCCGGCGTATGCTACCTTTTGTGCCAATGGATATCAAGATACCTGCTCCTATGCGCATCATCATCATAATCGTCATCATCATCATGCTTCTTCTACTACTACTACTATGGAATCTGGTGGTGGCAGGATGCATACCTTTCATAATTTTCAAGGCGACAACTACTGTCGAGCCAATTCGGGTCGTATTGACTGGATCTTGTACCAAAACCACAACGATGATACCGCCAATGGCTACGGCAGCAGCAACACCAAGCTACGATACGCGCTCGTGCCCGCCGGACCAGCTCGAGTGATGCGAGACGCGGAACCCCCCTTGTATCCAAGTGATCATTATCCTGTCGTGGTGGATTTCAGCGTTCGGACCGTGTCCAAAGGATGATGGCTTTCTTCGACTAGACCCTGCATTCAACTTTTCTTTTTTACAATGAAGGAAGGAAGGAAGAAAGGAGAGTTACAATTCCATGAAACGATTCTTGCTCGCCTGTCGTGTCGACCACTCCGCTGAAATTTTGCCATCAATGTCCAAATCAATCTGTTGTCCCTTGAACCACGACGCCTTCTCCCGCTGCTCTTTTTGTTGTTGCTGCTGGTAAGCTTCATCCAGAGCTTGCAAGTGCTTCGCCGTGTTTTCGTCCGACACTAATCGTTCCACGTGATGTGGTGCAAAGTAATCGCCCATCTTTTGCAAGACATTGGCCAAATCCAAGTAGAGAGCCATGGCGTATTTGTTGTTGTGCCATTTTACGACTCCATTTCGTCGTCGATAATCGGCTGCGACATAGGCCTCCTTGAATTTGGTGGAAATCCAAGGCAAGGATAACCAGGAAGCAAAGAGATTGAGTTTGGGGCGTTGTTGTTGCTCCTTCAGAAAAGGATCGATCCGATCGACACTCAAAAAACCGACAAAAATAATGCGGGTTCCGTCCGTCGTGGGCATGCCTTCGTGATTGATCAAGGCCGAAAAAGTGGACATTTCTCCCACTTGGGTAGGAGCTAAGTGTGCAAATGGTTGGCGGGTGTTGCGATTCCAAAATTGAGTTCCACCTCCCTCAAACTTATCCGACAAGAGTATGGTGAAACTAATGTCACCATCGTCCGTGTGATTGTTGAGATGGGCACGATATTGGGAATCATACCGAACCACAAACATCTTTCATAATCATAATAATAATCCACGTGTGAGTGAGATGATAACAAAATATATATTTTGCAGCACAAATAAAAAGGAGACAGCACCTGCATTCTTACTTACATCATTCGCTCGAATGGCCGATTCGGGAACACCAAAGATTCGTGACAAGGTCGGACCCATGCGAGCATCCAATTTTTCTTGGATCCACTGCAAGTCATCCTGGGTAAAGGGATCGGTAATGACATTGTGATCCGTGGTCGGATAGGCTTTATGCCGCAATTTTTGCCATCCGGCCGGTTCCCACAACAAGCCTTCCATGCTACGATTCAAGGCGCCTTCGGATCCTTCCAATAATTGTTCTTTCACTGCAAGTGCCATGTGTTTGTTTTGTTCGGCGACGCGCATGGAAATTTGGATGAGGGTCTCGCACTCGTCGGGTGTCAACATGGGAACTTCAAAGACGCCGCGCGCCACAAAATTGTTGTAGGGCGATCCCGCCATGACGACATAGACCAGTGACGCCATGAGTCCAAAGGCCGCCAGGGCCAATACCAAGAAGGGTACCGAGGGAGGTTCTTCTTCTGGAATAGTATTAGTATCGTTGTTACTAGGAGTGGCTGTTTCGTTGTTCTTGGCCGTGGCGGGTTTGTGTTTTCCTCGCCGTTGTTTGGCACTGCCATTTTTACTGGTATTGTTTTGCTTTGGAGATTTGGAATGGTTTGCTTTGTTCTCATCCATAGTATTCTCATCTTTTTCTTCAGTTTTGGAATGACCTCCTGAAGAAACCATCAGTTTGCTGGCCACAAAAGGAAAAAGTACCATCCAAAAGAGAATGGTCAATGCCAATACCACGGAAAGGACATTGCATTCTCGTTGGTAATTGGGAAGGGCCAAAGTGTTCATGTATCGGAACGGATCATGATTGTCTTCTACAGAGGATGCCATTTTGTTCAATCACTTTAATGTTACGGTTGCTTCGATTGGTTATTTTACTGTTGTCTCTCGATTTTCACGTTGGAGAAGATTAAAATTCGCAACAGGATATAGATGACCTACTCTAGCTAAAGTGCAAAGTGTAATAGCAAATGAATGAATAATAAATGTAGCTACAAACAAAGAGAGAAGGAAAGAATCGAAGAAGATATCAGACCGGAAATAAATTCAAAGGGTTTGATTGTTCTTCTGCAATTTCCAACGAAACGGGAGCGACGGGAGAGTAGAAGATGCGAAAAAGATTCATGGATCGCACCAAAGATCCAAAGCGAGAAGACTAAAGCACGCACAGTGTCTCTTGATTTTTTTACTTTTAAGATTCATGAGTGTTTTGGGTCATTTCTACCCTATTCGCCAATAAATCCATTATAACTACTGTATATAATTCAACACCGTTGGTTGTGATACCGAGGGGCGACAACAAATACGGTGGAAATTATTCATTCGATTGATTCATTCATAGCGAGCGAGAATAATAGAGGTGAAATATAGCTGATAGAAGAAGGGTGGCTTTGGTGTTTTTGGAGTTGGTTTTGTGGGGGCGTGTTGTCGGGGCATCCGCACTCCTACAGTACAGTACACAGAGACGATCACCATGGGAGAACCGATTGTTCCTACTCCTCGGCTTGGCCGTCTATGTCGCAAGACTACATTGGGCATCGTGGTCATTCTTGTCATTTCAATTCATGCCCTATGGAACGACAAGAAATCGACGTGGCTACAGACGTGGATGTTGGAAACTACCTCTATCGAAAAGACACAACTACTTGTTGTAACAAAGTCCATAGCAGCATCTGCCAACGAAAACCTGGACGACAAATCGAACCAACTTTCCCAGGGGAATGGAACAAAAGAACATCAATCTAACCAAAATAGTCCGACTACAGGATTCCGCACCGCTCAAGAGATCAACACGAACGTTCAACAGCCACCAAAGAACACGCAAACAGAAGAAATGCGTGAAACACAGTTTTCATCAACCACAAAAACAAAATCATCAGCAGCCAGCTCGTCTTCTTCCACTCTCTTGAGTCTTCCTTTTTATGTATATGAGTCTCTGATTTGGGAAAATGCCACCTACGGCCCAGATCAAACGTTGGCACAATTCTTACAGGAATATCCCTACCGACATTCGGATGATTTTTGGTTCTTAAAGGCGGCCTTGAAACACCCCATGCGGACTTTCGATCCTTCGCAAGCCAAATTGTTTGTGGTACCCACCGTGATGAATTCCGTCACGGATGCCATTTACGAATCCAAACGATACAAGGGACGAAAAGAGTTTCCGGTGTGTGTTCAATACTACCAGACGACGAACCATCCGAAGTGTGACCAAAAAGAAATGGGCGCTCTTTCCAACAATAACATAGGCATACCAACAATTCATGAAGAAAATACGGCCACTGCCACTGCCACCACCGACAACAACAGCAACAACAACAACTGCACCAAAATACTTTGCAACGAAGAACTCGTACAATACGCAGAACAAGTCTTGGGCAATTCCCCGTACTTTCAACGATCCAATGGAAGGGATCACATCATGGTCCTTTCCAATTGGTTTGGCACCAGTTCTCTTTGTAATCGGACTCGTGGTTCTCCCATTTTTTCCAAAATGAATATGATTGGATTTGAAGACGTCGTCTGGAACCCGAATCGCATTACCTTTCCAAGTACCTATGTCGGAAATCCTTGTCCGCCAACGACTACCACCGGCAAGCAAACCACTGATCACGAAGACGAACCACAGCCAACAGTAGTAGAAAAGACGCACGACTTTGTCATGGTGGCAACCTTGCACAAGGGAAACCAACGGAAGAAAGTAAACTTCAACCCACGACAAAATATTTGCAAGTGGTTATCAAAACTGAAACAACAACAACACAAGGACTATAATTTCTCCACTAGCATTTGTGGAGAGGGTCAACAATGTCCAGCCTTGGCTCAAACACGGTATGGCTTTCATGTACGAGGGGATACTTGGGGTTCCAATCGACTCATGGACACTATCCTTAGTAGCACCGTTCCCATTTTTACCAGTCCCGAGCAGTACAAGATTTTACCAGATTGGATTGATTGGAAGGTACTCTCCGTAGAAGTCAATCTTACATCCAAGGATGAGTTTCAAAAGGGATTGGACCCGATCATCAACGATATGGATGGTAGTCTGTACCAGGAGAAACTGCAACATGTTGTGTCCAATCGAGATTTGTTCGACTGGAGAAGCGGCATCCCCTTTGATACTTACATGTACATGTTTCAGCGCAAAATCTTTCCAAACTCGGTCGATCCTGAGACGCATCCGGGAAATCCATATGCCTTTTCAGCTCTCAAAATTCCAACTGGCGGATGATATATATAAACTCGCCTGATCCAAAAGTATGTATCTACAAGCCGAGGACGAAAGCTGAGTTGGTGTTACCAACGATAGCTGAGGTGTTGGTGCATGTTCATTTGTCATTGACTGCGGGACGTTTTTCACAAAACTCCGTGCGTATACTGCCGAGCTACTCCGACAAAGGGATGAGCCAGGGTTCTGAGCAAAAGTGCTTCACCACGTTGCTAACTATGTAAAACTCGCTTGTCTGATTTTGCGGGGCGAGAGATAAAAAGACCCTTCAGGCCAACCTTGTACAGGACTTAAGTGAAAACCACAAGAATCAATCAACAAGACACCTGGTAAAAGTTGTGAAGATCTTTGAAGATACCTCAAAGCAATCATCGCCCTCTCGACAGTATAACGGCAATATACTGATTAGTGACTAAGACTGGCAGACAAAAATTTTTAAGTTTATAATGTTTCGGTAATAATTTAGTTTAAAAAACAACGAGGATTCAGATGATTCAGACGGCAAAGTGGAAAAGAGTGGCGACACAGCCTTTGCTTGTGATGCCAAACAGGTGATCGAATTCCACTTTTCCAGGCATGTCGACCTCGATGCAAGATGGATACTAGTGAGGGAAAGACGCTCTAGTTGGACTTGCTTTCCATCGGATGACTTGCATCGTCGAAAATACTTCGGGACGTTGTCAACATAGCAATGCTGACTTTGTCCTCCATCTGATAGGAGTTGGATCTATAGTGCCTCTTGGTGGAGGCAAGTAATACTTCTGAGTGCTCGTCTACAACCAGGCCCATGCTATCGAAACTCCACCTTAGACAGGAATACCTAGGAATGTGTGTCTGCTTTGATTCTTCCTTCTTTTGCGGGTGAGAGACATCGAGACTGTTTCTTCGACTGGGGCGAAGAGGCAAGCTATCCAAGCTAGACGTCCTCTTGCTCTCGTATTCCGCCCCTTCTTCGGCTTGAAATTCATCTGACCGACACGAGACAAAACTCGATGATGCGAGGCTCAGGCTATCTCTCCGACTCGGGACACTTGGGATGCTATCGAAGCTTGTTCTCTTTTTTACTGCGACAGGTTCCTCTTCTCTATCCCCTTCGGTACGATGGAAACAGAAATCTACTTCTTTTCCAGCAGCTGCGTGACGATAATGGATCGAGCCCGAAGAACAAATACTCTCTCTGCGGCGAGGACAAGTTGGCATGTCACAGGCTCTGGAGGGTCTTTTTGCCATGTGGTATTGTTGTTGTTGGTGCCGTTGGCCCTGTCTCTTATACACATCTGACGCTGCCGACGAATAGAGAGGTGTAGATCTCGGTGGTCGCCG
>ENA-ORBV01009155-ORBV01009155.1-microbial-mat-metagenome-genome-assembly--contig:-NODE-9155-length-16382-cov-11.995094_pt1 | contig 16382 bp, 14 predicted proteins | sample MGYA00237777_ERZ505514 | MGnify/ENA primary metagenome ERZ505514 (study PRJEB26160, sample SAMN06269048) | microbial mat metagenome | isolation source: Oligotrophic lake microbial mat | place... | reverse complement strand
GGATAGGCAGATTTTTTCTTGCGATCCACCCAAATCAGGTGGATCTGAGGAAACTTTCTTTATAATACGCCGATCGATGTGGATCTGAGGAAATTTTCCGCATCGCTTCAAATGTGTACAGTTAGCACCACGGGTATTATCAGACACATACATCGTTGTGACTGCATGGTCATGGAACCTCGCCCCAAAAAGCTCTTAGATGAACTGCGGGAAGCGATCAGGCTCAAGCATTAGGCCTACCGGACGGAAGAAACCTACGTGCAATGGGTGAGGGGTCAAGCAAGCAGTGCGGGGCACAAAGAGACCCAAGCGAGTGGGAGTCACACCGTTCGACATTCCTTTGCCACGCCTCTGCCACGCCTCTGCTGGAAAGTGGGTCTGACAGCCGCACAATTCAGGCGCGACTGGACCACAAAGAGGTCAAAACGACGATGATTTGCACGCACGTCTTCAATTGAGGTGGCCGTGAAGTTCAGAGTCCACTTGATGCCTGACGATGGGTGTGCCTCAACGAGTGACACTCACCATGCTTTGCTGCCAGTCTTTCCCTAGCACCAGCCTGAAAGGAGAAGACGTGGCCCAACCTTTGTCAATCCGCACGATTATGGGGAGCTGGCGCTCGCCTGGGTCCGTTGCCCACGGCGCAGAAGCGATTGTGTGAAATGTCAAGCCTGTTCAACCTGATTGGGTTGCCAAGAAGTGCCACTTTTGACCATCGCATTGAGAATGATCAAGAGCTTGTGCATACAGGCAGTCAGTGCCACTTTCTTCGGCTTTCCTTTCTGGCAGAGCCGCTCGTAGAATGTCTTGATCACAGGATTGCGCTGGGTTGCGGTCAGCGTTGCCATGTACAACACGGCGCGAACTTGGGCGCGTCCTCCTGCAATCGCTTGCTTGCCTCGATGCTTGCCGCTGTCATGATTGAGCGGAGCCACTCCTACCAAGCTACTGATTTATTTGTGACTCAAACTACCTAACTCTGGCAGGTTCACCAAGAGCGTACTTGACGTGACTTCGCCAACTCCTGGCACACTTTTGAGCAGATTGACCCGCTCCAGCCACAACGAACTCTGCTGAATGGCTTGCTGAAGTTGAGCTTCTAGTGCTTCGAGCCGTTTCTCCAGCCACTCGATGTGGGCCTCAATGTCCTGTCGCACAGACCCACGCACGGTGCCTAAACGATTCTTCTCCGCTGTCAGCATTTCCACGACTTGGCGACGACGCGCGATTAACTCCGCCATGCGCTGAGATTCCTCGCTCGCAATCGAGCTGACGGGCGGTTGAATGGCTTCCGCAAAATGAGCCAGCACTGCCGCATCGAGCGCATCGGTTTTGGCGCGTTTCCCCGTCGCTTTCGCAAAATCTCGCACCTGACGTGGATTGACGATAGCGACCGGCAGTTGAGCCTGATTTAACGCGACAGCGGCTGGGAATTCTAAGCCTCCCGTGGCTTCAAGCACAACCAACACTGGCTGCAACGGTTCCAGTCGTTGAACCAACTCTGCAATACCTTCCTCGGTGTTAGGAACTTGAAAGAGTGCAGCAGTGGGTCGGATGTAAATGTCCAAATGCGCTTTGGCGACATCAATGCCAATCCAAGATTGTGTTTGAGTCATTGGTTTTTCCAGAGAGACGACAACTCTAGCTGAAGACTCAGACTTGCACGATGCGGAATCGAGTTCCAGGCGATTGTTCGAGTTAAGCAGTTAGAGCGTGTGGCGACCCAAGCTTCTGCACGGTTTTTACAACCCAGTCCCGATCGGTCTGCCACACGCTTCCAACATACAAGTCCCACGCAAACATCGGGTTTCCAGCCGCTGCAACGGGGCAAAAGGTCCGCTGTACTACCCCTTTCTGAGCACCGCGCAGTCCAGAACTAGTCCAGAACCACTAGTACACCCCAAAAAGCCGGGTTCAGTTTGACGACTCACTGGTCTCTTGTCACTGGGCGAGCGCCGTCAGTTTCAGGGCGATCAGGATGACCGCTGATCCAGCATGATAAGAGTGCAAGTTTTTGGCAGTAAAGCAGCAGCATGGCGAAACCGCAGCGGAGTGAACCCCTGACCGGGAACGCGTTATTACAGAAGGTCAAGACATTAGTGACCCTGAGCAAAACGCAGAAAGCGAAAGCCTGTGGCTATTACACCGTCACGAAGGGTGGTGTGGAGCGTGTCAAGCTACTGGCGTTTCTGCAGGCGCTCCTGAAGGCTGAAGGCATTGCACTGGATGGGCAAGCAGTTGAGCATGATCGCGAGGGACGCCGTGCGAGCGATCGTCTGACGGTGCACGCAAATGGTCACTTGGTGATCGGTACCGCGTCTACCCAGCGTATGGGACTCCAGCCTGGTGATACGTTTGAGTTAGTGCTGGGGCGCAAACACCTGCAGCTCAAACAACTGGACCCTGTCAATTGAAGCGGCAGCCTAGAGCCAAGCCTGGGGTGATGACCCACCAGCCCAAGCCACTCGCTCCAACCTGCTGCTTCCGGTTGCCTGCCGTGCCAGTTGGCAGACTCGTTGGCCAAGCGAAAGTTGCTGTGCTCGCTCCGGCTTGAAACGGCAACCCAGACCCATCTGCTAATCCCATACGCAGTATGGCTTTTTTCTCAGGTATGGCATAGCAGCGTAAGCGCTCACCCAGCAGGAGTTTCCAGCGAGCGCAGTCACCAGGCTGATCGCACTTACCGTCGCTTAGAACGCTGTAACGATTGCGGCTCATACTTTTGCGCAAGCTGGCGTAACAGCGTGTCTCGCGCTTGACCAATCTTCGCTAGATCACTTGCCTGAAAGTCTGCGGTAAGCGTTGGCACCCCGCCCTGGTCATGGACTAAGCGCTGACCGTCACGCCGATCGATCTTCGTGAAGCCCCGACGACGGCTGAACACATATGTCCGCCCTTTCAGGTAATTACTCTGTGCCAGGTTGAGCACCAGATTCGCCGTCGTCACTAACTCTTGCGCGATCGCTGTTTTTTGTTGGGCACTCAGCGTCTGCACCTGGGTTTGACTGCTGCTGTATTGCCGCTCCAGCTGGTCGAGGCGGTCTGAGAGCGCATGCAACGTGGCGCGCACTTCTTTCTCCTTTCGCAACGCCAACGTTTCATTCTGGGCATGAGCGACCACCGTGGCGATCGCCTCCTGCACTTGCAGCGCGGTCTGCGCCAGCAAGACACTCGCCCGCTGATGATAGTCCTGCACCGACTCTTGGGCAACGGGTGGTGGCAAGCGGAATTCCCGCTCCAGGTCTGGTACGGCGATGTCCCGCTGCAAGCGCCCATAGAACGCTTGAATGTGTTCATGCTGCGCGATCGTCCCTTTGATGCCGCGCTGCAGCTCAAGGGGAGCCATGGCGGCGGCAAAGTGGTCTTGCCACGCTTGCAGCTTCGCCCGTCCACCAAACCAGTGCTCCCAGCTCAGCCATCCCTTTTCCGGGTGGAGCGGCACCAGATGGGCATGGATGTGCGGGGTCATTTCATCCAGGTGCAGCACGGCTGAGAGACAATAGGCACCAAAGGCTTGCTGGAGCCACTCTGTAGCATAGGCCGTAAACCGGTCGACTTGGGCTAGGTCAAGCTCGCCCTGGCGGTCATGGCCCTGGTGGAACCACTCGGGGCTGGCGCTGAGCAGGACTTCACACGCCAGGTTGGCATCCGGTCGGGTTTTCCGTTTCTGTGCCGCCACTTGCAAGCGTTCGTCCACCTGTTCCCAAAGATGCTCGGCACTCCCCAACAGTTGGCGGTTGAGGGGCGTACTGGTGGGATCGGCGTTGGGCGTCTCACGGGTGCGGGTGCAGTGGGACTGAGACGCGGTGATTTGGCCCGCCGTTTTAAGTTTGCCGAAGCGCAGGATGGAGTAAGCCATGACCTTAGAGTGCCCCAGGTCACCAGAGAGGCACCGGCTTGCTGCTCTTCGGTTCCAACAGCGAGCACGGCGGCACCCGAAGCCTCGAGGGTGGGGCAGCCACACGAGTCACGACACTGGCTGAGTGGTAGAGCCGTGTCCCACTCTGGGTCAGCAGCACTCCGTACTTTTCCTGCCTGTGAAACCACTGCACTGGACTAGTAGCGAGCATGACTCCGTACTTTTCATGAAGGCGAAAAGAGGCGGCTCCGTACTTTTCATGCATGTGAAAGGCGGCAGCTCCGTACTTTTCATGAAGGCGAAACCACAACGTTGTCACTCCTTGTTGCAGGAAAGACTAGCGGTACTCCGCCAAGGCAATGGCCCAGCGCTGCCACTGGCGTTGCCATAGAGAGCTTCCAGTAGAACGCTGGTGGAAACCGCTGCCATGCCGGTAGAACTCCGGTGCGGCTAGCAACATTGCAGTCAAACACTGGCGGTACGATGAACTTCCAGTAGAACGCTGGTGGAAACTGCTGCCATGCCGGTAGAACTCCGGTGCGGCTAGCAGCATTGCAGTCAAACTCTGGTGAAGCCAAGGCACTTCCAGTGGAACTCTGGTGGAAACTGCTGCCATGCCGGTAGAACTCTGGCGTTGCCATAGCGAACTTCCAGTGGAACTCTGGTGGAAACCGATGAAATTCCAGTAGAACTCCGGTGATGCTGGCTGGCAGTACTGCGTTAGAACTCTGGTGAAGACGCCACCAGAACCCCACCAGAACTCTACCAGAACAACCATGTCCGATCTCCCCATCCTGCCTGAGACCGTTGATCGCCTCTCCCTGTCCGAGCTAGAAACTCGCTATGGCATCAAAACCGGAGCCCTTTACGAGCGGTTTAAGGTACTGGGCATCGAGCGCAAAGGGTCGGGTCGACCGGCTTATCTCGCGCGTGAACAGACTGCCCTGATGGACGCGCTGCACTTGCACCTGCGCCAGGGAGGACGCTTTGCCGATTTTCCTCACAAAGTCCAACAGAACTCTGGTGAAAGGGTAGAAGTCCAACAGAACTCTGGTGAAAGGACTGGTGAAAGGTCTTATGACCCTGAGCAAGCGCTACCCGGTCAACCGTTGCGAGCACTCTCTGCCAGTGTGGCCACCTTTTTAAGGGCAGATGTGCTGGCGGTGGTGTCAGGGGTCTTAATCAAAGTGGGCAGCGCCATCTTCCCGCCACCCCTACCACCAGCAAAACGTGGGCTAGAGCTGGCCTACTTGCGCGAACTGGAGGAAGCCTACCGGGGTCATTGGCAGCTTTCGAGCGAAAACCTCGCTAATCTTTTGGGCTTGACCAGCAAGACCGTCACCCATTACGGCGATCACTTTGAAGACGCTGGCTTTACCTTTAGCCGTGTGGGTAAGCGCAAGGGCGGACAGCTTGCCTGGCAAGTCGGCAAGCTCAACCAAGTGGAGGTGACACCGTTGGACTAGAGCCAGCGGGCGGTCTGATTTGTTTGGGGCACTGCTCCGTGACTGGGAGCACTCGGAGCTTTTGATGACTGGCTTACCGCTCCCAAGTTGTCTTTGGGTCCGTTGGCGGCGGCGGTGACACGTCCAGCGTCGGTAGCCGTTGCTGTAACGCCTGACCTTGCGCTTGGAAGTAGTCCCGGTCGGCTTCAGTGATCTGCTCACTCACAAACAACAGCTGATCGCCCTGGCGGCTCACCAGAACTCCGCGACCGTCCTTCGCCGCGATCGTCAGCGTTTTGCCGTCATAGCCAAAGCGATAGTGCTTGCCTTCATAGGTCGCGTGCTGGACCGCTCGCAGGACAGCCGCAGCCACCTTTGTCATGGCCCAGCCCCAAGCCTCACGTTGTGCTGTCTGCTGCTGCCGCTCGGCTGCCAGTCGCGTTTTCTCAGCCAGCGCCGCCGCTTCAGCCTCCAGGCGCTGGCGTTCTGCCTCTACCTCTGCTTCTAGGCGTACTCTTTCTGCCTCAGCTGCCAGTCGCGCTTTCTCAGCAGCAGCAACCGCTTCAGCCTCTAGTCGCGCTTTTTCTGCCGCAGCCGCAGCCTCTAAGCGCTGGCGTTCTGCCTCTGCCGCTACCTCTGCTGCCAGCCTTGCTTTCTCAGCTGCCGCTTCAGCCTCCAGGCGCTGGCGTTCTGCCGCCGCCGCCGCTGCCAGTCGTGCCTTCTCAACAGCTGCTTCGGCTTCAAGGCGTATTCGTTCTGCCGCAACCGCCTCAGCTTCCAAGCGCTGGCGTTCTGCCGATGCTTCGAGTCGTGCCCGCTCCTGAGCAATCTCTCGATCCAGGTCTACCACGCGGTCATTAAACTGCTGAATCTCCCGAAACTGATCGACCCTTGGGTGCTCCAGGATGGTTTCGTTTCTTGCCGCCCGTTCAATCATGCCTGCCGCTGCCACCCCTAAATGAATTTGTGGCAAGCGATCCTCAACACCCTGGTCTTGGAGACTGCGGTGGTCTACCCTGGCGTCATGACCCGCTTGCTCTAACGCACGATTCACGTGGTCACTCCAGGCGGCTCGTTGCGCCTGCAAAAGGTCTTTGTCATTCCACGCGCGCGCCTTCAGCCCAAAGCCCTCCGCGTCGATCGTGCGCATGGTAGTCATAAGGTGGCAGTGTGGGTTTTGTGGGTTGTCTTCGTGGATCGAATAGTCCGCGACCATACCCCGATCCACGAACTGCTCCTGGACAAAGCCCCTTACCAAGGCGAGGCGTTGCGGCAAGGACAGTTCGACGGGCAACGCTAAATCAAAGTCCCGTGCCAACTGCGAGTCTCGGCGTTTTTCACTAGCCTCGACGGCATTCCAAAGCGACTGCCGCTCCAAAACCCAAGCTGGAGCATCCGGTGGAGCCATGATCTCGCTATGGACAACGCCCTTTTTCTTGGCATAACAATGCTCCGTTTCCAAGCGCTCATCGTATAAATCCGCACCAGCACGATAGGCAGCCGCAGCGACAGCACTGCGACCAGCACTGCGTGAAATGACTTTAGCAGCACAGTGGTAAATAGCCATACACGAACAACCGAACTCCGAGGGGGTTGAGGGGGAAAGCCTCACGCACACATCGCCCGATGTATAAGTGCGCCCTTAACGGGATTTGCCGAACTCCCCACAGACCCAGTGTGCCCAGAATATCCAGCCGCATCACCAGCCAACACTGAGTACTTTAATTGCCGACTCATTGATATTTTACGTAGCTCATGGGCACTCTAGAACTAATCTCGCAACCCTACCCTTGCCATGAGTGACATCCAAACACCACCCAAAATCAAGCCAGCCAAGTCAGAAACCGAACGAACACAGCCTGACGCCGAATCTGTAGAGTCAAACTCAGAGCCAGTCAAGCCAGAAACCGAACCAGCAAAAACCAAACTCGAAAAGCTGATCGAGCAACGACAAGCTCTCGAGAGAGTCATCAAGGACGAACAAGCTCGCTTAGCAGCCGAGTATCGTAAAAAGGAAGCACGCATCAAGATTCTGATTGGTGCGTCGATTCAAAAACAAATTAAGGACGGGAAGCTGACCAACGCGTGGCTGATGGAAGTTCTGGAGACGGGGCTAACCTCGAAGCACGATCGCGAAGTCTTTAAGCTGCCACCGCTCCCAGAAACAACAGGAACCACAAAAACATAGGGTTGATGCCTCACTGCCAAGGCAAGCGCAATGGCTGCGGTTTGCTTGGCTCTACCCTCAGTGCTTGCCTGCCTTCTGGCCTTGGTTGAGTCGATTTTAGCTGCGAGGCTAGGGCACGCTTGAGAGTCTCACTAAACCCACTAGCGACTCTTAGCTTGAGGAGGTCATTGGTAGGCAATGCATCAACCGTTTGATAGCTCAATTGATCTTCCAGAATGGTGATGGGGTAGCCGTGCCGGGGCGAGGGGGATGGGGGATGGTCTTCCCTGGTGCTGGAGCGATAGGGCTGATGGCGGGGTGCTGTTTTGCCCTGCTGTGAAGGGATGGATGTGAGTTGGCAGGGTTCGATTTGAGGCTAAGGATGAGAGGCTGCAACACTCACTCAAAGCGTCTGTACTTTACCCTAAACTGAGGCTGAAAATCGCACTCTGGTTGGGGGTTTGAGTTTAGGGTACTGCGTCGGACTCGTTTGACGGCTCTCTCTGTCCTAGAGCGGTACTCCCTCCCCCTCCCCTACCTGTACGCCGGAGTGACAGGCAAGGAGTGGGTCTGGTAGCGGGTGGCGAGTGTTGGGGGGGTCTTGGGTGATGGGTGATGGGTTTATGCTGCTCTTGGGTGCCTGGGGATGGGATGCGCTACTGGTGTGGGTCTGAGGGCTTTGCTGGTTTGGTGATGGTAAGGGCTTTGCTGGTGGGCTGTCCTTCAGGTGGGAGTCCTCACCCAACACTCACCCTACCCACTCGCCAACAAAAAGCCCCAAACACTTATGGTCTGGGGCTACAGGTATAGACTGTGGCGGGATAGCATCACGCCTGTCGCTGCAAGGGAATCAGGTTGCTGGCTTTGAGGGCAGCTTGCATCTCGTGTTTCTTCAGATGCTTGTGCCTCCCATGCGCATCCCGCCATTTAATCCCGGCTTGCTGGCATTGTTGCCGCAGTTGCTCGACAGGGGAGCGCTGCTTCGCGGGTGTCACAGGTGCGACGGGCTGGGGTACAACTGACCGTTGGGCAGGGCTTGACTTGCACTTGGACTGGAATCGGGACTGAAAGGGTAGCGGTTGGGTGAACTGTCGGTGAGTGTGCCAAGCCAGGGAGCCTGCCACATAACTCAAACTCAACCACTCGACTGCTACGGTTGCCTGTGTGATTAACGCTTCCATGCTTAAAACTCCTGGTGTAGCCCCTCTGCCGCCAACGAATGTAGCGAAGCTGGGGACAGACGGGGAATTTGCCCTTATGGTATCAGAGTCCCCTGTAAACGGATCACCGGGTACTGGGGATCAAGACCTTTCTTTGCAGGGGCTGGCGGCTGGATGGTTAGGGTACGGGAAGGGGTCGCAAGGCTGATGGCAGTAGAGGCAGGTTTACCCTAAAGGACGTTGGGGCGCTGGTCTGCTGGTCTGCTGCCCTGTTGGTGATGTGGGTTTAGGGTACGTGTAGAGGCTGCACTACTCACAGAGTGGAAGGCAGGCTTACCCTCAAGGACGTTGGGTCGGACTCGTGGGTCGGGCTGTTTGGTTGGGGCTGGGAGGCTGAGTGCTCCTAGGGTTGGGCTGACTGCTAAGTTTGTGGGTGGTCAGTCCTTTATTCCTGCATTTAGGGTACGCCTACGCGCTGCATCCCCTGTCAGAGCACGACTCGCTTTACCCTAAAAACCAACAGCGGGAGCGTCTGCCCTGCTGCTAGTGAGTAGTTGGTGAGGCTCACGCCGTCTTGACCCAGAACTGCATTGCGGCGCTGCTTGGAGGGTTAGGGCTTTGGTGCTGGGGGCTGGGGGCTAGAGGGCTTGGGAGTGGGAGTTGATGATTGGGGCTTTGCTGGCTGTACGGGTAGTAAGCCTAACTGTTTGCGGAACTCAGGGCTGTAGTGGGCTTGTTGCCAGTTCTTTGCTGCTTTAATTTGGTCGGGGCTAACATCTTTTACATGTATGAGATCAGTACCCTTGAGGTTGGCAGCGCTGAGATTGGCACCCTGGAGATTGGCAAGGGTGAGGTCGACACCCTGGAGATTGTCACCCTCGAGGATGGCATCGCTGAGGTTGGCAGCGAAAAGTCCGGCACCTATGAGGTGGGCATGGTTGAGGTTGGCATGGTTGAGGTTGGCATGGTTGAGGTTGGCACCACTCAAGTTACTGTGTCTTAAGTCTAGCCACTGCCCCTCTGGGTCTTGCTTCGCTTCCCGTCTGCCGATCACGGTTAAGGCTGACTTTACATCTGTAGCCACAGCCTCTAAAGGCTTACGCTTCTCTGACGGTGTGCTTTTCCACCCCTTCGGCACTGGTGATTTGTTCCGCACATACGCTGTCAACACTTCCATCACTGTCCCATGGTCTTTGGGTGAATCCTTGGCAACGCGCTCCAGCGAGTAGATGCCACCCAACCGCACATCAACATCCTGACTGCCCAATTGCTCCACCGCTTTGCTAAAGCGATCGGTGACCAGCCTCTCAGTATTCAGCTGCCGCTCTGCTTGTGAGTTCTGATAAGTGAGATATAACCCTACCCCTGCAAAGACTGTCGCCAACACACCAAACCCAGAGATCACCACCTTCACCACATCAAGCGTGAAGACCCTGTTCTCCTTATTAGTAGCCATCTGCCAGGTCTGATTCACTCGCCACACCAGCGATACGTGCTTCGCACACACAAGTGAACGCTCTTGCCTCAGTGCCTCAAGCGCTGCCTGCCAATACCCGTCTGCTGACTGCTGGTCTCCCCCGATCTGCCAGAGTTGATACGCCCTGGCTCTGATCTGCTCCTCTGTAAAGGGGATGGGTTTAGATGGGTTGGGTCTATGATGTCCGACCGGTGGTCTGTTCAAAGCTGCCTGACTCGTTAGCCTGCCACCCCTAAATTACCCTCAAGTGTGACCAACGGCTGGATGAATCCCTTTTAGGGTACGACTAGCAGCTGTAACCCCCGCTCAAACAGCATCCACTTTACCCTAAACCTGCCGTCTCTACTGTCAGTACCCCTTGGACTGAAGCACACACCCCCTTAAAACCTCTAGCCACATCCCCGTGGGGAGCATAAGCGTGAAAGCCATACTGAGCAGGCATCATCTTCACCACAAAGGGGGGGCATCCCTCTAGAAACAATTGCCGACCATTGCACTTTAGCCCCACTTCAATTGCCGACAACTGAATCCCATCAAGGCTTCATTTGACCACACTAAATTACGGAGCTTGCAACAATGCCAGCTAACCAACCCTTTACACCTACCAGCCCAAGCCCTCTAACCCATACCCCATAAGCCTGACAGCAATCAACCACGATTAATGGCAGCGCTCAAGCAAGTGTCGGCAATAACTTTCTACCCAGTGACCCGTTAACCTGTCAACACATGCCCTTGATGTTGCACTAGCGGTCAGGCAAGCAAAGAATGATGGCTTGTAGGGTTGGTCAGACTGGACTGGCGAAGCGAAAGAGCAATCTGAGTCGTACTCTAAAGCAAGAAGCCTCCACCAGAACGTGGTGAAGGCGAGGAAGCGGGGGTGTAACCCATTAGCCGGCTTTACTGTATCGTGTTCTGACGCATAGAACAAGTGTACTAAGATGCTGTTTCGCTGGTGGGTTGGTGAGGGCGCGTAGCTGTCATTACCCGCCAATGTCACTGTCATTTCATAACCGCTTAACGCTACTTTCTGCTCGCCTACTCATTTAACCCCCGACTCCCGAATGTAGTGCGACTGTAGGGCGAGTGAAGATATTAGCTAAATATCATCACTCCACTGAGTACGGGCAAGCGGGGCTGCCCACCATGCAGGCGTTTACAGTTTGGCGATCGCTCAACAGGGGGGAGGCAATGGAGCGTAGCATCGGCATCAAAGGCAGACGCACAGCCTTAAGTCGGTTGACTGTTCCGTTACTCTCCAGACCCCAACGTCAAGAGCAGGGACGGCGCACGGGACTGAAAAAACGAGGCGTGTGGGACTGAAAAAGGATAGAGGAAGCTCTGCCTGTGGGAAAGTGTTTGTGGCTTCTTGTCTCAGCTCTCTGGCTCTCTCATTTTTCTGCAAACGTTTGTATTTTTTTACTTGCCACTCCTAAAAACTCACCCGCCATCTCTGTGGCAAAAGCTGGTTGAGAATCAACTTATTCCATGCGGCGCAAACGTTGTGCAAGGCTTCAAAAGAGCGGTGCAATGCGACGCGCTTCGCGCGCAAAGAGCAAGAGGGCAAAAGAGTAAAGGGCTACAGAGTCCTCGGGGCAGCACAAACCACTCGAAAACCGACACGGCTGCTGCGGTAGGCGGGCGTAAAGTAGCTGCGAGAGGCAGAACGGCAAGACCTCGGAGCGTAGTACCAGGCACCGCCGCGTAACACTCGGTTTGCATTCTCGTCTTCACTTAACCAGGCACTGCCGTCGGTGGGCGCACCCTTATAGTGATCATGCCAATAATCCTGACACCACTCCCACACATTGCCGTGCATGTCACACAACCCAAAAGCATTGGCAATGCCGAACTGGTCTACAGGGGTGGTTTCTCTACGGTTCTTTCCTTTAGGAGCATTCGTGTAAGTGTAGTCGCCGTTGTAGTTCGCCAAGTCTGTTGTCATGGTTTCACCAAAGTGAAAAGGGGTTGTGGTGCCAGCACGACAGGCATATTCCCACTCCGCTTCAGTCGGAAGGCGATACGATCTCCCAGTATGGGCAGCGAGGCGATCGCAAAACTCGATCGCTTCTTCCCACGACACCTGCCCTACCGGGCGCTGATCACCTTTGAAACGAGACGGATCAGGCTCCAAGCTTCGGTTAATCTGTGGCATTGCTGCCACTGCTCTCCATTGCGCTTGTGTGACCGGATAGCGCCCCATCAGAAAGCTTTCAAGGCTGACAGTGTGTTGTGGACTCTCAGCATCGCTACGTTCCGGCTCCGCTTCTGGCGACCCCATCACAAAGGTGCCACCTGGCAGCAGCACCATCTCCAGTTCCACCCTGGCAGTCAGCGGCTCGATTAGCAGCCCTACCCGCTGTTGTCGCTGTTTGCGGATGACCCATTCACTGCGCTGTTCGCCACGCTGGAAGAGATTGCGGAAGAAGCCAGTTTGCGGCTGGACTGTCTGCCGTTCCAGCGTTCCCACCTCAAACTCCAGTAGTTGCCAATCGAGTCCTGCTGTGGTGGCTGACTCTTCGAGGACGATCGTCACTACTTCCACTAGTTGAGTCTGCAACACGGGGAGTTGGGGGTCTACCAGTTGAGCTGTGGTGAACTCAAGAACAGCGAGTGGCGGGTAGGCAGCGAATGGATCAAAGGGGTAGGGAACTGGTGGAATGGGTGGAATGGGCTGATCGATCGCCTCTACCAAAGCTGCATACCCACCCCCCATACGTTGAAGCGTTTGTCTGGTAATGCGGGCAAATTGCAGTAGTTCTGTCCCACCCAAGGCACCTAACTCCTGCTCCAGCATCAAGAGGGCTGTAAAGCTGTAAATACTCTTCCCTAGTCTCTTCCCAATGTACTGGGACACCCGATCCAGAACCGTTTCTGCCGTTGCCGCTGCAACCGACGTACTTAACAACTCCCGCACCCCAGGGACAAATTCATACAGCTTGTTGGCGCTGGGCGGTCTCTGAGCTTCACTCACTGGTAAAGCGTCCTCTTCGCGTTGCACCAGACCACTCATAAAGACTTCAGCCAGATGCAGCGGGGTTGAATCACGCAGCATCGTCTCTTGCAAGAGGTAGATGATGGGCAAACTCAGAGGCACCAACGCCATCAACCTTGCTAGTCGCTGCGCCATCACTGAGGCAGTCGTGTCAAAGCGTTGCACAAGCTGTGCGGCTGTGAGTGCGGGTGCTGGCGTAACTGGGTTTGGGGGAGACAAGGACTGCCACCCTTCGTCAAACCACACGCCCGTTGCCCAACCATCGCCAAAGCCAGCCACCATACGCCCCCACGGAGCCAGAGAGGTCGGATCTAAGGTAATCACAGGGAGCTTCAAGCCCTTTTGAGCGTCGCTTTCGACCCCGATCGGCGGTGCTCGAAACGGCAGTTTATGATTAGGCTGACCCGGAGTCCAAGCGCTGAAGTGGGTGTCTAAGGCAGCACTGAGGACTGTACGTCGCCAGAGGTGGCTGGGTAACATTTGCACGATCGCCAGTGGGCAATGCTGAGACCAGGGCTGCAAATAATGCTCGTAGAGGCTGTCTGAGCGCCATGCCGGCGAAATACAATCACTGGCAAACAGGATGAGGCGACGACCAGAGGGATCAATCAGTTCTTTGGGGCTACGGGGCTGCTGTGGTGTATTTTCGGTGGGGCGCTTGGCGAAGAGCGTCACAGCGCCCTGTGGTGAGGTTTGCAGGTACCACACAACGAGTGACCGGAAGGCTCCCTGTCGTTCCAATACTTGTTTGAAATCACGCAAAGTTTCTTGCCAAAGGAAGCTTGAAGCTGACTCCTCAATCACCAGTGCTACTTCCAACCAGCGCTCCTGAGCGGGCTTGACCACCGTCACACAAAACTGTTGTTCAGCAGTTTGTTCGGCAGTAGCAGCCTCGTCTAAAACCATCCGCGTATAGGAATCGACTTTACGCATCAAGGGGCGTAGGGCGCGACCGATCTCTAGGGTCTTGCGGAGAGCAGGTGCCGTCGGCGTTTGAAAGGGAATGCCTTTAGAGACGGCTGGCTGTGGCGTGTTTTGTGGTGCCGCCAGGGGGGGTGGATAAAGCCCTAAGTCTGGTGGCGGCGCAGGTGTCTCATTCGAGTCTACGGGTTGCATTGCGGGAGGGGCGATCGCTGCCTGTTCAGAGGCAAGCTGGCGTGGCTGGGGCGTGGCGATCGTCGTCCCCTCCATGTAGCGAGAGAGCCAGAGGCAATCAGCAAGATTTTCAGCATCCCAATCCATCTCAGCCCGGTCTAACCGTTGGATGAGCATCACCAGGTCACTGCGAAGATCTGGCTGTTGCACCATTACACGTCTGGACCAGATAAGGGCTTCAACAGCTGATCTCGCAACCCATTACGAGCCTTCTCGTCGGTGGGCATGCCTGCTTGCCGCAACAAGTAAATCGCATTGAGCAATTGGTCGGTGGCTAAATCCTTCGCTTCATCATCCCGCTTCTGCAAAAAGGCTTTAATGATGGGTGCTGCTTCGGACAGGATGTTGGTCTCTGTTAAGTGGCGTTGCACAATGGCAGCTAACTCTTCGGCGTTCGGTTCCCGCATATCGAGCCGGAGACAGCGACGCAGAAAGGGGGGCGGGAAATCTCGCTCGCCATTGCTGGTCAACAGCACAAAGGGAAAGACATTGCATTGCACCTGTCCCGCATAAATCGTGGCTTTTGCCTCCTGGTTCTCATAGGCAGTGCCAACGTCAACCGTAGGCGCGACCTCACTCATGCGTTCGAGTTCAGGAATGCGATACCGCCCTTCCTCAAAGACATGGAGCAAGTCATTGGGCAAGTCAATGTCGCTCTTATCAATCTCATCAATCAGCAAGATACGGGGCTTCTGCGGGTCATTCGTTGGCAGCAGTGCGGTGCCGAGAGGACCCAATCGAAGATACTTGCCAATGTCTTGGGGCGTATCGTGGTGGTCTTTGCGTTGAGAGTCTTGCAGCCGCCCGATGGCATCGTAGTCGTACAGCCCGCTCTTTAGTGTGGTGCGGGTGGTCACGGGCCAGTAAAGTACTTCTCCCAACTGCAACTCATGGGCAACCGCGTAGGCTAAGGATGTTTTCCCGGTGCCTGGTTTGCCAGTAATCAGCAGGGGGCGGCGCAAGTAGAGAGCAGCGTTCACCAACTCAATTTCTTCCGGGCGAGCCTTAAACGTGGCACCTTTTTGCTGTTGGCGCGTTTGCTCGTCTTTGAAGACACGCCAGTCAGGCGGGGGCGGTAGCCGCGTCAGTCCATCATGTGGTTCACCAGTCCCTTCAAAGATTTTCCAGGTCGTCATAAAGCGTTGTTTGAGTAAATAATTTCGGGGGGCACGTGGTGGGGGTTCTCCCACAAAAAGGATAAGTGATGTCCGAGTTCTCGGGACACTTCCCGCTCAGATTCATGCTCTAACTCAGGCGTAGTCCGGCGTAAGGCGAGCACCTGCTGCGGTAGGGCTTCGATGCGGCAGTTCAACACTTGCTGATCTAGACAGGTATGCCAATCCCCCTCCGCTGACTGGCGGCGCAGCCAAAGTGCGGCTGGGGTGCCAGTCGCCAGCAGTAAGCCAATTTCACCCCGGCTTGTCGCTAAGGGTAGCGTGGTTAATTTGAGACCGAGAGCGGTGCTTAAGGCTCTCTGTAGCTGTTTCAGATTGCTCTCTCCTGGAATAAAGATGGTCGCTGCCTGAGCCGACTGCTGGTCTTGAGTTTGTTGCCACTTCGTCTGCCAGAGTCCCAAACCACGCCGATAGTCCAACCGATCTTGAGAACGGATCACAACATGAGGACAGCCTTCCCCAATGCCAAGGGGAAAGGGAAAGCCAGATTCCTGCAGAATATGGCTTTGTTCCAGGGCTTTGTTCATCAGGGTGAAGGGGAGGAAGATCTCAAGGGTGAGTTGCTGAAGGTCGCCCCTGGCACCCGCTTCATCCAAATAGGCAGCTAAGAGTAAGGGCAGGTGGTCGTAGCTAACAGCTTCCAGGTCAAGGGTGAGCGGCTCTTCTGTATAGCGTTCTAAGTTCTTTGGCAGCAAGGGTTCTGCGCCTTCCCCAGTCTTTGGGTTATAGCCGTCAAAGTTGCGAATGAACCAGGCTCCGACTCGATAGGGTGCCGCGTCTGTAGTTTTATCTGCCTGGATGCTGATTAAAACGTGGGGCTGAGCTGGTTGAGTGAGCTGTACAGCCCTATCCGCCTGGCGCTGCTGCATCGCTGTTAACAAAGCACCGAGAGCGGTTGTATAGTTAGCAATCCCTGTCTCTTATACACATCTGACGCTGCCGACGAATAGAG
>ENA-ORBV01009154-ORBV01009154.1-microbial-mat-metagenome-genome-assembly--contig:-NODE-9154-length-16383-cov-4.357844_pt1 | contig 16383 bp, 19 predicted proteins | sample MGYA00237777_ERZ505514 | MGnify/ENA primary metagenome ERZ505514 (study PRJEB26160, sample SAMN06269048) | microbial mat metagenome | isolation source: Oligotrophic lake microbial mat | place... | reverse complement strand
TAATGATACGGCGACCACCGAGATCTACACCTCTCTATTCGTCGGCAGCGTCAGATGTGTATAAGAGACAGCAAGTGCCGGTGTGTTGCACGCCTTGTCCCGTTGCGCCAGTGGTTTGGCCTTGGTAGCTATCGCCGGCAGCGCTACTTGCCGTGCTATTGCGCACGCCGCTGACATTGCCTTGCCCATCGCCGCTTGCTGATCCTGTGGTTTGCACACGTCCACCGGCCGCGCTTTCAGCTGCTGCGCCACTTGGTTGACGACGATCCGGGACGATCCCAAAGCGCGGCGACATATCCAAACGGTCTGGGGGCACGGTTATGTCTTCATCCCCAACTAAACCAGTCCGCCGTGGCTGGCGCACCGTGCATGTGCTGCTCGCCGGTCTGCTTGGCTTCCTGCTGGTGCTCGCGGCGCCGAGGAGCCGTGCGTCAGCCTTGATCTGGCGCAGCTGCTGCGCAGTGAAATTGCGGCGAGCAGCGCGCGTGGTTACCCCTGGAAATCCGAGCTCGTCGCCGTTGCGAAGGTGCGCGCTCAGCCTGGTGTGCTGGGTCGTTTGTTAGCCAATTTGGTCGACAATGCCGAGCAACACGGCACGGCCGATTTTGTTGTCAGGCTTGACGTACCAAGCGATGCGCAGTGCTGTCTGCGCATCAGCAATGGGCTGGCCAGTCCGCAGGCCGAGCGTGAAGCGCAGCACCGTGGTTTTGGGCTGGCTTTGTGCCGGCACATCGCGCAGGCGCACGGCGGACATTTGCAACCGGGCACCAACGGCGTTTACTGGGTGGAATTACGCTTACCGATGGACCGCTCGGCCCGCGAAGCCTAAGCTGCAAGCTCATTTTCGTTGGGAAACTGATCATGACCATTTGCCCGGTCGCACTGGCTGTAGGTTGCAAAAAATGCCCGATATTCTCGGTCTGCCCAGCCAAGTCGATCATTGGCGACCAGCCTGGGAAATCCGATGAAAGCGCCGCGCCGCCCAGTGCCAAGTCTAAATCGCACAAAGCAAAAAATAAGAAATAGTCGCCAGAGAACCGCCCATGGCTCGTTGGATCTGCCTGTTATTGGTCTGTTTGCAAATGCCCTTCGCGATGGCGGCGAACTACTGGCATTGCGAAGACGTCGACGCCATTCGCCGCGGCCCCGATGCGCTGGCTGAGGTGTTGGCTGGCGCCGCGCAACAATGCCGACGCACCGCGGTGCGCGGTGTGGATACCTTGAACTGCGAGTTGGCGCGTGCGCGCGCTGCATTTGGGATGAGCGTGGTCGAAGTGTCGGCCAGCATCCAACAAGGCGGCACGCGGCGGCTGTCGATGATGTTCAAATCCGGCGAAGAACGCGTGCGTCGCGCGGTGGAACAGCGGCTGCTGGTGCAATTTGAAGCGGGCATCGGTGGTTATTTGGCGATCTCCAGCGACGACGTGCAGCGTCGATTCCGAGTGTCCGTGCGGGACGATGGCGCCACACAACTGGCCTGCGAGGTGACCGGCGAACCCCAAACCAGCCTGAACGCGATGGTCGAAGGCCGATTGACCTACCCAGGCGCGGCTAAAACCGCAACCCGCGTCTGCGCGATACCGGTCGATAGCGCGCTGCCGATGCGCTGCAGCGAATTACCGCCAGGCTTAAAGATGTTTCGAATCAGTGGTTTGAGTGGCGCCGATTATTATTTGGCGGCGTTTGCGCTCAGCCACAATCCGGATGGCGTGGTTGCCGCCTATGGCCGCACATTGCGCGATTGCAGCGATCAACCACCGGGTTGCGTGGCGACGCTGTTAGTGCCGCTTAAACTCACGCCCGGTCAGATTCAGTCGGGCATCGCCATTGCGCAACGATTTGCCGCGGTGCCAGAGCGTGTTGGGCGGGTGCGGAATGGGGAACTGTAGGACAAGTTTGCAACCCGCCTATTCGCTGACTTTCTTCACAAACTCCGATTTCAAGCCCATCGCTCCGATGCCCTCAACGCGGCAATCGATATCGTGATCGCCTTCGACTAAGCGGATGTTTCTGACCTTGGTGCCAACTTTGACCACCGATGATGAGCTTTTGACTTTCAGGTCTTTGATCACGGTGACGGTGTCGCCGTCCTTCAGCAGATTGCCTACCACATCACGCACCTGCGGCGCGGCTTCGGTTGCGGCTGTTGGCGCGTCCTTGGGCCACTCGTGCGCGCATTCGGGGCAAACCAGCTGGGCGCCGTCTTCGTAGGTGTAGACGGAGCTGCATTTGGGGCAGTTCGGGAGGGTAGTCGCTAAGCCCGTATGTTTCATAAATTGCACGCGCCCTCGCCAGTCTCTTGTCCGCACAAGGAATTTTCCTCCCTCGGCCGTATAGCAACATACGCCGCTCCGTCTGGAAATCCCTTGAGCGGACAATATCCTGCGCGATCATCCCGCGAATTCATAAAACATGCGGGCTAGCTTGACGCATATCCGGTAGATCGCGCAAAAACACGCAGGAGGACGACAGCACTGATGCGCCGCGCCGAGCGAATCACTCGCCCGCCGGCTCCTCGTTATCGGGTGCGGCTTCGCTGTCCGGGCTGTCATCGCTTTTCAGCAAGCTTTTCAGCATCTGAAAAATCGATCGCTGCGCGCTCGGCGCGCGATTTTCGCGGCGTTCGATGCCGGCTTGACGGACGAGCTGGCGTAAACGTTGGCGATCGGCGCCTGGGTATTTTTGCAGTAACTCGTCCAACACCGCGTCGCCGCCATCAATGAGGCGTTCGCGCCAGCGTTCAATCGAATGCAATTCCGCGGTTTCCCGGCGACGCACTTCCAGCGGTTTATCGACCGCCAATCGGATCGCTTCCAGATCGTCATGGTGACGCATCAACTTGGCCAAATAATGCACTTGGCGCTTGTGCGCGATATGCGAGGGAATGCGATGCGCCAAATCAACCGCATCAAGCACGCGCTCGCTGAGCGGTACCTTGGCCAATTGCGAAGGCGTCAAAGCGACTAGGCGCTCGGCCAATTCCAGCACATCCCACGCCTCGCGTCGCAGTTGGCTGCGGCTGGGCGGCAGATCGTCGTTATCGATATCAGATTCGTTCATGCGGAAAGCTTAGCGGAAGATGCGCGTGCAGCGTAGCCCGCTGGCCAAACTGCGCCTCGCGCAAATGCCATTTGGTTTACAAACATGGCTGTCATCCGTGTCAGTCGCTGTTATGACATTGCAGCCGGCGCCCCGTTAAAACAATCCGCCTCTCGCGTCAAGTGTGCTTGGCTATAGGTAAAGGATACTTGACATATTGCGGCGCACCGCACTAGGCTTTGCGCATCGTAAAAACGGGAACGATCGTGAATCAGCAACGCCTAGCCGCACGCCGCCGCTATATCACGCGCTTTATTCCAGCGATGAGTGTGTATGCGATTCTGGTGGTGTTGATGATGCCGCTGGTGCGGAGCGTTGATCCGATTTGGGCGAAGATGCTGCTGGCCCTGGTGCCCACCGTGCCGGTGGCGTTTGCGGTCATGGAAATAGTCCGTTTTATTGCTAGCCAAGACGAATTGGAGCGCCGCTTGCAGTTTGAGGCGGTCGGTGTGGCGGCGCTCTTAACTTGCTTTTTGACCTTTGCGTGGGGTTTGTTGGAAAACGCCGGCGTGCCGCGCTTGCCCGTGGTGATGGTCACGCCGCTGTTTTGCTCGATTTATGGATTGGCGGTGTGGCGTGCGCATCGGCGGTTTCAATGAACAATCAACTGCGCGTTTTGCGTGCGCAGCGCCACTGGTCGCAAGCCGAATTGGCCGATGCGCTGGGTGTATCGCGGCAAACCGTCAATGCCATCGAAACCGGCAAATACGATCCCAGCTTGCCACTGGCATTCAAGATCGCGCAGTTATTTAACGCTGCAATCGAAGCCATTTTTATTCCCAACGAGGAGTCATCCGCACCATGAGATGCCTGATCCTGCCGACGCTGCTCGCTCTGACTGCTGGGTTTGTTGCCCCGCACGCCGCTGCGCGCACCGTGGGCGAGCTTGATTTTCAGAAATGCGAGTTGCCGGTGGTTGGCATGCGCCCCAGCAATCCGCTGAACGCCGAATGCGCCACGCTGGAAGTGCCGGAGAACTGGGAAACCGGCAGCGGTCGGCAGATCAAACTGGCCATAGCGCTGATTCCATCACGCTCTCCGAAACCGCAGCCTGATCCGGTGTTCATGCTCGCCGGCGGCCCTGGCCAATCGGCGCGCGAGTCCTGGCGCGGTGTGGCGGGCGCCTTCCGCGCGATCTTGACCAATCGCCACGTGATCTTGCTGGATCAGCGTGGCACCGGCGCGTCGAATCGTTTTGATTGCCCCACACCCGACAATATCGACCCGCTGGCGGTGGATGTCGATCCAGCGCAAGCGGCCATGCTGGCGCGCGCCTGCATGGCAGCGGTCAAAGATACGCACGATGCGCGCTTTTACAGCACCGAAGATGCCGCGCGCGATTTGGAGCGGGTGCGCGCGGCGCTTGGCGCGCAAACGGTCAATTTGATCGGCATTTCCTACGGCACGCGCATGGCTCAGATTTACGCCAAACGTCACCCTGATCGGGTGCGCAGTCTGTTGTTAGATAGCGTGGTGCCCAATGAGCTGATTCTTGGCACCGAACACGCCATCAATCTGGAAACTACGCTGCGGGAGCAGCTGGGCCGCTGCCGCGATGATGCGCAGTGCGGCAAGCAATTTGGCGATCCGTACGCCACCTTGCGCGAACTGGCGGCCGATCTGAAGGTCAAACCACGCATGTTGCATGTGCGCGATCCGCGCACTGGCGAATGGGTAGAACAAGCGCTGACGCCGGCGTCACTGAGCGTGGTGGCACGCATGTACATGTATTCCAGCGAAACCGCTGCATTGTTGCCGGTGACGCTGGCAGAGGCCAAAGCGGGTCGCTTTGAACCGCTGCTGGCGCAAGCGGCGATGATGAACGACGATTTGGGCAGCCAGATTGCCAGTGGCATGCATTGGTCGGTGATTTGCGCTGAAGATGCCGAGTTTTTTGTCCCCCGACCGCAGGACGCCGACCTGCTGCTCGGCCAGGATTTTGAGTCGGTCGTGGTGAGTTGGTGCAAAGAGTGGCCCAAACGCGGTGTGCCAGCCGACTTCCATGCGCCGCTTAGTGGTGCCACGCCCGTCTTGGTGCTGTCCGGTCAGTATGACCCGGTCACGCCGCCGCGCTATGGCGATCAAGTCGTCAAAGGCCTGCCCAACGCACGTCATTTAGTCGTGCCGGGCAATGGCCACAACGTTTTGGCGCGCGGCTGCGCTCCCAAACTGATCACCGAGTTCATCGACACAGCGGACGCCAAGTCCCTGGAGGCCGAATGCCTCGACGAACAAACGCCAGCACCGTTTTTCCTCAATTTTTCCGGGAGTGCACCGTGAGCGTTCTCGCCTTCGCCCCACAGTTGGCAACACCCGTGCCTTGGTCAGGACTTTCCCCATGCTTGAACTAATCGATCTGCGCAAAACTTTTGGCGCGGTGAAAGCGGTCGACGGCGTTAGTTTTAGCGCTCGTGACGGCGAAATTACCGGCTTGTTGGGGCCCAACGGCGCTGGCAAAACCACCACGCTGCGCATGCTGTACACCTTGATGAAACCGGAAACCGGGCACATCCGCGTGGACGGTGTCGACATCACCGAAAATCCCGATGCCGTACGGCGCAAACTCGGTGTATTGCCGGATGCCCGCGGTTTGTACAAGCGGCTGACTGCGCGCGAAAACATCGAGTACTTCGGGCGCCTGCACGGTCTCGACGAGGCCACCTTAAAGCTGCGTACCGATGGGCTGATCAAAGCGCTGGGCATCGAAGATATCGCCAGCCGCCGCACCGAAGGATTCTCCAACGGGCAACGGGTGAAAACCGCGATTGCCCGCGCGCTGGTACACGATCCACGCAATGTTTTGCTCGACGAACCGACCAATGGTTTGGACGTCATGGCGACCCGCACCTTGCGCAAATTCATGTTGCAACTGCGCGCCGAAGGCCGCTGTGTGTTGTTCAGCAGTCACATCATGCAAGAGGTGGCCGCGTTGTGTGACCGCATTGTGGTGATCGCGCAAGGCCGGGTGGTGGCAGAAGGCACCGCGGATGAACTACGCGCACAAGCTGGCGAGGCCAATTTAGAAGACGCCTTCGTCAAGATCATTGGCACCGAAGAAGGATTGGCACTATGAGTCCGTGGCGAATCGTATTTCTGAAAGAAGTGCGCGAGAACCTGCGCGACAAGCGCGTGATGTTCAGCACCTTCGTGCTTGGCACGCTGATGGGTCCGGTGCTGTTTGCCGGTTTGATTGGTTTGATGATTTCGGTAACGCTGGAGCGCGGCGAAAAGCCGTTAGAGCTGCCCGTGGCCGGTGCGCAACACGCGCCCAATCTGATCGCGTTCTTGAAAAATCGGGGCGTCCAGATCGAAGACGCGCCAGCCGACGCGGAAGCTGCCATTCGCAAACGCGATAAAGACGTGATTCTGCGCATTCCGCCCGAATATGCGCAGCAATGGCGCGACGGCCGCGCGGCCACCTTGGAACTGGTGGTTGATCGCTCGCAACAAAAGGCTGAGCAAACGGTCAGCCGCGCCGAACGCCTGATCAACGAATACGCCGGGCAAACCGCGGCGCTGCGTTTGATCGTCCGCGGGGTCAGCCCGAGCGTAGTGCAGCCGGTATTGATCGCCGATGTCGATCAATCCACGCCACAAAGTCGCGGTGGTTTGTTGTTGGCGATGCTGCCCTATTTGCTGATCCTCACGGTGTTCTCGGGTGGCAGTTATCTGGCCACCGACGCCACCGCCGGAGAACGCGAACGCCAGTCCTTAGAGCCACTGCTGATCAATCCGGTCAGCCGTGGGCAAATCATGGGCGGCAAACTGATCGCCACCTTCACCTTTGCGGTCGCTTCGCTGGCGATTTCGCTGCTGGCGTTTTCGCTGAGCACGCCGTTTTTGCCGGTCGAAAAAATCGGCATGGTGGTCAAACTCGGGCCGCTCGAATGCGCACTGTTGTTCTTGATCGTCGCGCCGCTGGGTTTAATCGGCGCCGGCCTGTTGACCAGCGTATCGGCCTTCGCCAAGGGTTTTCGCGAAGCGCAAACCTACAACACCTTGTTGATCATCCTGCCGGCCATTCCGTCCATGCTGATGGCGCTAAACCCGGTGAAACCGGCGGATTGGATGTACACGGTGCCGCTGCTCAGCCACCAATTGCTGATCGAACAAACGGTGCGCGGTGAGTCCCTGGTGGCCTGGCAAGTGGCCGCATCGATCGGCGCCACCCTGGCGATCGGCATCGTCATTGCGATGATCGCCGCGCGCCTCTACCACCGCGAGCATCTGGCGATTTCGGCTTAAGGCAAGTCCCGGAGGGAGGACGGGTCTAGCCCGCATTTTTCATAAATTATACGCGCCCTCGCTTGCCTCTTGATTGCCCAGCGATTTTTCCTCAGTCGGGTGTATGCATCACTACACCGCTCCTTCGAAAAAACCACTGGACAATCAATATTCTGCGCGCTCATCGCGCGAATTCATGAAACATGCGGGCTAAAGCTCAGACCGCTACTCGCTAAACACAATTTCCAGATCCTCTTCGCAGAAATCGAAGCTTGCCGGGTCCGATTCGCTGCCGTCTGCGTAGGTGGCTTTGACCAGCCATTCGCAATCCGAGTTGTCGGTTTCGGAACTCCACACCAGCGTAGTCTTCGACCTGCCAGGAATGCCGCCTTTGACATCGAACGCACCCCAAGTCTCGCCGTCTTCGCTGGCCGCAATGCCGGTGATTCTGACGTTTGTTGCGTTGGACACCTCAAACTCGTAGGCACTAGCGGCGCTGCAGACCGCCAGTAGTGCCAGAGCGACACTCAGTTTGCTGGAAAGCTTCATTTGTGCGATCTGCCAATGGTGGGGGGCGTTCAATCTAACACGCCGACTAACCGGCATAAGAGGCCGATCAATTGGCCGCGCCAATCACCCCAGCGGCACGTAAATCTGCAATTTCCGCCGCATCCAATGCCAGGCGCGTGCTCAACACCGCGTCGGTATCGGCGCCCAGCAGCGGCGGGGCGCGGTGATACTCAATTGCGGTGTGAGAAAACTTCAGTGGATTGGCGACCTGTGGCACGCTGCCGAGCGCATGTGGCAGATCGAAACGCATCTGACGCGCTTGAACTTGCGGGTCGGCGAATACTTGGGCTATCGAATTGACCGGCGCGCAGGGCACGCCAAGTGCTTCCAATTGCGCCAGCCAATGCGCGACGGACTGCTTAACTAGAGGCACCGACAGCAGCGCAATCAAGGTTTCGCGATGGGCAACACGCGCCGGATTGCTCGCAAATCGCAGATCAACGGCCAGCGCCGGCTGACCCAGCAGCGCACACAAGCGCTGAAACTGGCTGTCATTGCCCACCGCCAGCATGAAATGACCGTCGGCAGCTGGCATCACCTGATAGGGCGTGATGTTGGGGTGCGCGCTGCCTTGGCGCTGCGGAACTTGGTCGCCGACTAAATAATTCAGCGCCTGATTGGCCAACCAGCCGACCTGGGTGTCGAGCAGCGCTAAGTCGATATGCTGGCCCTGTCCGGTGATTTGCGCATGCCGCAGTGCGGCCAAAATACCGGTTGCGGCGTACATGCCGGTCATCAAATCAGCGACCGCCACACCGACTTTCTGCGGGCCACCGCCAGGTGCACCGTCCGGCTCACCGGTGATGCCCATCAAACCGCCCTGCGCCTGGATTGCCGCGTCGTAGCCGGCGCGTTTTGCATACGGGCCGGTTTGACCGAAGCCGGTAATCGAGCAATACACCAAAGCCGGATTGAGTTCATGCAAGCTGAGGTAGTCCAGCCCGTATTTGGCCAGTCCACCCACTTTGTAGTTTTCGACCAGCACTTGGCATTGTTTGACCAACTCGCGCAGCAAATGGGCACCGGCTGCGACTGTAAAGTCGATCGCCAGCGATTGTTTGCCCCGATTGGCACTTAAAAAATAGGCCGATTCGGCACTCGGCCTGCCCTGTTCATCCGCTAGCCACGGCGGACCCCAGCGCCGGGTATCGTCGCCCAGACCCGGTTTTTCGATCTTGATGACCTCGGCGCCCAGATCGGCCAACAGCTGGGTGGCCCACGGCCCGGCCAGAATGCGCGATAAATCAAGTACCCGAATGCCACTCAGTGGGCCCATTGCCAAAGTCGCCTATGGCTCAAATCCACCCTTGGCGATGGTGTCAGCGGCCGGTCCAGGCACGCCCACACTTTCTAAGGCTGCGCGCCGCGCTGCTGCACCGGATTGTTGGCCGAACAGCACGCTCTCCCAGGAACCGTACATCGGGTTGGGCAGCACAATCCAGCGCGTACCCAGCCAACTCGCGCGAGCTTCGATTGCGGCATCGCGTTTTTCCCGTGTGGGCGCTTCTACGTCAATAAAGTCGTAAAGATTGTCACCGGCCATCAGCACGATGCGATGGGTCTGCGCGATAACGGCGCGGCGTGGACTTTTTTCTTTCCAGCCGCGGCTGGCGTCGCGGAACAAAAAGGTGCGTGAATCTTCGCTATTGGGAAAGCCAAATTGCGCCAGATTGCGCCGCGTAGGTTCAAGCTCGCCCAGTAAATCGGGCGCCGGCGGCAAGGCTTCGCGATTGGACACATAGAAAATCGTCACGCCACGGCTGGCTGCGTATTTTAGAAAGCTCAGTGCGCCCGGCAGAGGCGTTGCGTTGGCGCGCTGCACGTATTCATTCCAAGCTTTCTTGGTAAACGGTTGGCCACTGCGTAACCGATCCACCATATGGTCAGAGGTGTCGAGCACCGTTTCGTCAACATCCACAATGATGGCTGGCGGCAGGCTGCTGAAATTGCCAGTTTGTTCGACCGCCGCGCTCGAATTAGTGTCGGTCAGCGCCAGGTCTAAGGCCAAGCGCGCCATCTGATAACCTTGCAGATACAGCGCTTCGGCCTCGGTGGACGTGCGTGCCCAGGTGATCGCCTTGAGGCCATCCAACTCGAAATTGTCGCTAGGCGGAGCGGGCGTGGTTGCCGCTACGGTTGGCGCCGCCGGTGCAGGGGTCGACGGGGCAAGATCACGGGTGCCAACGCACGCCGTCAAGCTCAGCAAGCTAGCCAGAAGCAAAGGGTAATAAGGGCGCATCCGTATACTCCGCGACAGTTCAGCGCCATAGGCTAACGTGTTTGTATGACACTCGCAGCTATTGCGAGGCCCTGATCGCCACTAGAATCATCCCGCCCTTTCCTGACCGACTGCCATGATCGAAGCAAACTCTGGCCTGTTGGTGGTCTTAGAAGGCATTGATGGCGCTGGCAAGTCCACGCAAATCAATCGCCTGGGCCTACTTTGTCAGGCGCTCGGGCAAGCATGGCTGAGTAGTCGCGAACCCACTTATGGCCAGTACGGCAAACGGCTGCGCGACAGCGCTGCGGGTGGGCGTTTGAGTCGCGCTGAAGAACACGCCTTGTTATTGCTGGATCGCCGCGAGCATCTGGAAACGCTGATTCTGCCGGCGCTTGCGCGCGGGGCGGTCGTGTTGCTGGATCGCTACTATTTCAGCAGCATCGCCTATCAGGCTGGGCCGGAGCTGAGTGCTGAGCGCATTCGGGCGGACAACGAAGCCTTCGCGCCGCCGCCTGATTTATTGCTGATTCTCGATCTGCCTGCAGAAATCGGTTTGCAACGCATCGGTAGCCGCGGCGATCGGCCGAATGCCTTTGAAGCGGTCGCCACCTTGCAACACTGTCGCGATGTGTACCGTGGCTTTGCAAGTGTGCCCGGCGCGCATCTGCTGGATGCCACGCTAGATGCCGACACGGTTACCGCAAGCGCCAGCGCGCTGTTGATCCGCGCTCTGCTGGCGCGGCGGCGTTTGGCTTAGGGCTCGTTGGTCAATAACCTGGACTTTTTGCTCACCGGCCCTTAGCGGAAGTTTTTGCCGAGTTTGATGATGTTGCGGCCGGCTTGGTGCTCGTAGCTGAACTCATCCATCATCGAACGCACCAGATGGATGCCCAGACCGCCGATTTCGCGTTCTTGTAAACCACCGTCCAAATCGGGCTCCGCCACTTCGGTGGGATTAAATTCGGGTCCGGCGTGACTGATCACCGCGCGCAGTGATTTCTGGCCGACGATTAGGTCGACCTGCATCGGATCATTCAGGCTGACTTTGCCGTGCATGATGGCATTGGTCAGCAATTCATCGAGCGCCACCTGCATGGCGCGCATCGCGGCTTCCGGAACCTCGCCGGCCATCGCAGCGCGTTCCAACGCGTCATTGACGGCGCCAATCTCCGCGCGACCGCCTTTGATGCGGAAATTCCATATCTGCGGTTCCGCTTCGGGCACTGCGGCGCGGCGAGTAAACAAACGCTTGAGCCATTGCCACATCGGTTACCCTCATCGGTGGGAAGCGCGGCGCCATCGTGGCGCAAGCCTGCAAGCTTCGCAAGAGTATCTGCCCGCAAGTTACAGATTTTGGGTGAATAATTTGTCGGGCACCTCTGGCTACTAGAGGCTCCTCAAACTTTCAACGTCGGTAGATCATAGTCGACGATGAGCGGCGCGTGGTCAGAAAAACGATCCTCCCGATGGACGCGTGCAAAGTGGGCGGCGCCCAGCAAATTCGGCGAGGCGATCTGGTAGTCAATGCGCCAGCCCACATCGTTTGCGTAGGCGTTGCCGCGGTTGCTCCACCAGGTGTATTCGGCAATATCGGGCTTCAATTGCCGATGCGTGTCCACCCAGCCGCGTTGCTCAAGCAAATGGTCCATCCAGGCGCGTTCATCCGGCAAAAAACCGGAGTTCTTTTGGTTGCTGCGCCAATTTTTCAAATCAATCGGCCGATGGGCGATGTTGTAGTCGCCACAAACGATGTAACGACGGCCATCCTGCCTGAGCGCCTCCAGCTTCTCGGCCAGCCAGACCAGCGTCTGATACTTGAACGCTTGCCGATGTTCGCTAGACGAGCCAGACGGCAGGTACAAGGACACTAGCGACAAATCGCCAAAATCCGCTTGCAACCAGCGCCCCTCGTCATCGAACTCAGGCCGGCCTATGCCCTCGCTGATCCGATCCGCTGCTTGCGGCACGTACAGAGCCACACCGCTGTAGCCTTTGGCTTGCGCATCAAGGAAATAACTGGTGTAGCCGGCCAGCGCAAAATCCTCTTTTTCGCGCTGCGCCAGTTGCAGCCGCGTTTCTTGCAGCGCAATGACGTCGGCCTTTTGCGTTGCCAACCACGGCAACAGCCCTTTGCGCGAAGCCGAGCGCAAACCGTTTAAGTTCAGAGTGATGATGCGCATCGCGGGCTAGGATCGATTCGGGAGCGCAGGCTACCAGGATCAATTGCAACATTTGGCGACTTGAGCAAATGCCTGCACATCGGCTGCGACCTAATCTTGCTCTGGCGCATCCTTGTAGGTCATGAGCACCTCATCCTTTGCCATTGATGTCCCCGAACTTTTGATCGCGCGCCTCAAGCGTCGCGACCTGGAGGCCTTCGAGCAGGTCTATCGACTGTTTGATCGACCGGTGTACACCCTGGCGCTGCGTTTGCTGGGGCACGAGGCAGAAGCCTACGATTTGTTGCAAGACAGTTTCCTGAAGGCTTTCGAGCAGGTTGCGCAATATCGCAGTGAAGCGCCGTTTTGGGCTTGGTTACGACGCATTGTGGTGAATGCCGCGTTGCTGCGCTTGCGCGGCCGGCGGCCCATGGACGAACTCGATTCGATGTTGCTGGATGGCGCCGCCGATAGCGCTAGCGATCCGCTCGCGGCGCTGTGTGCGCGTGATTTGCAGCGCGCGCTGGCGCAGTTACCGGCGCTGTCGCGCGCGGTTTTGTGGCTCTACCACGTTGAAGGTTATACCCACGAGGAGATCGCGCAAGCCTTCGACCGCACCGTGAGTTTTTCGAAATCGCAAGTTGCGCGCGCCGCGGCGCGCCTGCGTGCTGTGTTGAATGAGGAGGATGCGACATGCAATCCCGCACTGGCGTATTGAACGATAGGTCTGTCCCGATTGAGCCGCCTTTGTCGGCCGCCGATTTGCTGTTGCGCGAGCGGCTGGCCGCGCTGCCGCTGCAGTCACCGCCGGGCGACGGCTGGCATGCCATCCGCGCGCATCTGCAAGCGCGACCAGCCAGCACGAACGCGCCCAATCGCACACCGTGGTGGATGGCACTGGCGGCGGTGCTCGCGGTGGTCAGCATGGTGCCCGCGATGCGGCAAAGCGCTGAGCTGCTGCCAGCCGCGCCAGCGGAGGTGAGCGCGCTGATGCAACGATCACAAGCGCTGGAAAGCGAGATTCGCGGCCTACGCGCTAACAGTGCCGATGTAGCCGAGGTGCAATACCAGTGGGAGAGCGCAATCGAAGACGATTTGGCGCTGCTCGATGTCGGCCTCACCGCGCGTGGCAGCGCGCCACAGCTTTGGCGCGAACGTGTGCGCTTGCTCGAAGAACTGAAGACCGCAACGCAAATGGATTCGGGTCCGCTGCTGCTCCAGGCCCGCTTGGACTGAGTGCCGATCGACGCCGAACCCACCCCTGTCACAAATCACCCGCAATTTTGTGAGGAATGTATCGATGAACCTTCAATTCAATCGCCTGTGCTTGGCATTGGCAATCGCCGTTGGCAGCGCGGCAACCTGCGACGCGCAAACGCCGCCCGATCAAAACCAGCTGAAACAGGATCTGCAAGAGGCGCGCAAAGAGCTAGCGCAGATCGGCAAGCGCGTCGCCGAGCTGTCCGCGCAGATCGGTGGTGATGAGGCGCGGGTGCAAATGTATCGCTATCTGGGCAATCCTGATCGCGCCGTGGTCGGCGTGATTTTGGGCGCGGCCGACAAAAACGGCGTGCGCGTCGAAGGCGTCACCCCCGGTGGACCGGCGGACCTCGCTGGTTTGCGCGCGGGTGACAGCATCACCCAAATCCGCGCTGCATCGATCCTCGGTGAACGCCCCTTGGAAGCCTTGCGTGAAGCCTTGAAAGATCTCAAGGACGGCGACCAAGTTGCCGTGCGTTATCTGCGCGATGGTAAATCCTACGACGCCACGGTCAGTGCGCAACGGCAAGGCAGCTTTGAGATGTTCGCCGGTCCCCAGGCGCGCAGCTTTGTATTTGAAATGAACGACCACGGCCCTGGCAATCTGGCGCCACTGCCCGAGGGTTTTGATGAGCAGATTGAGTCGATCGTGCACCGCGCAGTCGGCAAAGCGGGCGAGACACGCGTCAACGTCATGATGATGAATGGAATGAATGGTCTGCGTTTGAGTTCGCTAAACCCGGGTTTGGCGCGCTATTTCGGCACCGATAAAGGCGCGCTGGTGTTGGAAGTCAACGACCAGGACTACCAAGGGCTACAAGCGGGTGACGTGATTTTGGAAGTGGATGGCAAAACGGTGAATGACCCGCGTGATGCGATGCGCGAGTTGGGCCGCCACGGCCAAGCGCGCGTGGAGTTGAAACTGCAACGCGATCGCGTCCCACAACTAGTGAAAATCAGCGTACCCGAACAAACCCGCGCATTCCTGGCGCCACCCGCGCCGCCGGCCCCGCCAGCGCCACCCATGCCTCCCACCCCGCCGCAGGCACCGCGTGCGCCGATGGCGATGATTTAGCCTTGGTGGGTTCGACCTGCGCTTCATCGGTCGAACGCTGATTGCCGCTGGAGCGCGGAAGAATCCGCGCACAGCACGGCCCGGCCCTACTGATCCAACAGCAGCGCCAACGCGCGGCGCGCCTCGGCTACGCCGGTTTTATTGGGCGCGGAGAACATCACCGCTTCGGTGGGCACACCAAGCTCGTCAATCTCGGCCAGCACCTTACGCTGCGTTTCCATCGCCGGGCCGCGGTTCAGCTTGTCGGCCTTGCTGAGCAAAATGACGCAGCGCAGATCTCGCGATTGGCAATAGGCCAGCATTTGCCGGTCAAAATCGGTCAGCGCGTGGCGGATATCGCTGACCACGACAATGCCGGCTAAGGACTTTCGTTCGCTGACATATAAATCGATCAGCGTATGCCAATCGCGCTTGACCGCCAGCGGCACGCGCGCGTAGCCGTAACCGGGCAGATCAATCAGCCGTTCGCTTTCCCCCAAGCCAAAAACCACCAGTTGTTGCGTTCGGCCGGGGGTTTTGCTGGTTCGGGCCAGGCCCGTTTGGTCGGTGATTGCATTGATCGCACTCGACTTTCCGGCATTGGATCGGCCGGCGAAGGCAATTTCGCGACCCACATCATCCGGCAGCTTGGTGTGCTGCGGCGTGCTCATTAAAAACTGCGCGCGGCGAAATCGACGCGCCAAGTCGGTGTCGATTAACTCTGCAGCGTGCATAGCGCGGGTCGCCTTTCAGTAAAGTCGTGGAATCTACGCTATGCCGCTGGCCGGCGTTGCAGTGCGGGCTAGCCCAAAGCGGCGCGGCGGCCGCGTTCCACGTCTACGCCGCGCACCACAACTAAGCCAAAAATGAAGAAAACGCCGGTGCAGAGCATCGCGGCGCGGTGATTGCCGGCGAATACGTAGGTGGCCAAACCATAACTGATCGGCCCGATGATGGTCGCCAAGCGCACCGCCAGGCTCCACAGCCCGAAGTATTCGGCGACGCGCGCCGCCGGTGCGAGATAAGCGATCATGGCGCGACCGGCCGATTGCGAGGCGCCCATCGCGATGCCAGCCAGATTGGCGGCCAGCCAAAACAGCGGTCGAGTGGTGGCGAAGTAGGCCAGCAAGACCATCGCTAACCACAGCCACAAAGAAAGCATCAGCGCGCGCCGATGGCCGATGGCATCTTGCACCCAGCCGAATACGAAGGCACCCAGCGCAGCCGTCACATTGACTGCCAGCACCAACTTGAGTGTATCGGCGGTATCAAAACCCATCGCTTGCTGCGCATACACCGCCGCGAGCGCGACCACCACCGCTACACCGGCCTGATAACCAGCAATGGCCACCAATAAGCGGCGCAGATCGGTCAGGTGCGCGCCTTCGCGCCAGGTTTGCCGCAAACGTCCAAAGGCCTGTTCGACTAGGCTGGTGGTGCTAGGCGCGCGTGGTGAGCTGGCCGCGGCGTGTTCACCCAGCACCCAAAAACTCGGTAACGCGGCAACCAGGAAAAAGACCGCGGTAATTGCCATGCAGACCGGCACGAACTCCGCTGCCGTTGCGCCCCGCGCTTGCGCGCCCTGCACATAACCCAAGCACAGGGCTAAGGCGCCCAAACCACCGCCATAACCGAGCGACCACCCGTAGCCAGATAAACGACCCAATGCGTTCGGGCGACCCAGCAAGGGCAACCACGCCGCAATCAAGCCTTCGCCCAGGCCAAAGCCGACCGCCGATAGCACGACAAACCCGATCGCCAGTGCCACATCCCCTGGGCCCACCCACATCAAACCC
>ENA-ORBV01009153-ORBV01009153.1-microbial-mat-metagenome-genome-assembly--contig:-NODE-9153-length-16386-cov-11.445460_pt1 | contig 16386 bp, 8 predicted proteins | sample MGYA00237777_ERZ505514 | MGnify/ENA primary metagenome ERZ505514 (study PRJEB26160, sample SAMN06269048) | microbial mat metagenome | isolation source: Oligotrophic lake microbial mat | place... | reverse complement strand
TAATGATACGGCGACCACCGAGATCTACACCTCTCTATTCGTCGGCAGCGTCAGATGTGTATAAGAGACAGGTACTCAAGGTCGTGCGTGAGCCGCTTGCTCGGCCCCAGTGTCAAGGCAGCCCGCAACGGCAAAGACTCGGAGTTTGAATGTCGCGTCTCTTCCATCAGCCCAGTCTCTCCCACGCCCGCGTCATGTACCGTTGGTTTTCTCCAAACGCTCTACTCCAGCGTCTTAATTTGCTATGTGCCGTTTGACATTTGCTATTTCCCCCTCCCGCGCCCGCCTGACTCCTTCCGCAGCGCCGCCTCCACCGCCGCCAACTCCACCTTCTTGCTCTTATCCATCTGCGGGAACTTAAGATCAAGCCCCTCGAGTGCATCGACAATCGCCGCGGCGACCACGAGCCGCGTATACCACTTGTGATCCGCGGGCACCACCATCCACGGCGAGTGCTTGGTCGAAGTATGCCGGATCATCTCCTGATAGGCGTGCTGGTAGTCATCCCAGTGCGCCCGTTCGGCGACATCGGTGTGTGAGAACTTCCAGTTCTTTTCGGGCATCTCCAGACGCTCGAGGAATCGCTTCTTCTGCTCTTCCTTTGAAACGTGCAGGAAAAACTTGCGGATCACCACACCGTTGTGCGACAGGTATCGCTCAAAGTTATTGATGTCGTCGAACCGTTGCTGCCAGATGTCCTTGGGGATGCACGCCGCGGGCAGGCGCTGGGCCGCCAGATGCTCGGGGTGAACCCGCACGATCAGCGTCTCTTCGTAGTACGAGCGATTGAAAATCCCGATCCGGCCGCGCTCGGGCAGGCGGCAGGCGCAACGCCACAGAAAATCGTGGTCCAACTCTTCCTGATTAGGCGTCTTGAAGGAATAGACCTGGCACCCCTGGGGGTCCACCCCGTTCATCACATGCTTGATGGTGCTGTCCTTGCCAGCCGCGTCCATCGCCTGAAAGATCAGCAGCATCGACCATGTGTTCTGGGCGTACAGGGTTTCCTGCAACTTCGCGAGTTTCTTCAGCCCCTCTTGCAGCAGCGCCGCGGCGGCCCCCTTGTCCTTGAGACCGTTGCAATCCGCCGGGTCGATGTCCGTTATTCTGAACTTGGCGCCGTTGGTGACAACATAAGGCGCAACAAAGGTTTCCGCGTGGCTCTTGGGCATGTCAAGAGGGTAGCGCGGCCCGCAGTTTTTCAATCAATGCCCGGCGATCCGCTTCGCTCATTGTCCCGGCGAGTTCCCCCGCGGACCAGCCCCACACTGTTGCCCGGGGCGACCTGTCCCCGGCGTGGCGCGGGATGAGATGCCAATGCACATGCGCTGAGACATTTCCGAGGCATTCGTAGTTGATCCGCACCGGGCCGCCGTGCTCGCCCGAGTTGGGAAATACGCGGCGAATCGCCCGAGCCACCGCGGCGATCTCTCCGAACACAGCCGCCTGTTCCGCCAGCGACAGTTCATCGAGATGTTCGACATGCCGCCTCAGAACCAGCGTACACCACCCCGGACAGCCTTGGTTCTCGCAAAGAATGACGATAGTGTGCGGGAAGGTAGAGATAAATGCTGGATGATTCGGATCAATCAAGCAAAGTGGACAGTGCAACGGCGTAGCCATGCAAAAGAGTAGCAAAACGGAGCGCACGACGGCCGGAGCTTTGGATGCGGTGTTCCACCTGTTTCAACCGCCCGTCTCCGACCATTGTCGGGGCGGGACTGATCCTCAACGTAGCAAGGTCACGGCAGATCGCGGCCCCGGAAGCCGTCAAGCGTGTGGATTCCAGGAATTCCAATTGAAACCCGTGAATACGGCCACGAAATCGGTCCCTCTCCGTTCACAACGGGGGAAAGAAAGGTGTTGATTTTGGCTGCGATGGCAGATCCATCGCACAGGCCCGTTTCCACCACAACCGGTTTGCTGAAATTCTGATAAAAGCTGGGTCCATCAAGCGGAGTGCCATTGAGGTAGACCACCTTTTTTGAAGGAAAGAAGGTTTCGCTTTGGAAGACGATGCCGTACTGCCCGGTGGGAGTTCTGGTTGCTTGATTCCAGTACTCGGGACGGGCCACGAGCGATACCGAATACGAGTACGGCTGGCCGCGACCGGAGCCTCGTCTGCGGGGAGCAAAGAAGGACGGGCTATGGAAGTCGCCGTTGTAGTACGCCGGCGCCAAGCCGAACCACCAGAAGATTCTCTGATCAAAGTAGTCCAGAATCAACTCATCATCCGGCGATCGAAGGATTGTCTGCGTGTACGCGGGATCGGCGATGCACGGAAACGCATCACGAAAATCCGCGGCGTAGGAACCAATAACCGTACAGTGAGTGTGAAGGTCCGAAAGTGCCTGAATCGATTTGCCTCTGAGTCGAACCGCCGCGAGACTTGGGGCCAGTTGCGCAATCAACACTGCCACGATGGCAATAACCAGCACCAACTCGATAATCGTGAACGCTCTGCGATTGTGATGCAAGCCGACGGCCTGGACATGTACGGGTGACTGGGCCGGCGGGGGCGGTGTGCCAGTTGATGCCCGATTTAGCGAGCCTCCCCCAATCCTTCGGTGATAAGCAAACTCCGCACCGATCAGACAGCCGCCCGCGATCAAACCATTGCGAACCATAAGGCCGGGAACACCTTGCTTGAGTTGATACCACTCTAACCATCGGCCAAAGCAGTTGCATGTGGGAGTCCCGAAGTAGTAAGCTTCGAGGCAATATGCACTTGACCAAACGCCCATCATCGCGGCGGCCCCATATCTCATGGCGCTTCCACGGACCCCAAGAAGCCAGCACAGACTCACACATACCTCGAGAGACGGAACGCCAATTCCGAGAATTGCGCGCATGGACGCCGGAATAATGGTCCACGTTTTTAACGATGCGAGCCATTGATCAAACTCAACGAACTTTAAGGCTCCGGCGCAGAAAATCACAACCATCACCAGCGATGTGATGAGGGCGCGAAGTGTTTTAAGCCTCTTAAACATTATCGTCTCCGCCGGGCACAGTCGCCTGGCGCATACTTCCAAGTCCGTCGCCGTTGCAGCAGCCGCTTGGTTAGACGACTCGGCTGCTCATATAGTCTCAGAAAACACACCCGGTATTGCGGACAGGGTGTGCATAGCGTTATTTGTCGGAACGATCGTCCCTTCAGCGATTGGTTTAGCCAAAACTCATGTTTCCCGTACTGTGGCAAAACGAAGAGTGAAATGAAGAATCGGGATGATGCTCCACGATTCTTAACCTTCGACATCTTCACAGGAATGATAGCACTGTGTGCCCGAGGCGTTTGTGGATTGAACTTGGTTTGAATGAACAGTGATATAATAGTTGCACGCCCCGTCCACGAGATACCCGGTTTGCCAGAGGCATGTGCCGGAGAAGGCGATCCCGACCCACTCACGCCGACCTTTCTCGACTCCGGCCATCGCGAGGACAATCGTGTCTCCAGCGCCGGCTTTATAGCAGACGGTGCCCGGCGGTGGGAGAAACCCGTTACATGCGCTGGTGTTGGTGTTGCAGTAACAAGTAGTCACTGCGTATGCGGAAGCCGCGGTGAGGCCCACAACACCGAGGCAGAATGCGGAGAACCATTTTGAATGAACTGACTTAGCCATTTGAAACTCCTTGCATTTGTTAGGAACAAGAACTGGCACTTAAAAAACATCATGTTTTACGCCGAAAGCGCACCCATACCAGACCGCTTACCGCCACTGCCAAAACAACCCAACCGACGACCCTTATGATACCATCGCTCATCCCGGGTTGATCTCCGGTCGGCAGAACAAGCTCCTTCCATTCTTCGCCTTGTTTAACTTGAAGTTTGGCGGACTTGCCGCGTAAATCATCGATTCGTTGAAGTGTCAATTTGCCGCGAACAGCGTCTTGCTTGGGCGTAGGAATTGCGGCGACCCTTTCGACATCGGTCAGAGTGCAGCGTTGCGATCCTTCAAAAGTATACTCTTCTGTAGTTTCATCGACCGTCCGCAAAACAATCTGCGAGGGAAGCAGGGCCTCAAATGCAGGTTCCACGATGCCGCTGACCTTCACTGAGACTCGAGGAAAAGTTTTGCCCTTCTCGGTAAACGAGATTTCACTGATCCTTCCGATGTCAAGGGCGTCGGCGTCGAGTTTTCGCGAACCGTGAACAATGGCAAATGAATCTGTCGGGAAAATTATCCGCGCGGTCCATTCCAAACCGTCGGACTTGACCTCTACAGCTTTCCACGGTCGCTGCATTCCAGGAACGGCGAGCAGCCCTTGGCTGACAAATACGCGAGACTGTGTGAAAGCATCGTCATACCGGGCGTCGCCCGCTGTGTTGCCAGCCGATTTTTCTCCGTGACCATGATCGCTCATGGCAAGGGTCCGAGCATCTAACCGCCACTCCGCGTTTCCGTTCCTCGCGCAGTCCAAAAACTGAAACTCCGCGTAGGGATGGTCTTGGCAAAGTCGCCACAACTGATCGTTTCCCAACCAAAGTTCGGTGCGTACGGTCGACCCGACAGTCTTGGCAATTGAGCGTTGGGTATCCAACATGCTGCGTAATGGATTGTCCGGATGTTTGGCAACCTCCGCTTCCCATGCCGCGAGTTTTTCTGTACTGATGGGTTTCAGCCCAACTCGCCAACTCGTCCGAGAAGGGCTGGGCGGTCGCCACGTTGCGCTCTTATCTACGAGTTCTCGAAGGCGAGTGGCAAGTTCATTGGGCGGCTCGGCCGCCAACACCCTTGATCCGCCGAAGATGAGGGACAGTCCCAGCCCGATGATCGCGAACCACGTACGCTGCTGCGTCCACAACCACCCTGTTCGACGCCCACAAGTCTTCATCCCGCGACCTTCCTTTCGGAAATGCTACACGCTGAGTTGACGGAGTCAGGATAGCCAAGCCGCTTTCCCGAGTCAGCACACCTCCCCGATTGTTTTGAACATATTTAAACGGGCCAATGAGGGGGTGCTTGACGACCTCGGTTGGCCTTCTGGTGACACAAGCCCTGCGTTGGAGTGAAAAGCCAGGTGAGCAATCGTTGAACGCTCACGCGCCCTCCCCTCTCTCTCATTTTTCATTAGCCGCCAATAGCCTGTCCAAAATCGCCCGGTGCCGCGGCGACAGCATTTCCCTGATCGCCCGAAGCGTTTCCTCCTCCAACTTTCGTCGCTCCTGGACAACCTCCAAATAGACCTTTCCCGCCGGATCTTCTCCCGCCACGAGGATCGGCGTCTGCTCCGCCATAGGTTTGGAGCGAAAAGCGCGAACCTCGCCGCGGCGGGCATCATACCGCTCGACAGCCGACCGCTCAAGGTTCCGCGAGTCGGTCGCGTATCGCGCGGCCCTGTCTTTGATTCGCTCACGCTCCTCGGCCGCGAGGTCATCCATTCCCAGGGCGGCGGTAACGGCCCGTTCACCGTTGCGCGGTTCGGAACGCAGCGCATACACAAGCTCAAGGATCGACTGCCGGAACTTTTCGCCGTCGGCGCCATCCATCAACTCGGAGAGCCGACGAAAATAGCGGCGATTGATTTCCTCAACCCGATCCGGCATCGCGTATTCTGCCTGGGCTTCTTTGTCGCCATAGGGTTGAGAATCTCCCTGCCTCGCCAACTCCTCGACGAGGTGCTGTCTTCGCTCAACCAGAGGGCGATCCACATCAAGGCGCCACTCTTCCAGTGCCCGCGCCACTTCGGGGGTTTGCTCTTTCTCACGAATCCCCGACTGACGCATGATTTTTTCGAGGTTGATGCGGGGCCAGCCGTTCACCGGACACCCCAGTTGGTTCAGTTGCCGTCGCCGCAAGATCCGCTCCACCGCCGGCCATTGCTCGGAAACCTGATGCTCGGTCAGAACCGCCTTGACATCCTCCTCGAACCGATGGTCGATTCGAGCACGTTCTCCAAAGAAATTGCCGATGGCCGTCCGAAGTTTGGCATTGCGAGCTCGCTCGCTTTCATCCCCATCGCGCACTCGCTCCTCAAGCCCATCTCGCAGGGCGTGAAGCGCTGCAAGCTTCGCATCAAAGACCGATTGCATTCCGGTAAAGAGCGTTTCAATCGCCGCGGCTTGGTCCTTCGACCCTTCCAGTATGCTCAGACACGGCGCAAGGTCGCTTCGCTCAAATAGCGGGCGAAAGTTGGGGCCATTCCAGTTTTGGCCGTAAGCGGCCCCCGTCACGTTCATGGCGGCGATTGTGGCGATGAGCAGAAATAGGAGTTTTCGCATGATCTGACTTCGCCTCCCCGCCCGATCCGTAATCATCGTAGGGATGCGTGCTGTCTCTTGCACTTCTCGCCCATTTTCCCATCACAAAGCCTTTCTCACCATCCCCAAGCCCATTATCCGATACCCTTCCAATGCTCTCCGAACTGCCGCTTCCCACCCTCAACCTTCAACTCTCGGAGCCAAAACCCCTGCCCTCGCACAAGCCCAATTCCCCCCATTTCTCCAATCGGCACGCCGAACCTCCCCAACCTCTCGATCTCCGCAACAAGCATATCTACTTCATCGGGATCGGCGGATCGGGATGGGGGCGAAGGGAGCAGCACGGTTGCCAAGGCACATCGGCATCGTCGGCGTAAGCCCGGAGGGGACAGCGCTGTGCTACCGGGAGATCTTCCGCCACTCCGCGCGCCTGATCGGGGACCGCGGCCATCCGACGGTGACCATCCACAACGAGCCTTTGGAGCGGTACCTCGACGCGGTGATCAAGGACGACTGGCACCAGGTCGGGGAACTGCTGGTGCGGTCGAGCAAGGCTCTGGCGGGGTGCGGGGCGGAGTTCTGCATCGTCCCGGACAACCTGATGCAGCACGGTGTTCATCTTGCCGAGGGCGCTTCCCCGATCCCCTGGCTGACCATGACCGACCTGGTGGCCAAGGCCATCGAGAGGGACAAGCGGAAGGTGGTCGGGCTGATCGGGACGAAGATGGTGATGTTCGGCTCGACGTACCAGACGGCCCTGGGGATCAAGGGGGTCCAGGTGCTCATCCCCGGCGAGACGGAGGTGGAAGGTCTGAACACGATTATTTTCAGGGAACTGGTTTATGGGGTTGTGAGGAAGGAATCGCAGGCGAAGGTGATCGAGGTCGTGAGGAAACTCGCCGCGGCGGGGTGCGAGGCGGTGGTGCTGGGGTGCAGCGAGGCCCCGCTGCTTATCAATCAGGAGAACTCCCCGCTTCCCGTGTACGACGCGACGGACCTGCTGGCGGAGGGAGCGGTGCGGTTTGCCATCAGCCCCCGGGCGTGAAAGTGCAAGCGGGCCGGGGGTTTGGGACCTTGTGTTGACGGAAGCGGGAGGTCGAATGGGGAACCGGCTTGCCAACCCGAGCGAATCGGAGCAGAATCAGTTATAGTGAAGAGCGGGATGGGAGAGAACGGGAGCGGAGGGGAGGGGCGGGGTATGGTTGGGTGAGGCCGGTCCCGCGGGGACGGCCCGGGACGTGGCAGTGTCCCCCGACGTGTGCCCGACTTTCAACACATCGACGCTAGACTCGGTGTTCTGGGGAAATGGAGCCCGACATGATCAACAGGACGAGCGATCACCTCTTGGCCCGGCTGTTCGCGCGGTCTGCGCGGAGCAACCCACGCAACAGCGCGGCATCGATCAACCGGCGCGCCGGGCGGACCGTGCGCGCCGATTCGCAGATCGAGGCGCTGGAGAATCGCATCCTGCTGGGCATCGACCAGCCGGGGTTTCCCACGCCGTTTGTGGCGGGCACGGGGCAACTGGTGGCGCTGATGGTCGCGGCCGCGAACCTGCCCGCGAACGGTCGCGGCGAGGCGACGGGCACCATCTCGTCGGCCGCCGATGATGACATGTTCCGGTTCGTCATGCCGGGCGCCCCGGGGACGCGCGACTTCGTCAGCGTGCTGGCGGACACCATCGAGGCGAACTCGACGCTCGACTCGTATGTGCAGATCTACAACAACTCCGGAACGCTTCTGGCAACTGGCGCGCACAACGGCGTGCTGAGTTCGACAGCGCCGCGGGTTGCATCCGATGGCTGGGCGGGCTTCGTGGGCGAGGGCGGGATGACGTACTACATCCGCGTCCGCTCGCAGCAGGGCGCGATCGGGCCCGGCAAGACAGCCACCGGCAACTACAACATCAAGATCGACGCGGCGACGATCGCGCTCCCGCTCGACACGGCCTTCGATCCTGCGCCGCCAAAGGGCGCCGACACCTTCGGCAACGGCCTGATCGACGGCGAACTGACCGAACTGCAGGAGGACATCGTCTATCGCGTGACGACCGGCGTTGGCGCGAACTGGGACTCGGTGGCGATCGCCAACGGCGTGGCCGCGGACTTTGCTCTGCTGGACGTTCACCTGTCGGTGTACGACGGGGGCAACATGCTCGGGCAGGTGGTTCAGGTCCGGGACGACCGCCAGGGCGGCCGGCTGACCAACGCGTATCTGGCGTTCTCCAGCTCGCCCGACTCCACTTTCTTCTTCCGTGTCCGTTCCGATGAACTCTCGGCGGCAAACCCGTCGCTGGGGCAGTTCGTGCTGGCGATCGACATGGCCGCGCTCGCGCTGCCCGTTGATCCGGTGACGCACCTCTCCGCGCCGCCCCGTCGCGACAATGTCTTCGGCCCTGACACGCTGGGCATCCCCGGGCTGATCGGCATCAACGCCCCGGCGGGAACGGGCGCGAAGTTGTACCAGTTCCAGGCCCAGGGCTCCGGGCTGTCGATCATCACGGTCCTGGGCCAGGCGTCAGGCCTGATCCCCCGGCTCCCCGATCCGGCCATCCATCTCTACAACAGGGCCGGCTTCGAGGTCGCGTTCAACGACGACTTCAACGGCACGACACCGCAACTGGAGGTCTCGCTCACCGGCGGCGATGACTACTTCCTCGTGGTCGAGGGCTTCGACCGTTCGGTGGACGGCGCGATCAACGTCTTCATCGAGGCGAGCCACACCTTCGGGCCGACGATCCCCGTTGACGACCACATCAACTCGACCCCCGGCACCATCGCCAACTTTGAGAACGCCACGCCGCTGATCTTCGGAGCGCCGACGCTCCTCTTCGACGGCGAGGGCGACCCCGCCAACCCGACGCTCGACCGCAGTTGGATCCAGACCGCGGCGGGACGCGGCCGCATCCACGATGACGGCGACACCGACGTCTTCCAGTTCGTCCCGCCGGTTGACATGCTCGGCGAGTATGACGGGGACGACGGCGGCAACCGGGGCCGCGCGCTGTATGTCGGCGGCAACTTTGCGCAGGCCGGCGCGATCGACGCCGAGAACGTCGCGGTGTGGGACGCGGATCGCTGGTGGTTCGCCGGCGCGGCCGTCGAGACCAGCGGCGCGATCGACGGGCACATCTTCGCGATGACCCAGTGGGACCCCGACGGCGCTGGCGCACGCTTCCCCACCATCCTGGTGGCCGGCGGCGACTTCGACAATGTCGGCGGCGTGCCCAACACCAACCTTGCGTTCCGCATCTTCTCCGGCGGTCGCTGGATCTGGAGCGCGACGCTCGATCCCAATGACCCGACGCTCCCCCCCTTGTTCACAAACGGGCCGGTGTTCGCGCTTGCCGCGTTCGATACGGTGACCGCCACGACCCCGCAGGAACTGATTATTGGCGGCGATTTCACGGACGTCAGCGGCATCGCGGTCAACAACATCATCGGGATCGGGTTCGACGCGGGCGCGCTCTTCGGCGACAACATGCTCATGGGCGTGCGAAGCGCGGCGATCGGCTCGGGCGTGGTGCGGGCGCTCACGGTCTTCGACCCGGAGCAGGAAGAGGACCCCGACGGCATGGGGCCAATGATGGCCCCCATGGACCGTCCCGCGGCCCTGTATGTGGGCGGCGGCTTCACCATGGCGGGCGCGGTTCTGAATGTGAACAACATCGCCTCGTTCGGTCGGGCGGAAGCGGACATCACGCTCCCCAACGTGTGGCGGGCGCTCGGGTCGAGCAACGTGAATGGCGGCGGGCTTGGCGTGACGGGCGGCGAGGTGTTCGCGCTCGCATCCATGCCGATCCCGTATGTCGACAGCATGATGATGGATGCCGAAGAGAATGTGCTGGTGGTCGGCGGGTCGTTCACCAATCGAGGCGGCCGGCTGGCCGCGTGGTCGGCATCCCGGCTTGACGGCACGCTGATCGCCGCCGATGGCCGCTGGATCAACACGCTCAGCGCGCCCGGCGCGGTCCGCGCGCTGCACACCTGGTTCCCGCCCGATGCGGCCGGCGACACCGGCGATGTGCCGCTGATGATCGCCGCGGGCGACAACTCACTGGTGGCCGAGGCAACCGGCATCGTGCGGTTCTGGGACGGGGCCGCCTTCGGCACTCTCGCGACGAGCACGACGGGCACGTTCCGAACGCTTGAAGCGTTCGAGGATGATGAGCCCGTGTTCGTTTCGGCGTTCGAGGTGCTGTACGTCGGCGGTGACTTCCAGGACATCGGTGGCGACGGCACGATCTCCACGGTCGCCAAGTTTGATCTTGGGCCCTTCGGCTTCCAGTGGTTTGATCTGGACGGCGGCGTCTCGGGCGAGTCGCCCGCGCCCCCGACGCAGGTGGGCGAGCCGCGGGTGTCGGCGATCCACCAGATGGACGACAACATCGCCGGGGTGTGGGACCGGCTGGAGCGGCAGAGCACGCGTGTGGGCATGGTGCTGTCGCCGACGGGCGACGCGTTCTTCAACTCGTTCATTCGCGTGTTCGACTCGAACCTGAACCTGATCTATCAGAACGAGACCATCGCGCCCCCCTTCCCCGACCCCTCGGGCGCGATCGATGGAACGATCGGCGAGTTGTCGGGCCCCGCGACCGACACCGCCGCGCCCGGCTTCCAGGTGTGGGGCGGCGAGGTCTACTACATCGAGGTGAGCGCCTCGGGCGGCTTTGGCACGGGCCGCTACTCGCTCTCGATCACCGTCGATGCGCTGCCGCCGCAGGCCGACCCGAACAACGACACGGGCGCGCACCCGGACGTGATCTCCGGCGTGTTCGAGGTGCCCGGCGAGGGCCAGTTCCCGATCGCGCCCGAACTGTCGGTGAACGTCGACACCGGCGACACCCGCAACTTCCTCAACCCGCACGGCAACCCGCCAAGTTCGTTCTACACGCGCGTGTACGACATCACGCCCGCCGGCATCATCGTCCAGCACAACCGTGACCTGTCCGTGATCGAGCATGTGAGCGATACGGACCTCTACAAGTTCCGCGCGCCCTCCACAGGCACGGTCGAGATCCGCCTCTCCACGCTCGCGATCACCAGCCAGTTCCAGGAGCAGCAGATCGACGTGATCGCGAACATGGTCGAAGCGATCCTCAAGCAGAAGACGTTCAACAGCCCGCTCGACGGCGTGATTCGCGTGTTCAACAACGACTTCGAGGAGATCGCCTCCCCGAACCCCGACAGCGAGTTCTACGTCGTGGGCGCGGACGACCCCTTCGAGGTCGGCGGCCGATCGGACGTGACGTTCGCGGGCTCCTTCGCCGGCCGGACGTTCAGCCACCGCGACCCGCGGATCGTGCTCGATGTCGTCGGCGGCGAGACCTACTTCATCCAGGTCGAGAGCGCGTTCCGCCTCATCGCCGAGAGCCTCGATCCCACGATCGCCGCCCGGGTCGACTGGCGGCACGCGACGGGCGCATACGAACTGCTCATCAACGCGACGCCAGAACTCAACGGCATCGATGACCACGCGATCGGCGTGCAGGCTTCGCCCATCCCGATCAACCCCACAACAGGCCAGGGCGATATCTCCGGCGAGATCGACGATGTGGTCTCGGGCGTGTTCCAGAATCCCAACGACGACGACGGGTTCGCCGGCATCGCCACGGCGACGGGCTTCTACACCGTCACGGTCAACCCGAGCAACGCGCTTCTCGAGGCCGCGACCGCGATCCTTGATGCGAACTTCAACCTCGTCACCAGCAACAACGATCCGACGCCCGGCGGGGCCGTCATGCTGACGTTCTTCCTGACGCAGGGAGAGCGGTTCTTTGTCTCGGTGGACGGGGCCAACGGCTCCGAGGGCGGCTACCTCCTCACCGTCAGCGCTCCGCCCATCACCGATGACCACGCCGACGATGGCGACTGGACCATCGCGACCGAACTGGTCCTCCAGCCGTTCTTCGGAACGGCGACAGCCGAAGGGAACATCGAGAACCCGGATGACACGGACCTGTTCTACTTCGACGCCCAGGACTTCGAGACGGCCATCGTCTCCATCGCCGCGGCCAACGAATCACTCGACTCCTTCGTGCGCGTGTACGAGCAGAACCTCGACGGCACTTGGAACCCCAACAACGCGGCCAACAGCGGCAACCCGGTGTTCCAGCAGATCGCCTTCAACGACGACATCGCCGTGGGTACGCCGGATTCCTCGGTCGCCTTCAGCATGACCGCGGGACGGCGATACTGGTTCGTGGTCTCGGGCTTTGACCCGGACCTCCACTTCGGCGAGTACACGATCACCGTCCGTGTGGCCGCCACCGACGATCACCCGGACCTTGTCGATTTCCCGCTGGGCACGCAGATCTCGCTGGTCTACAACGGCCTGACCCAGACCGGCACGGGCACCGCGGACGGCAACATCGAGCAGAGCCTCGACACGGACCTCTTCCGCTTCACCGCTCCGGCCACCGGCACCGCGCAGGTCACCATCACCACTCCCGACGGCGGGCTCGCCCCGCGGGTAGAAGTTCGCGACCAGAACAACACGGTGGTTGTCGCCGCGACCAGCGGCACCAACGGCACTGTGACCGTGACCATCCCCTCGATCATCATCAACCAGCAGTACTACATCGTCGTGACGCCCGGAACGGTTGGTGCGGGCCAGCCCGACGGCTTCGGCACCTACACGGTGGCGGTCGGAACGATGCCCGTCGATGACCACCCGAACACGGGCGAGTTCGGCCTGATCCAGAACCCGCGCGATGTCATTCTCCTGGCCCCCTCGACGGCGGTGGGCACGGGCACAGGCGTCATCGTCCCCGGCACCGACAGCGACTTGTTCCGGTTCACTGTCCTTGAATCCGGCAGCACCACGGTGCGCATCACCACAACCGGCAGCAGCCTCAACCCGCAGGTGCGGGTCTTCAACGCGGCGTTCGCGCTCATCGGCAGCGGCACAGGCAACGGCGACGCGGCGGAAGTGGTGTTCAACTCGGGCGTGGCGGGCACGGTCTACTACGTCCTCGTGCTGCCCGATGCCGCCGCCATCGGGGCAACGGCAGTCGGCTCGTACACCGTGCAGATCACCGGGCAGATCGAGGGCGGCGGCGGCCCCGGCCCGATCCCCGATGACCACGCCAACGCCGGCGAGTTTGGCGATGCAACCATCATCGCCCTCAGCGGCCTGAATGGCCAGGGTAACGCAACAGGCGTCATCAACTACACCGGCGACACCGACCTGTTCCGCTTCACCACGCTCGCCGCCGGGCGCGTGTGGCTGCAGGTGAACGTGCCCGCAGGCGGGCTCATCGACGGCCGCGTCAAGGTGTTCGATGCCGCGACCAACCTGCTCGTGCAGGACTCTGCGGGCATTCCCGGGGCCACCGCGGCCCTGTCCTTCAACGCCTCCGCCGCCGCCAACTACTACGCCCTCGTCGAGCCTATCGGTGCCGCGACCGGCTCCTACGCCCTTCGCGTGGCCGGACAGCCGCTGACCCAGTTCCTCTACTTCGCCGAGGGCTTCTCGGGCCCGGGCGTTGACGAGTTCGTCCCGATCGTGAACCCCAACGCGTTCGCCGTCACCTTCCAGGTCTTTGCCCACTACGAGACGGGCACCATCCAGACCACCCCGATCTTCTCGGGCAGCATCCCGGCCAACAGCCGCGGCGGCGTGACCGTCTTCACCAAGTCCAACCCCGGGGCCTCTCTCGTCCGGCTGAACACGCCCTACTCGCTCGAGATTCGCTCGAGCGCTCAGCTCGGCGCGACCCTCAGCCGCTACGACTTCGATGTCGCCGTCGGCGAGTCCTTCAACAACCAGACCAGCACCACCTGGACCTTCGCGCAGGTCCACAAGGACCCGTCGCTCTTCCGCGACTTCCTGGTGTTCTACAACCCCAACGCCACAGACCAGTTGGCGACGATCGAACTGTTCTACTCGGACGGGCAGAGGACCACCTTCACCCAGAACATCCGCGGCAACCGGCGCTCGGGCATCAACATCGACACCGACGGACGGGTCTCGCGTGAAGGCTCCTTCGGCGTGCGGATCACTACGTCTCAGCCGATCGTTTCCGCCCTGAGCAGTTACAACATCGTCAACGGCGGCGGCGACGGGCTCAATGGCGATTCGACCGGCGGCGCAATCGAGGGTGTGGTGCCCCAGATCACCTCCGGCTCGGGCGTGAGCACCAACATCTCGATCCTCAACACCGGGACGATCACCTCGACCGTGACGATCCGGGCCTCGTACTCACGCCTCGACCTGCCCGACCTCGTCCGGGTCTACAACGTGGGTGCCGGGCGTGTGCTCAACCTGACCGGCCAGCAACTCGGACTCCTGAGCGGTCAGCAGGCCGGCCTCCGCTACACCGCTTCGACGCCGGTGACGCTCAACACCTTCCAGTACCGCAACGGCGATGGCGACGCGACCAACACGGCCACCGTCGCCGCTCTCGAGTACGTCATCGGCGACGCATACGTCGTACCGGCGCAGGCGGGCATCAACTACCTCGAGCAACTCGGCATCTACAACCCCAGCGCCGCGACCATCCAGGTCGATATCGACATCCTCTTCTTCGACGGCGCCACGGCCACCCAGACCATCACCATCGGGGCCGACGATTTCGCGTTCATCGCCGTCGATCAGTTCCCCGCGGTCCTGTCCCGCACCGGCGCTGCGGCCTTCTCGCTGGTTATCTCCGCCGCCACGCCGATCGTGGTCGCGTTCACGCACTACGACCTGAACTTCAACGGCGGGTGGGGCACGCTCGCAGCGCCAATCGGCCTGACGAACCCGCTGTCAACGATCTGAACGGCGGTAAATCCTGAGCGATCAACCAAGGGGTGTGCCTTTTCGGCACGCCCCTTTTCATTGCGCCGGCGGATTGACCGGCTCGGTCGGCACAGCCGCCCCGGATCTCTCCGTGACATCAAGCGAGCCCCCCACCGCCCTGGCAAGGTCGATCCGGCTGCGCACTGCTCGCTCCCGGAGTTTGAGGAGTTCGATCTTTGAGCTGATGCGCTGGCGCTGGGTCTCGAGCAGCACCGTCAGGTCCTCCTCGCCGGCGTCATACGCAAGCCTTGCGAGTTCAAGGTTGTCATCGGCGAGTTGCGCGATATCGGCGGCGAAGCGGCCCGCCGCGTCAGCATCCGTCCGTGCCCGCACCCACGCAGTCCGGGCCTGCCCGATAGCGCTCTGGCGGACATATTCCGCGGCGTGGGACGCGCTGCGCGCCTCTGCACGTGCGCCGGCAACACGCGCCTGCCCGGTGTCGAATATCGGGATGCCCATGGAGACGGAGGGCCCCAACGTGTCGCGTCCGGAATCATCGCGCTCGTAGGCGGCGCCCCCCTCGGCACCAAGCCAGGAAACTCCCGCCAGCCCGGCGCTCCGCGCGGCCGCTTCCGCCGCGGCCATCGCGGCGGCCACATCGAGCCGCCGGGTGACCGCCAACGCGATCACCTCCGTCTCACCAGGCGGCTCGAACTGGTGTGCTTCGGGAAGGACCTGCGCGATCGAGAAACTCGCGTCGCCGTCGGGCATCCCCATGATCGTGAGCAAAGCGCGACGAGCAGTGTCGGACTCGGAGCGGAACTGCGAGGCCTCGACTCGCGCCTGAAGGAGGAGCACCCGCACCCGGTTGGCATCGAGTTTGGACGCCTCGCCCGCCTCGACCCGGCGCTCGGTGAGGTCGAGTGAGCGCTGCACCAGCGCGGCGTTCTCCTCGGCGAATGTCGCGGCCCGCCCCGCGAAGTCCGCGTGCGCGTGCGCGGCCCTGGCCTCGCTCGCGAGGGAAACGGCGGCATCGGCCAGTTCGAGCACGGACTGCTCGAGTTGTGCGGCCGCAACGCCCTTCCGCCGGCCCAATGTCAGAATCGATGCAAGGTCGCCGACGAGGGATGCCCCGATCGTGGTCGGCCCGCCCGCGCCTGCGATCGGGAACCCAAGCGAGAGACTCAGCACGGGGTTTGGGAGAAGCCCCGCCCGCACAACCTCCGCCTTGGAGCCCGCGACATGCTCGACCCTGGCACGCATCGACGGGTTTCGCGACAGCGCAGCCGCCACCGCATCGTCGGCGGAGAGTGGCGAGGTTGCGTCCCAGCGGGCGGCCGCGGCATCGAGGGGCGCGAGCCAGTCGGCGGCAAGGCCGGTCCGATCGACCAGAAGCTCCTGCGCCCGTCCGATGTCCTTGGCGGGGTCGGTCGAGACGCATCCCCCCCCCCCCCCCCCCC
>ENA-ORBV01009147-ORBV01009147.1-microbial-mat-metagenome-genome-assembly--contig:-NODE-9147-length-16391-cov-8.818745_pt1 | contig 16391 bp, 7 predicted proteins | sample MGYA00237777_ERZ505514 | MGnify/ENA primary metagenome ERZ505514 (study PRJEB26160, sample SAMN06269048) | microbial mat metagenome | isolation source: Oligotrophic lake microbial mat | place... | reverse complement strand
CGAGATCTACACCTCTCTATTCGTCGGCAGCGTCAGATGTGTATAAGAGACAGGTCATGAGTAAATATCAGTCGTGCCTACAAGAGAAAGACGCTCAACCTACAATACCGGCCTACGATTGGACCTTTCCAAGGACGCACAGCTACCAGCGGATACTGCGCATCGAAGCAACCAATGACAACACAAGCAATGCTTCCGCTTCTTCATTAGATATTTTGAACAATAATTATCAGGGATGAGCAACAACAACAACAACCAATGAATCAATGAATGGCAAGCCTGATAACAAATAGAAGATAAAGATACCGCACCCAACACTTACTAGCTAGAGTGTCTACAATATATGCACATGGATATCTGATAATTCTCGCTGACATACAATACTATAGTTCGCTACAGCAATCTAGTACCAAATTTCCAACCAATTCATTCCATATCATGCATTATATCCCCAACGATCCAGGAGATGACTCCAGTGAAAACAATCGAACCATTTCATCCAAAGGAAGCAAAAAGCAAGGCAGCAAAAAGAAGAAGAAAGGTCGGCGGAAAGTGCCTGCATCGGACAATGATGAATCTTATAATGTAATGGACGATATGTCCTCTCCCTCCAATCAACAAAAGGCGAAAAAGAGGCTCGGAAAGCTCATCAAACGAACCTTTGCCAAACACAAACCTCCTCCTCCTGCTTCTGCCAATGCCCAGGTTGCAACAGCAGGAGGAGGTGGAGGAGGGAAGCTTAACGTTTCCACCGACTACGATCCTTTACTGGGAGGGGGTGGAGTCATTCACGTGAATAGTGATCATAATTATAATAACGCGCTGGAATCACCTTCGATTACCATGGATTCTGTACAGAGTGGTGGACTTTCTTCTCAGCAGCAATCACCTAATCCCCACCACATGAACACGTACATGTACCAGCAACATGCTAGACATCACCAATATCAACATCAGCAGCAGCAGCAGCATGCTAGGCATTCACCACCTAGACCAACCACTGGACACCACCACCCTTCCATTCCACATGCCGAGACAGAAGACGACGATGAGCATGATTTTCATCCTACGGAAACACACCAACAACGATTACGCCGCATTTCAAAGGCTCAAGACAAGATCAAGACCAAAATGGAATGGTCACGTTGGCATTGTTTTTTGTTTGTGGTCCTTTACGTCGCCTTGACGGTAGTATTATTTTCCTTTTATCTGGAAAAAGACAAATGGTCCTATTTAGATTCGAGTTACTTTGCAGGTACGTAGTGTGCAGCATGTGTTTCTACCACAGCACGATCGACTGTAGCTGATGAATGCCTGCCATTGAATTTGTGTTGAATCAGTCCCGCTCATCCAATTTCTTTTTCCTTTTTCTTGGGCCTTTCAGTGGTGACCTTCACCACCATTGGGTACGTCAAAATCTCCATATTCTATCGATTAACATCTACTTGCATGTATATAGAGCTTGTAAAACTCACGTCTAGACCCTTCGACATCATATGTTTCTTCTCCACACATAGCTATGGTGACGTCGTGCCGGATACTAGAGATGCTCGATTGTTTACTTGTCTCTGGGCCCTGAGTGGGGTAGCATCCTTGGGTATTGCTCTAGGCGTGTTGGGAAGCAATTTGATTGAATTTCATGAACAAAAGTTGGATCAAGCAAGATTTCAACGACAATCGAGCGTCATTCATCTCTTTGATCCTACCAAAACCAACCTTTACTCCGGCGGCGGCAATACTAGTACAACCAGCCCCCAAAGTGTTGGATACAATAGTATCGAAGAAGGAAAACGACGTGTCATGTTCGATTTTATGGATGACATCACCGATGATGCTATCAACAACCAATCGAACAATGGATGCTGCGGTTCCTGCAACTGTCAGTGCAAGTGCTCCACCTTTGTCAAGTTCCTGCGGATAACAGTACTACTGGGATTCTTTGCCGGTCTTCTTTACTTGATAAAGCAAAGTGAACAATGGGATGTCACAACGACTGTGTACTATGCAATCATTACAGGTAGGTGATTCCTGGATGAAATAGGCGAGTCCGATTCTTCTCTTTTGACTCTCACCATGTTCGAAAATGCTCTCCCTTTTTCGCTTCCAACTCTTTTGTTGTTCATTTCCATAGCTAGCACGGTACGTGTTAGAAGCTCCTGTTTCACCCTTAGTCAAAATGCCTTTTCTCTGTGTTGTTTACCTTTTACTAACCATCCAGTCATCTTTTCCAGGTTGGATATGGCGATTTTGCCCCCAAAACAGAAGCAGGCCGCCTTTATGCCATTATCTTTATACCATTTGCCGTTGGTGTGATGGGCAGCATTCTGGAAACGACGGCAACTGCAACCATTAACCGTAGACGGCAGAAATATCATAACAAATTACTCAACAAACCGCTGACGCTGCGAGATATTCATCTATTAGAGAGCGACGGAGATGGAGAAGTGACACGCGCAGAATACCTAGAATTCATGTTGGTAGCCATGAATCAAGTTGACAAAGCATTGCTTGAAAATTTGAAGGCGCACTTTAACCGGCTGGACAACAGCCACAGTGGAACTATCAACAAAGATGATCTTGCAGGAATGGCTAGACAACGAATGAAAGAAGGCGATACCAATATGATCGTAAGGGAGTACTAACTACTAGCTACTAGTTACTCCGACATTTTTTGCCTTCAACAATCATGAGCACACGAGATACGGGCAAGTTTGGCTAGCTGGTCACCAAATAGCTAGTGGTAGTAGCTAGCTGCTAGCTTGGCTTCATCTACATCAGAATGGATACACCATTAAAACCTAATAGCTACTACTAGCTAGCTAGCTAGCTAGCTAGGATATACTAGTACCAGTACGAGGTATTAGTCCGTTTTTCCTGGTGGGAACGATGCGCGGAAGGGGTTCCGAATCAAGAAGTGAGACCTTGAGGCTCGGCCGAAGCCTTTGCCTAATTACCATCGCTTCCCACTCTAATTACCGTATCAAAGCTGATTCAAAGCTCGCCGATTGCCTGGAGCTTAGGGCAACCCTGGTTCACAAAACGCATACTCTACGAGGAGGATACAGTCTCAACTCTTACTGGTCACATCAGTTATGTTGTCTGCGGATTACAGTACTAGCTAGTACTAGCTACTAGCTAGTAGTACTTGTACAGCTACCCGGAAGAACATGAATGGAAGTCCCATTCAAGACAGAATCATTTGGAAACCTGAGACGAAATCACTAGAAAATCTGAGAAAAAACCATTCTTACAATCCAAATTACGATGAGTGACCCCATCACTGACCTACAATCGGTAATGCAATCGGCCATGAAAACGACCACTAACCACAATGATACGCAGACCAGTGAACAAAGTATGATTAACGACAGCAACAAGAACACCAAAGCGCTCCGTCCACTAGAGGAAAAGATTCAGTCTCTCCTGGCTGAAGCTCGCCAGGCCCCAATGTATGAGAAGAGCCTGGCTTCTATGGATAACAAGGGCCAGGCTTTTTTGGATGCCATAAACATGGCTTTATCAGTGGACCCGAGCGTAGCTTCGGGGGCAAACATAAACATTGTGGATGACGTAAGCATTGTCTTATCAGACGACAACAGCGAGGCTCCGTTGGAAAGCGCGTTGGAAAGCGCGTTGGAAAGCGTGCACAAGACTTTATCAGACGAAAGCCTGGCTTTTTTGGATGCCATCAACAAGACGTTATCAAATGACAAGAGCCAGGCACCATTGGATGACAAGGCAAGCAAGGCGTTATCAGATGAAAGCCAGGCTCCGGTGGAAAACATAAACAAGACTTTATCAGATGACAAGAGCCACATTGAAGTGGACGACAAGATAAGCAAGGCTTTATCAGATGACAAGAGCCAGACGCCACTGGAAGACAAGATAAGCAAGGTTGTATCAGGAAATATGAGCGCGAAATCACTGGACGACGAAATAAGGAAGGCTTTATCCCACGATAAAAGCCAGACTGAAATGTATGACAGGATATGCAAGGCTTTATCAAACGATAAAAGTGAGTTGCCGTTGGACGACAAGATCCTGGCTTTGCTGGCTGAAAGACGCAAGACCAATGCCAAGACTCAAGCTTTCTTGGATAATATACACAAGAGTTTCACCGATGACAGGATCTCGATCGCGCTGACAGATGACAAGAGCACAGATGCAACAGAAAACACAAGCAAAGCAGAGTTGGCGCAAACTGATCATGTCAGCGGCACAAGCACAGCATTATCTACCGAGGTCCACAGGCAACCATTTTGTGATACAACAGTTTTTTGGATTGGTTGCAGCAACATCTTGGAAAGCTTTCTGTCTAGTATGCCTTGCTGGCGCCCCCTAACCATTCAAGAGCGGCGCAAAGCTATATTTCTTGCTACAGACCGCACAGTCATGGCATTTGGACAGAAGGAAAAAAATAAAACAGCAGCGTTTGCATATGATTCCCCTCATGAGGTCTTGGAGCTTGTTTTGCCTCAAAATCACTGTGTTGGGGGGCGCATTTCAAGAAAGTACTCGGTTGTGGTCGAAATTCCCGACCGTGAGGTCTTCATTCCAAAGCGACCAAAATCACCAAAGAGTAGTTTCCAGCTAATGGTTGACAGTATCAATGACTTGATAGATTTGCTCGCTTTGAATGACAAGCCCTGCGTACCCGAAGACAAAGATCGCTGGGAGAAGGCAGAGCCCCAAGCCTTTGAAATGGTGCTGAGTGTCGGTGGGAATATCAAGAGTGAGAATCTAACGGATCAGGTTTCTCTCTTTTTCCGTCGTGCCACCCGAGAAGAAGGTTTGCCGCACCCTGTGGAATTGCATTTGTCTCAAAAGGAGTGGTACGAAAGATGGATGGTATGGATGACGAAAAATGCCGATAAGTGCAAAGAGAAGGCAAAGGAAGCCAAGTTTGCACAATGCTCAAATATTCCGAAGTGCGATCTTGACTTTGAAATTGACGATACTCTACTCCCGATGCTTGACTCGGACTCGGCAGACTCAATTTTGGATTTTACTAACAACAAGAGCAAAAGTGGCAAGAATAAGAAAGTCCCTGGAGAGATTGCGCTTGCAGATAGCGCCCGAAAGCCGAAAAGTAAACCGCCGCCACCGAAGCCCATGCCGCACAGAAATGTTTGGATACCCGATCACGATGTTGTTTTGGGTCTAGATACCAAAGGACAAGAGGCAGCAACATCAGCGACGCGTATATTCCAAGAACGAATCATTCCCGTTTATTCTTCCAAGGCTAATCTCAGGGAAGAACACATCAACATCATGAAGTTGATGCTCAAGGAAGAACTCAAGGATGAGGAGGAGTTTCGGAACCAGGAGACCTTACCCGAATCACGATTCTGGGTCAAAGTGGGAGACTTGGAGGAAGAACCGAGAAAGGAAAGCAAAACACGACCCGACTCAACGAAATGGCTTCCTCTCCCCAGTGGCGACTTTTTGGGTCCGTACTTTGTCGCCCATGATATTGACATTCTAAAAGCCGTTGAAGCTTGGGCCAAGACCGACCCTGAGCCAACCCTTTCTACTCTTTTCAAGTGTGGGGAACAACCAAAAGAACCAGAGTCTAGGTCGAGGTCTATATTAGAAAGTGTTCCATCTGACGAAGAAAGACACAAAAAAGACACGCGACGCAAAAGCCTGGCCGCAGAGAATAAGTCGACTCCTGTGGCTACTAGCCTTGTCAACCCCACCGCTGTTTCTATCACAGGCCCGCCACTTTTGTTCCAGATGGAAGGTCCTATGGAGACTTTGGGCGAGAAAGCCAAACAAATTTGCAAAGAATGGGTTGAAGACTCAGAGACACTCCTCATCAAAGCTGCCAAGAAAACTCTTATCGATGCATTTCAGGCTGACTTTCACTCGTTCCTCTTTCTCTTCCAAGTGCAGCTCCGGCGCCTCAGAGGAGGAGATCTTAGCGGCAAGAAAAATGATGGTTTCTCCGCTGTAGGCTCAGATGATAATAGTTGGGTATCGGCGGAGCCGAGTGTGGAGGAAAAAGGCACACGCGTAGAGGATATCGAACGCGCCTGTGTGGCTTTTATGAATCAAATGGGTAATGACATGGTGAAAAACTACATCTTGCTCACCGGAGACACCGCTTTGTGTACAAGCCCTACTCCTTCATTTCCTGCAGCGATGTCGTGCGGTTCTATCTTGTCTGACGCCGATCACAGTCATGTCCATCCAGGTGTCACTGACGAGTCAAAAGCTGCTTTCAAGAAGGCAATGGGTAATTTTGAAGCCAGGCAAAGTAGTCCAGCATGTCTCAGACAAGCTGACAACAAAGCTAGGCGCACAGCAAATAATGTCTCTTTCGCTTCCCCAAAAGAAAGCCCTGAAATATCGGTGCTCTCAGACACCAAAGCGGCCCGTTTCGATCCCAATGAAGCAAATGAGCTAATTCAAGACGCTGTCCAAAAGGCCGTAAAACAGCTGGAAGTCAACATTGAAAAAATCTACAGCGTAGACTCTTTTCAAAAGAAGGCCGCTAAAGCTCCTCTCCCACGGCTGAAGTCAAAGTCAAAGTCAAGATCTTACGATCGCCATGATGACCACGATGATGATGATGATGAAAAATATGATACTACAGAAGAAAGCACAAGGTCCTATCCAAGTTATGACGTACCATCCTATGACCTTTCCTATGAGTCTCACTCTGAAACATCAGCGGAGGAGGAGTCACTTCCAACCACCAGAAGCGAAAGTTATTACGGTAACCCACGTTCCCGAACTTTTTCGGGCTATGAAAATGAAGGAAGTTACCGCCAATACGACGACGACGACGACGATGATGATGAATCTAATACCGGCACGTATACGTACGAGCCTACGAGTGAGCCAAGAGGAAGAAACGATTCGGCCACATTCGATTCCCCTGTGGACGACCGCGACGACTTTGACGACGACAGTACATACCCAACGGTTGACAGTGGACATCACGACGAAGAATCGGTCACATTTTCACCGTCGGAAGCTTCAGCTTCGTTCGAAACGTATGAGAAACCCAGAGTACCTATCAGGCCCGAAACTTGGTTTCCCGGTTGGTTTGTAGTGTGAGTATGGAGAAGCAACAACACAGATAGACGCATTCGTACACTATCATAACCATAGAAAAACTGTTACGTATTTCTTATGACACACTACAGTATGTTTTAGTTCTTTCCGCGGAATCACATACTTGCGATCCTCGTCGTGTTGCCCACCCAGACCTTCAACTCGACGCTTCTTTTGGTGGCACAAGAGGGGGACTCGGATATCCCCGAACAAGTACTGGGCAAAGAGCCGCAACCCATCGTAAAGCCATCTTCGGGGCAGCATCATTCTATTTTAGCCAACGGAACTGATACTCTAGTTAGCTCCTCGATAGCTAGTTAGTAGCCAGCTAGATATTTAATTAGCACTGCCAGTAGGCAAGACAGCGCAGCGGCTAAGGTACTAGCTACTGCGACTGAAGCTGCACCACTGCGGAAACTAGCTAGACCACACATCCTCACCCACACTCCACATCCAAGACATATAGAGGACAGCTGCAGTCGCACGGCAGGGAAGGCGCTCAGGATCATAATATTGGTCTTCGCCGTCCGGAAGTTCCTAGTTCAAAAACTCGTACGCCGGATCCGTCTCTTCACTCACATCCACACTTTCTTTCGTTTTCAATTCATTTAGGCACTTTCGCCATTTGCTCGCACGGTGACTTTTGGATAGAGGCTTTGCCCAAGACCAACCCCGACTGGTTTCGTAACCCCTGCTGTCATCTTCTGCGAACAACGTGTCCATCGCACAACGAGTCCAGTCGCCCTCACTACTTTCGGCACCCGCTTCTCGATGTTCCCACGAGGGCAAGCGGAACATGTCACCGCCGCAAATGTTCACGAAAGGAACCGACTCCTCCTTCCGCTTATTCTGATAAATGCAGCCACCATACGCATTATCGCCTTGCCGATAGTACCACCTACGGTAAGAGTAGACCGAAGCAATGTTTGTGCTTGTGAAAAAATACATTTCTTGACAGGAAAATAGATTGGTACGGAAGTCGTCTTCGTTTTCAGTGTTCCGGACGCGCAAGTGGCGTTCGGATATCCCAAGGGAAGCTGTAATCTTGAGGAGATCTGCCACTTGAGCGTCCGTGAGCTCTGCTCCCGATTGGAAACATTGATATTTAGGGCCAACCCATGGCGACAAGAGCAAGGCCCGTACTAGTATCGTCAGTTCCCACAGGGCGGGTGTTCGTAACGAAAGAGGAGGTGGGGCTTCGGTGGTGGTGGTGTAGTATTGATCCAAGCCATCAGTGATCTTTTGTGGGAGGGACGTCGTACCGGGAAGTTAGTGTAGTGAGTGAGTCGCGTTGTCGCGAAACCACGGGCAAAAATTTGACCTCTAGGAGGTCAACTCTAACCCTAACCAAACATTTGTTTTAAAGAAGAACGCACATTAACCCAAAAGTCGACGTCATCAAAATTCTCTGACTGTACGTACCATCTGTTTTTCGAATTCTGAGCACGGTCTAAGTTCATGCTTTCGATGACAGTGCATTTAGGTGCCATGTCATGCCGTCATGTAAAAGTTCTGTTGGCCTTCATGAAGAATTCATTTCAATCAATGAAGGGGCTTTATTTCAAACCTGCCAACAACCGACACCAAAGTTCGAACGACTCGACGGCAGAGAGAGGAGACGTCAACATCTTTTGGAGGAACCAACTCCACCAAGCTTTGCTAGCAGCTAGTAGTAATTCTGGCGAAGAAAAAGAAGTCGAGTTGACTGCCGATTGTCGAGTTGGCTGGTTGTGTATCATCCCTGCCCAGATTTCATTTGGAGACCGAGAAGAACGAACTATGGCAGTTGAACCCTGTTTGTTTTCTGGAGAAAGTATTGTGATTCGCTTCTTGTTTATGGAATAATAGTAGCTTTGGAAGCTCTGTCATTGCTGCTGACTAGAAAGTGATTGATCTGCAAGAAGAAGAAGAAGAAGAAAAATGAGCAAGCTACGCCCACAACAATTGGCTGTCATGATGGCAGCAGCAATGCTGTGGTTCCTCTGTGAGAAGACATCTCCAGTGCTATCCTTTGGTGCTTCACCCTTTGCTGTACGCCAGCAACAGCAGCAACAAGCGAGGACCAGTTTTGCATCATTTGTTCCACTGGAAGCGCACAAGAAATTATGGAACCAAAACGACAATCATCCACTTGAAAGAAATGATAATAGCCAATGGAAAATGCCTTCCACCAAAATCATCCATGAATGGGCCACCAAATCAGCGCTGTCATTTTTATTAGCTGCGACAACTCTTTTGGCCACAGCCACACCTGGCGCCCATGCCGACGAGGGCATGTTGGCTCCAACAATGACGACCACATCAACAACTTCTACTGTTTTGGAGTCCTCCGCCACGTCATCATCATCGCCCCAGCAGCAGGTAGAAGCCAATGTGAGGGCAGGACTGAGTGCCCGCCGATATTGGAATATCATGGCGAGCACGGAAGAAGGAGCCGAAGAATTGCGCATCCAAGCCAATGAAGCCCTGTTGGATCACGCGGTGGGGACGGTCAACACCATGTACTATGACAACACGGGAGGTGCAAGATTTGTGCCCCTCGACTTTTACGATCGTTGGAGATCCCTACGAGATGAAATACGACAAGCTTCCTCTACTTCTACTTCATCGCCAACACCCACCACCGACGGGTATGACAAGAATGTGGTGGGAAAGACCACTACTTTGGCCACCCGAGAAGGAGCTGTTCAAAATCTCAAATGGCTCATTTCTACACTCGATGATCCCTTCAGTAAATACATGACCCGGGAAGAAATGTACCGAGAATTCAACACCCGATACGATGGCTTTCTAGGAATGGGAGCTGTAGTAGAAACTCCGGAACAGGGAGATCTCTTCTTTGCCAGAGGGTCTTTGCCGACTCTGGCCGTAGTGATTCCTGACGATGACGATGCCAACCCGACGACCAAACGAAAAACGCTCAGCCACAGAAGCAACCACAACCACAACACCATCAAAAAGAAGGGCCAACAAAAAGCATCCAAGATGAAGGCTCTCAGTGCAAGTGTGGTGAACAATCTGCCTGTTGTGACTGCCGTTTCTCCCTACAGTCCCGCGGAACGTGCTGGAATCACCGTAGGAGATCGTATCGTGGCGGTAGGGGAATACAGCTTTTTGGGCCAAAGTCGAAGCGATGTTTCCAGTAACTTTCAAAGCCGATTTGCTTCGGGTACCAACTACTTTGGAACGTCAGATGTTACCATTGCCAAGCCCGTGGTTCGTACCTTGCTGACATCATCATCCTCGCTACCTACAGGAGATACTACGCTCGTTGTGGGGGATTCCTCCTCCACTAGCAGCGCTCAACCAACGTCCACAATCAGTACCCGAGAGCGGGAAGTTGTCATTGGATATCGTCAAACAAGAGTACGATTGCCTACTCAATCACTGCAAGAGGATACTGTCAATCAGCCAACGATGTTGGCTAGCAGTACTAGCAACGGGATGGATTCTACAAATGGGGGTACGGCATCTGTTTCTTCCATGTCGTCTGTCAACATGATGGCAGAAGCAGTAGGAGAAGCGCTGATGCCACCAACGAAAGGAGGGAACTCGATTGTGCATTGGGAACTGATATCGGAAGAATCCCAGCCTTCCATCTTCCAGCGTAGCCGAATGAAGGAGACAGTCGACACGTCCTCTTCGGCTCTAGTGGACAATGCAGACATGGACAAGACTGCTTCCGAGAGAGTTGGTTACATCCGTTTAACTCGATTTTCTCGAGCCTCCACTTCTGGATATCTTGAAGCAGTAGAAGCGTTGGAAAAACTTGGGGCAACGTCGTATATCATTGACTTACGCAATAACTACGGAGGAATCATCCAGGAAGCAATGCTCACCGCCTCCACTTTGTTGCGAGATCCCCACGCCGTCCTGTGTTACACTCTGAATTCTCGTGGTGGCTTCACGCCGCACGACGTCGAGGAATATGTCGTGGACAAACGCTATCCAGGTTACTTGCTTTCCATGGAGCCTCGATCCGTTACTCTGACGCAAGCCCAAAGAGAGAACCCAGACATGTTTGATGACAATGGGAGTCGTTGGGTTCCACCCAGTGCTTATGCCAGCCTACATGAACAGACGACAACGAGAGGTCTTCATCGTCCCGTTTCGAGTACCATCAACGAAGAGTTTCCGATGCTAGCATCATCGTCGTGGCTGCAGTGGAATTCAGCAGCAGCAAACGCCTATGCTAGCCACAGTGATCAGTGGCTAGCTCAACGCAACATGGTGGTGCTGATCAATGAGGGTACAGCTTCGGCAGCAGAAGTCTTTGCTTCTGCGCTGCACGACAATGGCCGGACGCTGGCGTTGATTGGGTCGAGGACCTACGGCAAGGGACTGATTCAACACACCTTCCCTATGCCGGACGGGGGCGGTCTTAAATTGACTGTAGCTGAATACTTGACTCCAGCTCTGCGCCATATGACCGTCGTGGGAAATGCAAGATTCGACAGTGTCACAGGGGAACAAGTTGGCGGAGGCATCAAACCAGATATCTACTGTGCCAGCAGGCAAGGTATCCCATCCAACATTGGAGCTGACTTGTGCGTTGGAGTGGCTTTGGATGTCTTGCAGGAGGCCGAGTCGGCTTCCTATTCCACGCCAGCAAGACCGGAAAAGGCTAAACTACAACCACAACGATTTGAACACCCAGGGCTGGACGGATGGATGAAGAATGGTGTCATCGCCAACAAAAACGTCGGCAGTAGCACTGACAGTGCATCCATCCTCAGTGCCAGCTCTGATGTCGTTGTAACGACCCCTGACGCAGCGGGGGAGGGTGCTGGCAAGTGAATGCGAAAGAACATTGCTCGACATTTCAAGACTCGCGATCGGAGTGATTTGGTTGCCGCCAAGCTGACTTCAGGGATTAGCCCAAGGAAATTGCTTCGGTGCACTGGCATTGCTGTTGACTTCTCGGTGACAGCTTTCAGTTTACAATGCCAAACGTGACGAAAGATGTTCGCTGGTCCCAAACGTTGTCGTTGATGTTCATGTGGTAGTGGCACCATACAGAAGCACAGCCACATACAATACTAGTATGATAAGCCACATGCGGAAAAGCCTACTAATAAGCACACCTCGATTTTGAAAAAATAGACTTAAGCTGGAAATACAGTAGCTAGGGTTGCTCTCCTTAGCTCTAACTGGTCCTACCTCGAGGGAGGGAGAGAAGCAAGGCGCGAAATCTTTTGATCCCTGTCACCCTGCCCTGGCTTTGATTCATCAAATCAATGTAGATGATGGCTTTTGTAAAAGTTCCATGGCAATAACTTCGCTTCTATGTACATGTGTGGCAGTCATCCTGAGTGATGCCACACTGTGTTTAGCCCCCGCGCTTAGCATTGCCTGTCCAAAATACAAATCAATATCTGACAAGGAGCCGTGAGGTTCAGCAACAACCCTTTCTGTCGAGTCCGACAGTCTGAGCCCAAACTTCACCTACAGAGAGTCGACAGAGCACGAATTACTTGTTTACAATGAATTATAAATCCTGGAAACTCATAGTGTTTGTGAGCATGAATGAGTGGTATTTTCCTGGTGGAATGATGCAAGCAGACAGTCACCCGCTCTACTAATCTTGCCCAAGGAAGTCACAACTAAGTATCATTCATGCCCGCAAATGGCTAGGATCAATACAAAAGTCACTGTACTGGAGGAACAAAGACGCAAATGCCACCTGGTTTGGACGATGACACCTCTGTGAAATAATCGATAAAAGTGACAGGCGATTGTCTTTTCCGTCCAAGAGACGCTCCTGTGGATGTGGCATTGCAGGTCTCAAGGTCAGTATGAGTATCCACAAGTCTCCCGAAAGCCTGGAATCAATCTGGGGCTTCAGCTTCTATGGCCCCACAAGGAAGAATTAGCAATATTTCCACACATGAGGCCTCTCAACTGAAGGGCTAGTCAGTGTTTACATGCTATTGGCTCCTGCTCCTACTAGTATGAACGAAGTCTGTTGTGACTTTGCAAGGATAAGGAGCTGGCGAGGATGTTTTGATGGTTGGCTTCTACTGCTGATCGGTGATGCTTCCTCCCCCAAAGAATGTGAGCCATTCATTAAAATGATTGTTCAGCAACGCATCCACCAAAATGGAATGAAGTTGAAACTAGATGACTGGACTTGGCACATACAGAGACCCACTGGCACCTGGAGCAACATGAAATAGCTAATCAAATCCACAACCCACAAAAGATATGATACGAAATGTGTGCTCAAGCTGTGAAAGGGGGGCAGTTCTTTTTGTACTGGCCAACAATCAAGTTTCTTGCAATCAAAACGAATACGGCTGTGTGAAAAACAACTGCAAAAAAGAGCAAAGAAAATAATTTTCAAGTTGATTGGTAGTAATATTAGGGAGTTATCGTATTATTGTAGGAGGAGGAAACTTAACCAGTAATCAGTTGAACCAGAAGATGGATTGGTGCAAGCACATACAGTCACTCACTGATTCCTTCCACGTGTACTTCCAACTTCCCTCTTTCAAAAACAAACAGGAGCACCACACCGCGTTTCTCCGTTTCGGTTCAAAATTTCCTTCTTACTTTCCCCCCCAAGTACGAATAATACTGTTACGGTTGGCAGTGTTGATTTGGACATCCTTGTTGCAAGTCAAAAAGTAGATGCAGCATCCACCGCAGAGACCCATGGCCGCGGAGAGGGTAGCCACAATGGGGTACGTGGAAGGATCGGACAACCAAATCTGGGAGAAAGATTTGTTCTTTCCAATAGTCAAAAAGGTCGTGGAAACCTCCGGAGTGGCCTTGGTCGATTGGAAACGACGGGCGGCAACACTGTATATGTAGAGTGGAGTGTCATTGTGGGAAACATTCGAAAAGTCATGAACATCATCGAGGGTCATGATAAGAGTCATGGTGGTGAACGAAGAAAAAAGAAGAAAATTGAGAGATGACTTCTTTGGACAACGAGGAAGCCGACAAGCCAAACGCTTCGGCCCACAGAAAAGCACATCCAGTTTCCATCGAGACTTTCATCAGAGGAGGACGTACCGGGAAACAGTTTGTCGGAAAGCAGAGTTCATGGTGAGATAAAAGAATTGAAATTGAATATTCTTGAAATTGTGCGTAAGTGTGAGGAGGAAGGAAGTTGGTGGATCAAAAGTTTGTTTGCAAGGAATGGCTGATGTGCTTTTTCTTTTGCCTGTCGCTTGCTTGTGGTGTGATGGCCGGAAGGAACAATGGATCCACTCCGCGTTACGTTACAACAGATGGAACCCATCACTCAAATTCTCGAGGATAGAAAGGACGGTGCATGGAACATTTGGCTTCAATTCTACAAGATTCTACGAGACTGTTCTACGTAACTTTCTACTTCTCCAAGATACCATATTTTCGCTCGGAGTGCCGTAGAACTCTAGTACCGACAGATCGTAGAACTCTAGTACCGGTGGGCCGTAGAACGACCTCGGAGCGATCAATCAAAGATCGACGCGATCTTTTGTTCGTGACGGGACTCAACGATGGCCAATGCGTTTTTTTCTTTTGTTTTCGAAGGCATGGCGAGCATGGCGCAACAAAGGTGCAATGATCCATCGGATCGACCTCTGCAACATGCCCTACTTCTAAAAAGTACCAAAGCAGAGAAAAGATGAAGTCCTCAATACCTCATGTAGTCTTGACAGGCTCTTCTGGCTTTCTTGGTCAGCATGCATTGCACTCGTTGGTGCACGACCCACTCTCCATTCCTTTGCAACCACAGCCACCACCAGGCCTTGTCACCCATTCTCTATGTGGAGGAAAGGTGGAGGAATTTCCACAAGCAGTGTCAGCCATGGTACAAGAGGCAGCCAACAATGTTCAAGTTCAGGTGCACAAAGTCGATTTGGCCAATGACACAGATGTCCAAACATGGTTGGATCAATTTGGCAACAAAGTGCACGTTGGCATTCATGCCGCCGTCATTTCAAATCTTGGTGCTTGTCAAGCAGATCCCAAAAAAGCTCACGCCTTGAACATTCCCAATGTCTTTTTAAAGGGGTTGGCACAACACAAGGTCACAGTGATTGGTTTGTCAGCCGATCATGTCTGCAATGGCACACACAGAAAGCGGGTCAAGCGCACAAGAAAAACGACCAAGTCAATCCCATTAACATGAATGGTCAAACCAAAGTGGAATCGAAAGAATTTCTTCTCAACAACAACAACAACAACAACAACAACATTTGGTTACAGAGCAGCATCTTTTTGGGCCCCAAGGCACCTATTTTGGGTAAAAAAGCTCCTGCCACCTTTTCGCATTGTTGTCAAACCCGAGAAACGCAAGAAATCACCCGTCACACGGATGAAATTCGGTCCATCGTGGCTGTGGACAATTTTGTTCAGACCATTCAATGGTTTTCCTCCCAACTGCCACTATAAGAGCAAAAAGTGGGTGGTGTTTACAACATGGGTGGACCCGATCGGGTCAGTCAACATGATGTGGCACAAACCGTTTTTGAGCATTTCGGGCATGCTCAATTGCCGCCAAAAAAGCAGCCATCATGATGCCACCACAAGCCGTTGGACATTGCCTTAAATAGCAGCAAACTCTGTGAATTCACCAAACCAGATGTTCACTGAAAGGGACATTTGAGGGTGACACTACTTGTTCTGCGGCTACCAAACAATCAACAAAACATGCTGGTGTGGGACATGGACTGCCAAAGCCTGAAATTTGATGGAATGAAAGGTTCAGAGAAAAAAATCAAATTGCTTCATTCTCAGTAAGAATTGTCAACATTCCTGCGCCTAGATCCACACCATCCAGTGCAATTGGGGACAAGCAGATGCATCAACACTGAGCACAGTTGCGTCTGTGTGTGCCAAAACAACACTCCTCTTTTTCCGACTCTGGTGGTTGTTCAGACTGTTGCTGCTAAAGGCAGCAATTCGATGAACAGAAGACTGATTGTGAGCTGAACTGCATCTCATTGCCTTGCAGGACCAGGGGTCTAATTACCCCCATGATTTCACTAGGGAACTGCTGACACAATTCCAAACAAAAGCTCTTTGAAGATGGCAGACCAGTCGCTGGAGGAACTCCACCAAGCTCAACTCAAATAAGATTGACTAGCTAGCTAACAATGCACCTAGCTAATTGACTAGCTAGCTAGCAGTGCACCTAGCTAGCTAGTCCATGTTGCTTCAACAATTGCTAATGAACTGAAATCAATTTGAGAAAGAGCGCACACAGGACCAAAACGCTAATTGCTAAGAAAGAACGCACACACGGCCAAAGGCTTTATCTTGTGCCACCATGAAACTGAGCATCACATTCATTAATTTTTGTCTCAAAAGACTGAAAATAACAGAGCCAAAAAAAA
>ENA-ORBV01009145-ORBV01009145.1-microbial-mat-metagenome-genome-assembly--contig:-NODE-9145-length-16392-cov-12.420595_pt1 | contig 16392 bp, 16 predicted proteins | sample MGYA00237777_ERZ505514 | MGnify/ENA primary metagenome ERZ505514 (study PRJEB26160, sample SAMN06269048) | microbial mat metagenome | isolation source: Oligotrophic lake microbial mat | place... | reverse complement strand
CGGCGCCGAGCAGATCGTTCCACTGGAAGGAATTCCCGACGCCATCATCGCGGCAGTGGAAGCAGAACTTCATACCCGAGCCGCATGATTGACGATATTGGCTGCATTACTCATGTGATTGGAATTCACCTATGCAAGGATTCATACCTTTCAGCCGCGCGTCGTTCATGATGGATGTGGTGGCGCTGGCCATGATCGCTGTCATTCCGATCATGCTCTGGAGCATCTACATCGTCAAGTACAAACGGAACTATCAGCTTCACCGAAAGGTCCAGGTCTCGCTCGGTGGGTTGTTGTTGTTTGCCGTGCTACTTTTTGAAGTGGACGTGCGTCTCCATGGCTGGCGACAGAATGCCGAGGTCTCTCCGTACTACACGACCTGGGTGAACCCGGTGCTCTATGTACATCTGTTCTTTGCCATCAGTGCGTCGCTGCTGTGGATATACACGCTTGTCGGCGCAGTCCGCCGATTCGCCAGGCCGCAGGGGTTTGGCTCGTATGGTGCTCATCACAAGCGCGTGGCGAAAGCTGCTGCCATGGGAATGTGCTTCACCGCATTGACGGGATGGCTCTTCTATTGGTTGGCGTTTGTGGCCTGAGTCGGAATCGGTTGGGTATCTAGGTGAGATGCGGTCCAATCGATGTTGATGCCTGGGTCCCCAAATGGCTGACGGATTTCCGTGGCCTACGCGCGGCATCAAGGTCTTCGCCCTGATTGAATCCGATCGCACCACGCAAACATTTCTGACATCGCTGCGTCTTTTCTCATTCGCTTCTTTGAGCGACATGCGGCACCTTGCTGTCGTCCTCATCTTGTTCGCGATGCGAGATGGCAAAAGTCGGTGAAACTGTCCTGCTACCAGTCGTTTACCCTGTTCTGTGGGATCGAAGGCAAACAAGCGACACTTCCTTAAAGATTGGCAGGTTCATCATCCGATTCAATTGTCAACGGTGATATGGGGCCTAAGTAGTAATGGGGATCGCCGTTGACGACCACGCACTGAAGTTCGTTTCTTCAGGCGAGTGATTGTTTGGACATCGAGAATGCGCGATCTAGCGCATTCGAGTTGGTGTCCATTAATCCACTGTCGCAACTCGGAGGCCCCATGACGCACACTCGAAATTTGATTGAGCGGTTGCCGCTACCTTTGGCCGAACCATTTCACGCGCTGAAGGGTGGTGTTCGATGATCACCTTCTCCAGGCCTAGGGTATTTGTTGTTGAACAAGATCCAGCGATGGCGTCATCGCTCCTGTCGCATTTTCGATTGAGCGGACTCCACACTGAACGGTTTGAATCCGCTGCCGACTTTCTTGCGGAAGTTAACTCAGACCAGCCCGGTTGCGTCCTATTCGATGTGCAGACGCCGGGAATGTCGGGTGTCGAACTTCTCGAATATATGAAGCTAAGAAATTACTGTATTCCTGTGATATTTTTGACCAGTGATGGGGATGTCCACACAGCAGTCAGTTCGATGAAGCACGGCACCTTCGACTATGTAGAAAAGTCTGAGGATCCCAACCTACTGTACGCCCGAGTTCTCAAGGCGATCGAATACGACACGGTGTTGCGGGCGGAGTTGAAGGAGCGTCATCAATGTGCATCAAAGATCAAGCTTCTCACTATCCGAGAAATTGAAATTCTAAAGTTGGTCGTGTCCGGTCTAGCCAGCAAGCAAATTGCAAGCACGCTGCACATCAGCATCAGGACCGTCGATAAACATCGCGGCAGCTTGATGCTCAAGTTGGACGCATCAAACGCCGCCGAGTTGGTGCGCATTGCATTTGAATCGGGGCTTACTCGCAAAACCATCCAACCCTTGAATATGCTTGCAATGGCCTGACTCATTGGCTCCCAGAAAATACAACGCTGCCGCATGACAGCCCAGGTCCCACGTCGATTTTGTGAATGAAAGACGCGAAGAAATGAACGTCCAATCCAGCCTGAAAATAAAAAAAGGGTCTCGACCGGGGAGGCGGCCGGTGCGAGACCCCATCCAGGGTGAAATTGTCGAGAGGGTGCTGTTCGTTGACCAGCGGTTTTGTGCTGGCCTTGGGCTTGGCTCCATCTCGTTCGCGGCGGCTTGGTTCGTTGCCTTGCATTGCCGGGCGACAATGGAACTATGCAATATGCCCCGATCGCGAGCCAGCTAACGCAACAAGAAATGTTCCGCAAGCCCCGAGCGTGACCAGTTGCGCCAGTTATGACGATTGCTCCACGGGTCTCAGGTATCAGCCCCGGCCCACGGCCTGCTATACTCGGACGCATGGCAACCAAGCCTCGCATTGGACTGTTCCCAGGCACCTTTGACCCGATCACCAACGGGCATGTCGATGTCATTCGCCGGGGCAGAATTCTCTTTGACAAACTGATCGTCGCCATCGGCAGAAACCCGGCCAAGTCCGAGCTGTTCTCCATGGAAGAACGGCTGGAGATGATCTCCACCATTCTTGCCGACTGCGGCCCGACGGTGGAAGTGACCACCTACACCGGCCTGACCGTTGACTATGCCCGCAGCATCGGCGCTACCGCCATCCTCCGTGGCCTTCGCAATGTCACCGATCTCAATTTTGAATTTCAACTTGCCTTGACCAACCGGGCCGTGGCCGAGATCGAAACCGTCTTCATCATGACCGGCGAGAATTATGCCTTCACCAGTTCCAGTCTCATCAAGCAGATCGCTTCAGCGGGGGATATCGATCGCCTCCATTTACTGTTGCCGGGCTTGGTCCTCGACATGATGCGCAAACGCAAGGATCAACTAGGCGGCATGCGCATCGATGGCCTGAAGGATTAACGCAATCACTTTTTTCTGACACCGCAGCTTCGCATGCCAAGCGACGCTCCTTATAGACACAAGCCACTTTATGAACTACCGCATCATCAGCATCGGCACCCTCAGCAGCAATGAGTTCTGGGGCGAGAAGACACCCGTTCGCACCGCTCACTCCACCATCACACTCATTCGCAGTGGCGATCGCAATATCCTCGTCGATCCCGGCTTGCCCGCGCAGATCATCAGCGCTCGATTGCTCGAACGCTCCGGCCTCAAGCCCTCTGATATCACCGATGTGTTTCTGACCAATTTTCGACCTGCTCACCGCTGGGGACTTGATGCCTTCGATCACGCGGACTGGTGGATCAGCGGCATGGAGCGCGAAGCGATGGGCCAACTCCTGGTCGAACAAGCCCAGGCCGCGGCGGGCAGCGGGGCGGCTGACATGGAAGCCACGCTCAAGCAGGAGATCACGCTGCTGCGCAGGTTCAAGCCTTGCCCCGATCGCCTCGCTGAACAGGTCGATCTGTTTCCGCTGCCTGGATTCACGCCCGGCACTTGTGGCCTGTTACTCCTGAAGCTCAACTCTACAACGCTCATTGCTGGTGACGCGGTACCTACCGCAGAGCACTTGGAAAACGGTCAGGTTCTGCGCAATGCGTATGACATCGAGCAGGCCCGCGAGAGTTTTTCAGAAGCAATCGAGATCGCCGACGTGATCATCCCCGGCCACGACAATCTGCTGCTCAATCCCACGCGCAGGCCGATGTGACGATCGCCTTGCCTATGATTCCGCAAGGATGTCATGAACGCTCTCACTGCAACGCTTCGCGACGAGCCACGACCGTAAGTGAGTGGTTGAATCAAAGCGCAGTCCCGCTTCCTGACGGGCGCGGCTCGTAGCGGACTACCCAACGACGACATGCTCGAACGCGAAACCATTTTGCCGCTGACCCTTGGTGCGATCATCGCGCTGGCGCTGCACGTGGTGCTACTCCCAGCGATGGCGCATTCGCTGCGGGATCAGGAAGAACTGCCCAAGTGGCCTGACCTGCGGCTGGAATCGCTGGAACTGAGCCAGCGCATGATTGCTGGTCGCGAGGCGCACTTTGATTCTGTCATCAGCAATCAAGGCCTCGCCGCGACGCCGATGAAGCAGGGCGTCATCACGCGCTTTGTCCTATCGGAAGATGATGCGCTGGATGCGAATGATGTGCTGCTCTTTGAACATTCTCTGTTGGTTGGAGTCACGGGCATCGCGCTGGACGCGAAGCAAAGCAGTGAGAAGCAGACAGCAAAAATAATACTGCCTCGTGATGCGTCCCGCTTTCGCCAATTGATAGTGGTCATCGATCCTCAGGACACGATCAAGGAAGCGGCGGGGGAGAAGAATAATGTCACCGCGCAGCCGATTCGCATTTACTCGCAGGAAGAAATTGCCAAGCCTGATCTGGTGATGCTTGCCGCTTCATCGCCTGCGGCTGTACGGACTGGAGAAGTCGTGCCTGTGGAGTTTGCTGTTGGCGGCGCGACGGACAGCGAGCCGGTGATTGCTTCGTGGTTTGATGGCGTTTTTCTTTCGACTAATGAAACGCTTGATACAGAGGACATGCTGCTGACTGCGACACCGGGACCTAGTGCGATACTCACTGCGGGCTTTGCCTATTCCCGCCGCGCTGAAGTTCGGATTGAGTTGCCATCGCACTTGAAAGGCGATCGTTTTTTCCTCATCTTTGTCGCCGATCATCTGGCACGCATTGATGAGCTTGATGAAACCAACAACACCATCGCCCGTCCGATTCGTGTGCTTCGCCCTGATGCTGCGGAGCAACCGGAGAAAATTAATGAGACAGCGCGTGGCGCAGCCGATCTGCACGTGCCGGTGTTCAGCGCACCGGACACCGTCATGAACGGAGAGACGCTGACCCTCGACGCCATCATCGCCAATCGAGGTGATGGCGCGACCAAGGCAACTAACTGGCGTGATCGCGTTTACCTCTCCAAAGACAACGTGCTCGATGAAGGTGACAAGCTGCTGGCCACGCATGAGCAGTCGCAGCCACTGGCAGCAGGGGGCTATTACACATCCCGGCTGACCGGCCTGATCGATCTGCCTGAAGAAGAGTCAGGCGCGAGGTTCCTCATTATCAAAACTGATGCCGATGATGCCTTGGAAGAATCGGATGAGACGAATAATGTGCGCATCAGGCCGATTCAGGTGGAGCAGTTGGTGCTGGGTAAGGATAAGCCCGACGATGTGCGTACTGCGGTGGCGTGGATTCCTTATGACGATTTTCGCAAGCTGATCGCAGTGGCCAGTTCGGTGGAGCAGCCTGCGCTGCAAAGCAAAGTGGATCCGGTCAAAAATGCATCGACGCCGCGTGATCCATCGCCGCCGTCTCCGCCTCAGCCGCAACCAGTAGAAGTGGTGAAGGCGAAGAAGACTCCCGAGCCGACGGATCCGACCAAGGCGAGCAAGCAGCGTGAACCTACTGAGCAGCCGGAAGATCCATCGAAGCGCATTGAGGCAAAGTCGCCGCTCACCACACCTGCGGTGACATCGGTGGAGCAATCGGAGGCGAAGGCATTGGCGATGCTGCCGGTGGCACCTAAAGCGCAGCCGCGTGCGGAAGGGCCCGCGGCAACGGGGAACCCTGTGCGTCAGCCGATGGCGCAAGCGGATCGACCTGCTACGGGTGCGCCTTCAACGCAAACGGAGATTGCATTGCCCACGCCGCTCGCACCGGTGATTGATCCTGATGCGACTTTTGTGAAGCCGGATGCGCGCAGCAATGAATCTCGGGAATCTTCGAAATCTGATGTGACGACAGCGTCGAAGAATCCGGCGCAGCAGCCGCGTGCGGAGACGCCGGTGCCGATTCCAGGTGCGCCTGCAAGGCTTCTGCCTTCTGATGCGCCGCCATCGGAGAAGGGGCAGCCGACGACACTGATTCCGAGCAAGACACCTGAGCCGATGAAGGATGGTCAGCCGACGACCTCGCCGCCGCAGGAAGGCAAAGAGCAGCCCACACCAAAACCTGCGACCAGCGCCGATGAGAGCGCCAAAGAAACGCCCAAGGCTGACGACGAAAAAGCGACCAAGCCGGTGCCGCCGACGCAGCCATCGAATCCGACCTCAGCGCCGCGTGATGAGAGCGATGTGCCGCCGACGATTCTGGAGGATCGTCAGTTTGCGGTGGAGCCGGGCGGCGTCATCACGCGGCCGGGCATTCAGATCGTGGCGTCCACGCCGGATATCACCACGCCTTCGTGGCTGGTGTCGGGACCCACGGCGGCGAACCCGATCGTGCGCATCACCTTCGACCGCGAAGGCAACGTGAAAAAGATCGACATGATCCGCACCACCGGCCACGCCAATCTCGATAGCCCGATCAAGGCTTCGTTCTTCAACTTCCGCGCCAAAGGCGAAGCGCTCAAGCGCGTGCGCGATACGTTCACCATTGAGATCAAACTGCTCCTCAAGAATGAACGTGAGTAATCGTTCATCCTCCGTTCGCCAAGGCGAACGGCTAAATAGATTGGAACGCTTTTTCGCTTTCCCGCTTTCTCGCTTTTCCTTTCCCCTACAATCCCGCCATGCAACGAACCGAAAACGGCTACATCATCATCAGTTGCGATTTCTGTGGCACCGACTGGGACGAAGTGATTCCCATGATCGAAGGCCATCGCGGGTCTATTCTCTGCCTCGCCTGTATGAAGGTGGCGATCAGCAACACGGCCAGCGAAGAGCTTCCCTATGAGTGCACCATGTGCCGCCGCGAGCAGCTCGGTGCCAAGGCGCACTGGCGACCTGAGCGCGAAGAAGGGGCGACGCTTCTGCCCGGCGCGAATCCTTTTGCCGTGGCCTGCGAGAGCTGCCTGAATCAGGCCTCGGGTACTTTCTCGAAGGATCCCGATGTCGATTGGAAGAAGCCCGCGCCCGGGGATCGCTCGTCATGACAGAGGACCGTTTCAGTCGCGATCAGCCTTGGGCGCTGTGGCGCGAGGCAGCCAAGCTGCCCGTCATCGATCACGCTATCACCGCGCTCTACGACGACATGGCTCAGGTCATTCGCGATAAAGCCCCCGTCTGCTGGGCCAGCGGTCGCTGCTGCAACTTCAACGCCTACGGCCATCTGCTGTACGTCACCGGCTTAGAAATCGCTTGGTTTCTCAGCAAACTTAATGAAGGCAAAAGCGATGATGCGTGGACATCACGCCTTGACCTGAAATCGCCTTGTCCCTTTCAAGTGAACAATCTCTGCACGACGCATGCGATTCGTCCGCTGGGCTGCCGAATTTATTTCTGCCAGCGCGGGACTGAAGAGTGGCAACACGAGGTGTATGAAATTTTTCAGTCCAGACTTCGCCAACTGCACGATGAACATGCGTTACCTTATCGCTACATGGAATGGCGCGGCGGGCTGATGGAAGCGACTGCAGAATCTTAATCGACCGCATCGCCTCACTTGAGCCGCGACTCAACGAGTCGCGGACGCGCACAGCCTGAAGGAGTTGGCGATCGCGCCTTGTGCCTGATGAGACGGCGCTGAAGTGCGGCTGATGCTTTTGACCACAGTGAAATCGGACACGCCATCAGGCTGTGCGCGTCCGCGACTCGTTGAGTCGCGGCTCTTGCTTCACATCAAAGCAAGTTCAGCAGCTCACTCGGGTGCTTCACGATGGCCTTCGCGCCGCTGTCGCGAAGTTCGGCTTCATCGCGGAAACCCCAAAGCACAGCCACGGGATACATGGACGCGTTCGTGGCTGTTTCCATGTCAACGCGCGTGTCGCCGACGTACATCCAGCGCTCAGGAGGAATTGAAAGTGAGTTGGCAATGTCCAGCGCCGAGGCAGGATCAGGCTTGAGCGGTTTCTCAGGACGATGGCCGACAATCGCTGCGAAGGGCCAGCGCGAGAATACCTTCTCCATGACCAGCAGCGTGGCCGGGTGAGGCTTGTTGCTGAGCACCGCCATCGGTAGCTTGCGTGCCACGATCTCATCGAGCACTTCACTCATGCCATCAAACGGTTTCGTGTTGTCAATGAAATGATCCGCGTAATACGCACGAAACAGATTCATCCCTTCATCGATCTGATCCGCATGATCCGGGCCAAGGGCAGCGACCATGAGATTGCGAAGGCCTTGCCCGGCGAGAAATCGAAAGCGTGGCGTCTCGATGGCAGCATGCCCCATCTGCACCAGCGCGTGATTCGCAGCATTGGCGATGTCCTGCAAAGTGTCAGCCAGAGTGCCATCAAGATCGAACATGACAGCGTCAAATTTTTGTGTCGGAGTCGGCATGGCGAAGGGTTATAGGGGATCAGCCCAGTCATTGCCAACGGATGTAGCCAAGCGGGTCCAGCTTGCAATCATCGGTGCCCTGCGTATCCTGCACTCACTGAGTTCATCAGCATGTGTATCACCTGCTCGGTCAGGTGCGTCGGGCTTTTCAGCGTGCGAGTTCTTTCGCGTTCCTTTTTTCTTCGGGTGTTTCTCCGGGCCGGGGTGATGAGTACCGCAGATGATGGACAAAGATGTTCTCAAACGAATCGGCGACGCCATCGGCCCTATTCCCTCGGGGCTGTTCATTCTCACGGCATGTTTCGAAGATCGCCGCATGGGCATGCTGGCGAGCTGGGTGCAGCAGGCCTCGTTTGAGCCGCCGATGGTCAGCCTGGCGATCGCCAAAGGAAGGCCGATCATGCCGCTGATCAGCAACTCGCACCAGTTTGGCCTCTGTCAGATTCCCAAGGGTGACAAAGTGCTGATGCGAAAGTTTGCAGGCAAAATCGAGCCGACTGAAGATCCATTTCTCGGCTTTGAGCAGGTGACGCCGACGGTGAATAAGTCGCCGATTCTGGCGGGATCGCTTGCTTATATGGAATGCGATCTGGTCTGCCACATGGACTACGAAGGGGATCACGACATCTTCATCGGCAAAGTCGTCGGCGGCAATTTCCACGGCGGCGATCCTTTCGTTCACATCCGCGAGAACGGCCTGAAGTATTGAGATTCACTTATTCAGCGCATCGCATATCCTTTGGCCATGTCGCAAACGGATGACCCGATGCTCAAACGGTACAAGCTGACCATCGCCTACGATGGCACCGCGTTTCACGGCTGGCAGAAGCAGGAGCCGCCGGGCCAGGAGCCGCTGCGCACGGTGCAGGGCGTGGTGCAAATGGCGACGGCGATGGTGATGAAGCAGCGCGTGATTGTGGTGGGGGCCAGTCGCACGGATGCGGGGGTGCATGCCCGTGGTCAGGTGGCGCATTTCGATGCAGCCACGCGCATTCCGCTTGAGCGGATTGCACCGGCGATCAACAGCAGGCTGCCGCGCGATGTGGAGGTGATGGGCACGGAAGAAGTCGATGCGAGCTTTGATGCGATCAGTGGAGCTAAGCACAAGCGGTATCGTTACCGGATTTTCAATAGTCCCCATCGCCCGCTTCATCAGCGATTTTGCGTCTGGCACTGCTGGCTGAATCTCGATGTCGAGAAGATGAATGTGGCCGCGAAGAAACTCATCGGCACGCACGATGTCGCGGGCCTGGCTAATGCTGATCATGGGCGCGACAACACGGTGCGCACGATTTTCGATTGCTTCGTCGAGCAGCGAAATCAGTGTGATGGCGAAGGGCCGCAGGTGCATATCGTCGTCGAAGGCAGCGGCTTTCTCTACAACATGGTGCGCATCATTGCTGGCACGCTCGTCGAAGTCGGGCGCGGTCACTTCGCACCGGAGATCATCGACAAGATTCTGGCGACGGCTGATCGTCGTCATGCCGGGCCGACGCTTGCGCCGCAGGGATTGAGTTTGGAGTGGATTCGGTATTGAGGCTCTGTATTAAAGTCCTTCCGTGCCGTGAAGCGTAAGCGATCGGATGCCACGAAAGCACAGGAAAGTCCGGACCATCCGCTCGCTTACGCATCAAGGCTCGGACAAGCAATCGAATGACAACATCAATCCAAGCTGGCGCAGCCGCAGCGCGAAAGCCGCTGAAGATTCTGCACATCATCACGCGCCTGATTGCTGGCGGTGCTCAGCAGAATACGGTCATGTCCTGCGCTGCTCAGGTAGCAGCGGGGCATCAGGTGCATCTGGCTTACGGGCCGATCTATGGGCCTGAAGGATCGCTGTTTGAAGAAGCGAAAAGCGGTGGGGCAAACATGATCGAAGTCGCATCGATGCGGCGATCGATTCTGCCGGGGCATGATTGGTTCTGTTACCGCGATCTGCGGCGGATCATTCGCGAGATTAGGCCCGATGTCGTGCATACTCACTCGAGCAAGGCAGGCATACTGGGTAGGGTGGCAGCATGGCGCGAGCAGGTGCCCGCAGTGATTCACACCGTTCACGGTTCTCCGTTTCACGATAAACAACCTTGGCTGGTGCGAAAGGCGTACATCGCTGCGGAGCGCTGGGCGGCAAAGCGATGTCACAAACTCATCGGCATCACGCAGCCGATGGTCGATCTGTACCGCGAACATCACATCGGCGAGCCGTCGCAGTACACCATCATTCCCAGTGGTGTCGATGTCGCGTTCTGGTCTGAGATGAACAGTGGCGAGACGACAAGCAATCTGCGTCACTCGGTGCGACAGTCGTTGCAAGACGAACTTTGCATTCCGATGAGCGCCCCCGTCATCGGCCTCGTCGCGCGTCTCGATCGCCTCAAAGGGCACGAAGACCTGCTGTGCCTCATGCCGCAGCTGCGCGCTCTTCACCCCGAGCTTCGCCTGCTCTTTGTCGGCGATGGTTTTCATCGGCCCGCCATCGAATCACTCATCCGCGAACTTCATCTTGAAGACCGCGTCGCCATCACCGGCTTCGTCTCCTTCGCCCGTGTTGCACAGCTCTACCGCGCGATGGATGTGATGGTCTTGCCCTCGTATCAGGAAGGGCAGAGCAGGACGCTCATCGAGTCGCTGCTCGCGGGTTGCCCGATCGTCGCCTACGACACCGGCGGCATCCGCGAAGTCTGCATCGAAGGTCTCACCGGCCGTCTCGTCCCCACCGCCGACAAACCCGCCTTGCTCGATGCGCTCGCATGGACCCTGGAAAATCCTGCTCAGGCCAAGCAACTCGCAGCACAAGGCAAGACTCACGTCATGCAGAAGTTCGATCACCGCCAAATGTGTCAGCAGATTGAGTCGCTATATTTCGATGTACTGAATCGCGCAAACACAACCGCCCAACGAGCCGCGACCGTAAGGGAGCGGGATCAATTAATCTAAAACCTCACTCCCTTACGGTCGTGGCTCGTCACGGATAGCCTCCGCGAATAATCCGCTTAAGCAAAGGACGATTTCATCATGGCCAACATTCTCGTCGTCGGCCCGCACCCTGATGATCAGGAACTGGGCATGGGCGGCACCATCATTCGTCTCGCCAAGCAGCAGCACAACGTGCTCGTTCTCGACATGACCAACGGCGAGCCTACGCCGCACGGCTCTCCCGAAATTCGTGAGCGCGAATGGAATGCTGCTGCGAAAATTCTCGGCGTCAAACGTCGTCAGCTCGGTTTAACCAATCGGCAGGTCGAACACAATCTCGCTTCGCGCCATGCTGTGGCGGGCGTCATTCGCGAGCATCAGGCTTCGATTGTTTTCCTGCCTTACTTTGAAGATGCGCACCCCGATCACGTCGCCACCACGCGCATCGTGGAAGATGCCCGCTTCGATGCGAAGCTTACGAAGATCGATCTGCCGGGCGAGCCGATCTATCCCAAATGGCTCATCTATTACTACTGCACGCATCTGCGCCACGTTGCTTCGCCATCGTTCTGCATGGACATCACCGAGCATATCGATACGAAGATACAGTCGATTCTCGCTTATGAATCGCAGTTCGTTGTTCCCGAACGAAATCGAAAAATCGTGGACTGGCTCCGCGAAATGAACGGCTACATGGGCAGCCGCATCGGCGTGCGCTATGCGGAACCATTTTTTACGCGTGAGCCGCTGGGGCTTTCATCACTCGATGGTCTGGTGATGTGATCAAACAGACAGCGCTCGTTGACGATCAGTGTCAGCGAACTCCTGATATTCTCCTCACCATCATGACCCGTCCAAGCCGCCCATCTGATCGTAAAGGCCCGCCGAGCCCTAAGAAGCCCGCGTCACCGAAGCCACTCGATTCCCGGCCCACCGATTGGTCGCAGGTCGCCGATTGGTATGACCAACTCGTCGGCGATGAAGGCAGCGAGTATCACCGTGAAGTTGTCTTGCCCGGCGTGATGAAACTGCTGGAAATCAAGGCCGGTGAGAAGGTGCTCGATGTCGCATGTGGCCAAGGCGTTCTCTGCCGATTGCTTCACGCAGCGCAGGCGCGCGTGACTGGCATCGATGCCGCCAAGCCGCTCATTGATGCAGCCCGGCAGCGAAGCGATTCAAAGATTCACTACATGGTCGGCGATGCCCGGGAGCTGGATCATCACGGCAAACTCGCCGGTCAATTTCATGCCGCTGCCTGCGTGCTGGCGATCGCGAATATCAATCCCATCGGCCCAGTGTTTGAGGGCATCGCCAACGCCTTGGTGAGCGATGGCACGGGGCGCGTGGTCATCGTGATGAATCACCCGGTCTTCCGCGGCCCGCCTTACACGCACTGGGGCTGGGATGAAAAATCGATGACGCAGTATCGGCGAATCGACCGCTACATGACCTCGCGTAAAGAGCCGATCGTCACGCATCCCGGCAAGGACCCCGGCAAATACACATGGACTTTTCATCGCCCGATGAGCGTCTATGTGAAGGCTTTGAAACAGGCAGGCCTTCTCGTGGATTCCATCGAGGAATGGTGCAGCCACAAGCACAGCGATTCCGGCCCGCGCGCGAAAGCGGAGAACCTGTCTCGCCGGGAGATTCCAATGTTCATGGCGATTCGAGCGGTGAAGATGAAGGTGTGATGATTCTGACTTAGTGCGATTGCCGCCACTGGCAAACCGCTCCGAGTAGCGGCCTGCCAGTGCCACACGTCGCATCGCTTCTTCCAGATTTCTGACCTCTGACCTCTGCCCTCTGGCTCTCAGTCGGGTCGAACATTTCTGCTTTGCAGATCGCACCAGCCATCGCTGGGGTTATAGACAAACTTGAGCTGCCGCTGATCGAACGCGACAAACCAATCCTCCCAGTCGAGCAGTTCGATTTCCTCCGGATCATTGAACGGACTGCCGCCGATGCGAATGCGATCCGCCTGGCCCGGCAGTGACGCGGGCCAGTAATGCATCGCTTCGCACCAGAGGCGAATCGCGTGATGGCTCAGAGTTTCGTAAACCGTCATGGCACTCTCCGCAAAGCTTGGGGGAACAGAACCGCATCAATCGCAAAGCGAATCCCCATTGTGGAGGTTTGCGCGATCCTTGGCAAACAGTCCGTCTCGCCGCTTGCGGCGTAGCGACATCAGCGCAGCAATCATCGCAATCAGCTTGAACGCCGCGCTCTCAAATCAATGCTCATGCAGCACGCCCGCAGCATGTTGCCAGTCGTGCAGGATGTGCTTGACGATCTCATCAACACCGACGCCATGTTTGACCTGCGCAAAAATAGTCGGCCCGTTGCCGCGCATCTTCTTCGCATCGCGGGCCATCACATCCAGATCAGCGCCGATAGCCTCCGCGATATCCGTCTTATTAATCACCAGCAGATCCGACTGCGTTATGCCCGGCCCGCCTTTGCGAGGCACCTTGTCGCCGCCCGCCACATCGATGACATAGATCGTGTAATCCGCCAGTTCTCGGCTGAAATTCGCCGCCAGATTGTCACCACCCGATTCAAGCAACATCAGCTGCGGATGAAACTGATCGTGAAGTTGTTCCAAGGCAAACATGTTGGCGGAAATATCTTCACGAATAGCTGCATGCGGGCAGCCGCCGGTCTCGACCGCTTTGATGCGATCGTGAGGCAGGGCATTGTGCCGCATCAGAAACTCGCCATCTTCACGGGTGAAAATGTCATTGGTGACCGCCGCAATATTCAGGCGATCGCGCAGCTTCTGACAGAGCGCGAGCATGAGCGCCGTCTTGCCGCTGCCGACCGGGCCGCCGATGCCTACGGTGTAAGCCCGCTGAGAAAAGTTGCGCAGCAGGCGCGGATCGCGATGTTCATACTGGCCCGGATGTTCCATGTGATCGTGCGTGTGGCCGTGGCTGTGATCATGACTGTGGTCGTGACTGTGATCGTTGCTAGGGTCTTGCGGCGGGGTGGTGCGATTCATGGCGAACTCCAGGTTGAAACAAATGCAGTGATGCTTCGCAAGGCAAGCAAGCGAGAATTAACTTTGAAACAGTCGCGAGTACAAACGATCGTGGCCGCCTTGCAGGATATCAATGAGCGGCGAGGATTGAGCGACGTTCTCCAGAGGAAGATCGATAAAACGATGAGCGATCCAACGGGCAATGGGCGATAGGTCATGTTGAATCGCCTGCGCCTCCATCGGGCCGACGATGGCCAGTCGCACTGCTGCGGAAATCATGCCGCGCATGGTGAGAAAAAGCGACGCCATCGCGACCGTCATTCGCGGCAGATTCAAGATGCCGGTGCAGGCGCCCAGGACCACCACGAGATGACCGGGCAATTGCTCGCGCCGAACTCTATTGCGCAGCTCTGTCAATGGCGATGGTATGTCTGGATTCGCTGTCGGGGAAGCAAATGTTCGATCTGCCGCAATCAGAAAGGCCTGACCCTGAGCGCGACTGGCGCGATTGGCCACGGTGCTGCGCAGCGTCGCATCGCAGAACGTATCAATCTCTGAAAATCGCTCCGGATCCCGATGCGCCGACATCACCATTGGCAACGATGATCGCCCCATCTGCAACATTGCACTTTCAAGAAACGAGGCCAGTGCCGCACCATCACGCAGTTCGCCTTGCTGATGCGCCGCCTCCAGTCCTGCCGAGTGAGCAAAGCCGCCCGTGGGAAACGCCGAGTCGATCAGTTGCCACAGCAGCCAATCAGCAGCGACAGGGGCGGCAGAATCCGGGATATGCGGTGGCCGTTGCATCAGAACCTTTCGAGAGTTCGCGCCACCATGTTAATGCATGGGCGCTTGTAATCGAATCACATTGGAAGGAAGTCTGTCTATAGGAATTTGAATGAATGAAAATGTAAAATCGCGAAGAAGTTGCCCGATGCCGATGTGTGCGATACGCTCTGCCACTTGGCGGTACAGGCAATGTGCCAAGTCTTCGTGCCACCTTAGCTCAGTTGGTAGAGCAGCGGTTTTGTAAACCGCAGGTCACCGGTTCGAGTCCGGTAGGTGGCTTTGGAATCAGCGTTTTTGAAGTCCTATCGTCCATCGACCTAGTGGATGCGTCCATGGTTGACCCCATCGCGCGCCCCGAAATGCGCCCCGCGAGCGTGTTGCTTTTTTCGCTCGCTCGATTCGTGTGTGATGGATCCACCTTCTCGCCAATGACTCCGAGCGTCCCTGTTGCGGCGACGGCTTTCGAGGCGACTTCGAGCGATGGCAACTTCGCGACCGCCGCGGACTCATCTGCTTTGAATGCGTGCGTGTATCGATCCATCGTTAAGGTGATCGTCGAATGACGCATGATCCGCTGAATGATTTTCGGATGGACACCAGCAGCGGCGAGCCACGAGCCGCAGGTGTGACGAAGTGCGTGGAAGTCGAGCACTTCACCAGCTTCATTGCGGAACTCAATGCTCGCATCAGCGAGGTCTGCTCGCAGCATGTCCGCAGTCTCAAGACTTGAAGGCACGTTGAATGCTTTTGCAGATGGCGTCTTGTGATGAAGGTGAGTGGCCAACAAGTGAGCTGTCGCATCGCGAAGCGGAATGATTGCACCCTTGCTGTTCTTCGTCGCAGAGCGATCGACTTTCACGACAGATTCAGAATCGGAAAGCTCGAAGCTGCCCGTCGTCAGGCTTGCCATTTCAGAAGCACGCAATCCCGTTTCAACAGCGAGACGATAAAGCAATGATCGTTCACTTCCTGTCATGCCAAAGCGCTCTGCACCGGTTCGCTCCGTGATGTCGAGCAGCTTGCGAATCTCTTCGACCGACGCAGCTCGTCGCACGGTTCGCCGTTTCGCTTCGACCTTGTCCCTGGGGATTGGTGTGAGATGAGCGATGGGAGACTGCGCGATTCGGCCTTCCTTCACCGCCCAGTTTGCAAATCCCTTGATGGCGACGAGGTAGTGATTGCGCGTTTGAGGTGTGGCCTCGCGACTACCGACACGTTTGCCGTCCACGAGACTGCCACCTGCTCGAAGTGTACCGATGTACCTGGCTACAGCGGTGCCTGACAGGTCTGACCAGTAAATAGCTGAGCAACCTTCGATGACTTGTTCGATGCGGTGGATGACCAGGTCGATGCTGTTTTGCGTGCTGCCTTTGGCGCTGAGCACACTTTTGTAATCGACGAGATGGGTACCGAGCGGCTTGTTCTGAATATCGAGCAAGCCCCATTCCGCAAGGCGCTCGCGCAAATCAGGTCGAAGGTTTTGAAAGTACGGTGTTAGATGCGGTGCCAGCCAGGCGGAGCGACCAGCGCGATAATGCACGAGCGATTCGATATTGCGCGCGAGCTCACGGCTGCCATCGGCATTCTTAAATGCTGGCATCTGGCGCGGCAAGTCAAGATGATCGC